>Ga0335081_10006408_pt1 | contig 18742 bp, 12 predicted proteins | sample Lox_Sample_35_FD_206713 | JGI IMG/M metagenome (GOLD analysis project Ga0335081, IMG submission 206713) | Soil microbial communities from Loxahatchee National Wildlife Refuge, Florida, United States - Lox_Sample_3.5 | ecosystem: Environmental > Terrestrial > Soil > Wetlands | place: USA...
CAGCGCGACGGAGCGGAGATCATGCTTCTTTCGCTTTCCGGGTACCAGAAGCCCGACCTGAGTGCGCTGCGACCTGAAGGCCTCTGGGACGCCTACTTCCGCGTGAACGGCGTCCACGCGTTGTACGAAGGGGTGCGCGGCCAGGCGTTCGTCCAGATGGCCCTCAAGCACCAACCGTACGGGGACTGGGAATTCGAGGTGCGAGACCCGAACGGGTACGTGCTCGTATTTGGCGGGGACTAGGCCGGGGCGTGCAGTCTAACCAGCGCCTGCAGCGGCGGGCACGGCCGCGTCACGCCCGCCTAACGCTCCGGTGATAGGCTAGTTGGCGATGGCTGGCGGGTCCCGCGGCCGGCCCGCGCGCTGCGGCACGACTCGTTAGGCGGAACGGTCAGCGATAGACGTCGCCGCGCTGCCCGATCTTGACGATCATCACGGTGCGCTCGGCGTCGTCGATGGTGAAGAGGATCCGAAAGTCGCCTTGCCGGACCCGGTACTTCTCCTCGCCGGAGAGCTTCTCGGCGCCGACGGGGCGCGGTGCCGTCGCGAGGCCCTGGATCCGGTGGACGATGCGGCGGCGGTCCTTCAGGGGCAGGGTTTCGAGCTCCTTGGCCGCGGACCGCTTGATGAGGATCCTATAGCTTGCCACGGCGCCGGAGGTCCTTGAGGACCGCTTCGAACGCGAGGGCAGGCTCATGAGCGCGGGCCTCGAAGGCGGCAAGATCGGCGGAGTCTTCCGCGAGGCTGTGCCGGATGGCCGCGTTCACGAGTTCTGACAGGCTCTTGTCCGTTTCGGCAGCTTTCAGACGGAGGGCCCGGTGCAGGCTCGGGTCGAAGTACACGGTGGCGCGCTTGACGGTTGGCATGGTGACACGATAACGCTATGACGTTATAGCGTCAAGACGCCGTTCCGCCTGACCAGCGCCTGCAGCGGCGGGCCCCATCGGGGCTGAGGCGCTGGGCGGTCGAGGATGAGGTAGGGCAGGAGTTGTGCGCCCGGCGTTAGGCTGCCACCAACGGTTGGCCCAGCCTTCTCACACCAATTTCCGCACGTGGAGACGCATGGCTCGACAGATCATCAACACCGACCAGGCGCCGAAATCCCTCGCTGGCTACAGCCAGGGGGTCAAGGCGGCCGGACTGATCTTCGTGTCCGGGCAGGGGCCCTTCGATGCGAAGACGGGTGAGGTGGTAGGCGCGTCGATCCAAGAGCAGACGCGCCAATGCTTGAGGAACGTAGAGGCCATCCTCGTCGCCGCGGGCAGCTCCATGGGGAAGGTCGTGAGCGCCACGTTCATTCTCGCCGATGAGGCCGACTTTGCCGGCCTGAATGAGGAATGGGCACGCTGGTTCCCCGAACAGCCCCCGGCACGCCAAGGCGCCAAGTTGCCGATACGGCCGAAGGGCATGCGGGTCTCGATCGCAGCCATCGCCGAAGCCTAGCGGTGGCCGCCTAACCAGCGCCTGCAGCGGCGGGCACGGCCGCGTGACGCCCGCCTAACGCTCCGCGGTTAGGCTAGTCGGTGGTTCGTGGCGGGTTCCGCGGCCGGCCCGCCCGCTGAGGCGCGATTGGTTAGGCGGCGTACCGCAGAGGCCTATGGGCAGACGTCTTCGCAAGCGCGAACTCCTCGAGGAAATCCGCCGCGAGCGTGCCGCCTTGGATGACACGCTGGCCTTGCTCACCCCACGGCAGATGACGCAGCCGGGGGTCACGCGGGGCGGGTGGTCGGTGAAGGACGTACTGGCACATCTCGTCGCCTGGCAGGAGTTGAATCTCGGCTGGTACGAAGCTGGCCTCAGGGGAGAGAAGCCTGCCATGCCGGCCCCAGGCTATACCCTGCGCGACCTTCCGCGGCTGAATCAGATGTTGTATCGCAGGCACCGCCGCCGCTCGTTGCGGGCGATCAGGACTGACTACATCGCGTATCATGGACGCATGGTGGCCCTGATTCAAAGGCTCTCGGACTCGGAGCTCGTCACGCTCGGTCACTTCAACTGGACGGGTCCGTCGTGGACGCTGAGCGACTACCTACGGGCCAGTACCGCCGCCCACTACCTGTGGGCCCGCAGGAGGATTCACCGTTGGTGGCGAGCACTTCGTAAGAAGCCCCCGGTGCGATGATGCCGGCTCGGTACGCCGCCTTCAGCAACCGGTCCTTCGGTTCGAATCGCGCCGCGACCCCCTGATCACGCATCAGTAGAAACCGCGTACCATCTGCTGCCCTACCACGGCCGGTCGCCCGTAGGACCATTCACCTCATTGGCAGGGCAGCGCGCCTGACTTGACGTTGACTCGGGCGCCCCGTCTATTGGCCGCATGGCGTCTCCTCCGGCAGTCTGCCCCTCTTGCCAGACGCCGTTGCCGGCGGACGCCGAGTACTGCCCGCACTGCGGTACTCGCACCCCCACACAGATCAGCGGCGGTGGCACCACGTCAGTCGCGCCCCCCCCAGACCAACTGGAGGAGCAGCACTCACGTCTCCAGTCCGCGTTGGGCAACGACTACGTCGTCGAGCGGTTGCTGGGTACCGGCGGCTTTGCCGCGGTGTGGGCCGCGTTCGACCGCAAGCTTCAGCGCCGGGTGGCGGTGAAGGTACTGCACCCCGATTTGGTCGCGACTAAGAGCCTGCTCGAGCGGTTCCAGCGGGAGGCCCAGGCGGTCGCCAAGCTGCGCCACCCGGGCGTGATCCCAATCTATGCCGTCGGTGAGTACGAAGGTCTCGCCTACTACATCATGCCGCTCGTGGAAGGGGAGACGCTCCGTGACCGGCTGACCAGGGAAGGGGCGCTGGCACCGGCGGAGGTGGGGCGGATTCTCCGGGAGGTGGCCGCCGCGCTGGCGGTGGCGCACGAGGCCGGCATTGTCCACCGGGACATCAAGCCCGAGAACCTCATGCTGGAGGGCAAGGACCGGCGGGTGCTGGTGATGGACTTCGGAATCGCGAAGTCCACGGCTGGAACGCAGACCGGACTCACGGGCACGGGAATGATCGTCGGCACGCCCACCTACATGAGCCCTGAGCAGGGGACAGGTTCGAAGGAGGTGGATGTCCGCTCGGACATCTACTCGCTTGGCGTCGTCGGGTACGAGCTCTTGATCGGCAAGCCGCTGTTCGCCGCCCAGTCGGTGCCCGAACTGATCCTCCACCACGTGAGCACCCCGGCGCCGTCGGTGGCGGCGGGCCGCCCTGACATCCCGGAGTCGCTTGCGATCGCCATCAACCGCTGCCTCGTGAAGCGTCCAGAGGAGCGTTGGAAGGACGCTGGGGATCTGTCGGCGTTCCTGGAGCGAACGCTCACGCCTGCGGGCAAGGCGGTCGCCGTCTCGAAGGAACTGCGTAAGTACGCGCGGCGGCACTGGCGGCCGAGCAGCCGGCAGATCGTCTGGGCGGCTGTAGCCGCTGTGGCGGTCGCGACCGTGCTGGCCTTTGGTGTGAGTCCTGGTGACGCGCCGTGGGCGGTCGGCTACTGGGCGCGACACGCAGGGTTGGGCAGGCCACAGCAAGCCGGAATTCAGCCCGAGGCATGGGAGCTGGAGGGGTCGGCGCTGAGCCATCGGGCGGCTGTCTTGCCCATGGCTGACGCAGGCCTGGCGGTCGTTGACGGCGCCAACTTCGCGTACAGCCTGCACGTGTTCGATGGTCACTCATGGCGCAGCACCCGGGGACCGGGATGGGTGAAGGCCGCCGCCCAGACGGGGGACTCTCTGCTCCTCTTTGTTGAGAAGCTGCAGTCCGGCGGCGGTAATCAGGTGTATCGCTGGTCGGCGACAGGCTTGGTGCCGGTGGATACCGCGCCGTTCGATGTCACGGCAGCCTGGGCGGACACTGCGCACGCCGTTGCCATCGGAGGCTTCTTCTTCGCACCGTGGCAGATGGCCTCCCGGGATGCGAGCGGGTGGCGGCGCGTCGCATCGCCCAGTCGCTTGGCGCTCTACGCCATCGCGGGGACCGGCGCGAACGACCTCGTCGCGCTGGGCCGAATCGGCTTCAGCGACCTGGACTCCATCGCGGAGTTCAACGGCATCTCATGGCGAACGTTCGATCCACGGCCTCGAGGAACAAAGGAGCTTTGGCGCTACGCCACGGTGACGACCCTCGGTGACGGCACCTTCGCCGTGGGTGGAGAGAGCGGGCACATCGTCGCTTCCGGTGACGACACAGCCTTCGCCGGAGTCCAGCCTCTCCTCCTGCTGCGTTCGTCTCATGGCGGCTGGCGCAAGGTGGCGATCAAGGCATCAGCTTCCGTGACTGCGGCGCACGTGGCCGGGAACGAAAAGGATGGGATCATCGGGATGTGGGGCGCCACCCCGAACGACATGTTCGTCTGGACCGACTGCGACAGTTGTCGCCTCGGGGAGATCCGGAACGGCGTGTGGACTGATGCTCCGGACATCGGGAGCGGCTCGGTCGTTGGCATCGCGCGCGGCGCCGGGGCGATCTACGCGGTGAAGGGTGACGGCACCGTGTGGGCGAACCGGGGCGGGGATTGGGTGTTCGTCACTGAGGTTCCGAACACCACTCTCACAGCCGCCGCGTCGGCCTCGGGGCCAGACTGGTTGTCTGCATGGTCAATCGGCAGCGGCCACCTCGGCCCGCCCGAGCTCTGCAGTCCGGGCTGCGGGATCCATGGTTCGCTGCCAGGCTCCCTTCCTGACAGCGCCCGGGGCATTGCGGTGGGCCGGGACCTGGCCTGGGCCCTGGGACCGAACGGGGAAGTCAGCAGGCTCAGCAGGCCCAGTTCCGCGAGGGCACAGTGGTCGGCCGGTTCCGAGACCTTCACCGGCGTGCTCGCGCTGCTCCAACGCCTGCGGGGTGGAGCCCTTGTTGTGGGAGCGCACGGGCTGCTGGCCCGGTCCAACGCACTCGGTGTCTGGACGAGGCTGCGGGCGCCCGCCGCCATGGCGCAAGAGTCGCTGCTGTCAGCGAGCGAATCGCCGGACGGGCAGTTTGCGGTTCTGGGGACGCGACATTATGCCATTCTGGACTCTCTCGGGAGGGAGAACCGACTCGGCGCGGTCCGGAGCTTGCCGTCGGCGGGCTGCCTTGGGGTGTTGCTGAACGACGCGGGGGCGGTGGCACTTGTCTACCCCAGGGTGGTGAGAGTGCAGAGCCTCAGTGGAAGGCTCGTGCGGTCGGTGGACGCCTACTGGGGTGATGTCGAGGGTCGCTTCTCCACCTGGCTCACCCTGCCCGACGGGAGGTTCCTGGTCGGCCTCGCGGGGGACCCCGCCGATCCCTTTGCGCGGGGCGGAGTGGTGGTGGTGGCAGCCGACTCGACGACGGAGCGCGACAGCACCGTTGCGGTGGCCCCGTCGCGCTCGAGCGTCACGGCCCTGAGTGTGGGCGCGCACGACGTCTTGGCGTACACCAGGTCCGGCCAGTTCGCCCGGCCCCTCGCGTCACTGCCATTCGGGCCGCGCACCGCCGCACCGGCAACCGGGCCGCAGAGGTAGAGACCTGCGGGGCCGGCGCTGTCCGCGGGCAGAGCCTTAGCACGCGACTAGACTCCGAGGCAGCACTCATCGAATCCAAAGCCTGGTGCTGCAGTAGGTGCCACTGCAGCCCCAGCAGCGCGCCGACCCCCTGATCGGTAGACGCCTGGTAGCAACGGCCCCCTGAGTGCTGTTCAGGCGCCTGGCGGGGCGCCACTGCGTGCTCGCGCGGCTCAACTGACGCCCCCCTAACGCCCGCGCCGTACCGTCTACATGGTACGGACGCCCGCGCGAGCAGGGCCGTCGGCCGCCGAGGTGCCGTTCGCCAGGCGACACACACCGATTTCTGCAGCACAATGGAGGTCGCATGTTCCCACGTCGGATCCTCGAAGCCTGCACCGCGATCCTGATCGGCGCGGGACTGGTCTGGGCTTCACCAGCACGGGGGCAGATGCGCGCGGCTCCCGATTCGGCCACGATCGAGCAGAGAATAGGCAATGTCACGAGTCGGCTGCTGGTCGAGTCGGCGGTCCCGGGGGTCTACACGACGGCCGGACTTCGCGAGCGGATGGCACACTACCACACACCTGGCATCAGCATCGCTGTCGTGAACGACTATCGCGTGGAGTGGGCCAGGGGGTTCGGAGTTCGTGAAGCCGGCTCCCCGTTTCCGGTGGACACGGACACGCGTTTCCAGGCTGCGTCGGTGAGCAAGCCCACCTTTGCGACCGTCGTCATGCGGCTGGTGGAGCAAGGCAAGATCTCGCTGGACGAGGACGTGAACTCGTACCTGACCTCCTGGAAGGTGCCGCCCGTCGGACCCTGGCAGCCACGCCTCACGCTGCGCCAGCTCTTGGGACACGGCGCAGGTCTGACCGTGCACGGATTCCTGGGGTACGATGCATCGGGGCCAATCCCAACGCTTCTGCAGGTGCTCGATGGCGTGCCGCCGGCGAACTCGCCGCCGGTGCGGGTCAACCTGCTTCCGGGAATTCAGTCCGTCTACTCCGGCGGTGGGCTGGTCGTCGCCCAGCTCGCCGTGACGGACCACGTCGGCCGGCCACTGCCGGAACTGGCGCAGGACCTCGTGTTTGCGCCCCTCGGCATGCGCCGGAGCGGATACGACCAGCCGTTGCGCGATACGATCGATGTCGCCACCGGTCACTACTGGATGGCGCTCCCGCTGAGGGGACGGTGGCACATCTATCCGGAGTTGGCCGCGGCGGGTCTCTGGACGACCCCGTCGGACCTGGCGCGCCTGGGGTCATCACTGCAGCGCGCTTTGCGCGGGGACTCGGGCGAGATACTCGGCCAGGCGAGTGTGCGCGAGATGATGACGCCGCAGCATCTTCGCGGTGATCCCATCGGCATTTCGTTCTTCCTGCTCGGGCAAGGAGACAGCGCGCGGTTCGAACATGGTGGGTGGAACGAGGGCTATCTGACCGACCTCGTGATGTACGTGCAGGGAGGCCGTGGCGCGGTAGTCATGGCGAACTCCAATGAAGCGGGCGATCTCATGTCCGAGATCATGCGTGCGATCGCTCAAGAGTACGGTTGGCCCGGCTACATTCGGCGCCCGCTTCCGACCCGTGCCCTGGCTGTCGCCCTCGCGATGCGCTACGCCGGCTCGTACCTCATGGACGACGGCTCGCGCGCGGACGTGCGCAGCAACGGCGGCACTCTGGAACTCAACCTGTCGCAGGCGGGCTACGTCCCGCTCGCTCCCACCTCCGACACGACGTTTTCGATCCCGGGGCTCGATGCGGACGTCACCTTCAGACGGTCGGGAGGGGCGCTGCGCCTGGTCCTGAGCCAGAACGGAGTGACGGTGGCCGGCCGCCGGCTCGCACGCAGGCCGTAGGCCCCACGCATTTACAGCGGTCCGGCGTGCGAACTGGTGACGCCTTGATACTCGGCGCCCAGGTCGGAATCGCTACTCGGTTCCGCTCAAGGCGCACCAGCTCGTGAAGCGGATTCCCTGAACAGCAAGAGGTCGACGGCCTCGCCCATCGCCCGGTACCCGGCGTCGCTCGGGTGCAGGTGGTCGCCGCTGTCGTACGTCGGGAGGAAGCGGGTGGGGTTGGCAGGATCGCGCGTCACCTGATCGAAGTCCACCACGCCGTCGTACGCTCCGCTGCTGCGGATCCATCGGTTGATCGCCTGGCGCTTCGCCTCGCCCGCGGGCGTGAAGTAGAAGCACCGCTCGAACGGCGTGAGCGTGGCGCCGAAGATCTTGAGCCCCGACTCGTGCGCTCTCTCGATCAGCTGCTGCTGGCCGGCGATGATCTGGGCGGCGCTGACGGCCTGGTCCTTGAACTGGGCGAGCGACGCCAAGCCGATGTCGTTGATGCCCTCCAGGACGATCACGAATTGCACGCCGGGCTGGCGCAGCACGTCGCGATCGAAGCGGGCCAGGGCGTTTTCACCCTCGCGGTCGTGCAGGATCCGGTTGCCGCTGATCCCCGCGTTCAGCACCGCGAGGCGATCCAGCTCGTGAGCTTCCCCGAGGTGGCGCGCGAGGACGTTCGGCCACCGCACGTCGGCGTTCACCGTCGAGGCGTAGCCGTCGGTGATCGAGTTGCCGAGCGCGACGATCGCCACCGCGCTCAGGGGCGCGCGCACGCTCACGCCGCTCAGGAAGTACCAGCTCACCGCGGTGGTGTCCGCCGGCATCGCCAACTCGCCGGTGTGGTCGCCAGGCGGTGAGATGTACGTGGTTTCCGCGGACAGCTCGTGGTAGGTCGACGCGGCCGTGGAGTCGGGGAGGTAGAGACTGATCGTCACGTCGGCGAGCGCCGGCAGGTGGATCACCACGGGATCGCTCAGGGCCGGCGCTCCGGCCGGGATCGTGAACGCGGAGTCGCCGCCGAACGTCAGGGCGTGGCTCGAACCGGGCACGATGCTCGCGCCCGTGGCCGCCAGCGCGATGCGGGCTGAGCCGATGACCAGCGGCATCCGTCCGAATTCGTTGGTGAAGCGTACGCGCACCGTGTCCCCGCCCATGCTGATGCGCACGATCTGCCGGATCGTCCGGTTGTTGAACGCCTGCACCGACGGAGCGAACGAGGCGAGCGCGCCCTGAGGGCTCGCGGCCCAGGTGCCGACCCAACGCCGGCCCTCTGCGGGGCGCGCCCCTCGCGCCGGCAACTGTGCGGCGACGCTGGAGGAGCCGAGCAGGGTGGCCGCCAGCGCGGCGGCTAGGAGCGTGCGGTGAGACATGGGCGTCACCCTCCAAAGCTGGCCTCGGTAGCGTCCACCGGGCGGATCCGTCGCGCCCGCGACCAACCGAAGTGAATGTGGCCCGCAAGCCGCGAAGATGCCTAACGGGTCGGGAGCTGCAAGCGCAACAGGCTTGGCGGTCCCCGCGGAGTCCAGAAACCCGACTCAAGTCCCCTGGTATTCACCGCCGCGCTAAGTGACGCTGCTCTAACGCCCCCTGAGTAACCCTTGTACCGTCGGGAGAGCGACAGGGCCGGCCGGTGCCTGCAGCGTCGCAGCGGCGCGAATGTTCGTGCGCCGTGGATTGACCGGGTGTGCGCTTGGCGTGTGCCCTTCGGGGCGCAGCGGGGCGTTCATGGAGCCACTCGAGAAGCTGCACCCCGCGTTGTCGCAGCGCGACCGCAGCAAGCGCGAGCTCGCAGCGGGTGGCCTGGTCACCAGTTGTCGCGCAAACGACCTGAACCGCCCACTCGTTTCCATCAACGTGATCCATCTCCGTGCCGACGGCGTGCGTCCCGCGCGTCCGACGATGCATTGTCGCGGGCAGAAGAGCCCGTAAGCAGGCGCAGCACAAGCAGGAGGCAGCCATGCTTGCATCGCCTTGGATCTGCATCGCATCTCTGGTGATCGCCGCGCCGGCGCTCGTCCGGGCGCAGGCGGTCACAGCCTCCCTCGAGGGCCGCGTCGTCTCAACGCAGGGGGAGGCGCTCGAGCACGCGGTGGTCACTGTGAGCGGCCCGTTCCTCCAGGGGACGCGAGAGGACACGACCGACGCGCGTGGGCACTTCCTCCTGCTCTGGCTCCCGGCCGGGACGTACACGGTGCGGCTGCGGGCCGTGGGGTTCAGCCCGGTAGCCCTGCGTGACGTCCGGATTGACTTGGGCGCGACGGGGTCGCTCGGGGACGTCGCGTTGACGCCGCAGACCGTCGAGCTGCCGGAGATCCAGGTGTCCGGCGCCAAGCCGCTCCTCGATCCCACGACGGCGGCGGCCGCGACGGTGCTGGACTCGTCGGCGTTTCTTGCCCTCCCGACGGAGCGCAACTTCCGCGCGCTCACGGCGCTCGTCCCTGAAGCGAATGCGAGTCACTATGGGGACGGGGTGAACGTCGCCGGCGCCACCGGGGACGAGAACGGCTATTTCGCCGATGGGATCAACATCACGGATCCCTATGTGGGCGATGGCAGTGTCAATCTCCCCTACAACTTCGTGCGAGAGGTGGAAGTCACGACCGGTGGGTACGAGGCCGAGTATGGGCGCGCCCAGGGCGGCGTCGTCAACGCCATCACCAACTCGGGTGGGAACGAATTCCACGGGCAGATCTTAGGCTTCTTCACGGGCAACGGCCTGCAGGCCACACCGCGCTGGGGCGTCGGGCAGAGCCAGGTCGCGACGTTCTCGCAGTACGACGTTGGGGGCAGCCTCGGAGGACCCATCGAGAGGGACCGGCTGTGGTTCTATGCGGCCTACAACCCGACCTTCCAGAGTAGCGGTGCTTCCTTCCCAGGGATTACGACGCAGAGGGACGTGAGCACCTCCCATCTCTTCGCTGCCAAGCTGAGTGGTCGTCTGGGAACGGGGACGGAGTTCACGCTGACGCTCCTCGGCGATCCGAGCCGCCGGGATTTTGTCGGGGCCGGCGCCGTGGGCCTGCCGGCGACGGTGACCGATCCGCAGGTCGTCCTCGGGCGCCTGTCCCAGGGCGGCACAGCGGTCGCTCTGCAGGCGCGTCATCAGCTCGGCGCAGGGGTGTTTCTGACGTGGTCGCTCACGCGGCTCGATCGGCGTGATGATAATACGCCCCTAGGGGGCCCCGTCAGCGACCCAGCGACCTTGGCCAGGGTCGACGATGCTGTAGGCAACACCGCGTCCGGCAACTACGGGGAATCCCAGGTAATCCGGATGGCCCGGACAGCTGGACAGGCGAGTCTCACCGTCTCCGCCGGTAGCCACCTGATTAGGCTAGGTGCGGAGTACGAAGCGAACACCCTCGCATTCGACCTCCTATATAGCGTCGTGACTCGAACGCTCGACAGCGCGGGTCTGCCTGCCTACTACTGGAACGTGACCACTCAACACGCACGAGGCCACATTTCCATCCCGACGGTCTACGTTGAGGATGCTTGGGAACTGAGCCCACGGCTTCGTCTCAATTTCGGCTTGCGCGGGGAGGCTCAGTTCCTGTCTGGCGACACCGGGATCGCGCGCTGGATTGCGCCGGAGCTCGCTCCGCGTCTCGGCCTGGTGTTCGAGCCAGGTGAACTCGGTGTGCAGAAGGTGTATGCCTCGGTCGGTCGTTTCTACGAGCAGATGCCGATGTTCACCACCATGGGCTGGGTGGGGCTTTGGTCGCAGAAGTACGGCACCTACCGCCAGAATCCGCTCGTCGATACGAGCGGCGGGATTGTGGCCGGCGCGGCGCAGGCCGGCGAGGTGCCGGGTCGCAACCTCCGTGGTCAGTACTATGACGAGGCCACGGCTGGCTATGAGCGGCGATTGGGCAGCGCATATCGGGTCGGCCTCCGCGGCACGGTTCGCGTGCTGCGGTACGTGCTGGAGGACGGGGCAACGGATCTCACCTCACCATTGACGGTAGGCAATCCCGGGTTTGGCGCCATGGCGTACCTCCCCAGCGCCAAGCGTGACTACACGGCCTTGGAGCTGACGCTGGACCGGTCCCGGGGGCCACTCACCTTCCTTGCCTCATATGTGCTCTCCCGGAATTGGGGCAACTACACCGGCTTGTTCGCGTCCGATGATGGGCTTCACGGCGCCAACACAGGCCCGCAGTTCGATTACCCGGACGAGACGGTCAACGCGAGTGGCCTGCTACCCAATGACCGGACGCATGTGCTGAAGTTCGTAGGGAGCTATCGGCTACCTGTAGGGCTGACAGTTGGCACCTCGGCGCTCGTGGCCAGTGGCACGCCGCTGAGCGAGTACGGGACGGGGCCCGCAGGATATGACTGGACGTTTGTCGTGCCTCGAGGTACGGCCGGCCGCACGCCGACCACGTGGGACATGGATCTGCGCTTTGCCTACGATGTGCCCGTCGCGCCCGGAGCCCGAGTGCGCCCGCGCGTGCTGCTGGACGTCTTCAATATCGGGAACCAGCGTCGGCCGGTGACTTATGACCAAGTGCGTTACACCACGCCGGATCAGAGCGTGGCGGACCCCAACTACGGCGCGGTCACCCAGTACCAAACACCAATGAGCGTGCGCCTGGGGATGACGGTGGACTTCTAGCCGGATGCAGCCTGGGAGGTGCCGTTGAAGAAGGGCCGGGATGAGCGTTGACGAGCGGTGACGCGCCGAGTCCTCTCACGACCGCACTGGCCGACCGCTACCGCATTGAGCGCGAGCTGGGCGCGGGCGGGATGGCGACGGTCTACCTCGCGCGCGATCTCCGGCACGACCGCTCGGTCGCGGTGAAGGTCCTAAGGCCTGAGCTCGCCGCCGCCCTCGGCAGCGACCGTTTTCTGCGGGAGATCAAGACCACCGCCCAGCTGGCCCATCCCCATATCCTGCCGCTCCACGACTCGGGGGAGGCAGGAGGCTTTCTCTACTACGTGATGCCGTATGTGGAGAGCGAGTCCCTCCGCGACCGGCTGACCCGAGAGAGGCAGCTTCCTCTTGAGGAGGCCCTACGGATCACACGGGAGGTCGCGGACGCCCTCGGCTACGCGCATTCGCTGGGTCTCGTGCACCGCGACATCAAGCCGGAGAATATCCTGTTCGAGGCGGGGCACGCGGTCGTGTCGGATTTCGGGATCGCCAAGGCGATCGCGGCGGCAGGGAGCGCACGGCTGACCGAGACTGGGCTGGCGATTGGGACGCCGGCCTACATGAGCCCGGAGCAAGCGGCCGGGAGCCAGGACGTGGACGGGCGGAGCGACCTCTACAGTCTCGGCTGCGTGCTCTACGAGATGCTGAGCGGGGAGACGCCGTACACGGGGCCGACGCCGCAGGCGATCCTGGCGAAAAAGTTGAGCGAGCCGTTGCCTCGGATCTCGGTGGTGCGGGAGGCGGTGCCGGCGGGGATCGAGGCCGCGCTCACCAAGGCGCTGGCGCGGACGCCGGCGGACCGGTGGGTGACGGCCGCGCAATTCGCCGAAGCGCTGACCGCCACGGCGCCCCTCCCACCCGTCGAGGCTGTCCGAAGCAAGCCTCGGGTGCAGCGCGTGGCTGCGCCGCTCATAGGTCTCCTCGTGGTGGCGGCAGCCGTCGCCGCCCTGCACGAATCCGGCGTCCTTTGGCCGGGCACCCGTCCGGGGAGCAACCGCGTGACATCCCTCGTGGTCCTGCCCCTCGTCAACCTCTCAGGCGACTCGACACAGGAGTACTTCGCTGACGGCATGACGGATGCCCTAATCACTGAGCTCGACAAGGTGTCGGCGCTGACCGTCATCTCGGCGCACACGGCAATGCTCTACCAACGGTCAGCGAAGCCTGTCCCCCAGATCGCACGAGAGCTACACGTGCAAGCGGTCGTTGAGGGGTCGGTGCAGCGCGAGGGCAGCCGGGTGCGGATCGGGGCGCGACTCATTGACGGCCGTACCGATCGACAACTGTGGGACTCGACGTATGACCGGGAGGGGTCAGGCGTGCTGGCGCTGCAGGCGGAGGTGGCAAGGACGATCGCGGTTGCGATTGGCGCGACGCTGACGCCAGTGGAGACGCGGCGCCTGCAGGTGCACCGGGCAGTGAACCCCCAGGCGTACGACGAGTACCTGCTTGGGAAGCACGATGCCGCGGCACTCTGGACGTCCGAGAACTTGAGGCGGGCGATCGCGCATTACCGCAGGGCCATCGCGCTCGATTCGACGTTCGCGGATCCTCAAGCCGGCCTAGTCGAAGCGTACGCTGTGCTGGAGAATGGCGCCTTCATGCCAGCGCGGGAGGCCGGCCCGCTAGCGACGGTCGCCGCGGAGCGGGCGGTCGCGCTCGACCCCGGATCTGCAGGGGCTCACGCTGCCGTCGCGCTCGTGAGGTGGTATTGGCAATGGCGCTGGACGGTGGCGGACAGCGAGTTTCGCCTCGCTCTGACGCTCAACCCTGGTCTCTCAGATGTGCACGACTTCTACGGCATGCTCCTAACCTATCTGGGCCGCCACGACGAGGCGGTGCAACACGCCCGTCGCGCCGCGGCGCTGGATCCACTCCAAGCCGACGTCACGCAGTGGCTGGGGTGGGTGTGCTTCTACGCTCGGCGGTTCCAGGAATCCATCGCGGCGGAGGAAGGGACGCTGGCGCTCGACACCACCTACTTCTTCGCGCACATGATGTTGGGGCTGAATTTCTCCGCCCTTGGCCGCCACGGGGAAGCCATCGCTGCTCTCGCGCGGGCGCTCAAGCCCGACCCCGAAAGTCAACTCGCCCTGGCTGGTGCCACGATCATCTATGCGCGGGCCGGCCGGCTGGCCGCGGCACGGAACTTCGTCGACTCGCTTCAAGCGTTGGTGAGGAAGGAATGGGTGGACCCGTACCTCGTTGGTTGGGCATTCACCTGGCTCGGCGAGACCAACCGAGCTGTGGAGTCGTTCAACCAGGCCATCGCTGAGCGCAGCGGCGAAATTGGAGGGCTGAAGACCGAGTTCCTGCCGGAAGGCTTCAAGGCCGACCCGAGGTACCACGCGCTCCTCCGGCGCATCGGTCTAGAGTAGTAAAAAACGGACAGAGGGGGCGTTCACGGAACCACTCGAGCTACTGACCGCCGCGTTGGCCGATCGCTACACGATCGAGCGCGAACTGGGCGCGGGCGGCATGGCGACGGTCTACCTCGCCCACGATCTCCGGCACGACCGCCGCGTCGCGCTCAAGGTCCTGCGGCCCGACCTCGCCGCGTCGCTCGGCCCCGAGCGGTTCCTGCGGGAGGTCCGCATCGCGGCGAATCTCCAGCATCCCAACGTCCTCGCCGTCTACGACTCGGGTGAGGCCGCGGGCTTCCTGTACTACGTCATGCCCTATGTCGAAGGCCCGTCGCTGCGCGAAAGTCTGAGCCAGCACGGCGAGCTGCCGGTGCCCGAGGCCGCGCGGATCCTGCGGGATGTGGCGGACGCCTTGGCCGCGGCGCACGCCAAGGGCGTGGTGCACCGCGACATCAAGCCCGAGAACATCATGCTCTCGGGGCGACACGCGCTGGTGGCGGACTTCGGGGTAGCGAAGGCGGTCTCGGAGGCTACTGGGCAGCAGACGCTGACGACGGCGGGCGTGGCGCTGGGCACGCCGACCTATATGGCCCCGGAGCAGGGCGCGGCCGATCCGCACACAGACCACCGGGCAGACCTCTACGCGTTCGGCGTGATGGCGTACGAGATGCTGACGGGGCAGCCGCCGTTCGTGGCCCCGACGCCGCAGGCGGTGCTCTCGGCGCACGTGACGGAGGCGCCGGTGCCGGTGACGCAGCGGCGGGCGACGATCCCGCCGCCGATGGCACAGCTGATCATGCGGTGCCTGGCGAAGAAGCCGGCGGACCGGCCGCAGACGGCGGAGGAGCTCCTGCCGGTGCTGGAGTCGTTCTCGACCCCTTCGGGCGGCATCACGCCGACGGACACGCAGCCGGTGCCGGGCGTACGTTCGGGACGACGCCGGTGGCGGCGGCTCGCGCTGTTCGGGTTAGCGGCGGTCGTCGTTGTGGCCGGTGCGCTGATGGCGCTTCGCCGCGGCCACGAGGCGTCGAGCCCCAACAGTGTCGCGGTGCTCTATCTCGCCAACCTCTCGCGCGACACCGCCGATGCGTTCCTTGCCGACGGACTGACCGAGGAGATCATCATCCGCCTCGGCCAAGTGCCGCGGCTGGACGTGAAGTCGCGATTCGAGGTGGAACGGTTCCGGGGCAAGGCGGCGACGGACCCGGCGGTTCTGGCGAAGGCCCTGGGCACGGCCTACCTGGTGACGGGCAGCGTGCAGCGCGCCGGTGACCGCGTGGTGCTGCGGTATGAGGTGATCCGCGCGGCGACCCGCGCCCAGGTGGCGGGCGACGTCATCGACACGGCCAGCAGCGACCTCCTGACGGTGGAGTCCGACATCGCCCGCGAGGTGGCAACCGCCATCACCGGTAAGTTGCTGCCCGAGGAGCGCCTTCGCCTGACTCGGCGGCTGACCTCCGACCCCGTGGCGTATGAGGAGTACCTGCGCGGCCTTGAGGAGATGAACCACTCCTTCGACGAGGCGGAGATTCGCTCCGCCCTCGCCCATTTCGACCGGGCCATCGCGCAGGATTCGACCTTCGCTTCCGCGTTCGCGAGCAAGGCGGTGGCGTGGGAGATCCTTGCCGACGGATACATCTCTGGGCGCGACGGCTATGGTCAATCGCGGGTGGCCGCCGCTCGAGCCCTGGCGCTGGACTCCTCCCAGGCAGCCGCGTACGCCATGCTCGGATTCGCGGCCCTCACGCTTGACCTCGACGCCCACCAAGCCGAGCGGCTCGGACGGCGCGCCGTCGAACTGGACCCCCGTGCCGACCAGCCTCACTTCTTGTTGTGTACGGTGCTGCTGGCCGAGGGCCGGATGGAGGAGAGCATCGAGGAGGGGCGTCGCGCGTGGGAGGCGGATTCGCTGTTCTCGGCCAACGGCCTCATTTACGCCTTCGCGTTGATCTACGGCCATCGGCTCGACGGCGCGGCGGCGCTCGTGCCCCGGCTCCGCGCCATTGGGTCGCCCGCGGATGCCGATGCGTTGGAAGGGCAACTCCTGGCCGCGCGTGGAGATTTCCGGGGTGCCGAACGCTTCGTGAGCTGGCGGTACTACGGGGGCTGGGTCGCTGGCACCTACGTGCGCGCCCTGCTGGCCCGGGGCGACACGGCAGCGGCCCGTGCTACCGTGGATTCGATGCTCGCCGCCCGCACGCCCGGCTACTACAACCCGATTGCCTTGGCCAAGGCCTATGCGGCGCTAGGCAACATCGACCGTGGCATCGAGTGGCTGCGCCGTGCGTTCGACGAGCGAACGGCGTGGCTGACTTGGGTGCGCACGGACCCCGACCTCGCGCCCCTGCGCGCCGACCCGCGCTACGCCGCGCTCGACCGACAACTGCACTACTGAAATCGGATCGGGGTACGGCCCGATGGCTGTTTGGTGGTGATGGGCTGCGGCTTCCGTAGCCTGATTCCAATTAGGCGGCAGCGATGGTTAAGCGGAGTGCCCTATCCGTCTTGTTCGTAGCTGTCGGCATTGCATGTACGGAGCCGACGCCGACGCCCAGACAGCCTTGGATTTCTGGCGTCTGGATCGTTGCCGACAGCAACGACCTAACATACGCCTATTCACCCGTGTTCGCCGCAGACGATACGGTGTGGTACGGGGCCGGAGATTACCGTACCCTGACGGTCCGCCTGACTCTGCTCGCAACTGACACAATGCTCCGCGAAGTCATGGGTCAAGCAACTGCCTATTCCGGTTCATCGTTCCCCCCGCCGGGGGGCTCCTATTCTACGTTCCACGACACCTTGGACTTCGCGGATACCATCCGAGTGACCGCTTCGTACATCTACGGCCAGTACATGACCGAGCCGCCCTACGATAGTCTCCCCGTGCCTGCCGCCGAGACGTCCGAGATCTATTGGAACGCTGATAGTGGAGCTCTCTGCAGATCCGAGAGAGCGGAGGTTGGCTCAAGCCCGAACCTCGTGCCTGGCTCGTTGGCCTGCCGCCTGCGTGTGCATTGGAGGCGTCCATAGCTCTGGCTGCCGCCATAGCAGCGCGGGCAGCGGGCCGGCGTTGCGGCTGGGAGGTTGAATGTGCACCTGAGGAATCCCAGGCGTTGTGCTGCTGGCGCGCGGTCGCCCGCCGCTGAGCTGAGGCACGAGGTGCTAGGCGACTCATCCCACAGGGACACGTTCCCTTTACTCTTGAGGCAGGTTGGCGGAGGCGCAATGGACGCACCACAAGTGTTTTGCGCGGCCGTCCTAGCGCTGACGTTCGCAAGTGCGGCCCCGGCGTCGTCCATCGCCCAAGGACGCCGTCCATCACCCGACCCCGTCATCGCGGACCCGACGCGGGTCGATAGCGCCTACCCCCCGAGCATCGAGGAACTGGCGTTCGAAAGTAGTCGGGCGCGCCTGAACGGCCTCCTGTACTTGGCGGACGGTGCGCGGGCCCACCCAATCGTCATTCTCCTGCACGGCCTGCCCGGCGCCGAGAGAAACCTCGATCTCGCACAGGTTCTGCGCCGGGCGGGCATCAACGTGCTGTTCTTCAGCTACCGGGGGGCGTGGGGCAGCGGTGGAACGTTCTCCTATGGGCACGCGCTGGAGGACGTCGCTGCGGCTGTCCGGTTCGTCCGCTCCGACTCCAGCGTCAAGACGTACAGGATCGATCCGCATCGTGTCGCGCTGGTCGGTCACAGCATGGGCGGCTGGCTGGCTTTGATGGGCGTTGCTGTCGACACGTCGGTCAGCTGCGCCGCAGCGCTTGACTTGGGAAACATGGGCGCCCTTGGTCGGCGCATGGGGACCGATCGCAGGTTCGATTCCCTCGCCACGGGCTACGAAGACTGGCTCACCGCGCCAGGAGGCCCCATCCACGCGGATGGTGGGCGCGCCCTGACGACCGAGCTGGAGGACCACGCCGATGCCTGGGATGTCGCCTCACAAGCGCCGGCGTTGAGACGTCGGCCGCTTCTGATTGTCAGCACCACGACGAACGAGGATCACCCGCCCCTGATCGCCGCGCTGCGCGCTGCACGAGCCCAGGACGTCACCGCGCTTCAATGGAGGACGGACCACGGGTTTTCTGATCAGCGCATCATGCTGGCGCGCACAGTGCTTGGCTGGCTAAAGAGCCATTGTGGCTTTTGACTGCGAGAGGAGTGAGCATCAGTGTCTCCGTAACATCGTGGTGTCGGTTGTGGTGTCGATTGGAAGCCGGAAGAGTACGACTTTCATACCGCGAATCCCGGGAAATCGCGCGGTCTGTCAACAGTTTAGCGGAGTGGTACCATACTCCAGCCCTTCCAGCAGGTGCCTAACCAGCGCCTGCAGCGGCGGGCCAAGCCGGGTGACGGTTCGGTCGGCGAGGTGACTTGGGGATAGGGTAGGTGTTGTGCGCTCGGCGGGTTCAGGCGCCCGCCGCTGAGGCGCAATTCGCTAGG
>Ga0335081_10006409_pt1 | contig 18741 bp, 19 predicted proteins | sample Lox_Sample_35_FD_206713 | JGI IMG/M metagenome (GOLD analysis project Ga0335081, IMG submission 206713) | Soil microbial communities from Loxahatchee National Wildlife Refuge, Florida, United States - Lox_Sample_3.5 | ecosystem: Environmental > Terrestrial > Soil > Wetlands | place: USA...
GGCCTGCTGGTGGCCGAGATTGTGCAGCATCTCGCGCAGCAGCAGGGCCAGGGTGGTGAAACGGTACGGCAGATTGGGCAGCTGAGAGCCGCCGACGCCGGGGGCATCGAAGCGGATCACCTCAATGGCCGGGTCGAGTGCATCCACGAACGGCCGCAAGGCTTCCAGCCGCATGCCGATGCCGTTGCACAGCAGGAGCGGGGGCCCTGTCCCGGTGCCCGGCCGGATTGCGACGCGCAGCGGCGTCCCGCCGACCTGCATGATCTGTTCGCGCACGTAGTCATCCCTGACGGGCATGTGCATTCCTCCCAGAACACGCCGTGGCTACCGGCGTCTGTGACGGCAGTCACACGGTTACGGGGATCGTAACGGCACTTGAGATATAACGCAAGATATATCTCAATAAGCCACGTCCGGTCAGCCCTCCCCAAACTGTGCGTGGTCACCAACTGCGTGCCCCGATAAGCACCCAGTCATCGCCGCCGTCTGCGTGCGTCTGCGGGGCTTGAGCAGTACCCAAGAAAACCCCTTTCTGTTCGTGGACCATCCCTGGGTGCGGCGCGGTTGTGGTGTGATGATGTGGGCCTGATAGCCGTCAGGGGGATTGACGGGCATGGGTGTAAGCCAAGAGGCGGGTACCGGCCACGCTGGTGAGCGTGCGGCCGGCGCGGCCGGGGTTGTGCTGCCGACGCTGGCGTCGGCGCAGTTCCTGATGACGCTGGACAGCTCGGTCATGAACGTGTCGATCGCGACGGTGGCCAAGGACGTGGGCACGACCGTGACGGGGATTCAGACCGCCATCACGTTGTACACGCTGGTGATGGCCTCGCTGATGATCACCGGCGGCAAGCTCGGCCAGATCCTGGGCCGCAAGCGCGCCTTCGCCCTCGGCTGCGTCATCTACGGGTGCGGATCGGCGATCACCGCCCTGTCGCCGAATCTGGCCGTGCTGATCCTGGGCTGGTCGGTGCTGGAAGGCGTGGGGGCGGCACTGATCATGCCCGCGGTCGTGGCCCTGGTCGCATCCAACTTCGGCCGCCGCGAGCGCCCGCGCGCGTACGGGCTGGTCGCATCGGCGGGCGCGATTGCGGTGGCGGCCGGGCCGCTGATCGGCGGCCTGTTCACCACCTATCTGTCCTGGCGGTGGGTGTTCTTCGGGGAGGTCCTCGTCGTGCTGGCCATCCTGGCGCTCAGCCGCCGCATCGCCGGCACGCCGCGCGAACAGGGCGCGCGGCTCGACCTGGTGGGCACCGTGTTGTCCGCGGCCGGCCTGGGGCTCATCGTCTATGGCATCCTGCGCTCCGGGACGTGGGGGTTCGTCCAGCCCAAGGCAGGTGCCCCCCGGTGGCTGGGCGTGTCGCCGGTGATCTGGCTGATCCTGGCCGGCGGGGTGGTGCTGTGGGCCTTCATGCAGTGGGAGACCCACCGCCTGGCCCGCGGCGGCGCCGTGCTGGTTGACCCGGCCATGCTGCGGAACCGGACCCTGCGGGCCGGGCTGATCTCGTTCCTGTTCCAGTACCTGCTGCAGGCTGGCCTGTTCTTCGCGGTGCCGTTGTTCCTGTCGGTGGCGCTCGGGCTGTCGGCGGTCGCGACCGGAGTGCGGCTGCTGCCGCTGTCCCTCACGCTGCTGCTGGCCGCCGTGGGAATTCCCAAGTTCTTCCCGGACGCTTCCCCGCGGCGCGTGGTCCAGGCCGGGTTCCTCGCGCTGTTCGCCGGGATCGTGATCCTGGTGGCCGCGCTCGATGCCGGGGCCGGGCCCGGCATCGTGACCTGGCCGATGCTGCTGGCCGGTCTCGGTGTTGGCGCGCTGGCCTCCCAGCTCGGCAGCGTGACCGTCTCCGCGGTGCCGGACGAGCAAAGCGGCGAGGTCGGCGGAATCCAGAACACGGTGACCAACCTCGGCGCATCGATCGGCACCGCCCTCGCCGGCGCGGTGCTCATCTCGGCGCTGACCACCTCGTTCCTCACCGGTATCCAGAACAACCCGCACGTTCCCAAGGACATCGCCGCCAAGGCTCAGGTCGATCTGGCCGCAGGCATCCCGTTCATCTCCGACCAGGACCTCAAGGCCAAGCTCGGCCAGGCCGGCGTGCCCGCCGAGACAGCCGACGCGATCGTGGCCGAGAACACCACCGCGCGTATCGCCGGGCTGCGCTCGTCCCTGTCGCTGCTCGCCGTCATCGCCCTGATCGCGCCGTTCACCACCCGCCGCATCCCGGCACACCAGCCGTCCGCCGCGCCCGACGAGCCCGCCGCTGACCCCCCGGCCTGAGCCACGGCGAGCCGGGTCCGGGGATCGCCGCCGGGCCCGCCCGCCGTCACGGGCGCGCGTCCGGCCTTACCGGTCGCGGGCGCCGCTGAGATCGCCCCCCGGGGGTGAGGTCAGCCAGCGCCTGCCGGTGTTGCCTAGTTCGGCGCGGCACAATCCTGGCCTACCGTCCCGATCCGGGCACGCTGCGGCCGGTGTGGAGGTGGTCATGACGGCAATCCCGGCAAGGCCGGTGTACGGGTGAAAGACCCCGAGCTCCGGAGCCGTGTGGGCCCCTTTGCGACATTCGTCGACCATGTCGGCGCGGACGGCGTCGTTACCCGGTGGGAGTCCCGCCGCCACCGAAAGCATCCCACGGGCGCGCCGGCGGCAGGCTCGACGTGGTGGGCGCCGCAGGCCCGGGGATGGTGGATCGCCGTGCTGTTCGCCGTGGGGTCGGTGCTGTTCGCCCTGGGCGCGGTTCCCGGCTATGCCGACGCCGTAGGGGCCCGGTGGGATGCGGTCACCTTCTTCATCGGCTCTCTGTTCTTCACGGCGGCGGCATTCCTGACCTACCGGGAGGCGGTGGATGCCGCAGCGCTGTCGCCGGGATCCCGCCACCGGCGGTTCTTCGTCTGGCAGCCTTACCGGATCGACTGGTGGGCCACGGCGGTGCAGCTTCTGGGGACCCTGTTCTTCAACGTCAGCACCGCCAATGCGCTACGGGTCGACCTCACCGCCCAGGCCGCCCACCAGGCCGTATGGCGGCCGGACGCCGAGGGCTCGGTATGCTTCCTGGTCTCTAGCGCGCTGGCCTGGTTCGAGGTCTGCCACGGCTGGGCCGCCTGGCGGCCCCGGTCCTGGTCGTGGTGGATCACCCTGCTCAATCTGATCGGGTCCGTGGCCTTCGGCGTGTCCGCCGTGGCGGGTTACATCAACCCGGCGACCGGCCAGCTGCGTAACGCCGAACGGTCGAATCTGGGCACGTTCATCGGTGCGGTGTGCTTCCTGGCCGGGGCGCTGCTGCTGCTGCCCGAGCGATCCGCGGCAGACAGCGCGGCCGGCAGCGGTGCTGCCGATCGTTCGGGCGAGCCGGTCACAGGTGGCTGAACCCGCCCGGCTCCTGTTGGTCATGGGCACGGCGCCGGAATCACTCTTGGTGGGTGACGCCTATCCGGTCTCCGGATCGGAGAATGCGGCTATTAAGCCGATCGCGATCGCCGGGGTATCTGGGCGGAACGGACGCGTTCGACACGTCGATCCCCACTTTTGCCCAGGCCTGCGCCCACCAGAAGAGGAGCCAGCAACATGGCCAAAGGAGAAGCACCCGTCCTCGAGACCCTGGCCGACATCAATGCCGTGTCGCTCGACCGGACCGGACTGGACCCGGCCACGCTCATTCTCGTCCGGCTCGCCGCGCTCATCGCGGTCGATGCGCCGCCCGCGTCGTACCTGGCGCACGTGGGGCCGGCCACCGAGAGCGGGGTGACCCTGGAGCAGGTTCAGGACGTGCTGATCGCGGTGGCGCCCATCGTAGGCACCCCGCGGACGCTGGCGTCGGCCGCGAAGATCACCGAGGCCCTGGGCATGGCCATCGACCTGGCCGAAACCGGTCCGGACATCTGACCTCGGTCAGTGCGGCCGAGGAGGCCCGGCTCAGTGACCAGCAGGCGATCCCGCGAATGACCACACCGGCCGACCCGCAGGCCCTGCTGCGAAGCAGGAACTATCTTCGGCTGCTGCTGCTTGCCGCGCTGCTCGGCGTGCCGATCTCCGCGGCGGCCTGCGGTTTCCTCGCGCTGGTCAACTACCTGCAGCGGGAACTGTACACCCGCCTGCCCAACGGGCTGGGCTTTCACGGCGAACCCCCTGGTGGCCGCTTCCCCTGCTCGCCCTGGCGGGGCTGCTGGTCAGCCTGACCATCCGGTACCTGCCGGGTACGGGCGGCCACTCCCCGGCCGACGGGTTCAAGCCAGGCGGCGCAAGCCCTGCTGGGCCCTGTGCTGCTGCCCGGCCTGCTCGCGGCCGGCATCGGTACCCTCATCTTCGTCGGCCTAGTGCTGCTGCTCGCGTGCAAGGGCCTGGCTTACGGCATCTCGCTGAGCAGCTTCCGCGGCGGGCCTGTCTTTCCGGCCCTCTTCCTCGGCGCGGCGGGCGGCATTGCCATGTCGCACCTGCCGGGACTGCCCCTGGTGGCCGGGGTGGGGATGGGCACCGGGGCGATGTGCACCACCATGCTCGGGCTCCCGCTGACCTTGGTCCTGCTGGCCACCCTGCTGCTGGCGTCCGACGGTATTGCCGTCATGCCGCTGGTGATCGTGGCCGTCGTCGTCGCGTATGTGCTGACCGCGCGGCTGGCGCCACGCTCCGCCCCCGCTGCCGGGCCAGCCTCAGGCTCTGCGCCCAGCGGCGGGGAAACCGAGCCCGCAGCGCCGCCCGACGACGATGCGAGGACCACCCGGCCGCTGACCGCCTGAACGGCGGCTATCCCGGCCCGCCGTCGTCACGTGCTGGCCACCCAGGTGGCGGGGAACGCGGAGGCATTGCCCAGATTCGACAGCGGGCCGGGCCCGGCCAGCACGTTCCTGCCGTCGGCCATGTCGATCTCATCGGACGACCACAGATACTTATCGCCCAGGTTGCCCTGCGTGCCGTTGCGGCTGGTGACGGTGGCGCCCTGGTGCCGTTGAGCTGTGTAAACACGGCCTGCGGGCAGCTTTTCCGCCGCGGCCCGCCATGTATCAGCATCGGTCCTCTCGCCTCTGACTAGTCGAAGCGATCCTGGATTCCGGGGTGACGGACTGCGGGGCGAGCGCGGTCTGCGCGCCGGTTCAGGATCGGCGCGGTACGTACGGCCGGCCACCGGATGGCCGCAGCCGGCCGGCAGCAAGTGGGGGCGACATCAGCATGCGGATCAGCGACGGCGCGCCGGGCGCGCGCATTCTCGCGTTCGGCGGATACCAGCCAGCCAGGGTCGTCACCAACGACGAGGTCGGCTCGATGGTGGACGCCGATGACGAATGGATCCGCGACCGGGTCGGGATCGTCAGCCGCCGGATCGCGGCGCCCGACGAGACGGTCGCCGACCTGGCGGTCGCGGCGGGCGGCAAGGCTCTGGCCGGCAGCGGGCTGGCCGCGGCCGATGTGGACCTGGTGATCGCCGCGACCTGCACGCCGGAGGTGATGATTCCCAATACGGCCCCGACCGTCGCGCGGCGGCTGGGCATCCCCGCACCAGGCGCGTATGACCTGAACGCCGCGTGTGCGGGCTTCTGCTACGCGCTCGCCGCCGCCAGCGACGCGGTGCGGGCCGGCTCGGCGCGGCACGTTCTGGTCGTCGGGGCCGAGAAGCTGTCCCAATGGGTCGACTGGACCGACCGCTCGACCTGCATCATCTTCGCGGACGGGGCGGGCGCTGCCGTGGTGGGCCCGGCCACCGGGACAGCCGACCCTGGCATCGGCCCGGTCGCCTGGGGCAGCGCCGGCGAGATGGCGGACAGGATCTTCATCTCCGATCGCGGCTCGTTCATCGTCCAGGAAGGCCAGGCTGTGTTCCGGTGGGCGACGACGGCGCTGCACCCGGTCGCGCGGCTGGCCTGCGAGCGCGCCGGAGTGGATCCGGCCGAGCTGGCCGTCATCGTGCCTCATCAGGCGAACCTCAGGATCATTGGGGCGATCGCCCGCGGTATCGGCGCGCCGCAGGCCACGGTGGCCAACGACATCGTCACCGCGGGCAATACCGCCGCGGCATCGATCCCGCTGGCGCTGTCACGACTGCGGGAGCGCGGCGAGATACCGTCGGGCTCCCTCGCGCTCCTGATCGGCTACGGCGCGGGCATCTGCTTCGCGGCCCAGGTGATCAGGCTGCCCTGACCGCGGCCCGGCTCGCCGGGCCGCCTGCTTTACCCGTCATCGCGACAACCGCAAAGGAGAGTGCGTCACACATGGCTCAGACAGAACAGGAGATCCTGGCGGGCCTCGGCGAGATTATCGACGAGGTCGCAGGCGTTCCCGCCGACCAGGTCACGCCGGACAAGACATTCGTCGACGACCTGGACATCGACTCGCTGTCGATGGTCGAGATCGCCGTCGCCGCGCAGGACAAGTTCGGCGTGCAGATCCCCGATGACCACCTCAGGAACCTCAAGACCGTCCAGGACGTGATCGATTACGTGCGGCGGCCCGCTGTCACCGCCTGACCGGGCGGTCCCCGGGACAGACGCCGGATCAGCTGACGTTGAGGAGCATGAACACAATGGGCACAGACCAGACGCGTGTCGTCGTCACCGGGCTCGGCGCGATCTCGCCGGTGGGCGCAGACGTGGCCACCACCTGGAAGTCGCTGCTGGCCGGGCGCAGCGGCGTCGTCCCGCTCACCGATTCGTGGGCGGGGGAGCTGCCAGTTCGGATGGCCGCCTGGGCGGCCGCCGAGCCGGCGGCGCTGCTGGACCGCACCCAGGCCAGGCGGATGGACCGCTGTGAGCAGCTCGGGATCGTCGCCGCCCAGGAGGCCTGGGCGGATGCGGGGGATCCCGCGGTTGATCCGGTGCGGCTCGGAGTGGTCGTCTCCAGCGGCATCGGCGGCATCGCGTCGACCCTGTCGGCCTATGACACCCTGCGGGAGAAGGGCTGGCAGCGGGTCTCGCCCTTCACGGTTCCGATGCTGATGCCGAACGGCGCCGCAGGCTGGATCAGCCTTGAGCTCGGTGCGCGCGCCGGGGTGCACGCCACCGTGAGCGCGTGCGCGTCCGGGGCCGAGGCCATCGGCTACGGCATCGACATGATCAGGCTGGGCCGCGCCGACGTGGTGGTGGCCGGCGGCACCGAGGCCGCGATCATCCCGCTGAACATCGCCTCGTTCGCCGCGATGCGCGCCCTGTCCCTGCGCAACGACGAGCCGCAGCGAGCCTCCCGGCCCTTCGACAAGGGCCGGGACGGCTTCGTGCTCGGCGAGGGCGCCGGGATGGTCGTGCTGGAGTCCGCCGCGCACGCCGCCCGCCGCGGCGCGACCGTGTACGCGGTCGCCGCGGGGGTCGGCTACGCGGCGGACGCCCATCACATCGCGCAGCCGGATCCGGCCGGCGCCGGCGCCACGCGTGCCATCAGAGCGGCGCTCGCTGACGGCGGGGTCACGCCCGATCAGGTTGTGCATGTCAATGCGCACGCCACCTCGACCCCCGCGGGCGATGTGGTGGAAGGCCAGGCGATCGCCGCCGCGCTCGGCGCGGCGGCCCGCGGCGTGGCCGTCTCGGCCACCAAGTCGATGACCGGGCACCTGCTCGGCGGCGCGGGCGCGGTGGAATCCGTCGCGGCAGTTCTCGCGCTGCGTGACCGGGTGGCGCCGCCCACGATCAACCTCGAAGACCCCGACGACCGCGTGGGAGTCGAGATAGCGACGGAGCCGAGGGAGCTGCGCGCCCGCGGGAACACACCGATGGCCGTGCTGAACAATTCGTTCGGCTTTGGCGGTCACAACGTCACGCTCGCTTTCACCGCCGTGTGAGCGCACGGCGCCGCGGTCCCCGGAGAACGGCGGAACTGGCGGCCCCAGAGAACGGCGGAATGGGTGCAGCGGGTCCTGCGGACATGACTCCCCAGCCCGGCCCCCGCCATGCGGCCGCGAGAAGGAAGCACCCCGGGGCAGATATCGGCCCGGGGTGTCCCCGATATCCTGAGACATTTACGCCGGCGGAGAGAGCAGCGTGATCTCCCGGGCGATCGGAATAGCGGAGAGAGCAGGATTCGAACCTGCGAGAGCTTTCGCTCTGGCCGGGAATTCCCGGCCCCCGTTAGGCCGCTACGGGTATCTCTCCTCGCGGAAACCTTTCTCCTTTGTCTATCTCTGGCCCTCACCCCGGGCCGGCGTTCCGTGCTCCAGCGATTTGTACGTGCCTGCGTGGAAGACCAATGGTTCCGCCTGAGGCCGATGTGCCAGCGCAACGACCTCACCGAGCACGATCACGTGATCACCGGCGCGGTGCAGTTGCGCCAGGCGGCACTCGAACCACGCCGCCGCATCGAGCAGGATCGGGGAGCCGGTCACGCCTGGTTCGAAGGGCACCTCGTCGAACATCGTCGGGTCGGCCGGACGATGACGGTTCGCGAACCAGCGCGAGACGTGGTGCTGCCCGGCGGAAAGCACGTTGACGACGAATCCCCCGGCCTGCTCGATCAGGCCGAGGCCACGGCTGGTTTCGTTCAGGCAGACCAGCACCAGCGCGGGATCAAGGGACACCGAGGAGAAGGAGTTGACGGTCACACCGTGCATGTTCCCGTCGCCGGATGCCGCGGTGACGACGGTGACTCCGGTCGCGAACGAGCCCATCGCCTTGCGGAAGCCGCTCAGTCCGCCGTCCGGGCCGGGCACCGCAAACCCCACCTCACCGCCGCGGTCCCGGCTATCGACGGCTCGCATCAGGCGGCGATCGCGGCGCGGGCGGGGCGCCCACGGGCGAACGGGGCGGGACACGGAGTCCTGGTCGCTGACGGCGGTCAATGTCATGGCCTCACTAGTCGCTGGTACACACGGCGTGGACGGGTCCGGCTTCATGGGCAGTCGACAGCGGTCAGGGCCGACAGGGCCTGCGGGATGATCTCGACGGTGAGGCGTGAGCCGGCCGCTGCCCAGACCGACCCGTCAAACTCCGCCACCAGGGGCAGGCCATCGGTGCGTTCCACGACCACGCTGGTGCCGCGCCCGTAGCGGACGTAGGGCCGGCCGAGGTGCTGGCCAGAGGGCATCAGGGGGACGAGATCGGCGACAGCGGACGGATCCAGCGCGTCGATGGTGCTGACGTCGAGCAGCCCGTCGTCGAGCAGCGACTGGGGCAGGAACTGGAACGACCGCGCCCGGAACCGTCCGCCGCCGATGGAGACCGAGGACATCGGCCCCTCCGCGAGAACCACGCCGTCGACGGTGACCCGGGTGGGATGAGCGGGAACCGCCCGCAGCACGTCGACCGCCGCCGCGAGGTAGCGGTCCAAGCCCTTCACGGACGGCTCGACGGCCCGGGCGGCGAGGAGCACCTCCGCGAGGAAGCCGGTGGACGTGCCGAGCACGGCTACCGCTCCGGGTTCGACGAGGCGCAGCAGGTCAAGTTTGCGGACGGTGCATGCGCCCGGCTGGTCGAGCAGGTCGAGGATCTGCCGCCAGCCACGATCGCCGAACACGTTGCGTGCCGTGGAGTTGCCGCTGCCGGCCGGAAGCGCGCAGAGGATCTGATGCCCGGCCATCCCCTGGACGAGCTCGTTGACCGTGCCGTCGCCGCCGACGGCGACGATGAGCCCCGCGTCGGCGTGCTCACGCGCCAGGTCAGCCGCGTGACCGGGCGCCGTCGTCCAGGCCGTGCGCACCGTGCGCGCGCGGCTAGACAGCCAGCACCCGATCTCCCGTCCCACGTTCGCGTCAACGGCAGCGGCGGAAGGGTTGACGAGGACCAGGCAATCAGACTGCCGGACGACGTCCGGCATTACCTCGGTCACGGTTGCCTCCCTGGTGCTGCGGGCAAATGGGCTCGACTACATACCAAGAGGCGCCCGCGGCCGTCCTGATACGGCCTCATCGCCGCGCTGCGCATTCACGCCGGCTGATCAGCCGGCCTGATCGCCGTGCGCGAGAGCCATTTTCGCTCCCCGTCCCGCAAAGGTCACCGGGAAACCGCGGGGGCTCTTGAGCCTGCGGATGGATACCGCGGGTATCAGAACGCGCCCGGCGTGCTCTGTACTTAGCGAGCCGCTCAATGAGGCGCAGGCCCGCAGAATCATTTTCCTGAATGAGGAGCAAGCAAGCATGCCTTCTATCGACGAAACGGTCGTCATCGCCCGTCCTGCCGGGGAGGTCTTCGACTTCCTGGTACGCGGCGAGAACCTGCCGCGCTGGGATTCGTCGATACTCGAGTGCGTCCAGGTGGGCAGCGGCCCGGTGAGCGTCGGCACCCGTTACCGCGGAGCCAGCAGGATCCTGGGCCGCCGCATCGAGTGGGCGACGGAGGTCACCGAGTTCGAGCCGGGCGTGCGCTCGGTGAGCCGGTCCGTCGAGGGGCCGCTGACCTTCACGGTCTGCTACGAGGTGCGGGCCACGCCGGCAGGCGCCTCGCTGCGCTACCGGCTCACGGCCGACTCTGGCCTCGGCGGCGCCTTCGGCCGCTCGATGGAGCCGATCGTCCAGCGGGCCCAGGCCAAAGTCGTCTCCGCAAACCTCGGCAAGCTCGCCGGCCTCCTTGCGGACAGCGCCGCCTGAGCATCACTACGGAAACGGGAGACCTTCCATGCTTGATCAGATCGCAGGGCCGCACCGCGTCGGCATGGCGCCAGGCGCCGCGCGGCGCGCCGTCTTGCTGACCGGCGCATCCGGCGTGGTCGGCCGTGCCGTGCTACGGCGGCTGCGGGACGTCGACGTCGTGTGCTTCGTCCATCGTTCGCCGGTCTCCGGGCCGAACGTGACGACGCTGCCGGGCGACATCTCAAAGCGCATGTTCGGGCTGACTGAGCCGGCCTACCTGGAACTGGCGGCGAAGATCGGCGCGGTTGTCCACTGTGCGGCGGTCACGGATTTCAACCGCACGGACGGGAGCCTTGAGGCGACGAACGTCGCCGGCACGGATCACGTCGCCTCCTTCGCCGCTGCGGCGGGCGCCGTGCTGTACCACGTCAGCACCGCATTCGTTCATACCAAGGAGAACGGTGAACGCGGGCGTACCGCCCTCGGCTACGCCCAGTCGAAGTCGGCGGCCGAAGAGGTCGTACGCGCCAGCGGCGTGCCGCACGTCATCCTCCGGCCGTCGGTCGTCATCGGAGACTCGCGCACCGGCGAGATATCTGCCTTCCAGGGCCTTCACCAGGTCGCGGCCGGCATGTTCGCGGGCATCGTGCCGATGATCCCGTTCGATCCCGGCTGGCCGATCGATTTCGTCCCGGCCGACATCGTCGCCGACGCGATCGCCTGCGTCGTGCAGAACCGGGTAAGCGAGGGCGAATTCTGGATCAGCGCCGGCGACAAGGCGCTGCGCCTGGACGAGAGTGTCGCGGTCACCGTCGAGCTGGCGCGCGAGCTGGGCGTCCATATCGACATGCCGCGGTTCGTGCCGCCGGACACGTTCGACCGGCTGATCGGCCCGGTCTTCCTCGACGTGCTGCCGGGACGGATCCGCAGGAATGTCGTGCGGATGCTGGAGTTCTTCACGACCTACCTGCAGTCGGGTGAGACAAAGCCCAGCAGCCTGGACCGGCTCGTCGCGCTCGGCGCGAGGCCGCTGCCGGACCAGCGCGAATCGTTGCGGAACAGCGTGCGGTACTGGGCGGCGCAGAAAGGCTACGCCCAGGCCGAGAGCGAAAGGGTCGCCTGAGATGCCCGCGTCGACCAGCCCGGATCAGGTCCTCGGCCGCTACACGAGGCACGTGAACAAGTCGCTGGCCAGCCTGGCCCGGCTCGTGGCGACGCCCGTCGAGCTGGCCGCGGCCGGATCGAAGGTGCGGGGCAGCGATGGGCACACCTACCTCGACTGCGGAGGCTTCGGGGTCTTCCTGCTTGGCCACTGCCACCCGGCCGTCGTTGCCGCGGTCCGCGCGCAGCTGGAGCGCAACCCCCTGGCCACGAGGCTGTTCCTCAACCCTGAGCTGGCTCAGGCGGCCGCGGACCTGGCCGGCATCACGCCGCCCGGCCTCGACTACGTGTTCCTGACGAACTCGGGAGCCGAGGCGACCGAGCTCGGGCTGAAGCTGGCGCGCCTGGCCGGCAAGCGTCACGTGATCGCCATGCACGGCGGATTTCACGGGAAAACGCTCGGCGCACTGTCGGTGACCGGGCGGCCGCAGTACCGCGACCAGTTCGGCCCGCTGCTGCCGATGGTCGATTTCGTTCAGTTCGGTGATGCCGCCGCGCTCCGGGCCGCGCTGACGGCCCAGTCGGCCGTGCTGCTGGAGCCCATCCAGGCCGAGGGGGGTGTCCGGCTGCCGCCCGCCGGCTACCTCCGGCAGGTCCGGCAGGCGTGCACCGAGGCCGGCGCGGTGATGATCCTCGACGAGATCCAGTCCGGCATGGGCCGCCTGGGCGCATGGTGGGGGGCTGACCTCGCCGGCGTCACGCCCGACCTCCTGCTCGCCGGCAAGATCCTCGGCGGCGGCGTGATGCCGGTCGGCGGCGTCGTCGCGTCCGCGCCGCTCTTCGCGCCGCTCAACGCCGATCCGCTGCTGCACTCGTCGACGTTCGCGGGCAGCCCGCTCGCGGCCGCCGCGGTCAGCGCGACCATCGCCGCGATCAGGTCCGACGGCCTGATCGAGCGCGCACGCGAACGTGGCGGGCAGGTCCGTGACCTCGCGGCGGACGCCGTCGCCGCGCACTGCCCGCACCTGGTCACCGAGGTGCGCGGCGAAGGCCTGCTCATCGGCATCGACTTCGTCTCGCCCGACGTCGCGACCGAGTTCCTGATCGGGCTGCTGGACGCCCGCGTCATCCCGTCCTACTCGCTCAACTCCGGCAACGTGCTGCGGCTGACGCCGCCCGCGATCCTCAGCGCGGCGGACCTCGACTGGCTCGGAGCCGCTCTTACCTCGGCCGCCAAATGTGTCTCCCGCATCATTCCCGCCACCTGACGTCCATTCCTGCAGAGTTCTTTTCCATCGAGGAGATCGAATGCGCATCGTCCGCCTCCGGCTGCACGTGCCGTACATGTCAGCACCGGACGTGTACACAACGCTCGCCGACTTCGAGCGCTATCCCGTACTCAGCGAAGCCGTCCAGAACGTCGCCGTCACCAGGGTGTCGGAGAACCTCACCGTGTCGCGCTGGGAGGTCACCTTCCGGGCCGGGCTGCTGCGCTGGACCGAGGAGGATGAATTCGACCCTCGCGCCCTGACGATCACCTTCCGCCAGCTTGAGGGCGACATCGCCGTCTTCGACGGCTCGTGGGAGTGCGTCCCTGCCCCGCAGGGCAGCGAGATCCTGTTCTCGGTGCGGCTCGACATGGGCATCCCCAGCCTGGCCGACGCGCTCGAGCCGATCGCGGTGCGGACGCTGATCGACAACACCGTCTCGATCGTGCGCGGACTGGTCGGCACCGCCGATCTTGTCGCATCCGACGTGGCGGTCGCCGTGGGGAGCGCGTCATGAACCTGCTCCGCGACGAACGGGACACCCTGGACCGCTATATCCCGGGGCTGGACAAGTACCTCAGCGAGATCCCGCTGCCCGAACTGGAGAAGCCCGGCAGCGGCGCGCTGCAGAAATTCCGCGAGCTGGGCGGGCCGGCCCTGCTGGTGCCCGCGGAGTACGACGGCAAGGGAGCCTCCATGCTGGACGCGGTGCGTATCCAGCGCGCCGTCGGCAGCCGGTCGCCGTCGCTGGCCGTGGCCACGACGATGCACCACTTCTCCGTGGCCTCCCTGGTTGAGCTCACCGCGGCCGGCAACGGCTTCGAGTGGGCGATGCTCATGGCGATCAGCGAGAATTCGTGGCTGCTCAGTTCCGGCTTCGCCGAGGGCAGGCCGGGGCAGCACATTCTGGCGCCCACCATGCGGGGGGTGCCGGCCGACGGCGGCCTCACCGTCAGCGGCGTGAAGAAGCCGTGCAGCCTCACCTGGTCGATGAACCTGATGAGTGCCAGCGTCGCCGTCGCCGACCCGGCCACCGGGACGGACCGGATCGCGGTCGTGCTGATCCCGGCCGACTCGCCCGGCATCGAGCGCGCGCCGTTCTGGCGGAGCACCGCGCTCGCCGCGGCGGAAAGCGACCAGGTCACGCTGAACGACGTGCACGTTCCCGAGGCGCTCATCTTCTACCCGGCCGGCGGCGAGGTGATGGACCCCATCCAGGCCCGCGGGTTCACCTGGTTCGAGCTGCTGATCTCCGCGTCTTACCTCGGCGCCGCCACGAACCTGGCCGAACGTGCCATCGCCCGCGGCGGCGGCCCGGCGGAGGACCGCGCCAGCCTGGCGATCGAGCTGGAGAGCGCGGCCGCGGCCCTGGAACGGGTGGCCTCCCAGGCCACGGCCGCCGACAGCAACGATGCCCTGCTCGCGCGGGCGCTGTACGCCCGGTTCGCGACCGAGCGGGCGGTCGAGCGCGTGGTCATGTCGGCCGCCGCGATTCTCGGCGGCATGTCGTTCATCCAGTCGCCCGACATCGCCTACCTGCTGGGCGCTGCCCGTGCCCTGGCCTTCCACCCGCCCTCACGCGCCGCGGCCGCGGGCCCTATCGCCCGCTATCTCGCCGGCGGCCCGCTGGCCCTCTGACGTGACACTCCCGGGAATGCTCATGGAAACACGCAACCTGTCCCTCGCAACGCAGCGGTCGCCGCAGCAGGACCTCGACACCGTCGCAGGCATCCTCGAACGGCACGCGGCCAATCCCTCCGCATTTCTCGCGCTCAACGACGGGATGCGCTACTTCACCGCGGCCGGCATCGATGGGGTGGTCGCTTACCAGCCCGCTGGGCGCCGGACGATCGTCCAGCTCGGCGGCGTGTTCGCCGGCCCGGCCGACCAGGACCGCCTGCTGGCTGGGTTCCTTGACTTCGCGCGGGCCCAGCGGCGCAGGGTGGTCGCCGTCCAGCTGATGCGCCATGACGCCGGGCTGTACGCGGCCCATGGGTTTACCGTGAACCAGTTCGGCGCCGACTACGCCCGGCAGCTGGCCGGCTTCAACCTGCGCGGGAAGAAGCACATGCAGCTGCGTAACAAGGTGTCGCGTGCGCGGCGTGCGGGAGTGTCCGTGATCGAGGCCGGCATCGGCCAGCTCGGCCCGCAGCTCGACGAGATCGATCACGTATGGCTGCACTCCAAGGGACGGCACGTCAAGGAGCTGAAGCTGATGGTCGGGCAGCGCGGCGGCCCGGCTCAGCCACGGCGGCGGCTGCTTGCCGCGCTGAACGAGGCGGGCACCGTGCTGGCTTACATCAGTTTCTCGCCCGTCTACGGAACACAGTCCGGCTGGCTGCACGATTTGTCGCGGCGGCGTCCCGACGCGCCGCCCGGCGTGCTGGAGCTGATCGTGATCACGGCCGTGGAGATGTTCCAGGCCGAGCGGGCGGCGTACCTGCACTTCGGGTTCACGCCGTTCACCAGCCTGTCGCCGGCGCATGAGGTCACCGGCGCGAGCCGGATCACCGCACGCATCCTGCGGCTCCTGGCGAAGCACGGGTCTGCGATCTACCCCGCGGCCGACCAGCTCGCGTACAAGGAGAAGTGGGGCCTGGACCTGGTGCAGCCGGAATACATCGCCTTCCAGGGCGGAATCTCGCTGCGCCGGGTCTGGAGCCTGCTCCGCGTGACCAACTCGGTGTGACCGGCCCCCGCGCCAGTCAGACAACGGCCTTCGGTGGCCGCGCACGACGCGGCCACCGACGCCTTGACGGCGGTGCAGTACCAGGTGACTGGTGCCGGACTAGCTGATCAGGGTCGCCGACCGGTCCACGAGGCGGTCGAGGGTGATGCGGAGCTCAGCCAGCACAGGCTCGATCGTCTCCTCCGGGTGCTCGGAGTTCCCCACGAAATGCGCCGCCTCGCAGATGGCTCCGTAGATGAGGCTGGCCAGCAGCTCGACGCGGTGGCCCGGCAGCAGCCCGGCCTCGGCCGCGCGGATCAGGCCGCCGCGGATCAGCTCCACGCTGGTCGGGGAATCCGAATCGCGTACCCCGTGCCAGCCCAGAGCCACGGGGGCGTCCATCAGGATGATGCGGCGCACGGACTTGTCGAGCAGCGCGCGGAGGAACGCCTGGACCCCCGCGTGGAACGCGTCCCAGACATCGTCTTCCCGCAGGAACGCCGCGATCACCGCCTTGGTCAGGCGCCGCTGCTCGGCCGCGTAGACCGCGCGGAAGAGTTCCTGCTTGTTCGGGAAATAATAGTAGACCGCGCCCTTGGTGAGGCCGGCGGCCTCGACGATGGCGTTTAGTGATGCGTTCGCATACCCCCGCTGCGCAAAGAATTCGCGAGCCACGGCCACCAGGGAGGACTCGACTCCACCGGCGGCGGCGGTCGTGACGCCGGGCGAACCGGGGGGCTGAAGCTTCATGAGCCGATGTTACCCCCGCATATCGTAGGGCTAATGAGGCGCTTAGGGCCGGCTGGGAACACGCCGGCGCCTTCGAAACTCTCCACTGCACCACAAACTTTCGACGTCGCCCGCCTCGATGGCGGCTGCGATGCTGCTCCGCCGCCCCGGCGGGCACACGGTTTGCCTGGCCCCTGCGAGGACATGAGCCGGCGGCCGCGCGCCGCCGTGGCCGGATACGCTCCGGCTACGGGCTGCGGACCTCCATCATCGGCTGCTGCGCGGCGCGCTGTACGCGCTCGCCCCCGTCCCAGGTATCGTGGTCGATCTTCCTGAGCAGCTCCTCGTCCGTTTGCGTTATCCGGGACATGGCGCGCCGTAGCACAGGCGGTGCCATGATTGACGTCACGAGCGCGACCAGGACCACGATCGTGTAGGTCGTTGTGTTGAGTATGCCAAGGCGCAATCCGGTGAGGGCGATGACCACCTCGACGATGCCGCGCGCGTTCATGCCGGCGCCGAGAGCGATACCCTCCCAGTTGCTGAGCCGCCTGAGCCGGGCGCCGGCGTACGCACCTGCGAACTTGCCGAGGATCGCGACAAGCACGATGGCCGAGGCCGTCAAGGCGACCACAGGCCGGCTAAGTACCGTGACGTCAACCCGCAGTCCGGCGGTCGCCAGGAAGAGCGGGGCGAGGACGGACAGCACGAGCGTCCGCAGCGCAGCCAGCCGCCGCTGGGCGATGCGTGAAGCGGAGATCACGGTTCCGGCGATGAACGCGCCGAAGATCGGCTCCATGCCGAGCGACGCCGTGGTCACCGCACCGGCCAGGATAATGACCACGACTGCCGCAACGGTCGGGCCTGGTTCATCCGCCCGTGTTGTCACGGTCAGTACCTTCTTCACCGCAATGCGTCCCACGGTGCCGGCCAGCAGCACGAACGCGATCAGGTAGGCCACCGCGACCAGGACGTGGCCAGCCCGGACACCGGTCGTCGCTGCAGCCGCGATAACCGAAAGCAGCAGCCAGCCAACCGCGTCGTCGATCGAGCCCGCGGCCAAGATGAGCTGGCCGAGGTCACGGTGCAGCAGGCGCATGTCCGACAGCGTCTTGGCGATTACCGGGATCGCGGACACGCACATCGTGACGCCGATGAAAAGCGCCAGGGCACCGCGGCTGGTATGGCCGCTGGCAACTACGGTGGCGGGCAGGAACAGTCCGAGCGTCACGCCAAGGGCCAGAGGAATGATGAGGTTGAGCGCGCTCACCGTCAAGGCCGTACCGCCCTTCCGGCGCAGCAGGCGCAGGTCGAGCTGAGTGCCGGTAACGCCGACGAGCAGGACGGCGCCGACCTGAGCAATGCCGTCCAGCAGGTGCATCTGGTTCGCGTCGGCGGGAAACAGCCAGTGCCCGGCGCCCGGAAGGACGTGCATGAGCAACGAGGGCCCCAAGATCACACCGGTGGCGAGTTCCCCGACGATCGCAGGCATGCCGATGCGCCCGGCCAGCCGGCCCAGCAATCGGGCGACCGCCAGCAGGACAGTTATCGCGGCGAGGAAGACGAGAAGGCTGTGCGAGGCCAGTGGCGGTATTGGGTGGTGCATATGTGAGCCCCCTCCGATCAGATGTGCAGACCCTCTGGTTCTCTTCAGAGGGCCGTAAGCAATGCCTGATACCCATTCGAAAACGGGTGTTTCCGATCGCCTTCCGTAACGGCGGTACAGAACCGGCGGGCCAACGTTGCTTCGCGCAAAAAGGATGCGTTTCGGGTCGGCGCCCAGGCAGCCCGACGGACCCGGAGAATTAGGCGCGGCCCGGCTGGGCTCCGCCGGGCCGCCGTGCGCAGCTGAACTCCATTTCCCAGCTCAACCGACGGGTCTCGGCTGCCTGGCGACGGTCGCGTAAGTGGATTCCGCCGCTTCCGCCGTTTCCGGCGGTGGCCCGACAAAGGCGAGAATCTCCGCACGCACGCCGGGCTCGCGGAGGATGCGCTGGTGGCCAAGCTCGCTGGTGCTGAGCAGTTCCGCCCTCGGCCAGGCCGCGGCGATGGCGGCGCTGTCCGACCAGTTCGTCGCCGCGTCCTGCCGGTCGTGCACCAGCAGCAGCCGTGGCGTGTCCAGCTCCTCGCCCAGCGGCGCTATGTCGAAATAGGACAGTGGCCGGTCGATGCGGTGCTCGATGCGCTCGACCATCCGGGCGCGCACCCGCTCGCCGAACCCAACCCGGCGGGCGAACTCGTGCGTGTACGGCGCGATGGTGCCCATGGGGGCGAGAAACACGAGGCTCTGCACGCGCAGCCCGTTGCGGAGAGCGTGGGCGGCGGCCATGCAGCCGATGGAATGCGCGATCACCGCGTGCGGCGGGCCGCCCTGCTCCATGGCAGCCTTCAGTACATCGGCGAACTCTATGATGGTGGCGCGGTTCCGGCCGGTTGTCCCGGGCGGCGACTCGCCATGGCTGGGTGCGTCCACCGACACCACCCGGTAACCGGCCGCCACCAGCGG
>Ga0335081_10006410_pt1 | contig 18740 bp, 18 predicted proteins | sample Lox_Sample_35_FD_206713 | JGI IMG/M metagenome (GOLD analysis project Ga0335081, IMG submission 206713) | Soil microbial communities from Loxahatchee National Wildlife Refuge, Florida, United States - Lox_Sample_3.5 | ecosystem: Environmental > Terrestrial > Soil > Wetlands | place: USA...
CGCAGCAGAAACGATCCGGCCGATGGTCTGCAGCAGAGACTGGCGGAATTGCGGAACCAGGCGGATGCCTCTCTCGTCGAAACGCAGGTCTCCGCCGTGGAGCGGCAGCAGGCGGAAGAACGGGCGATCGAATTGCGACGCAAACTCGAAGAAGCCGCGAAAGCCTTTCAGGAACAGAACGATGCCGCGGCACGGAAACAATCGGAAGAGACGCTGCACTTCCTCCGGGAGCAACTGACGGCGCAAGAAAGGCGAATCAGAGAGCACGCGGGGACCATCGAACTGCAGCGCGCTGAAGCATGGGCCTTGGACGACGCGCTGCGGCCGGCTGCTCTGGCCGGCCGAACGCTGGCGAAGATCGAGATCGTGGGCCTGCCCGAAGCGGCTCGTGCGGACTTGCTGTCCCGGTTGCCGGTCCACGTAGGCGATTCGCTGCGGGAAGACACGTTTGAGACGCTTTCTGCCGCTGTGCGGAAGTTCGACGAACACTTGTCGGTCAGCATTCGAATGGGAGAAGGTGGTCGCGCCACGGTGCGAATCGCGGCGCCGCGAGAGTAATCGCTGTAGGGCGGGTTGTAAACCCGCGACCGATTGTCAATCGGTCCAGGTGCGCACAAGCGAGCAGAGCTCGCCTGGCCGTTCAATCCGCGACGTTGAACGGCTCGCGCCGCGGCTCCGGAGTCTTCTGAACCACCAGCGTGAAGAAGCGCGTCGCTACGCCGCCATCGAACCCTTCCGCCAGGATGGTGTAGTGCGTGGTCCGTTCCGGGACGATGTCGAGGCAGCGGTTAGTGGCGGGATAGACATTCGGTAGCGCCGGAGAAATGCGCACGGACTTGGCGTTCTCCACTCCGTAGCACAACTGCGCCTTCTCGCCCGCCACCAGCATTCCCGCCGTGGCGTAGAACTGCAGGATGCGGACGGGCCCGCGCGGAGAGCCCACCGGGCGCACGAACACATGAGGACCCGGCGGCAGCGCCGTGCCAAAGCCCCACACGGCTGCCAGCAACGCCGCAGCCGCCACGACTCGCAGGAGCAGTCGCATGTGAATTCCCGATTTCTTTTAGACTGCACTTCTCCGGGAAAGGTTTCAAGTGCGCTAACCTGCAAAGTATGCCCATTCGGATTGTGCAGGTGGATGCGTTTACAAACAAAGCCTTTGCCGGGAATCCGGCGGCCGTCTGCGTCCTGCGCGAACCGGCGCCCGAGGAATGGATGCGTCACGTGGCGCGCGAAATGAACCTCTCGGAGACCGCTTTTCTGGCGCCTCATGATGGAGGCTATCAACTGCGCTGGCTCACCCCGGCCGTGGAAGTGGATCTTTGCGGCCACGCCACAGTAGCCGCCGCCCACGTGCTGTGGGAAGACGGCCATCTGCCCGCCGGACAGCAGGCGCGCTTCCACACCCGAAGCGGCTTGCTGCTGGCGGACCGGCGTGGAGACTGGATCGAGCTCGATTTCCCGGCCAAGGTGGTGCAGGCCGCGACGCCTCCGCCGGAACTGCTCCCGGCGCTGGGTGTGGCGAAGGCGGCCTTCGTGGGCAAGAACGTCTTCGATTACCTGGTGGAAGTGGATTCGGAGGAGAAGCTGCGGTCGCTCGCGCCCGATCACAGCGCGCTGCGCAAGATTCCCGTGCGCGGCGTGATCGTTACGGCTCGCTCCGCAAGCGCGGAGTTCGACTTTGTCTCCCGCTTCTTCGCTCCCGGCTCGGGTGTCGATGAGGACCCTGTGACCGGTTCCGCGCACGTGGCCCTGGGTCCGTATTGGAGCCAGGCGCTAGGTAAGACCGAATTCACCGCCTACCAGGCGTCCTCCCGCGGCGGCGTGGTGCGCGTTCGGCTGAAAGGCGACCGCGTGATCCTCGGCGGGCAGGCAGTCACCGTAATGACCGGAGAGTTACTCGCGTAGTACACTCCCTTCATGCCGCAGCCTCCGCCGGTCCCTGATGATCCGCCGCCATTCCTCGGCACGTGGCGGCGCGTGTACGCGACCGTCCTCATCTATCTCTGCTTGATCATCGCCGCCGCCTACTGGTTCACGCGGGCGTATCGATGAGGAGCCTCGACTGGTTCGTCCTCATTGGTTCGCTGGTCTCCATCGTGGCGTACGGGCTGTACCGCAGCCGCGGCAGCAATACCGTGGACCGCTACCTGCTCGCCGGCCGGACCATGCCCTGGTATGCGATGGCGCTTTCCATCATGGCCACGCAGGCCAGCGCCATCACCTTCATTTCCACCACGGGGCAATCGTACGTGGATGGGATGCGTTTCGTGCAGTTCTACTTCGGGCTGCCAATCGCCATGGTGGTGATCAGCGCCACGGTGGTTCCCGTATTCCACCGGGCCAAAGTCTACACCGCCTACGAATACCTGGAGAACCGCTTCGATGCCAAGACCCGCGCGCTTGCCAGCATCATCTTCCTGTGCCAGCGCGGGCTCTCGGCGGGGCTCACCATCTACGCGCCGGCGCTGGTGCTCTCGGTCATCCTGGGATGGCCCGAGCGCGCCACCACACTCCTGATGGGCGCGACGGTGGTGACCTACACGGTCCTCGGCGGCATCAAAGCGGTGACATGGTCGGATGTGCAGCAGATGCTGGTCATCTTCTTCGGCCTGGTGGTCGCGCTGATTACCGTCATCGTATTGCTGCCGCACTCGGTTTCCTTTGGCGACGCGGTGTTCCTGGCGGGCGCGGCCGGCCGCTTGAACGCCGTCACCACGAGGTTCGGCTGGAACGACCAATTCAACATATGGAGCGGCCTGCTCGGCGGCACATTCCTGTTTCTTGCCTATTTCGGCTGCGACCAGTCGCAGGTGCAGCGGTACCTCACCGGCCGCTCCATTGCGCAAAGCCGCCTGGGCCTGCTGTTCAATGCCATAGCCAAGATCCCGATGCAATTCTTCATCCTGTTCATCGGCGCCATGGTGTTCGTCTTCTACCTCTTTATCCAGCCGCCGGTGCTGTTCCAGCCCACCGAGTTGGCGCGCATTCAAGCCAGCGACGCGTATGCGCCGGTGGCCAGGCAATACAGCCGGGCTTTCGAAGAGCGGCGGCACGCCGCCATGGCGCTGGTTGCCGCGCACCACAATGGCGATGCCGCGGCCGAGCAGCGCGGGATCGCGCAGTATCACGCGGCCCAGAAGGAAATTGACGGCGCTCGCGCGCAGGCATCCAATCTGGTGGAGCAGACTGGCGGCCCTCGCGGATTCAGCGACACCAATTACATCTTTTTGTCGTTCGTCACGCGTTATTTGCCGGCCGGCATCGTGGGGCTGGTGATTGCGGTGATTTTTGCGGCGACCATGTCGGCCAGTTCGGGTGAGATCAACTCGCTGGCCACCGTGACAGTGGTCGACCTGTACCGGCGGCACGTGAGGCGCGGAGCCAGCGACCATCATTACGTTTTGGCGTCGCGCTGGGCTACGCTCTTCTGGGGAGCGTACGCCGTTCTGTTCGCCGGGTGGGGGAAGAGGCTGGGGTCGTTGATCGTCGCGGTCAACGCGGTCGGGTCGCTGTTCTACGGTTCGCTGCTGGGCTGCTTCGTGCTGGCGTTCGGCTTCCGGCGCGTCCGGGGCACCGCCGCTTTCATCGGGATGCTGGCGGGCGAGGCAGCCATTTTCTCGGCTTTCCTCTTCAGCAGCATTTCCTGGCTCTGGTACAACCTGCTGGGCTGCGCGGTGGTAGTGGGAACCGCTCTGGCGATTACTTACTTCGCCCCCGCCGCCAGCGGTAGAGCAGATACGCGGCAGCCAGAATGACCAGGCCAATCGTCACCGCGGCGAAGTAGCGCTCGATGTTTTGCTCGACGGCCTTCCAGCGCTCCCCCAGAAAATACCCCAGGGTGATGAAGAAGGCCACCCAGACAAATCCACCGCTGTAGGCGAAGAGCGCAAACTGCGGCGCTTCCACCGCGCTCATCCCCGCGGCATACGCCGTCAGGTGGCGCACGCCGGGGACGAAATAGCCGAAGGTGAGCCCCCAGTGGCCCACGCGCACAAACCAGGCGTGGGCTTTGTTCACGTGCTCCTCGGTGATGCGCACATACCGGCCATACCGGCGGATCAGCTTGATGCCGAAGGTGCGGCCGAGGGTATAGCTGACAGTAATGCCGCACAGGCTGCCCGCCAGCGCGGCCCCAAAAGCGAGGGGGAGCACGAGGTGCCCTTTGAACACCAGGTATCCCGCGAACGTGAGCAGGGTTTCATCGGGCACCGGCAGCCCGACGATCCCGCAGACCAGCAGCAGAAAAATGGCCGCATAGCCATATTGAGTGATCCAGGCTAGGACTTGTTGTTCCATGAGGCACGGGCGCGGCGCCCTCGTGGCGCCCTGTTCACACTACCAGGCTCGTGACCTCCACGGGGGAGCGGTCGCCGCTCAGCACCACGATGCCGCTGTCGGTGACGAAATAGCGTCCGCGGTCCAACTCCAGGTCGTGCCCGATGACGGTATCCTCAGCCACCTTGACATTCTTGTCGAGGATGGCGCGGCTCAATTTCGCGCGGCGGCCGATGTCGCAGTTGTCCAGGATGATGCAATCTTCCACCAGGGCTCCGGCGTGCACCCGCACGCCGCGGCCCAACACCGAGTTGCGCACAATCCCGCCGGAAAGTATGCACCCGCCCGAGACGATGCTGTCGATGGCCTGGCCGCGCCGGTTCTCGTCGTCGAAGGTGAACTTGGCGGGCGGATCGGAGTAGCTGGCGCTCCGCAACGGCCAGGAGCGGTTGTACAGGTTCAGCGCCGGGCTCACCGAGCGGAGATCCATGTTGGCTTCGTAGTACGCGTCGATGGTTCCCACGTCGCGCCAGTAAGGCAGCGCGTCCCGCCGCTCCCCTGGTATGCGGTTGGTCTGGAAGTCGTAGGCGAAGAGTTCCGCTTTGCCGGCCAGCTTCGGAAGGATGTCGCGGCCGAAGTCGTGGCTGCTCTGCTCTTCGGCGGCGTCATCGCGCAACAGCTTCAGCAGCGTGCGCGTGGAGAAAATATAGTTGCCCATGGAGGCGAAGACACGGCCGGGATCGCCAGGCATCGAGGGCGCCTCGGGATTCTTCTCGTGGAACGCGCGAATGTGGCCGTCTCCCGAGGCTTCGATCACGCCAAGCTCGCCGGCCATCTCGCGCGTCACGGGAATGGCCGCCACCGTGACCTCGGCCTGCTTTCGCACATGGTACTCGATCATGCCGCCAACGTTCATGCGATAGATGTGATCCGCCCCGAAGATCGCCACCACTTCGGGATCGGACTGCTCCACCAGGTTGATGTTCTGGTAGATGGCGTCCGCCGTTCCCTGGTACCACGTCTCGTCCTGCGAGCGCATCTGCGCCGGCACGGGGATTACGAACTGGGTCTTGAGCAGTCCGCCGAACTGCCAGCCCTCGGCGAGATGCTGGAGCAGCGATTGGCTGCGGAACTGGGTGAGCACATAGATGGAGTAGATGCCCGAGTTGATGAAATTGCTCAGGACAAAATCGACAATGCGGTACTTGCCGCCGAACGGAACGGCCGGTTTGGCCCGTTCCTTGGTAAGGGGCCAAAGCCGCGTCCCCTTCCCGCCCGCCAGCACGATGCCCAACACGCGTACCCGCATAGATTTTTTCTTAGGCTTATTGTTTCAGGCAGCCGCGGGTAAGGCAAGAGAGAACTACGGCGTGCCGGCGCCGCCGGTGGCAGCGGGGAAACCGGGCGATCAGGTCACTGGTGACGGATGCGGATCTGGGTGACCAGTCGCGTCTGCGCCTGCTGGGAACCGTTGACCACGTACACGGAGTTGGGCGCGTCACCCTTCGAACTGGATGGCCCGGATTTGCCGACCTTGGTGTTTCCACCAGCCGAACTCGACAGCCGGTCGACCTCGCTCTTTACGAGACGGGCGGCCGCAGCCTTCCCCGTTGTCCCCGTCGCGCGCCGCCGGATGGCCTCGTTCAGGTTGTAGATCTCGTCCGGATCGCGTGCCAGAACCACGAACAGGGTCTCGGTTCCCGGCGGATCGGCGATCTCGAAGCAGTAACCGCTCGGCACTCTGATCCGCTGCCCAGGGTCGAGCACGTTGCTCTCGTCCGGCATTTCCGGGGAAGGCAGAAGCGGCTGCCAGTCGCCGCTCGACTGCAACGCCAGAACGTAGAGATACCCGGAGCGATTCGACTTGAAATCGATTCCCACGCATTGGCCTTTGTGAAAGGTCTGGTCGGAGTCCGCCGGTTGCGATGTGCCCGTGGCGGAATTCACCAGGTTCAGGCTGTAGGTGAGGCCCAGGTGCACGATGGCAGTGGTGGCGGCTGGCGGCCTTTTCGGCGCGGTTCCACCGGTCTTTGGCCCGGTACTCCCTTTCTTCACAACGGGTGGTGGCGGAGGAGGAGTTTCCGGTTTGGCGATGGGAGGCAGGGTTTCCTTCTCGGACGCCGCCGTGAAGAACAACTCGCGCGCTCCCGCTGTTTCCTTGGCTTGCTGCGCGGGGGGCTGCTGTGCCACTATCGGGCCGATCGCGGCCAATAGCAGGGTGCCGGCCAGTCTCGGTGACATCGTCAGAATTCTACCACCGATAGAAACGCGGGACCCAGCAGCCGCCGGACGTCTCGGAAGCTCAACCGAACCCCTATCTGTGCGGCAAACGGGATGCCTACGGTGGTTCCCGGGCCGAAGAAGTCGCCCAAGGCTCCGGCCGGCACGCGGAGTTGGTTCGGACTGCTGATGGGTTGCGTTTGCGTGCATGCCGCATTCAGGCAAAAGGCCGTGGCGTTAGTGAGGTCGTTGACGGGCGTTGGCAGGGCCGCCAGGTTCGTGACGTAGTTGGCGCCGGGGTTGTTGCGGTTGAACAGATTGAAAAGCTCGATGAACGGCATCACGCGCCAGCGGTCATGGAACGTGAACGGCCGGCTGACCCGCAAGTCGGTCTGGAGGTAGGGAGAGCCGCGGAACTGATCGAGACTGGTCTGGACTCCGTTGACGATGGCCCGGTCGTCTATGGCGTCGCCCACACCGTTGACGTCGGCCGGTGTGGTGATGGTGAAGGGGCGGGCGCTCTCGGCCTGGCTGAGCGCCGTCAAATCGAAACCGCCGGGCAGGTGTAAGGTTGCCGCCAGAACGAAACGATGCCTGATATCCTCTCCGGACGGACCGTAATCGCCTTCGGCGAACGCGTTGAGAGGGTCGCAAACGCCGTTGACGTAATCAAACAACTCGCCCAGTACGCAGCCCCAAGTTTCCGCTTTGGCGAGCGTGTAGTGCATCACCAGGTTCAGCCGGGAAACGCTGCCTTGCAACCGCAGGGATAGCAGGCCTAACAGAAGTACCGCCAGCCGCCGGGCCGAACACAACGTGAACAACGAAAACTCGGATTTCTTATGCGCGGTCATATGACTTCCCTCCATGGCTTCGCGGGGCAGATCTTTGTGCGGCGAGTGATAGGACGAGCGTTTCACTCATTCACGGGCAAGACTTGCTCAAACCGAGTGCCTATTGTGGGATAGCGTATACCAGGCGAGAGACTACTACCACCGATCGTTGCGGCGTTCGCAGCGGCTACTGTGGGCTCACCACGTAGTCTTTGAAGTAGCTCGTGCTGTCGGTCTTCGACCAAAGGCCGATTTTGCCGGCGACCGGGGGACGCAGGACGGGATTGTTGGCCGGGAACAGGTCCGGGTTCGGCGGGCCGCGCCTGCCCGCCACCGGTTCGGCGCCGAGGGTGTACTCGAGCGCCAGAGTGCCGTCGATCCACGATTTGAGGCTGGCGCCGTCCACCGTCAGCTTCAACTCGTGCCACGCGTTGCGGTCCAGCATATAGGGCGTGGACCGGTCGCTGAACTTCACGTTCCGGCGGATGCCGTTGTGAAATTCCCAGAGAGCGATGTTGTTTTCGGTGTCGTTGTATCGGACCGCCAGCCAGTCGCCATTGGGTTTCACGTTGAAGAGAATGCCGGAACAGCGGTCCGAGTCGCCGGAGATGGTTTTGAACTTCATGGTGATGGCGCCGTTCGAGAAATTGTCGACGCCGTTCAGGACCGCGACCGGATAGTAGGCGAACTGCTTGGCGTTGTCCATCAGTTCTTCGTTCGACGTGCCGTACAATTTGCGCGCGGTCTGGAGCAGCAGCTTGGTGGGATTATCCTTGCTCGCGACCCACGGGCGGCCATCGACCATGATGACCTTCTCGGCGCCGTCCTGCGTGACCAACCAGGTTCCGACCATCGGCTCGAAGGTGGCAGGCGGCTTGCCGGCTTGTTCTTTGCTGAGATCGACCTTGAGGTCCGCGGCAACGAGGAGCGCGGCGGCCAGGAGACCGATGACCAGGAAACTGAATCCAGTTCGGGTGAGTGCTTTCATTAAGAATCCCCCTGCGGAGCGAGTTCCTGCAACAGTTCTCAGAATACCGGCAGTCGCGTTCAACTACCAAGCCTAGTAGTTCGGCCGCCGATTATCTGAGGCGCAGGCGGACCAGGAGCGCGGCAGCGGCAACCATGCACGGCCACATGGCGTAGAAGATGATGCCGGCCCCCTTGGGGGCGACCGCCAACGGATGACCGCGAAAGACGGCGTCGTCGCTTTCTATTGGCGGCGCGACGCCTGCCAGGGAGTAGATGGTCTCGAGCACGCCTTCCGCGGTGGTGACGCGGCTCATGGTTTTGCGGCCGCCGAGGAAGTACCAGATCTCACCGTAGCCGGCAGCGGTCTGCTCGAAAATGCCGATCGACGTAGCCGATATGTACTGCACGTTGAGTGCAGGCATGACGCGGCGCAATTTCGAAAGCGCTCGATGCTCGAGGTCTGAGCGGCGGGGGTCCTCGGGCGCCAGGTGCACTTCGATCCGCAGCGGTGTGCGAATCTGTTTGAGCGCGTGTTCATCCGGCTCGGGAAAGGAGTTGCCGCGGCTTTCGGATGCGTCCCAGCTTGCGGGCACGAACGTGCATGCGAGGACGACGGCCGCAGTGAGCAGGCCCACGGCGATCGACTCATACACGCGGCGGCTGACCGCGACGCCGAGGCGCATCCAGACCGCCGCGAAGCCGAGGCCTGCCACGACGAGGGCGAGCGCGATGAGCACGGTGTCCAAACGTACTAGACCGTGCTGGAACTCCGCCACCATGGCAGCCGGAGTGTAGCCCGCGGCGCGTTCCCACCAGCCGCCTTGAATGGCCGCGAAGAAATTGATAATCCACGTGCCGACCGTGACGCTCAGAGTGAGGATGGCGGCGGTGGCCGGATGTTCGCTGAGGGCGGCCATTGCGGCGGCCAGCGCAATGGTGAGGCCGGCGTTGAGCAGGTGGCCGAAACCCAGTGTCAGCAACTCCGGCGCATAGGTTGTGCCGCCGTAGCTCTTCCACAACAGGATGGCGCTGAACGGCGGCAGCATCGCCACCACCCAGCCGCCGAGCAGAACCAGCGCCTTCGCCACAATGCGGGAGAAGGAAGACAATCCCTGCTGGAGTTCGAGTTCGAGGGCGCCGCTTTGCCGGTCGCCGGCCACGAGACGAATCGCGACGAAGGGTAACAGGAAAACGGCGGCCAGCTCACAGGCGCTGAACGTGGGGGCCCACACGCCGATCAGCGGAGACAGCGCTTCGCCCACGCCGGCCGACGTTCCGTTCAGGCCACTCACCTCCGCATAGGTTCGTACAGCGCTGATGAACGACATGCCTACGAGCGGCCCGATGCCTAAGAGCAACACCCACCAGGCTCTCGACACGAGCAGCTCACGCCATTCCTTGTCAAGCAGCCACAGAAACGGCGGCCTATGTGAGCGCAAGGAACACCTCTTCGAGGTCCTGATGCGGATTGGTTCTATCGCGCGCCGCGGCCAGGGCTGCGAGTTCCTGGACCGTGCCTTCGCCGCACACACGGCCGCTGCTGAGCAGCACGAACCGGTCGCAGAAGCGGGCGGCGTCGTTGATCTGGTGAATCGACAGAAACAGGGTCCGTCCGCGGGCGGCGTGCGTCCGCAGTGCCGCCGCGATCTCGCGCCGCTGGCGCAAATCGAGGCCTTCGAAGGGCTCGTCGATCAGCAGCGCCGGCTGATGCGTCAGGAGGCCGATCCCGAGAAGGACGCGCTTGCGCTGGCCTTTCGAGAGCGTGCCGATGGGCTGGTTCAGCAAGGGCCGGAGATCGAGTTGCTCGATGATTTCATCGCGGAGGTGCGCGTGTCCATGGAAGAACCCGATGGTGAAGTCGAGCGCCCATCGCACCGGCTGCGCCGGCCACGGGGCGATGGAATCGGGAACGTAAAATAGGAGTGACGGCCGGTCGCGGGCCCCGAGTGTCCGGCCGCCCGCGCGAACGGCGCCGCTGTCGGACGGCAGTGCGCCGGCGAGGCATTCAAACAGAGTGGACTTCCCTGCGCCGTTCGGGCCGATGAGTCCGAGCACCTCGCCTTCCCGGACCTGAAAACTGACGTCCGTGAGAGCGGTGATTCGACCGAACCGCTTGGAGAGCCCGCTCACCTCGAAAAGCATCGTGTCTCTAGAATGGTGTGGGGCAGGCAATTCCGCCCGCAGCCGCCTCTCAGCCGGCGGGACCCGCTGGAAAGCAGGTCCGCAGCCACCATTGGCTGCCCCACATCCACGGGCGGACAGCCTCTGATCCTCAAACCGCGCACCATACCAGCATGGTCGCACAACGGGCGTGACACCTTGGACGTGCCGCACGCGGACGCGGCTCGGTTCGGGCGATGGAGCAGAAAAGGGGCTTCACATCGCTCGCCGCATTGGGTCCGGCGATGATCAGTGGCGTCGGGCCAATCTCAATCGGCGGAACGGGGACAACCCGTCAAGTTGAATTGCGTGAATCGGCAGCTCGTGCAGCCAGCCAGTTGCTGCGTGAACACCACAGCCTACCCTTCTCCGAGTGGCGCGTGACCCAGGCACAACATATTTCTGATCGAGTACACTCGCCAATGTGATCTTTTCCAGTTTCCAAAGACCGCTTCTGATGCTCGGGGCCGCTTCTCTAGCGCTTGTCGCAGTCCTGGCACAGCCCGCCAGCCCGCCGCTTCCGCGCAAGATCCTATTTGTCGGTGACAGTTTTACGTATTACCAAAATGGCATCAATACCCATTTCGAAAAGCTGGCTGCCGCGGCCAACCCTCCGCGGGAGGTTACAGCCGACAAGTCCGCCTTCGGCGGTGCCTTCCTGCATCGCCTTTGGGATATGAAAGAGCCGCTCAAGGCCATCGACTCGGGCGCTTACGACGTAGTCGTCTTGCAGGAAGACATCCCGGAAACCACGGTTGCCGACTTTCGTGAGTACGCCGGAAAATTCGTGGCCGAGGTTCGAAAGAACCACGCTCGCCCGATCTTATTCATGGCCTGGGCCTACCCTCGGTTGGGCTGGATTTCAATGGCCCAGATTGCACAGGCGCATCGCGACGCCGCGAAGGAGTTCAACGTCGAAGTGGCCCCGGTAGGTCTCGCGTGGCAGCGTGCGTCAAAACAGCGGCCGGAGATGAGTTTCTACGGGCCGGACCGGGAACACCCCACCATCTACGGCACATACCTCGCGGCTTGCGTAGTGTACGCCGTGGTCTACCACCAGAATCCAACCGGGTTTGAATACGCGCCTCCCGCGATTACGCCGGAAGCGGCCGCATTCCTGCAAACAATCGCCTGGGAGACCGTCCAAGACTACCTCGCGGGCCGGCCCTAACCTACCCTCACAAACAAATCGCGCAAACGTCTCCGCATCAGGGACTGACGACTCTGTCCTATGGCGCCGCTTTTGCGCCGCGTGGATAGATCCGTCTGCCAGCAATCGCGGGGGGTGGGAATTCATCCGTCTGGTTACCGGCTGGGACGCGGACGCCTTCTGGAAGATCGACCCTCTGCTGGGTTATCCCGGCTACTTCCTGCAAATGATGGCTGCCATCCAGAATCGCGGGAACAACGAGAAATGGGCGGGCGGTCCGATCGTGCAGAATCTCGATCATACGTATTCGTTGGCGCCTGAGGAGAAGGGCTATCTCGCCACGCTCGGTGTGAATGCCGACGATCTGCTGGTCAAAATGAATGCGCAAACCAACATCCAGGCAAGCTCCCGCGCGCGGGATTACATCAACCGGTTCGGCGAGGTTCACGGAACCCTGACGAAACCCCTATTGACGCTGCACACTACCTTGGACGGAAATGTCGACGTGCGGAGCGAGAGCGCCTACCGGCAGACCGTGGAAAGCGCTGGGGCCATGGCCAACCTGACGCAGGCTTACGTAGGCGGCCTTGGCCACTGCGCGTTCACGGCGAAGCAGTTGCTTGCTACCCTCGGCGCGGTGGAGCACTGGCTCGAAACCGGTACACGGCCGGACGCTTCTGCACTCCCAAACTCGCTTGGATTTGATAATACTTTTGTGCCACGGCCGTGGCCATATTAGATTGGTGCGCTGCGGCGAACCAACCCCGGAGGGAGTTGGGTGATGGCATGACGGTGAGAGTCGTGTCAAGAACCAAGCACACCGGAATCGAAATACTCGCATCCAATCATCTCGGAGGACTTGCGCGCCTTCGCCACGCGGCGGGCCGCGAACTCAAAAAGATCCCAGCTTGTCCTCGAACGCGTCTCCGTTCAGCCAACAGCCGAGTATCTGGCTGTCGGCCGCGGATTCGTGGAGCTAACGGCCGCACCGGCAATCCAACGTCTCTAGTTGAGTCATGGGCCCAATCGGCAGCCCGCTTGGTCGCATCACGCCCGACGATTCCTTTGGCCAGCGTGCCCGGCCAAGCCGCACGTCGGGGACGATACGACCAAGTGAACGCGTTGGGGTGGCTGAGCGTTATTCGGAATTGCGGTAAAGATCCGGGGCGAACGCCAATGCGTCCTTGAGTCGCTCCATGATTTCGGCCGAAAGCCTGCCTACTCTCCGTTCAAGACGCACGGCCGGTAGAGATCCCAACCCTTGAACGTTGGCTACCGACTCACGATCAAGGAACGGAAGCCGCGGCAGCGGCACTTCATACGGACTGCCTCTTTGCTGCGTAGTGAGGGGGACGTACAAGACGAGGGATCGTGGCGGGTCGGGGTCTTCACGGGAGACGATGACGACGGGACGCGTTTTGGCAGCGAGTCCCAGGTCGGCCAGCCAGATCTCACCGGGTTGGGGGTTCATCGAGCAGGTCGAGGACCTCTTGTTCGGCGGCGCGCGAGCGCGCGACATCAAGGACGTCGTGATCGGCGAGCTCTATTACCTCAGTGATGCGCTTCCTGGCCTCTGCCGCCGTCTCTGGCTTCCACTCGCGCAATCGAGCGTCCAGTCTCTCCGCTAAGGCGTCCACGATGACCTCCTGCCCTCACTTCTAGTTTAAGCCATCGCTCCCCGGGGCATTGCCACGTATACAACTCCGGGACCATGGAGGCCCCAGTCATGAAGCGTGGCAAAAAGAGCCGGCCCAAGAGATCTTCTCCGAAACATGGCCTGAGCCTGCCTGATCTTGACCAGGCGAGATGGGCGGTCCTTAACAGCCTGCCCTTGAAGGAATCCCAACGAGGTTACCGGCACGCCATAGACGAGTTCATTGCGTGGTACTGCTCGGGGCCCCGATTGTCCTTCAACAAGGCCGTCGTGACTCGCTACCGAATTCATTTGGAGTCACGTCAGCTTGCGCCGGGCACAATCAACGGCAGGCTTGCGGCGGTCAGACGCCTCGCGTAGGAAGCTGCCGATTCCGGCCTACTCAGCCCGGATCTTGCTGCTGGCATCCGCCGGGTCAAAGGGCCGAAGAACCTCGGTGTCCGACTCGGTAACTGGCTCACCACCGATCAGGCAAGAGCGCTCTGCCAGGTCTGCCGCCTCTCTCCGGCGCAACTTGGGGAGCTGGTGTGACGGAGGGGGTTGTGTGGCATGTCGTGAAAGACTGTGCCAGAAAAGCAGCTATTGATAAGCTTGCCCCGCATGACCTCCGACGGACTTGCGCCCGACTATGCCGCAACGCCGGAGGGGAGTTGGACCAGATTCAGTTCCTGCTCGGCCACGTGTCCGTCCAGACGACCGAGAGGTATCTTGGCTGTAAACAGCGTCTTCGAAACGCGGTCAACGACCTGATCGGCATCGAGCCCAACTGCTGAACATACGCAGGTCGGGCGGCGACAACGCTAGGCCGCCGCCCGCTATAAGCATGTCCTCCGCCTCTGGACATCTGTGCCGCCGAGGGCGAAAGCCGTTATTGGTCCTGATCGTCCACTCCGTAGATGGTTCCCGTAATCTCCCCCGTTTCGGTGGTCATGCCGGGAGCGGCGCCCGAGCCGTCGAAAAACACCGGAACGGCAGTCTCGGTATACGTCAGGACGCCCCCGGTCACACCTTGAAAACGGCCGGTTCCACCTGTGATTTGAAAGGTCAAGGTACAGTGACCCATCACATGCACCAGATCGATGCAGTCACCTCCCCCAGTGATTAAGACCTTTAACAGACTGCCGTCCTGGAAGCGAAATACGCCCCCGCCGGCCACAGTTGGGAAAAAGAGGCCCGCGCAGGCGCTGGACGGCTGCGGAACAGTCGCCGCAGCCCTGAGATCCCGAAAGGTGAATGCGCCCAGCGTACCGATCCCGGCGACATTTTCTTCGGCGGTGTGTGTGCCGGGGTGCTTCAGATCAATCGCATTGGGCGCCCCATTTCCCGAAAACGTCATCCTCACCGGGTTGTGTTGTGCGTAGATGCCTGCGACACCGAGATTGAGCATCAGTGCCACCGTTGAGATGTGTTTCATGAATCTCTTCATAACGAATCTCCTCTCGCGTTCATTTGTGACCGGTTCCAATCCGGCTCACCACGAATAAGGAATCCTGGGACTGAAGGTTACAGCGCCCGGAGCGAAAAGCGTAAAATAGGCCGTGCGGTTCTGATCGAGAATGCCAAACTGCCCTCAATGCGGAGAGGAGCTGAGGTCCGGTGATCCCGCCGGTCTCTGCCCGAACTGTCTGGTTCAGGGAGCTTTCGACACTTCTCTTGGTGTGGAAGAATCCGCAACGGAGACCATCAGCTCGGTCCCGATTAAAGCGGCCGACGACGATTTTGTTCGCTATAAGATCCTTCGCGCTTTGGGCGAAGGGGGCATGGGCACCGTATACCTGGCGGAACAGTTTGAGCCCATTCGCCGGCGTGTGGCTCTCAAGGTTGTGAAGCTCGGCATGGATTCCGCGCAGGTGCTGGCCCGCTTCCACAACGAGCGCCAAACGCTCGCGATGATGGACCATCCGAATATCGCCCAAATCTTCGACGCCGGCGCGACGGCGAATGGACGTCCCTACTTCGTACTGGAGTACATCGAGGGTGCGCCCATTACGCAGTACTGCGACAGGAAACGGATGACCATTAGGGAGCGGCTCGCGTTATTCATCGCAGTCTGCCGCGCGATCCAGCATGCGCACCAAAAGGGTGTGATCCACCGTGACCTGAAGCCGTCAAATGTGCTTGTGACCGAGCAGGAGGGCGCGCCGGTTCCGAAAGTGATCGATTTTGGCATCGCCAAGGCTACGGACAAGTGGGCGATCGAGAATTCGCTGCTCACGCAATTCGGCCAGATAATCGGCACACCCGAGTACGCCAGCCCTGAGCAGGCCGACACGGTGACGGGAATCATCGACGAGACCTCTGATGTGTATACGCTCGGCGTGCTCTTGTACGAGCTGCTGGTCGGCGCCGTACCGTTTGACACCAACACTCTGCGCAATGCCGGTCTGGCGGAAATGCTGCGAATCATTCGTGAAGACGAAGCGCCGCCACTGCCGCGAAAGCTGACCTCACTTGGCGCGGTTGCGAACGACATTGCTGCGCGGCGGCAGACCGACCCGGCCTCACTGCGGCGTCTGGTCGATGGCGACCTGAACTCGATCGCGATGAAGGCACTGGAGAAGGTGCGCGAGCGGCGGTATGCTTCGGTTTCTGAGCTCGGAGCGGATATCCAGAGGCATCTGGAGCACCGGCCGGTGTTGGCTTCGCCTCCGAGCTCGTTATATCGGGCCCACAAGTTTCTTCGTCGGCACCGGCTGGCCTCGGTTGGCACAGCCGCGGGTGTCGTATTTCTCGCGATGGGGGGAGTGACGGCGTGGTCGCTTTCACATCGCGATCCAGGATCCAGCCCGAGGCTGACCGAGAAGGATACGATCGTTCTTGCGGACTTCGACAACAAGACGGGCGATCCGGTCTTCGACGACACGCTGCGCCAGGGATTGTCCGTGGAACTTCAACAGTCTCCGTTCCTCAGCATCATCCCGGACCAGCAGGTGCGGCAAACGCTGGGTCTGATGGGGCAGCCGAAGGATGCGCGGCTGGCTTCCGATGTCGCGCAACAAATCTGTGAGCGAACCGGGAGCGCCGCGGTCCTGGAGGGCTCGATCGCAAGCCTTGGGAACCAGTATGTGCTGGGCTTGCGGGCGAAGAACTGCAACACCGGAATCATTCTGGATCAAGAGCAGGCAGTGGCCGCGAAGAGAGAAGATGTCCTAAACTCTCTCAGCGAAATTGGGCGCAAGTTCAGAACCAGGGCGGGCGAGTCGCTGAGTACCGTAGAGAAGTACTCGAAACCGCTTGCCGAGGCGACGACACCCTCACTTGAAGCACTCAAGGCCTACACCGCCGCTAACAAGGTGAACTTATCATCCGGGAGTGCCGCCGCAATACCCTTCCTCCGGCGGACCATCGAAATTGATCCTAAATTTGCCATGGCACACGCCTATCTGGGGCTCTTGTACAGCACGATTGGAGAGTCGGTGTTGTCGTCAGAGAGCACAACGAAAGCCCGGCAGTTGCGAGATCGAGTCAGCGATCGGGAGAGGTTTTTTATCGATTTCATTTACGACCGGCAGGTCACGGGAAATCTGGAGAGGGCGTACCAATCCCTCGAGTTGTGGTTGCAGAATTTTCCTCGGAAGCAGCCAAATCCCCTCAATCCGCTGGGTTTCCTAGGAGGGCTCGCGACTCATGGAACCGCCCGATATGAAAGAGCGATCGAGGCATGCCACAAAGCGATCAAAGACGAACCCGATTCTTACCCTGGATACGGTGGTCTTGCTTCCAGCTACTTTTTTCTCGACCGCTTCCCCGAAGCCGAGAGCATTATGCAACGCGCGACCGAGCGCAAGGTGGAGATACCTACGTTTCCAGTGATGCAGTACATCATTGGGGTGTTGAACGGAGATAAGGACCAGATGGACCGGGCCGTGGCCCTGGCCAAGGGCAGGCATGCAGCGGAACACTGGGTGGCCCACGCGGAGGCTCTTGCTCAGGCTCGTTCCGGCCGGTTGCAGGATGCGCGGAGGCTATCAAGCCGGTCCGAGGATCTCGCCTTGCAAGAGGGGAACTACGAGGTGGTAGCAAGTTACCGCGCCGCAAGGGCTGTGTGGGAAGCGGCTTGTGGGAACGCTGCCGAAGGGAAAAGGACCGCGATGGCGGCGCTCGGGCTTTCCAAGGGCCGGGACGTCCAATACGCCGCCGGCCTTGGGCTGGCTCTTTCGGGGGACTCCGCTCGATCGCAACTGCTTGCCGACGATCTGGAAAAACGCTTCCCGGAGGATACCTTCGCCAAATTTACCTACGTACCGGTTCTTCGGGCGTTATCGGCACTGGAGCGCGGCAAGCCCGCGGACACGGTGGAGCGGCTGCAGACGGCTCTTACTTATGAACTGGCGGTGAATGGCCTCAACTTCCCCCATTTTTATCTTGGCGGTTTGCACTCGGCCTATGTGCGGGGGGCGGCTTTGATTGCTGCCCACCGGTATGCGGAAGGGGCGACCGAGTTTCAGAAAATTCTCGATCATCCCGGTATTGTAGGTCTGGATCCCATCGGCGCACTGGCGCACTTGCAACTCGGCAGGGTGTTCGCCCTGTCGGGAGACAAGGTTAAAGCAAAAGCCGCCTATGGTGCTTTCCTTTCACTTTGGAAGGATGCGGACCCTGACGTCCCGATCCTGAAGACCGCCAGAGCAGAGTACAGCGGCTTGTAGCGATCGCGTTGTAACCTTTGCACGCCGGATTCCTTATCCTGTTTAGCGGAACACCTGTGAGGACCAACCATGACCAAAGGCCACACCATGCATACGTTACTCGGACGATCCGAATTTCCAACGACGCGATGGACGCTGGTGGTCGCGGCGGGCGACCCGGACCGCACCGAAGGGCGGTCCGCTCTGGTTTCGCTCTGCGAAAACTACTGGTATCCCTTATATGCCTGGCTGCGCCGGCGCGGTTATCCGGCGGATCAGGCGCAGGACCTCACGCAGGAGTTCTTCATCCGTGTGCTCGACGGGAGATATCTCAATCGCGCTGATCCGGAAAAGGGCCGGTTCAGGTCATTTCTGCTCAGCTCCCTGAAGTTCTTTGTGGCGGACGAAGAAGACCGAAATCGCGCGCGCAAACGTGGTGGCGGGGCGCTTGTGCCGCTTGAATTCCCGTCGGGCGAAGAGCGCTACCAACGCGAGCCTGCACACGACGAGACGCCGGAGCGCATCTTCGAACGGCACTGGGCGCTTTCTGTGCTCGACCGAGTCGTTGAAAAATTGCGGAGTGAGTTTGTTCAGCACGGCCGCCCGGAGCATTTCGAGCGGTTGAAGGTATCCCTTCTCGGGCAGTCGGACGTACCGTATGCCGCGCTGGCTCGCGAGATGAACACTTCAGAAGGAGCGCTCAAGGTCGCCATTCACAGGCTTCGCAAGAGGTATCGCGAACTCTTTCGCCGGGAAATCGCGGACACTGTGGCCGATCCGGCCGATGTGGAATCCGAACTCCGGCATCTGGCGTCCGTGCTCGCGAGGAAATAGCTGCCTGGGATAGG
>Ga0335081_10006411_pt1 | contig 18739 bp, 18 predicted proteins | sample Lox_Sample_35_FD_206713 | JGI IMG/M metagenome (GOLD analysis project Ga0335081, IMG submission 206713) | Soil microbial communities from Loxahatchee National Wildlife Refuge, Florida, United States - Lox_Sample_3.5 | ecosystem: Environmental > Terrestrial > Soil > Wetlands | place: USA...
TAGAGAGAGACTGCGGAGAACTTGAGATATGACGAAGGGAAAAATTAGGAGGCGGGCTTCCTGCCACGCATGGCAAGATAGCCCGTCGCGATGATGAAGATCACGGCTACCGCCGCGACCCCGTAGAGGGTTGTGGAACTGACTCCAGTCGAGCTTGTCGCTGTCGATGTGACCGTGGTTGCAGAGCCTGAGACGGTTACCGTGGAGCCTGCTCCGCCGACCGTGGACACCGCGGTGGTGGTCGCGGTCGTTGTGACCGTGCCTCCTGCGACGCTGGTCGTGCTGGTTACCGTCGGGCCTGTCACAGTCGAGGTGACTGTGGTGCTACCACCGGATGCTGGGACGTTCTGGAGGGTCAGAGCGACGAGGTCCCCTGGGACTCCTGTGCCCCAAGTGACCAGCCCTGCGGTGATCGGGAAGATGACTTCCATCTGTCCGCTAGCTGTCGCTCCGAAGGTCGCCAGTTCGTTCAGCGGTCCTCCGATGAATATGTCCTTGATCACGGCTCCGGTCTGGGCGTTGAGCACCAGGAGGTCTCCCGATGACAACGTCGCCATCACCAAGCCTCCAGAGGTGGTAAGACCGCCTCTGTAGCCCTGTGTAGCGATGAAGTGAGACCAGACCATTTGGCCGGTTGCAAGGTTGACACCTTCGACGGTGGAGTTGTCGAGGTTCTTGGCGGTCGCCGCGATGGCGATGCCGGAGAACCCGGACGTCTTACCATAGTTGGTGAGGTTCATCGGGATGTAGTGCTCGAAGCCTGGGACGTTCTGACTGGCCGTGAAGGCCATGTTGAGCGCTGTGTTGATTGCCGGCTCGTTCTCGAACCCTGCCGATGCAGTTGGGTACATCAGCGTGTCAGCGAGTGACGGGTTGAAGAATGGCTCGTTCATTTCGGTGGAGTTGAGCGGGTTGTGCATGTAGCAGTACGGGCACCTGGCCAGTATGCTGGAAGGCGGGGTCCACGAGTAGATCAGGTTGCCCGTGAGGGCGTTGATCTCGAAGAAGTACCCGCTCTTGCACGTCTTCCACAAGACAGGCGTGTTCACACCGTTGATGGTCTCGTTGCCGAGAGCCTGCCACCAGGAGCAGTCGTAGTCCCAGTTCTCATGGGCTGCGGTCTGGAAGCCCCAGATCCACTGCCCAGTGGTCTCGTTCAGCGCCAGTATCGACGCCGACCAGAGGTCTGGTCCTGGGTTGCAAGCGCTCGTGTACGGGTCCCTGTTGTTGGTATTGACGAATATCATACCCTTCAGGGTGCCTGTGCCGACGAGCCACGGAGCGCCCCAGCCTGCCGCGGTAGAGCCAGGGTTGGCTCCGCCGTCAGCCGCTGTGCATGCGGCGCTCTGGATGTAGCCCCAGTCGTTGTAGAGGGTGGAGTTGAGCGTTGAAGCGGAGAGCGTCTTCAGGTTGACCACGGCCTGACCATTGGTGTTCGGGATGTAACCGCCACCATTGTAGGATGGGCCTGGGTAGAAGATCTCAGCGCCTGTCATGTTGTTGACCTGGGAGATGTCCCAGTTCGGGTTGAGCGGGAGGTTGGAGTTGCGCTGCGGTGGGCTGCAGTAGGCAGTCCACAGCGGGGTCGGCGGGTTCACCAGGACGTTCCACGCCCTGTAGAAGCACCTGCCGGTCGCCGAAGACGTCGGGCTGCCCATCGAAGTGATTGCTATTCCGCGGCTCTGGTCAAGGAGAACGTTGGGTGCGATTGCCGGGTAAACAGCGGTGGCCGGGTTGCCCTGGACCATGTTGATTCCGGTGTAGTACGAGAAGTTCATCTCGTACGCCCCAGTGTTCGCATTGATTGCCCAGACCTTGAGGTCTGGTGTAGAGAACCACAGAGTCGGTGTGTGGTTGAACAGCGCCGTCGTGAACTGCTCCGCACCATCGTGCAGGTGCAGCGTCAGGACGACGGAGCCCGACACACCAGAGGTAGCGTTGGGTAGGATCGGAAGGACGTCAGTCCAGATCTGGTTGCCGTTGGCCGCGTTAAGCGCGAACACCTGTCCGTATTGGGTGATGGCGTAGATCGTGCCGTTGATCGTCAGCGGCGCCGTGTCTATGCCGAGCCCTCCGGATACCGACAGCAGGGCCGTCGGGTGGGTCGGTAGCGGGAACAGCCAGTTCAAGCCCAAGTACTGGGCATTAGAGCTGTTGATCTGGGTTTGTGGGTTGTAGTTCTGGTTCCACGAGTTCCCGTCAGGTGCCGCCCAGTTGGCCTGTAATGTCGTCAGCGGCGTCGCGGCCGGAGCCGCGGTCGTCGCCGGCGCTGCAGAGACGACTGGGATGGAGATGGCGGAGACAAGGAACAGAACTGCGGTAGTGAGGGTTGCAAGTGATGTTCTAGAAACCTTCGTCATATGTTTTCGAAACTTCGACAGAAACTACAGTATTTATCTTTTCCAGAATTCATCAATTTTAAACAACCTGGCGAGGGTTTTTAACAACGAATGCATAAGAATGGCCATCTTGGTGTCGGAACGGCGTTCCTGGCTCTGGAGCTTCGCGAGGTCCTTCCGACCACCTCTCTCGCGGCGAGAGGTTGGGGGAAGGTGCCGGCTCGGGAGCCCTGGGGCGGGCCCATGGACGGCATCCTCGGGCACGTTTAAATAATCAAGCGTGGCGCGATGGGCGAAAGTTGTCCCTGATCAGCAGGCTCCTGGGCTTTGGGTTGGCCCTCCTGGGCGCCTTCTCTCTGGGGTACGGACAGGGGATTGCATCGTTAGGCAGCTCATTGGGCTCGACACTGGCCGAGGGGCTGGGGAGCATCCCCGGGCTGGTGCAGCAGCTCCAGCCCACGATTATGAGCTACGTCCAGAACAACATCGTGCCCCCTGACGGCACGTACTCTCTGGCCGGCGCGGCGGTGGCCATCGTCGGCGCCTTCCTCGTCCTGTGGGGCGACAGGAAGTTCGCCAAATAGACCTCACGAGGGCTTCTTTCTCAGCTTCAACGCCAGATATCCGGCCACTACGATGAAGACAACCGCCACACCGACCATACCGTAGACCAGGACGCCAGTAGTCGGCGGGGATGGGGCGGTGGTCGTCACCGACGACACTATGGTGGTCGAGACGGTCGAGACCGCGGTGGTCGTCAGGGTGGTCGTGGTCACAAGAGGGATCTCGAGCGTCAAGGCGACGATGTCGCCGGGGACGTTCCTACCCCAGGTGACCCCGCCGGCCGTTATCGGGAAGACGACCTCCATCTGCCCGCTCGAGGTCGCACCTATGGAGGGGAGGACGTTCAGGGGGCCGCCGATGTAAAAGTCCTTGATCAGCGCCCCGGTCTGGGCGTTGATCATCTGGATATCCCCCGACGAAAGGGTAGCGTAGACCACGTTCCCGCTCGTGGTGAGGCCACCTCTGTAGCCCTCACTGGGGATGAAGTGAGTCCAGAGCATCTGCCCGGTCGAGGCGTTCACCGCCTCGACGGTGGAGTTGTCGAGGTTCTTGGCGGTCGCTGCGACCGCTATCGCCCCGAAGCCGTTCGCCTTGCCGTACCCGCTGGCGTTGAGGAACGGTATGTAGTGCTCGAGGGCGGGGACGTTCTGGCTCGCGGTGAAGATGTAGTTCAGGGCCGGGCTGTAGGCGAACTCGTTCTCGAACCCGGCGAACTCGCTCGGGTACATCAGGGTGTCGGCGAGGCTCGGGTTGAAGAAGAACTCCGTCATCTGGGTCCGGTTGAGCGGGTCGTGCATGAAGCAGTACTGGCACCTCGCCATGATGTCTTGTGGAGGCGTCCAGGCCCAGATCATGTTCCCCGTGGCCGCGTCGAGCTCATAGAGGTAGCCGTTCTTGCAGGTCTTCCAGAGGACCTCGGTCTCGACGCCGCCGACCGTCTCGTTGCCGAGGACCTGCTGCCAGGAGCAGTCGAAGTCCCACTCGTCATGGGCCGAGGTCTGGAAGCCCCAGATCCACTGCCCGGTCGTGTCGTTGAGGGCAAGGACCGACGATGCCCATAGGTCGGGGCCCGGCTGGCACTCGCCTGTGTACGGGCCCTTGTTCCCCGTGTTGACGTAGGCGACGCCCGTCTTCTCGTCGATGAGCCAGGGCGCCCCCCAACCCGCCCCCACGGCTCCCGGCGAGCCTCCAGAGTCGAGGGTGGCGCAGTGGGCGCTCTGGGGGGCGTACCCCCAGTCGTTGTAGAGGGTCGCGTTGAGGACGGCGGGTGGGAGGGTCTTGAGGTTGACCACCGCCGTCCCGGGCATCGTCCCGCCCCCGTCGTAGGCGGGGCCGGGATAGAAAATCTCGGCGCCCGTCATGTTCACCACCTGCTCCAGGTCCCAGTTCGGGTCTAGGGGCAGTCCTCCGCCGGGCTGCGGAGGCGAGCAGTAAGACGTCCAGAGGGGGACGGGCGGGGTGACGAAGATGTTCCATCCCCGGTAGAAGCACCGCGCGGCGTTGTTGCTGGAGGAGCTGAGCATCGAGGTGATGAGCACCCCTCTCTGCTGGTCGATCACCAGCTGGCTCGTCCCGTAAGCGGAGTACTGGGTGTTCGGGTTGCTTCCGGCTATCATGCCGAGCCCGGTGTATATCGTGAAGTTGAGCTCGTACGCGCCGTCGAGGGCGTTCATCGCGTAGACCTTGTGGTCTGGCGCGGCGACCCAGTAGGTGGGAGTGTCGCCGAAAAGGGTGGTGGTGAACGCCTCCGCGCCGTCGTGGAGGTGGAGCGCAAAGGTGCCCGCGCCGGTCTGCCCGGCGGTGCTGTTGGGGAGGATGGGGAGAAGGTCGTACCAGATGACCTGGCCGTTCGCGGCGTTGAGGGCGTACACCCATCCCGATTGGGTGACAGCGTAGACGACCCCGTCGACTATCAGCGGGGCGGTGTCGACCCCGAGCCCTCCTAGGACGGACGCGAGCGCTATCGGATGGTAGGGGAGGGGGAAGACCCAGTAGAGCCCAAGGTCTTGGGCGTCTGAGCTGTTGATGACGTTCTGAGGGTTGTAGTTCTGGTTGAACTGGTTCCCGTCTGGCGCGGCCCAGTTGGCCTCCAGGGCGGTAAGGGGAGTCGGCGGCGCCGCGGGCCGAGGGGCCGCCGAGACTTCCGCGAGAGGGGGAGCCCCGAGCAGGGAGAGGAGGAGGATGGATAGGACCGCCACGACCAAGTGCTGTCTCGCCGCATCCCTCGCCATCTCGTTCGCGCCTCCGACCCCGCTCGCGTTGCGCCTATTTCGGGCTTCTCGGGCTATGCTGCGTCCTGGTGCATGAAGACGAAGAACCCCAGCCCGGTGAGTATGGCGAACCATATGAGCAGGGTGCAGAGGGTGACGACGAAGAAGTTCGCCCCGAGGACGTAGGACGCCACGTATCCCGTCGGCCCGTACTGCGCCTGCCCCAGCCCTGCGGCGAGGACGTCTGCGAGCCTGCTAGTCTCTATCGGGTTTGCGAGGACGACGAGGCATGAGGCGACGGCGCCGAAGGTCAGGTTGACCACGTTGACCAGGGTGGTCAGGCCTGAGACCGTGGTGAAGTAGAACCAGAAGAATATCCCTATCCCCATGGCGGTGACCTTTCGCTTCGTAACCTCGGAGACTATCAGGCCGAGGGCGAGCATCACGGCGTTGAGGAGCATCACCACGAACATCGATACGGTGATCAGGTATGACTGCCCGACATCTGACGGATAGGAGGCCACGGCCGCGCCCCCGAAGCTGAGGACAATCACCGTGGTCGTCGCGAGGAGGAGTCCGAGAGACCGCCCCGCGAAGAACTCGGCCTTGGTTATCGGGTTTGAGAGGAGGTACTGGAGGACGCCCGACTCTCTGTCCTCGACTATCGCCACAGCCCCGAAGGGCAGCGAGAGCAGCGCTATCAGGGGGAAGGACTCGGAGATCGACGTCCCGAAGCCATACGTCGCCTCGAGCGCCGCGGGGGACTGGCCCGAGTATATCGAGAGGAGGAGGACGGGGATGTTGATCGCGATGAGGAAGAATATGACCGTGAAGACTATCAGCCACTTGGTCCGGATGGCGTCCCGGAAGGTCAAGGACAGCATCCCCCAGACGCCGTTGAGGTTGACCGGCTGGAGCCCCATCCTGCTCAGCAGCGACGCCGAGGCAGGCGCGGTGGCCATGGCGAGGCCGAGAACGCCGAACAGGAGGTTGGTCCCGTCGAAGAGAAGGTGCATCCTATTCGCCTCGCCCTCCGTCGCTCCAATCGAGGGCGCGACAGGGCGTCGACCCCCAGTCCCGACGCAACTCTAGTTCGCCCTCGTCGCGCAAATCCATTCTTATAAGGAGTGCCGGCCCTGCGCGTCCACAAAGTAAGAATCTGGTCGATGGCTGCGAACATTCGACTAAGCCAGCAGTAGACGCGCCATTCAATATCATACTGGTTGGGGATTTGTTATCGCGCGAGTTTTCTGCGCAAACTGCTTAAATACGGCGCTCGTCGAAAATTGTCTGGCCTCGAAAAGGGGCACGAGACGTACTGATTTGGATAGAAGACACTTTCTGCGCTATGGTCTTGGTCTCGCTGGGGCGGGGCTCGTCTCCCTGGGGCTGGCGGATTATGTCTCTCCGAGGCTGCTCGGCGGTGCGCCCCCGGCGTCGACAACGACGACGACCACGACTGGCCCGACGACGAGCGAGCAGTACTCCACCCTGACGGACTACCAGGACTTTCTCTCCTGGCTCCACTCGGTGTCCGGGCCCTACTCGGGCAAGTCGCTCAACCTCACATTGGAGGCCGAGTTCGGGCCGTACGCGGCGCAGATATTGGACAGCGACTTCCTCGGGGCGACGGGGATAAGGGACCAGTACGACATCAAGCCCTACGCGCTCCAGCTCCAGGAGGTATCGCTCATGTTCAGCACAAAGGCCAGCTCGTACGACGCGTACAGCCTCGACGTCGAGAACCTCGGGGTCTTCCCCAACGACTCGATCTCGCCATACACCCTGATGGAGACGTACCCCGACTTGACCTACCCGGAGCTCAACCTGGCAGACTTCAATAGGAACTGCTGGGACAGGATCGCCACCTATCCTCCAGACCTAACTGGTGGGAGCGGGGGGAACTCCGCCTCGAACGTCCCTGTCCTCCCCTTCGACACTCCGACGCTGGTGCTGTTCTACAGAACGGACGTGTTCGAGCAGCTCGAGCTCACCTTGCCGACGACCTGGGACGAACACTTCGACAACGTCAAGCGGATCAACAACTCCGGCATAGTCTCTGCCCCGTTCGGTTCGGTCAGCATGGCCGGGACCGACGTCTCGGTAATCTACGAGTACCAGGCGCACCTGAGCAGCTTCGGCGGGTCGCTCTGGGAGTTCGACGGGAACACCATCATCCCGTCGATGAACAACGACGCGGCCATCGCCGCGCTCGAGGACTTCGCCAGGTTCGAGCCCTACTCCGACCCAGGTTCGTACTACTACACCTGGGACGACGTCTTCAACTCGATATCGCACAGGTCCGCGGCGTGCGGGCTGCTGTGGAACGGTTACAACGAATGGATGAACGACACACAGAGGTCGCTCGTCCCGGGGATGGTTGGAACCGCGATGCTCCCGGCGGGGCCGGAGGGGGCGTTCCACCCCTACGCCGGGTCTGGCGTGGGCGTCTCGAAGTACACGAAGAACCCGGAGATGGCATGGCTGTGGATCCAGTGGGCGACCGCGAAGGGCACGCAAGAGGCGATGATCCTCGGCCAGTACAACGTCTATCCCACAAGGGCATCCGTGACCCAGGCTCCCGTTGTCGCCGACAGGCTGCCCAACCTCTCGATAGCAAACCTCACCAACCAGATCTGGACGTCCAACTCGATCACGACGCTCATCGGGTTCCCTCGCTGGCTCGAGGCCTCGACCATCATCGCGAACCAGCTCAACAAAGCGTGGACGGGGGCGCTGTCAGCGGCGGACGCCCTGTCAGCCTGCGAATCTCAGATCAACTCGCAGATGGGGACCATCTCCTTCTAGGAGGATGGGAGGCTGGTCATCAGGCACGGGAAGAGCGCGCTCGGCTGGGTGGCAGCTCTGTCGACGCTCGCCCTGCTGATTTCGCCCCAGGGTGCCTTCGCGGCCGCGATCACGACTGGGACGGCTTCCTTCGGGAACGCCCTGACCTACGGGAATACCTCGTACTCGGTCGCCTACTCGTACCCATCGGTCGCCGCGGTCGGGAGCCCGTTCAACATCACCCTGACGCTCCACGTCAACTCCCTTACCGGGCTCATAGAGTACATCACAGCGTACAGGATGATAGTCTTCCTGTTCATCAGTAACGGCAACGTCATCAACAACTCGCTGATCAGCAACGTGACGGCGTCCTACATGTTCCCGGGGGCCAACTGGGGCCCGAACAACATGACCTTCGACCTGACCCCGACGAACACAGGGGTCTCCAAAGGTCAGTCGGCCAATGCGACGGTAAGCATCCAGCTACAGGACGACGTCTACTATGGCAACCCGCGATACGACACCGAGACGGAGCCGGGGATGCAGGGGAGCGCGGGTGCGTTCGTGATAGAGAACGGGGTCGCCACCTCGACGACCACCGGCAGTCAGTCCTCCGGAGGGACCAACTACCTGTCCTACGCCCTTGTAACGTCGGGAATCGTGCTGATCGTCCTGGCCGTGGTGGTCACGAGGGAGCCCAAGTCAGGAGCTCCTCCGACGGCATCCTAGGCAGGACCACTCAAGACATAGCCCAAAGACGCTGCGACCGCTGCACGCGGTGCTGACTTTACTACGCCGCGTCTTGGTGCCTGAATATCAGGAACCCGATGAAGAAGGTCACGCCAATCCAAGTCAGGACCGAGGCGAGGACCCCGTCGAAGGCGCTGTTCTTCAGGACGAACTGGACGACGAGCGCACTGTTGGTGAACTGGCTCGCGCCGAGCCCAGCGCCGAAGACGGTGAGGAGGCGCGAGGACTCCACCGGGTCGAAGAGCACCACGCCGAGGGCAGCGATCGCTCCGAGCTTCAGGCTGACGGTGATGACCAGCTGGTCTAGGCTCGAGACGACCGCGAGGAGGAACCAGACCATGATGCCGACGCCCATCGCGGTGGCCTTGCGCTTTGAGAACTCTGAGATGATGAGGGCGATGCCGAGCATCGCGGCGTTGAGTAGCCCTGCGAAGAGCATGATGAGGACGATCGGCGCGTAGGCTGCGAGTGACATCGAGTAGACGACCGCCGCCGCGCCTCCGAACCCTAGGACTATGACCGTCGTCGTGGCGAGGAGCAGGCCTGCGGACCTCCCGATGAAGAACTCGGCCTTTGTGACCGGGTTGGAGAGGAGGTATTGGAGCGTCCCAGACTCCCTCTCGTCGACGATGGTCACCGCGCCGAGGGGCAGCGGTAACAGCGGGATCAGCGGGAAGGAGACAGATATCAGGTCGGCGAGGTTGCTGGGCAGGTACTCTGGCGGGAGGTTCTGGGCCGCGGCGAGGTAGAGGTCTGGTATGTCCACGGCGAGGAGGAAGAATATCACCCCGAAGATAATCAGCCACTTGGTCCTGATGGCTTCCCTGTAGGTGAAGGCGAGGATCCCCCATACGCCCTTGCTGTTCATCTGCTTCATCCTCCCGCGGGTCGCAAGGACGAGGGTGGCAGCCCCGAAGATGACGGCGATCGCAAGCACCGCGTAGAGAGTGGTGTAGTCGACCGTGTTCACTGCGGCGGCCATCCTAGTTCCCTCCCCTCTTTGCTGCGGGTGTGCTCGGCACGTTGTCTACGCCCGGCGCACCGGCTCCAATCAGCTTCACGTACTCAGACTCTATCTGGCTGCGCTCCACAAGGAGGTCGTCGATCGCAATCCCGCTGTTGAGAAGGCCCTTTAGCATTCCCAGCTTCATCTTGGTGGGGACGGCTGCCCTCAGCCACTCGCCGTCGATCTCGATGTCGGTCGCGCCGAGGTCTTGGGTGAGGCGCTTCACGTTCTCGGCTATCACTCCCTTGGCGCGGATGAATATCGTGTCGTTGACGCTGAGCCTGCTCATCAGCTCGTCGGGCGGGCCCCTCGTGATGATTCTCCCGTGGTCGATCACCATGACCTCCGTGGCGAGCTCGCCCAGGCCAGTTAGGTGGCTGGTCGTGATCATTGTCTTGCCCTGGGCGATCAGGGCGCGAAGGAGCTTCTGGAACTCCAGCTGGCCCCTCAGGTCGACGTTGCTTGTGGGCTCGTCGAGGAGGAGGACCTTCGGGTTTCCGATCATCGCCAGCGCGATGCCCAGCCTCTGCTTCATACCGTCCGAGCAGGCGCGGACTCTCCTTCGCCTCGTCTCCCACAGGTTGACCAGCCTGAGCTTCTCCTCGATCTGGTCGGTGCCGAGGTTCTTCAGGCGAGTGGTCAGGACGGCGTGGTCGTAGATGGTGAGCGACTCGTAGAACGCATAGTTCTGCGGGACGTACCCGATGTTCCGCTTTGCTCCCCTGGGGTCCTTCGTTACGTCAATCCCGTTTATCGTTATCTTCCCTGAATAGTTCAGGATGCCCATCATCGACTTGATGAGGGTCGTCTTGCCGGCGCCGTTCGGCCCGAGTATGAGAAGGTGCGAGCCCGGCATGATGTCGAGGTTGAGCTCGTGCAGCGCCGTGAACTTGCCATATCTCTTTTCTAGCTTCTCTATCTTTACAATAGGTACCTGTTGTTGTTGGGTGAGCTGTTGCAACTGTTGTGACTTCTAGGCCGGAGGTTTGGCGTATTTATCGGTTGAGGCTTGCGCCAAATTTCACAATATTCAGCGATAGCCGAACAATTTGTCGTTGCGTCCCTCAGTAATGTTAGCAACCACACAGCTTCGGAGTTCGGGATCAGTCACCAGGGCTGGCGGCGATGGCGATCACGAGGACGCCGAACAGTGCGAAGAGTCCGCCCGAGGCGCAAGCTATCCCGAGCCACTCGACGAGCGAACCCAGTCCCGCGAACGGGGAGAGGGGAGGGGCGGGCATCCCCGCGAGGGGGAAGACGGTGATCGCCGAGTAGAAGAGGAAGCCGAGTGCGAAGAGCGCGGGACCGGCGATCTTAACCCTCCTGATGGCCAGCATACGTTTGCGCTCAGAGTCGTCCATTGGCATCGGGCCGAGTCTCCCAGTGGGCGGCTCTAACCTTAATAACCATCCAGCCCTTCGGAAGCAATATGCCGCGCCGGGGTCTGACGGCGGCGGTGGCTGGCGCCATCGTCGTCATAGTCGTTGGGATAGGAGCGACGGCGTACTACTTTGGGGCTCTCGCTCCGGCGGGGACGACAACCACGACGAGCACGGCCTTGGCGCAGACGATGATAACGACCACGAACGCCGAGACGATGCCCTCCAGCTCGACCATGAGCACCACGACGTCCTCGATGATTGGAGCCTCATCGACCACCACGTCGATGTCCACGCCGGTGATGTCGACCACATCGAGCATGTCGACGGCGACCATGACGACGACGCAGTCCTCCACGTCGGGCGGGGCGCAGCTCCACATCACTTCGTGGTCTGTGTCTGCCAACATCGCCGGAGAGCCGGTGACGGCGACGTGCGGGACATCGATGCCTGGCTCGGGGGCGAACTACATCGCGGTGACGGACAGCGGGACCGCCCCCTCGGTGATCACCAACCTGTCCTTCTCCTACCTCGACATGGCCACCGAGGCCGGAGCGCCGACGGGGACGTGCACCATAAACCCGGGCACCACTACATACATCACCCTCAGCGGGATAGGCATTGATATGGCCACCTCGGGTAACCCGTTCACCGTGTCCCTGACGGGGACCAACGGCGGGTTCGTCTACACGGAAGGTAACCTAGGCTAGTGCGGCTCAAGGACGAGGTGAGAGGAGACGTCAGCGCGTAGGCACAACAACGGTGGCAGGGGTTACCGGATCCCCACGATCGTCGCGGCCATAGTCGTCGTGGTCGCCATCGCCGGCGCGCTTGCGCTCTATCCGCGCGGTCCGACCTCGAACACGGTCTACTGTGGGATCCTCCAGTACGTGATCTTCCCGGCGCAGGGCGTGACCCACTCTTCGACCTTCAACACCACCCAGACGATGACGACCGTCGTCGACTTTACGACGACCACGACTCCTGGGATTATAGGGAGGACTTACTCCAACTCGACTACTTCGACCAACGGCCAGGGATACTCTGCGGGGGTCGAGACCATCTGCAAGTACATCTCCGTGACCACCACGGTCACCGCATCCTCGTCCTCGAAGGGCTAGCCGGTCATTGGCTCGTCTTCGCCGGCTTGCGGAGAAGGCTCACCGTGCCCACCACGGCCGTCACCGCGAACGCGAGGAGCAGGGCGACTCCGGGAAAGTAGGCGTCACCCCAGTAGAAGGGCGCCTTGATGGAGATGTATACGAAGGCAGCCCCAATCAACAGGGTCGATAGTGCGAACAGGAGGAGGAAGGCTGGGTTCAGGATGGAGGACGCGCCCAAAGGTCGAAGGCAGGGTGTCGCGGTCCCTAAAATCCCTTTTCCGCGTCGCGCTATGCCTGGCTGTGACGCCGAGCGTCGGCGAACCGGGGCGCGCTCGCGACCGGCGGCGTACCGGCCGCATAGGCCATTGTCCTGGCGAACGACTGGGAGCAGACGCTCATGGGCTGCTGACCCGTCAGTACGCAAAGGGCCCTGATCAGGCGGTTGGCGGAGCCGTCGACGTTCTGGGCGATCGTGCTGCCGGGTGTGTTCAGCTGGGACGCGACCGTGCTCCACTCGTAGGGCGCCCCGGTGGCAGACCCGCCAGACCTGAGGATGGCGGGCGAGTACTGCGCTCCGAGCAAGACGTACTTGTTCCCAAAGTCGACGAACGGGATTGAGGCGGCGTTGTCGTACTGGCTGAAGAGAGCGCCCTGGGCGGGGGTGAGTGGCTGGACGAGGACGGAGCTGCGGTTCTGTGACTCGACCGGAACGAATGACAGGTAGGGGCTCGAGTAGTTGGACGCAGCGAAGGTGAAGGTGGGAGTGTCCGGATAGACGTCTGTGGAGGAGGAGAGCATGTACTCGAGGCCGGTGAAGTTCCCGAACTTGGACATCGCAACGACTAGCGCCCAGCGCTCGGCCCCGCAGAACGGGCAGAACTCGCCGCCCACATAGAGCACCTCGGGCTTCCCGTCGGAGGTCAGGGGGGAAGACGCGTTGGTAATCACGGCCGGGGAGGTCACCCCGCTCGACCCGTTCCCGACCGCAGCGAGGGTCTGGATGGTGACGCCGGCGAGCTGGGAGGCCACCTGGCCGGATATCGGTTGGCCGATGGACTGGCTGGCGGTCGACGATGCCGTGCTCGACGACCCTCCCAGGTTCCTGTATTGCATGACGTTGACCGTGAGCGCCCCCACGAAGACGGTCGTGGTTATCGCGATGACGAGGGAGGCGATGGAGAGCGTCTTCAAGCCGCCGGTCTCGGTGCTGTACCTCAAGTCGAGTTTCAGGGCTTTCGCACCAAGATAAGGGAATCGCCTCGCGAGGGCCCGAATAACCCACGCGGGTCTCTGTGCGAACCGCCACCTAAGAATCGGGGGATTCCGCCATGGTCCATCACAAACAATTGGCCGGGTCTTAGTTGCGGGTTCCCGAAACAAAGACAATAAAAGCATGGCTTGGGAAAAAACGATGGTGGCCGGTTTTTGATGATGACGGCAGACAAAGGAACTCAGGGGGTGAGGCGCATCACCTACCTCGCCCTGGTGATAGGCGTGGCGAACCTGATAGTGATCTCGCTCCTCGCCGTGCAGCTCAACTCGATCAACAGGGCGGTCCAGTCGAGCCAGGGGAGCTCGACGACCACGACGACCTACACGAACCTGACAGCGACGGGCGCCGACCTGATCCCGCCGACCTCGTTCGCCGACGCCCCGGTGATAACGACCGTGCAGCCGGCTGGGCAGAGGCTGACCGACCTCAACGAGCCGTTCAACTCGACGGAGCTGGCGGTCATCAACGGGGCGCCCGACTCCTACTTCCAGACAGCCGGCGAGATGTTCCTCAACAACTCCCTGACCAACCTCGTCGGCGCAAACGTGGTGAAGGGCCCGGAGCTGGTTGTCAACGGCAAGCCCTCGGTGGTCTACCTCGGGGCGAACACCTGCATCTACTGCGGCGAGAACAGGTGGGCTATGGCCCTGGCGCTCGGCAAGTTCGGGACCTTTGGCCAGTTGTTCAAGGGATACAGCAGCCTCCAGGACGGGGACCTCCCGACCGTGTACTGGGCGCCGTCGAGGTACAACGTCAGCTCAGGCATAGTCTTCGGTAGCTTTTACAATAGCACCAGCCTCTCGTTTGTGACGATGGAATATCAGTCTCCAATCACCGACCCGGTCCAGCTCCCGTCGCTCGCGTTCCTCCAGCAGCAGGCGACCCAGACGGGAAGCTTCGCGTACACCTACTCGGTCGACATGATCGGGACGCTCAACCTGTATACGGGAACCCCGTACACGGTGTGGGGCAGGTACATCGTCCCTTCTGCGGACGCTCAGGACTTTGGGAACTCGTCGACCACCTCGACGAGGTTCCCGCTGGCGAACCTCACCCACGACCAGGTCCTGGCTCACCTCTCCCACCCCAACGACCAGTTCTCCTGGACGCAGTACGCCGCGGCAGACCTGTACGTCGCCATGGTCTGCTCGTCGATCAGCAGCACGCCCCCGGTCTGCCAGTTGAGCGCGATCCAGCAGATCGAGCACGAGCTCCCACAGGCGTCAGGCGGGGTAAGCCAGGTGGCGGCCGGGAACACCACGACCTCGAGCTCTTCGACGATGGCGCCCTGAGCGGAGGGAAGACTTGACAGGCTCTTTTGGAGACCGGGTGAGAGGCTAGTTGTCGGGGCAGGTGCCACGGGGATACGCCCTCAACGCAAGGGCCCTGGCGATGATCTACCGGTCGCCGAAATACGTCGTCCTCAGCCTGGCGGCCGCGGTCGTCTACTACTACCTGTTCGCCTACTTCGTCTCGCTCGAGAACTACGGTATCGTGATCTACTCCGAGCCGGCGTACATGGTCTACCTTCTCGCGGTGACGGCGTCAGTCCTCCTCACGGTGACCGTCTACTCGCTGAGCCTGAGGCTGAGGCGGGGCATCCAGACCTCCTCGCCCGGCGGCTTCCTGGCCTCGGTGACCACGGTGGTTGGAGGGTGCATGGCTGGGTGCGCCTGCCAAGCGCCAATCCTCTACAACCTCCTCTACTTCTTCGGGCTGAACGCCTTCGAGGCGAGCGGCGTCGTGACGACCCTCGTCTCCTACGACTTTGAGATCAACCTCGCCCTCATCGTCCTGAACATCGTCGTCGCGTACAGGCTACTATCGAAGATGACGAGGATTGGGGGGAGAAGGACGACCCCTCCGGCCTCTGCGGGCTAGGCTCAGGGAGAGACCCTGGTCGTCGTGCGGGGGAAGAGGCTGGCGGAGCGGATGTTCTTCAGCCCGCCGACCCACCTCGTCAGCCTCTCGACGCCCATCCCGAAGCCAGAGTGGTAGGGCATCCCGAACTTCCTAAGGTCGAGGTACCAAGAGAACGCCTCTGCAGGGAGGTCCTGGCTCTTGATTCTCTGCAGGAGCGGGTAGTACTCGGCTATCCGCTGCCCACCGGTCGCTAGTTCCCCGAAGCCTTCGGGCGCTATTAGGTCTGCCGACCTTGTGACGTATGGCCTGTCCTCATAGGTCATGTGGTAGAAGGAGCGGGCTGAGAGGGGGAAGTCGGTGACAAAGAAGGGGGCGGACTTGGACATCGAGACCTCCCTCTCCGCTTCGGCCGGTATGTCCTCCCCCCACTCGAACGGCAGCCCCTTGGACTCGGCGAGCTCGCGTACCTTGTCGTACGAGACCCGCTCGAGCGGGAGGTCGGGCCGGGAGAGCTTCCGTCCGAGTATCGCGAGCTCGTCGGACCTCCTCTCCAGGATCCTGTCGACCGCGAACGCGAGGAACCCCTCCTGCAACCGCATGTTGGCCTCCTGGTCGGCGAAGGCCTGCTCGGCTTCAATCATCCAAAACTCTGTGAGGTGCTTCGCGGTCCGAGACTTCTCCGCCCGAAAGGCGGGCTGGCATATCCAGACCTTCTCGAGGCCGGCCAGGGCCGCCTCCTCGTAGAACTGCGCGCTCTGGCTGAGGTAGGCCTTCTTCCCAAAATACTCCACTTCGAAGAGCGTCGAGCCCCCCTCGACCGCGGCCTGGACGAAGCTGGGAGCGCTGATCAGGGTGAAGCCCCTCTCTCTGAAGTAGTCGGATGCCGCGCCGATGATCTCCGCCCTCACCTTCATCGTCGCGACCGCCTTCCGCCCCCTGATGCTGAGGTGGCGCATGTCGTAGAGGTAGGAAGCCGACTTCACGGCCGTCTTGGTTATCGGCCAGGGCTCGGCCTTCGAGATGACCTGGAACTCCTGCGCCGCCACCTCGACCCCCCTCGGCGCCCTCTTGTCCTCCCTGGCCGCGCCCCTGACGGCAACAACCGACTCCCTCGGGACACCCTTCATCGCCGCCACCACCTCGGAGGGCGCCGTGCCCTTCTTGGCGGAGACCTGGAGGTAGCCGGTGCCGTCTCTCAGGACGATGAAGACGATGCCGCCGACGCCTGCCTTGGCCGAGACCCACCCTCGAACGGAGACGTCGGGGGCCGACCTCCGGGCCAACACCTCCGCCACGGAGAGGAGCCTTCCCGGGGAGCCCGTCTCGGACGCGCCGCCGCCTGCCATCTTCTTCTGGTGCGGCGCGTTTCCCTTTAAGAATTGGGCAGGCTCGGCTTAAAAACCACTTACTGCGGTCCGGGGACGATGAGGCCCGTCGCGTTGGTGGGTTGGAGCCGCGCGGGGAGGTTTGAGGACCTCGAGAGGGGGGCGATGCGGAAGCTCTCTCTCAAGGCAGGAGAGGGCGACCGGATCGACGATTCTCTGGTCGTCGAGACCGAGGACCCGGTCGCGCTGGCGAGGAGTCTATCCTTCTTCCCCGGGGTCGCGTGGGTTGCTGTGGGCCACCGCTTCGAGGGCATGGCGGGGTACCTCAGGGAGGTCGACTGGCTGGCGAAGAGGTACCTCTCCAGGTCGAGGAGGTTCAGGATATCGGCGACGGTGGATGCGTCGGTGGAGGCAGCCGGGGACATGGTCCTGGCAGGGAACTCCGAGGTGCTCTCCACGGTCAAAGGGGCGAAGGTCGACGAGAGGGACCCTCAGGTGGTCTTCCGGGCGTCGGCGAGCGGCAGACGGGGGGCGTGCGGGGTGGAGATCAGGAGGGGCCCTGGGGGGTCTCCGACCTCGGGCGAGTGGGCCGCCTGCCTGGCTAGCGGAGGCGAGAGGAGCTCCGCTGTGGCCTGGATGGCGGCGCTGGCGGGGTACTCGGTGAGGCTGGTGCACTCCAGGACGGACGACTCGGCTTTGAGGCAGGTGGCCAAGCTGTACTCCGAGCTCTCCAACAGGATGGACCCCCAGGCGCTAGACCTCGTTGTGCTCGAGGGCGGCGGCGACCCCATAGGCAGGGTCGGGGGATGGCTGGCCGGCCATCGGGGCGTCTCCTTCACCGGCTGGGTCCCTGAGAAGGCCGAGGTAGCGAAGGTGGCGAGAAGGTTCCCGGGCCTCGTCCTGCCGCTCCTGCTCGCCGACGAGGGGAGTGTGAGGGCGGTCTACGCCTCCCTGAACCTCGGGAGGCCGAAGGGCCCGCCCACCACGTCAAAGATGAGCCTGAAGGGGCTGGAGGTGATGGCGAAGTACTCGAAGGTCAGGTTCGGGGGAGTCCAGGCCGACCAGAACGTTGTGATCGACGCGATAAAGAGGACCGGTCATGACAGGCCGAGGACATCGAGGACGGAGCGCACCGCATCGTAGCGCGCCGCGACATCTCTCATCTCCCTGGCCTTGTCGAGCGCGCGGCCCGAGGAGAGGGCGACGAGGGCGTCTGCGAGAGACCCAGGACCCAGGCTGCGCTCGTCCAGCGAGACAGCGAAGCCCAACCGCTGAGCCTTCTCGGCGTTGCCTATCTGCTCTGACTGCGCCTGGATCGGTACGAGGACGGCGGGCTTGGCGCGGGAGATGAACTCAGAGATGCTAGAGTGCCCGGCCCTTGAGACGACCGCGTCGCAAGAATCGATGAACGCGGCAGAGCTTTCGCACCAGCCGTAGAGGTAGCCGCCCGGGACGGCCGAGGGGGCGGTGTCCCCGCTCGGGTTCCCAGCAGAGACGGCGAAGAGGTGCGTTTCCTGCATCGCCTTCGCGCACTCGATGGCCTTCTCGAGGAAGGAGGTGCGTGTGGCCGGGGGGCCCGAGACCTGCCAATAGACCCTCTTCCGACGCTTCTCCTGGAGCCAGCCCTGTGGGAGGGCTGAGGGGACCGTCTGTCTCGGGGTCATTCCGAGGAAACCGACGTATCTCGCTCTCTCCGAGGAGGCGCCAGCGTTCCAGAGGTTCCTCTCGCTTATGGTGTAAGGGGGAGGGAGGTCGGGGACCAGGATCTCGCCGCCGAGCCCCCAGAACGCGTCCAGGATGGCCTTCGACGCTCCGGTTATCAGGTCCGCGGCCACCGTTGGGGTCCTGGGGGATGAGAAGAGCATCAGCTGGTTGACCACCGCGACCGACCTCACCCCGAGCAGCCTCGCGGCTGCCACCGTCGAGACCACAGAGTCGCTGACGACAACTCTGGGAGAGAACCTGCCTATGTGCTCGACCTCCCGCGCGACCTGCCTGACCAACCGCGCGAGTATCAGTGGGGACGACCTCAAGGTCGCGGTGGCCGAGAACGAACCCTCGCGGGTGAAGACGACGTCGACGAGCGGGACGTCGTCGCACTCGAACCCTCGCCTCCTCAGCCACATCGTCACCTCGCCCG
>Ga0335081_10006412_pt1 | contig 18735 bp, 15 predicted proteins | sample Lox_Sample_35_FD_206713 | JGI IMG/M metagenome (GOLD analysis project Ga0335081, IMG submission 206713) | Soil microbial communities from Loxahatchee National Wildlife Refuge, Florida, United States - Lox_Sample_3.5 | ecosystem: Environmental > Terrestrial > Soil > Wetlands | place: USA...
TCCTTGACGATCCATTCGGGCTGTTTGGCGAACAGGGTCTCCACGATCGGCATGTATTTGTCCTTGCCGCCGCAGCGCGCCAGCATGAATCCCGCGGCCGCGAGCGCATCGAGCGGGAACGCACGCAGGGTGAAGCGCACCTTGCCGGTGTCGATGTAACGCTTTTGCAGTTCGGGAAATGTGCTCTCGGAAAAATGCGCGCAATGCGGGCAGGTCATCGAGGCGTATTCGATGATGGTCACCGGCGCCTTGTCGGACCCGATCATGATGTCGCCGTCCGGCCCGGCATCAGCCAGATCGGCGGGCGAGGGGTTGTCGTCGGCCCTGGCGGGACCTGAAAACAGTGAGGCAAGGCCACCGCTGAGGCCGGTGGAGGCCAGCGCAAACGGCGTAGCCCAAGTTGAGGCGCAAGTAACAAATCGGCGGCGAGTGAACGGCAAAGCTGGCTCCGGATCTGGCGAATACAATGTCCTGTAGCAGCAATGTGGCATTAGCGCGCCACGGCGCCAAGGGCGGCCGAGGGCAACCAAGAGCGGCCAAGCGCGGCCGAGGGCAACCAAGAGCGGCCAAGCGCGGCAATCGCGTTATTCAAGTGTGCACTAGTGCCGGTCGGCGCGGCTGACGGCGGCGCCGAGCCGCGCCAGCGCCTCCTTTAACTCCTGGTCTTTGATGTCGGAAAGGTGTTCGGCGATCGGCGCGGTGGCGGCTGGGTCCATTGTGCGCGCCGCTCGTGTTTGCCGCCGCCGCAGCGGCGCCTGGCGTAAAGCCAGCCGGCCGACCGCGCGCCAGCCGAGAAAGCGGTTCACACGCTCGCAGATCAGCGCGGCGAGGTGCTGAATTTCGATTGCGGCTGGGCCTTCGACGCGCAGCACCAGCGTTCCGGCTTCGCTGTCTTCGCCGTCGGTCCGGCGCGGCCACTGCAGCTTGATCGGCTCGCTGTGGGCCGCGATCTCTTGGCCGACGATATCGTCCCAACGGGTGACCAATTCGACGGAGGCAAAACCCTGCCGTGCGAATGCGTCGCCGACCAGCTTGCCGAGAAGCTCGCGCAACGGTTTCCCCACCGGACGCGAAGGCTTGTTCATGGCGCGACGCTCTGCCATCGATTACACTATGACAGCCAAGACGCCCGGAAAGAAGTCTTCGGTGCTCCAGCCATCCGCACAGCGGGGACAACAGCGTGGTCCACGCGCCGCCGACCTGCTCGCCTGGTACGACCGGCACCGGCGGGTGCTACCGTGGCGGGCACGGCCCGGCGAGCGCAGCGATCCCTATCGCGTCTGGCTGTCCGAAACCATGCTGCAGCAGACCACCGCCAAGGCGGTCGCGCCCTATTACGCCCGCTTCTTGGCGCGGTGGCCCGATCTCAATGCGCTCGCGGCGGCATCGCTCGACGAGGTCCTCACTGCCTGGGCGGGCCTCGGCTATTACGCGCGCGCCCGCAACATGCATGCCTGTGCGCGCGCGTTGGTGGAACGCTACGGCGGCCAATTCCCCGCGCGCGAGAGCGCTTTACGCGAACTGCCCGGCATTGGCGCCTATACCGCAGCAGCTATCGCTGCAATCGCCTTCGACCAGGCCGCCACTCCGGTCGATGGGAATATCGAACGCGTCATCGCGCGGCTCTACGCGCTGGCGACGCCGTTGCCCGCCGGCATAGCCGAGATCACGCGGCACGCGCGGGCCCTGACGCCCGCCAGGCGCGCCGGTGATTTTGCCCAAGCGCTGATGGATCTCGGCGCCACGATCTGCACGCCGAAGAAACCGGCCTGCGCACTGTGCCCATGGAATGCGCCATGCGTCGCGCATGCGCGCGGCGAGGCCGAACTGTTTCCGCGGCGCGCACCAAAACGTGAAGCTCAGCTGCGCCGCGGCGCCGCCTTTGTCGCGCGGCGGGCGGATGATTGCGTGCTGTTACGCACCCGGCCGGCGCGCGGACTTTTGGGCGGCATGACCGAGGTGCCGACCACCGCCTGGGCAGCGGATTTCGACGACAGCCAAGCGCTTGCCGAAGCGCCGCAGTTCGGTGCTTCGCAGAAACGCGTAGCGTGGCGGAAAATGGCAGGCGTCGTTCGCCACGTCTTCACGCATTTTCCGCTCGAACTCGCGGTGTATCGGGGCGAGGTTCCGCGCGCCGCCGCCGCGCCGGCCGGAACGCGCTGGATTGCGATTGCGCAACTTGGCAACGAAGCATTACCGAGCCTCATGCGCAAAGTCGTGGCGCATGGATTGGGACTGTAGCGTCGGTTAAGCCATTTCGGCGCGCACTTGCGCGCGCAACACGTCGATCAAAGTGAGACCCTGCGGGGTTTCCACGTGCCAATAGGTCCAGCCGTTGCAGGCTTCCAGCCCCTGCGCCAGCGCGCCGATCCGGTGAATCGAACCGACCGCTTCGCCGAGCGTCAGCGCGCCGTCGGCGCGAACCAAGGCGCGATGCCGCCGTTTGGCGTCGACGAGGCTCGCGCCGGGCGATACCAATCCGCGCACGACGAGGGTCGCGAACGGCACGCGCGGTGCTTCGCGTGCAGTCATGAACGGCGCCAGCGCCGGCTGCGCCAGGGGCTCGACCGCATCGATGCGTTTGCGCGCCGCAGCGGCATAGTCGGCGTCCCGCTCGATGCCGATGAAGCGGCGGCGCAGGCGGTGGGCGACGGCGCCCGTGGTGCCGCTGCCACAAAACGGATCGAGCACCAGATCGTCCGGGCGCGAGGCGGAAAGCAGCACGCGCGCCAAGAGCGCTTCCGGTTTCTGCGTCGGATGCAGCTTCTTACCGTCACCGCCTTTGAGGCGCTCGTCGCCGGTGCACAGCGGAATGAACCAATCCGAGCGCACCTGGATGTCGTCGTTGCCGGCCTTGAGCGCCTCGTAATTGAACGTGTATTGACGGTTCGCTGACTCGCGCGCGGCCCAGATCAGCGTCTCGTGCGCATTGGTGAAGCGGCGGCCGCGGAAATTCGGCATCGGATTGGACTTGCGCCAAACGATGTCGTTGAGGATCCAGAACCCGAGGTCCTGAAGCAGCGTGCCGACACGAAAGATGTTGTGATACGAGCCGATCACCCAGAGCGTGGCGTTCGGCTTCATTACCCGGCGGCAGGCAAGAAGCCACGCGCGGGTGAAATCGTCGTAGGCGCCGAAGCTTGCAAATTTGTCCCAGGCATCGTCGACGGCATCGACGCGGGAATCGTCCGGCCGCTTAAGGTCGCCCTGTAGCTGCAAGTTATAGGGCGGATCGGCAAAGACGAGATCGGCGCAAGCCGCGGGAAGCTTCGTCAGTTCGGCCACACAATCGCCGACGACAACGCGCGCGGACGCGCTGGACTCAGAATTCGTGGATTCAAAACTGACGCGGGGCGTCCTGACGGACGCCCCGCGACGCGACACAACCATGACTCAGAACTCTGACTCTGGCGACGCGGTCGGCGACGCGGGACCTGCAAACCGACGGCCGCGATGATGCCGGTGCAAAGTAAAAAACGGCTTAATCGCAAAGAACGCGCGCTAGGCAATAAATGCCGGGAACGCTTTGTTAATCGGCGCAAAAGGTGCTCTAATCGCGACCGCGAGATGTAAGGGAACATCGATGCCAGGGATCGATGAATCGAAACAATTCGTGCCGCTGAAATTCGCAGTGCTGACTGTCTCCGACACGCGCTCGCTCAAGGACGACAAATCGGGCGCGCTGTTGGTGCAGCGCATCGGCTCTGCGGGCCAATTCGTCTCCGAGCGCAGTCTCGTGCCCGACGACGTCGAGGTGATCCGCGCCCGGGTCAAGGCCTGGATCGCCGATCCGATGATCGACGTTATCATCACCACCGGCGGCACCGGGTTCACCGGCCGCGACGTCACGCCGGAAGCGATCGAGCCGCTGTTCGAAAAGAAGATGGAAGCGTTCTCGGCGCTGTTTCTGATCGTCAGTTTCCCGAAGATCGGCACTTCAGCGGTTCAGTCGCGCGCCACCGCCGGCGTCGCCGGCTCGACTTACATTTTCTGCCTGCCGGGCTCGCCCGGCGCCTGCAAGGACGCCTGGGACGAAATTTTGGTGCACCAGCTCGATTACCGGCACGGCCCGTGCAACTTCGTCGAGATCATGCCGCGGCTCGACGAGCATTTGCGGCGCGAAAAGGCCAAGGGCGCGACGGTTTAGATCCGCGACGCTTCCTACATCCCGCCCCGCGAAGCGGGGAGGGGTGGACCGCGCACTTGCGCGGTGGGAGGGGCGGATAATCGTGGAGGCTATCCTACAAGAGTCCGCGATGCGACCGCTCCTGTGCCCCCTCCACCATGCTTCGCATGGTCCCCCTCCCCGGTTGTTACCGGGGAGGATGCACGCAATCACAACTCCAAATCCCAGTGCTCGCTCACCACCGGCTGACCCCAGCTCTGGTGCTCCTCGCTGCGCATCAGCTTGAAACCGGCGCTTTGATAAATGTGTCGCGCGGCGGTGAGCACGCTATGCGTCCACAACGTGATTCTGCGATAGCCAGCCCTGCGGGCGAAGCGAACGGCTTCGTCGGTGAGCCGCGCACCAATGCCAAGCCCGCGCGCTCTGGGCTCGACGAAAAGGAGCCGCAGGCGCGCGACGCCGTCGCCGTCATCGGCCAGCATCACCGCGCCGACATTTTTGCCATCCATCTCGGCGATCCAACCGCGCTCGCGGCTTTCATCGTATTTGTTGACGAAGTCGGCGACGATTTGCGCACACACGCCCTCGAACGGTTCGAGCCAGCCGTAGTCCTGCGCATAAAGCTCGGCATTGCGTTTGACGATCCAGCCAAAATCGCCGGGCCGGGGAGGGCGCAAAGTATAGGTTCGCTCCTTTGCCGGCTCGCCCTGGACTTGCCCCTCGAGCAACGTCTCGATCGTTGCCATCGCCGCGATCAATCGCGCCTGATCGGCGGGCGCAAGCTTGCCCAGCATGGCCGCGGTGTCGCGTTGCGAGCGCGCGTCGAGCGGGATGAAGGATTTTTGGCCGCGCGCGGTGAGCGCCAGGTGACTTTGCCGCGCATCCTTTGACGACGTCTGCCGCCGGATCAATCCGCGCTTTTCGAAGTTGCGCAGCACGCGGCTGAGATAACCGCGATCCAGATCGAGGCTGCGCGCGATGTCGCTCGCGGTGGGCGTGCGGCGGCTGGCAATTTCGTACAAAACGCGCGCTTCGCCGAGCGAATAAGGGCTGTCAAGAAAAGTCTTTCGCAACACCCCGATCTGCCGTGTGTAATAGCGATTGAAGCGGCGCACCGCGGCGATCCGCTTATCGGCGTTTTTGGCTGTCGCGATCATCATAATACCAAGCGTCGGCCAGATACTTGACTAAGTCAAGTATCTCAGTACTCACATAAGTCATTCGGCGATCATTCGCCGCCATCCGCAGAGGCAAGTTGCAGGCTCCGGATCACGAATAATTGTTCTTGTTTTGTTCCAAAGCGTGCGTTAGTTTTGCGTTTGGAGCTGTAACGATGAGTCGTTCATCCGCGTTGATACGCCCGCCGGCACCATTGCCCTCCACGCCGGCGGGCGAAATGAACACCGCCGTCGATCGCGACCGCCGGCGCGGCCGCGGCACCGCGTCCAACGCGGTTGGCCGATACGAACCTTTGGCGCGGGTTGCCTTCGACGACGGCTGGCAGGGCCTCGAACAGCTACCGCCGTTAAAGACGACCGTGACGGTCGACGCCACCCGCAAGATCATCACCCATAACGATTCGCCTGACATCTCTTTCGATCGCTCGATCAATCCGTATCGGGGCTGCGAGCACGGCTGCGTCTATTGTTTTGCGCGGCCGACGCATGCCTATCTCGGCCTCTCGCCCGGGCTCGACTTCGAATCCAAATTGTTCATGAAGCCGAATGCGCCCGAACTTCTCGAGCGCGAATTATCGGCCCCCGGCTATTCGCCGAAGACGATCGCGATCGGCACCAATACCGATCCGTATCAGCCGATCGAGCGGCGCTATCAGATCATGCGCCGCATCCTCGAAGTTCTCGATCGCGCCGGCCATCCGGTCGGCATCGTCACCAAATCGGCACTGGTGCTGCGGGATCTCGACATCCTCACGCGCATGGCCAAGCGCGATTTGGTCAAGGTGGCGATTTCAGTCACGACACTCGATCCGAAGCTGGCGCGGGTGATGGAGCCGCGCGCCTCGACGCCGCCGCGCCGTCTCGGCGCGTTGCGCGAATTGGTCAAAGCCGGCGTGCCGGCTTCCGCCTTGGTCGCGCCGGTTATTCCCGCGATCAACGATGCCGAGATCGAGCGCATTCTGGAAGCGATCGCGGAGACCGGCGTGCGCCACGCCGGCTACGTGCTGTTGCGGTTGCCACTGGAACTAAAGGATCTGTTCCGCGAATGGCTGATCGAGAATTTTCCCGACCGCTATCGCCATGTCATCAATCTCATCCGGGAAACCCGCGGCGGCAAGGATTACGATTCGACCTTCGGCAAACGCATGACCGGATCCGGTCCGATTGCCTGGATGATCGGCCGGCGCTTTGAAGTGGCTTGCGAGCGCCTCGGTTTCAATTTGACCAGTGTGAAAACCACCACCGAACATTTCAAGCCGCCGCGACCGTCCGCCGAGCAGCTCGATCTGTTTTAAAGCATGATCCCGAAAAGTGGACACCGGTTTTCGGAAAAGATTATGCTCAAACAACAAGCTAAAAGCGAAATACCGAATCAACCTAAAATCATTTCGCTTTAGCGGTGGAAACCAAGCCGCCACGATTGATCTAGCCGCGAATCCCGCATTGCGCGCCGCCGCCGCGCATGCTCATCATGGCCGGCATGAATCGCCAAAATCGCCAAGCCTCATCGGGTCGCACGCAAAACGGCGGCAAGCAGGCGGCCAGCAATGCCGTCCGCAAGGATACGCGCGAGGATACGGGCAAGCATACGGACAAAGACGCCGCGCCGCGCCTGCCGTTGGCCGAAGAAATAATTACCCGGCCGACCTTCCGGCGCGAACGTGCAGCGCTCAAGCGCGGCATTTGGCCGATCGCCGGATGCGACGAGGCTGGGCGAGGACCGCTCGCCGGCCCGGTGGTCGCCGCCGCCGTCATTCTTGACCCTGACAACATTCCGCGCGGTCTCGATGATTCCAAACGGCTCACGCCGGAACGGCGCGCCGTGCTCTATGAGCGCATATGCGCACGCGCCCAGGTCGCGGTGGCGTTGGCGCCGCCGGCCCGTATCGACCGCGACAATATTCTGCGCGCGTCATTATGGGCGCTGGCGCGGGCGGTGACGGCGCTGCCGGTGAAGCCGGCGCTCGTCTTTGTCGACGGCCGCGATCGCATCGATGCCGGCTGCGATTGTCAAGCCGTCATCGGCGGCGACGGTCTCGTCGCCTCGATCGCCGCCGCTTCTATCGTCGCCAAGGTCACGCGCGACCGGCTGATGGCCTGCCTCGGCGCCGCGCATCCGGGCTATGGTTTCGAACGGCATATGGGTTACAGCGTGCCCGAACATTTCGAAGCGCTGGACCGGCTCGGTCCGACGATCCACCATCGCCGCTCGTTTTCGCCGGTGGCAATCGCGCTCGGCGAACTTGGCCTCGGTAATTTGGGCGCCGATGCCGACGATGTCATCGCCGACGTATCGCCGCTATAGTCCGGCGCGATCGGGTTCTTCGCGATGTTTTTCGTACCGCTTTATCTCGAACTCCTGCGCTCACGGCCGCAGCTGATGTTCTGGTTTGCCGCGCTGACGCAAGCCTTCATTTGGCTCGTGGTCCCGGCACTGTTCTATTTCGCGCCGCCGGGCGATCTCGCCCAACTTCTCGCGATCGGTCATGAATTTCGGCTCGCCAGCGGCGTTGGTCCGCCGCTTGCTTATTGGCTCGGCGAAATCACGTTTCGCATCGCCGGATTGTTCGGCGTCTATCTGCTGTCGCAGATCTGCGTGGTCGTGACCTATTGGTGCGTATTCAAACTCGGCCGCGCGCTGCTCGGGCCGGCGCATGCGGCGATCGCGGTGCTCTTGATGATCGGCATTGCACTCTTGACGGTCCCGACGCCCGACTTTGGGCCGGCGATCCTGGCGATGGCGCTCTGGGCGGTGACGCTGCTGCATTACTGGCAAGCGGTCGTGCAGGGAAATAAACGCTCCTGGTATGTCGCGGGCGCTGCCGCGGCGCTCATTCTTCTGACCACCGACGCCGCGCTGATCCTGTTGGGCACGCTCGTCGTTTTCACCGTGCTGACCGGGCGCGGACGCGCCGCGCTGCAATCGACCGAGCCGTGGATTGTTGCCGTCGGGCTCGCTTTCTTTTTGTTTCTGAATTTATTGTGGCTGGAGGGAATCGCCGACGGCTTCGTTCCGATCCTGCAAACATTGCGGCGCGCCGCGACTGCAGGCGACAATACAGTGGCTTGGCTGCGGATCCTGATCGCGCTTGCGCTCGCCCATGCCGGGCTCGTGATCCTGATCGTGCTCGCGGTGGGGTGGCCGCGAAGCCGCGCGACGCCGACGCCGCCATTGCGGCGTCAGCCGGTGGATGCGTTTGCCGGAACTTTCGTCAAAGTCTTGGCGGTCGTTCCGGCGCTGCTCGCCACCGTCATCGCGGTCATGATTGGACGTTCGACGCCGGTCGGCGGCGCAGCGCCGCTCGTCGTGCTCTCGGGGCTTGCCGTCGTGATGGCCGCGGGCGACAGCATTGCGCTCTATCACCAGCGCGTGCTCGGCTTCGCCTGGACCGGATTGTTGCTCGTGCCGGCGGCTTTCGTGCCGCTGTTGATCTTCCTGTTGCCCTGGGCAGCGGCGACCGATCTGAAAGTCGCGCAGCCGGCGCGCGCGATGGGCCGGTTCTTCGCCGAAAGCTTCGAGCGCCGGACCGGCCAACCGCTGGCGATCGTCACCGGCGATCCGCGCACCGCGGCACTGATCGCACTGTCGGCGCCGAGCCGTCCCAGCGTCCTTTTCGATGCCGCGCCGGAGCGTTCGCCCTGGGTGACGGCGGACGATATCCGTAATAAAGGCGCCATCGTGGTCTGGCTCGCTGCCGATACCACGCCGACGCCGCCGCCGGACATCAAAGCCTATTTCCCGGATCTCGTGCCCGAAGTGCCGCGCACCTTCGACCGTCCGGTGCAGGGACGCATGGCGCCGTTGCGGATCGGATGGGCGGTGATCAGGCCAGGCAGCGTGGCCGCGGCGCCCGCTCCAACGACTGCGGCAGCCGCATCGCGCTAGCGCATGATCCCGAAAAGTGGATGCCGGTTTTCGGGTCCCAAACTTAATGGTAGCCGACAGTGCCGCGCGCTTTGCCGCGGAATACCCAATAGGACCAGGCGGTGTACATCAGAATGACCGGCAGCAAAAACAACGTGCCGATCAGGAGGAAGGCCTGCGTGCTCGCCGACGAGGCCGCCTGCCACAGCGTATAGCGGTACGGCACGATCATCGGCCACAAGCTGATCGCGATGCCGACAAACGACATCAGGAACAGCGCGATGGCGCCGAGGAACGGCGTCAATTCGTGCCGGCGCCGCAACGCTTCCCATTCGCCGAGCGCGATCAGCGCCGTGACGATCGGCACCGGCGAGAGCAAAGCGATATTGGGCCAGCTGAACCAGCGCCGCGCGATGTCGGGATGAGCGAGCGGCGTCCAGATGCTGACGCCGGCAATGGCAACGAGGACCGCGACGAGGCAAATTGCGGCGGCGCGGCGTGCCCAATCCTGCAACTCGCCTTCGGTTTTGAGAACGAGCCAAGTGGCGCCTAACAGTCCGTAGCCGAACGTCAGTGCCAATCCAATAGCAAGCGGAAACGGCGCGAGCCAATCGAAGGAAGTGCCGGCGAATTGCCTGCCATCGACGTTGAAGCCGTTTATGAATGTACCGAGCACGATCCCTTGTGCAAACGTCGCCACCAGCGAGCCGCCACAAAACGCGCCGTCCCAGATGCGCCGCAGCGCCGGATGCTTGAAGCGGAATTCGAATGCGACGCCGCGGAATACGAGCGCCAACAACATCATCAGGATCGGGAAATAGACCGCGGGAATGATGATCGCGAAGGCGAGCGGAAAAGCCGTGAGCAAACCCAATCCGCCGAATATGAGCCAGGTCTCGTTACCATCCCAGACCGGGGCGATCGAATTCATCACGGTCGCGCGCGCGGTGTCGCCGCGCACCAGGCCGTAAAGCATGCCGACGCCGAGATCGAAGCCGTCGAACACCACGTAGTAAAACACTGCGAGCCCGAGCAGGATGGTCCACAGCGGTACGAGATCGAACACCATCGCTGGCCCCGTCACAGCTGCGGCGCCCCGAGCGGGGCGCTTTCAAACGGCTCGTGCGGCCGGCCGCTCCCGATCGTGACCGGCTCTTCGACGTCAGGCTGCTGCGGGCCGCGGCGCACTAAACCGGCCATGAACGCGATGCCGGTCGGGAACATGATCAGATAAACGACGATGTAGAAGGCGAGCGACCACGCCACATTGGCGCCGGTGAGCGACGGCGACACCGAATCGGCGGTGCGCAACACCCCGTATACCGTCCACGGCTGCCGCCCGACTTCGGTCGTGATCCAGCCGGCGATGATGGCGACGAAGCCGAGCGGCGCCGTCAATTGGCACAGGCGCAGGAACCAGACTGACTCCCATAGGCGGCCGCGCAGCTGCAGCACTTGCCCGGCGATAACGACGAGCAACATGATGACGCCGATGCCGACCATGATGCGGAACGCGAAAAACGGCGGGCCGACCGGCGGCCGCTGATCCGCCGGCCATTCCTTCAAGCCCTTGATCGCACCGTTCCAGGAATGGGTGAGAACGAGACTGCCGAGATAGGGGATCTCGATGGCGTCGCGCATGGTCGCGGCGGCGTCATCGGGAATGCCGAACAACGTCAGCGGCGTTGGTTGTACGGTGTCATAACGGCCCTCGATCGCCGCGACCTTGGCCGGCTGATATTCAAGCGAATTGAGGCCGTGCTGGTCGCCGAGAAAAATCTGCAGCGGGACCAGAACTATCAATAGATCGAGCGCCATGCGCATCATCATCCGCGCGTCTTCGGCGGCGCGGCCGCGCCGCAAAAGCCAGGCGCCGACGCCCATCACGACGAAGGCGGTCGTTATGTAAAATGCAGTGACGTTGTGCAGGAGCCGATAGGGAAACGACGGATTGAAGATGATGGCTACCCAGTCGACAGGCTCGAAGCGGCCGTCGACGATTTTGTAGCCCTGTGGCGTCTGCATCCATGAATTGGTCGCGAGGATCCAGAAAGACGACAACAGCGTCCCGAAGGCGACCATGGCTGCGGCAAAAAAATGTGCCCAGGCAGGCACCAAGCGGCGTCCGAACAAAAGCACGCCGAGGAACGAGGACTCGAGAAAAAAGGCCATCAGCCCTTCGTAGGACAAAAGGGGCGAGATCACGTCGGCGGTGGCGTCGGTAAAGCGGCTCCAATTGGTGCCGAATTGGAACGGCATGATGATGCCGGAGACGACGCCCATGCCGAAGGAAACGGCGAAGATCCTGGTCCAGAATCCGGAAATGCGGAACCAGATCTCGTCTCGCGTGAGGAGATACAACCCCTCGAGCACGGCGATGTAGGATGCAAGCCCCACCGTGAAAGCCGGCAGCAGAATGTGCCAAGCGATCACCCAAGCCCATTGCAAGCGCGACAGCAGAACGGGATCGAACGTCATGGACCGAACAATCTAGCTTGCGAGCAGAAAACGTCCTCTAGTATGCACCGCGCAGACGAGGGGCACCATGGAACAAATAACGGCCGGCAGTCCGAAAAGTTCGGCGCCGCTGCTCGAACGCGTGTTCGGCCTGACCAAGGCCGGCACCGATCCGCGCACCGAATTCGTCGCCGGACTGACCACTTTCCTGACGATGGTCTACATCGTCTTCGTCAATCCGCAGATTCTCGGCAATACCGGCATGGACAAGGGTGCGGTGTTCGTCGCCACCTGTATTGCCGCAGCGGTGTCGACGCTGGTGATGGCGTTATACGCCAATTATCCGATCGCGCTCGCGCCTGGCATGGGACTCAACGCGTTCTTCGCCTTCACCGTCGTTTTGACGATGAAATATACCTGGCAGCAGGCGCTCGCCGCGGTGTTCTGCTCGGGCTTGATCTTCTTTTTCATCTCGATCTTCCGCATTCGCGAATACATCATCAATGCGATTCCGCGGAATCTGAAACTGGCGATATCGGCCGGCGTCGGACTATTCCTCGGCATCGTTGCGCTTGAAGAAGCAAAGATCGTGGTGGCGAGCCCGGCGACCCTGGTGACGCTCGGCGATCTGCGCAATCCGGCGGCGGTGCTTTGCCTGTTTGGTCTTGTGCTGATCGCGGCGCTGAACTACCGCCGCGTCGCCGGCGGCACGCTCATCGGCATCCTCGCCGTCACGGCAATCGGCATTCCCTTGGGGCTGGCCACCTATGGCGGCGTGGTGTCGGCGCCGCCGTCGCTGAGCCCGACCTTGCTGCAGCTTGATTTCTCCCGGCTGCACGAACCGTCATTCCTGATTGTCGTCTTCAGTTTCTTGTTCGTCGATGTGTTCGACAACGCCGGCACATTGATCGGCGTTACGCACCAAGCCGGTCTGGCCGATGCCGATGGTAATCTGCCGCGGATGAAACAGGCGCTGGTCGCCGACAGCTTCGCCGCGATGTTCGGCGCGCTGATCGGCACTTCGACCACCACCAGCTATATCGAGAACGCCGCGGGCGTCGCCGCCGGCGGGCGCACCGGGTTGACCGCGTTTTTTGTCGCGCTGCTCTTTGTGGCGGCGCTGTTTTTCGCCCCGCTCGCCGGAATGGTGCCGGCCTATGCGTCCTCGGCGGCGCTGCTTTACGTCGCCTGTGTGATGGCGCGCGGATTGGCGGAGGACGACATTACCGAAACCGCGCCGGCGGTGGTCGCGGCCGTGACCATGCCGCTCACCTATTCGATCGCGACCGGCATCGGACTTGGCTTCATCACTTATGCGCTCATCAAGCTGATTGCCGGCCGCTTCGCCGACGCCAAGCCGGCGGTGCTGGTGCTGGCGCTTATCTTCGCGGTGAAATTCGCACTGGGATAGAGTTCATCCCCCGAGCGCCTTCTTGAGCGCCAGAAAATCGCGCCAGGCAAAACGCTTCTGCAACGGGCTGCGCAGCAGAAAGGCCGGGTGAAACGTCGCTAAGGCGCGGATTTCGCGCCGCCCGGTATCGTAGGGAAACCAGCGCCCGCGCGAACGCGTAATCCCGTCCTTGATGCCAAGCAGCGTCTGCATCGCCGGCCCGCCAAGACAGACCAAAATGTCGGGATCGGCGAGTTCGATCTGGCGGCGGATGAAGGGCAGGCAGATGGCGGTTTCCTGTGGCGTCGGCGTGCGGTTGCCCGGCGGCCGCCACGGGACGACATTGGCGATGTACGAAGAAGTGCGGTCGAGACCGATCGCCGCCATCATGCGGTCGAGCAATTTGCCGGAACGTCCGACGAACGGCCGGCCGACAATATCTTCGTCGTAGCCCGGCGCCTCGCCGACGAACATGACGCGGCTTTTCGGATTGCCGTCGGCAAAAACAAGCTGCGTCGCGGTCGAGCGCAGCGCGCAGCCCTCGAAATCGGCAAGAAGCGCCCGCAAGTCGTCAAGCGTCGTAGCGTTTTTTGCCGCTTCACGGGCCGCCATCACTGCGGCGTCGGGCGAGGGCGGAGCGGCGCCTGATCGCGGCCTTTGCGCCGCGACTTGTGAGCCAGCGATCGGCAACGGCGATTCGCTTCGGACCCGCTTTGCCGTTTTGTCTTCCGCAGTTGATGAAGCAGCCGCGCCGCGACGCGGGGGGGCGATATCGTCGGCCATGCAGTTGACCGGCGCCTCGCCGAGAAGCGCATCGACCCCGGCGTCGAGGTAAAACGCGATCAGTTCGCGCGCGGCTTTGGGTCGGGAAATCATGCGGCAAGCTCAAGAAGCGGTCGTCGCCGCGCCGGCCTTGCAGACGCGCACCGATTGTCAGCGCGCGAGATTCGTGAACAATCGGCCATCGGCGTACCGGACGCAGAGTTATTAAGCCCATGAATACATCGGACCTTCCGCCGCGTGAAGCGATGGAGTTTGACGTCGTGATCGTCGGGGCGGGGCCGGCCGGGCTCGCCGCCGCCATCCGGCTCAAACAACTGGCGCCGGAAAGGTCTGTCGTCGTCGTGGAAAAAGGATCCGAAGTCGGCGCGCATATCCTCTCCGGCGCGGTCATCGATCCGATCGGGCTCGATCGCCTCATCCCGGAATGGCGCGGCGAGGATACGCCAATTAAAACCGCGGTGACCTCCGACCGGTTCTATGTTCTTGGCGCCTCCGGCGCGCTGCGGTTGCCCATAGCGCTGATGCCGCCGCTGATGAGCAATCATGGCAACTTCATCGTCTCGCTGGGCGAGGTTTGCCGTTATTTGGCGCGCAAGGCGGAAGCGCTCGGCGTCGAGATCTATCCGGGCTTCGCCGCCACCGAGACTTTATTTGAAAACGGTGCGGTCGCCGGCATCGCCACCGGCGACATGGGCCTCGCCAAGGACGGCCATCACAAATCCGGATTTGCTCGCGGCATGGAGCTGCGCGGCAAATACTCGCTGTTCGCAGAAGGCGCGCGCGGCAGCCTGTCCAAGGTACTGATCGAGCGTTTCGGGCTGCGGCAGGATCGCGAGCCGCAGAAATTCGGCATCGGACTCAAGGAGCTTTGGCAGGTCGCGCCCGACAAACACAAAAGCGGACTTGTGCAACACACGCTCGGCTGGCCGCTCGATAACCGCACCGGCGGTGGTTCTTTCATCTACCATTTTGGCGACAATCTGGTTGCGGTCGGCTTTGTCGTCCATCTGAACTATCGCAACCCCTATCTCTCGCCATTCGAGGAATTTCAGCGCTTCAAAACGCATCCGCTGATCAGAGATACATTCGCCGGCGGAAAACGGATTTGCTACGGCGCGCGCGCCATCACCGAGGGCGGCTGGCAATCGGTGCCGAAGCTCGCTTTTCCCGGCGGAGCGCTGATCGGCTGTGCAGCGGGCTTCGTCAATGTGCCGCGCATCAAGGGCAGCCATAACGCCATGCTGTCCGGGATGTTGGCGGCCGAGCATGTCGCCGCGGCTCTGGCGGACGGCCGCGCCAATGTCGAGCTTTCGGGCTACGAGGAAGCCTGGCGCGCCTCGCCGATCGGCCGCGATCTCTGGCGGGTGCGCAACGCCAAACCGTTATGGTCGAAGCTGGGGACGCTTGCCGGCGTCGCGCTCGGCGGGCTCGACATGTGGACCAGCACGCTCGGCTTCTCGATGCTCGGCACGCTCAAGCACGGCAAGCCGGATTTTGAAACGCTGCAACCCGCGGCGAAATGCCGGCCCATCGCCTACCCCAAGCCCGACGGGCGGCTCACATTCGATCGGCTGTCCTCGGTCTATCTGTCCAACACCAATCACGAGGAGGACCAGCCGGTCCACCTCTTGGTGCGCGACAATGCTTTGCAGAAATCGTCCGAGCACGACGTCTATGCCGGACCATCGGCGCGTTACTGCCCAGCCGCCGTTTATGAATGGGTCGAGGAAGCCGGCCAACCGCGCTTTGTGATCAACGCGCAGAACTGCGTCCATTGTAAAACCTGCGATATCAAAGACCCCAACCAGAACATCACCTGGGTGCCGCCTGAAGGCGGTGGCGGCCCGAATTACCCCAATATGTGATTTGTGACGCCGCACCGGCTGCGATGGCGAAGCGCAGCGCAGATTTTGCCGTTGTCACGGAACGCCGCTTTCGCTCGGTGGCAACGGATCGCCATTGCAATCGCCGCACGCGCTCGCCCCGATTTTGCCGTCGTTAGGGCCTACCCAGCCGCCTGGGCGCGAGAATAGCCTCGGCGCTGCCGGGTTTGCGCGCTTGCGGGCTTGCGGCAAAAAGTACATTCTCGCGGCGACCGAGCATGGCAGGCGCGCCGATTCCCGTTCCGCCGGTCCAGTTTTGCCTATGGAGATGTCGTGATTCACTCGCTGCTGCCTCGGCATGCCGCCATTCTTGGCATCGCCCTCGCTTTGAGCTTTCCGTCTTTTGCGGCGCAGGTGCCGGCGCAAGAACAACTTTCGCCCGAAAACGCGGCCGGCAGCTATTTGGCCGCCCGCCACGCCGGCGCTGAACGGGACTCTGCCCGTGCCGCGGCCTTTTACCGCGACGTGCTCAAACTCGATCCGCGTAATCCCGACCTGCTCAGCCGCACGTTCCTCTCCGTGTTGACCGAAGGCAATATCGACGAGGCGAGCAAGCTCGGCGAGCGCCTGCTCAGTATGGATCGCAACGACCGCATTTCGCGGCTGGTGGTGGGCGTGCGCGATCTCAAACAGAAACGCTATGCCTCGGCGCGGCAAAATCTTGCGCAGTCGGTCCGCGGTCCGGTCACCGACCTCACGGCGGCCTTGTTGACGGCCTGGGGGCAAGCCGGCGCCGGCGACAACCGCGCCGCGGTCGAGACGCTGGACAAACTGTCCGGCCCGGACTGGTACGGCATCTTCAAGGATCTCCATGCCGGGCTGATCCTTGATCTGGCCAACGACAAGAAGGGCGCGGGTAAGCGTCTCGCCAGCGCGTACAAGGCCGATTCGCAGGCCTTGCGCACCGTGCAAGCCTATGGCCGCTATCTGTCACGCACCGGCAACAAGGACGATGCGCTCAAGATCTATAACGATTTCGCCAAGCTCCTTCCCGATCATCCGGTCATCAACCAGGAGATCCGGGACATCTCGGCTGGCGTCAAACTGCCGCCTTTGGTCGACTCGCCGCAGGCCGGCGCCGCCGAAGCGCTTTATGGCCTCGGCGCTTCGATCGGCCGCCGCGGCGGCGAAGACCTGGCGCTGATTTATCTTCAGCTGGCGCTTTACCTGGAACCGACGCAGCCGATGGCGCTGCTCTCGCTCGGCGATCTTTACGAGCAGCTGAAAAAGCCAGACCTCGCGATCAAGGCCTATGAGCGGATTCCGGCGAACTCGGTGCTTGCGCGCAACGCCCAGATTCAAATGGCGGTGGATCTCGACGCGCTCGATCGCACCGACGAAGCCAAGAAGCTTCTCCAGCGCGTCGTTGCCGAACATCCCAACGACACCGAAGCCATCGTCGAACTCGGCAACATTCAGCGCGCCCGCAAGGATTTCGCCGATTGCGGCGAAACCTATAGCAAGGCAATCGATAACGTGCCGAACCCGGAGAAGGGCAACTGGGTGATGTTCTACTTCCGCGGCATTTGCTACGAGCGCTCGCATCAATGGCCGGCGGCCGAAGCTGACATGAAAAAGGCGCTCAGCCTCTATCCAGATCAGCCGCTCGTACTGAACTACCTCGGCTATTCGTGGGTCGACCAGGGCATCCATCTCGACGAAGGGATGGACATGATCCGCCGCGCCGTCGACCAGCGTCCGGACGACGGTTACATCGTCGATTCGCTCGGCTGGGCCTATTACCGGATCGGCAATTACGACGAAGCGGTGAAGAATCTCGAACACGCAGTCGAGCTCAAGCCCGAGGATCCGACCATCAACGATCATCTCGGCGACGCCTACTGGCGGGTCGGCCGCACCTTGGAAGCACACTTCCAATGGTCGCACGCCAAGGATCTCAATCCCGATCCGGAAGAACTGCCGAAGATCGAGGCCAAGCTCAAAGAAGGCCTGCACGCCGACACGTCGTCTTCAACCTCCGCCGCAGCTACCGACAAACCTGCCGATGTCGAGAAGACAAAAAAATCCGACAACGGAGGCTAAGCGGCCTCCTTGCCTCATGCTCTCGTCGAAAGCGCGCCGGCCAAAGTCAATTTGACCCTGCGCGTGCTCGGCCGCCGCGCCGACGGTTATCACGACATCGAAAGTCTGGTGGCATTTGCGGATGTCGGCGATCGGGTGGCGCTGACGCCCGGCGACGCGCTGACGCTCGCCGTGGTCGGGCCGGGCGCGGCGCAGACCGGAGCGGAGACCGATAATCTCGTGGTGAAGGCCGCGCGCGCACTGGCCACGCGCGTTCCCGCTCTGCGCGCGGGCGCGTTTCGTCTGGAAAAGGGCTTGCCGGTCGCGGCCGGACTCGGCGGCGGCTCGGCCGATGCCGCGGCTGCACTGCGGTTGTTGGCGCAGTCCAATCAGCTCGCGCCCGACGATCCGCGCCTCCGCGATGCCGCGCGCGCGACCGGTGCCGACGTACCGGTCTGCCTCGATCCGCGCCCGCGGGTCATGCGCGGCATTGGCGAAATACTTTCCGCGCCGCTGCGGCTGCCGCGCCTGCATGCGCTTCTCGTCAATCCCGGCGTCGCGGTGCCGACCAAGCTGGTATTTTCCGGCTGGAGACCTTCCGCAAATCCGATCCGAGCTTTGGACACCACTGCGGATTTTTCCGCTTTGCCGAAGATGCAGAGCGAGGAGCAACTCCTCGATTGGCTCGCAAGCGAAGCAAACGATCTGGAAGCGCCGGCGATCGCGCTTGAGCCGGCGATCGCCGTGGTGCTGGCGTCGCTGCGCGCTGCCGCCGGCTGCCGCCTGGCTCGGATGTCGGGTTCGGGCGCCACATGCTTTGCGCTGTTTTCGTCGGGCGCGGAAACTGCAGCGGTAGCCAAAAACCTGCGCGCGCAGTTTCCCGATTGGTGGAGTAGCGAGACGGTGCTCGGTTAGGATCCCGCGTCATTCGCTACTGCTTACTCACGCCCGTCCTGCGCCAGATCGATGGGTTTTCTGCGCAAGGAGCGCGGCGCCTCGTCCGCTAGCTCCCGTGGCGTCTTTATGGACTA
>Ga0335081_10006414_pt1 | contig 18731 bp, 14 predicted proteins | sample Lox_Sample_35_FD_206713 | JGI IMG/M metagenome (GOLD analysis project Ga0335081, IMG submission 206713) | Soil microbial communities from Loxahatchee National Wildlife Refuge, Florida, United States - Lox_Sample_3.5 | ecosystem: Environmental > Terrestrial > Soil > Wetlands | place: USA...
ACGCCCTGTTTCTAAGCGCGGGGGGGGACGGGGGGTGGGGGGTATCCGTGACCCCGTCGGCCCCCAGCTTGTATTGGGAGGAGGTCAAAACCAGAACCCCTGGAACTTCGGGATAGTATTCACTGCCTCAGTTTCGCCAAGTTCGCCACCCGGCAATTTCACCTGGGTTCAGTTGATAACAAACGATGTTTTTACGAACACGCCAGCGGGCGGTGGTGCTGCTATTAAGTGTTATCCCCCCGAAAACCCAGCAGTGGATGTCTTTCCCGGCCTCGACACCGCTTATCCATATCCGGTCCCCCCTACGGGGACGACGCAAAACCAGACAGAAAATGACAATCCCAGTGACCCCTTGGACGGCAACTCATACAAACAAGAGGCACGCACATTTTCCGCATCAATGTACGTAATGTGGACGCCGACGGCAGCTAATGGCTGCAACGCCAGTAGCTGTACCATTCCGGTTCCACTCGGCTATGTGAACTGGCACTTTGCCGGTACCGCCAAGTATGCCAGCGGCACATGGACCCTCAGCTCGGGAAGTGGGGCCGGCTACAATTTTGTCGTCGCCAATTCTCCTAGTTCTTACCCGGGCTGGGTAAACTGGGTTGAGTACGGTGGGCCGCTGGTTTGCCAGTAAATTAGGTTAGGAGGAACAATGAAGGCAATTGCGGTGGCGGTTTGTCTTGGAACGGTTCTGTTTTTGGTAGCAACAGGAAAGGCGCAGCCGTCGAAGGCGGCCTCAGTCGCTGTCACGGCGGCGCATTCGCTGGTAAGGACCGGAGAGGATGTGTACGTACATGTCACCCTCACGAATAATTCGAAGCAAGCTGTCGTAATCGAGTTCAGGAGCCCGCTTTGCGACTACACGGTGGAAGTTCGTGATAGCGCTGGCAATCTGGCGCCAGATACGGACTCCAAGTCCAAGTCTGACTGTTCCCATCCACACCCGTCGGGAGCAGACGGATTCGTCCGACTGAAACCGAATGAGTCCACGACTGGCACGATCTCGGTAAGCATGTTCAGCGACTTGTCGCGAACCGGCGAGTATTCTGTCCAAGTAGGTTGGAGAGAACCGAAGGAGCTTGGGGGTGTGGTTGTGAAGTCAAACACTGTTAAGGTAACAGTGGCTCCGTAGAATGTTCGGGTTCGCTCTGCATGGAATCAGGCGGGAGGGAGAAATGTTACGAGCAGGAAAAGGAGCTAAAATCCAGGTTCTCGTGTCCAGCGGGATCTTAGCCAAAGGTGAGATGATCGCCGTGGCCGCGAAAACGGCATGCCTATCTCTTCTCGTAGTGCTGTGTTTTGGAGTTGCACATGGCCAGAGCGTTCCCGTCAGTAATTCGAGTGTTCTGCCGCTCGGGCCTCCAACAGGTCAGATAGATGCTGCAAGTTCCGGCGATGTGCGGGCTCAATTGGTGGTGGCGAAGGTCTACTACGAGGGAAGTACGGTGCGGCGAAACTATCCGGAAGCTGTGAAGTGGTTTTCGGCGGCGGCAAAGCAGGGCTCAATTGAAGCGACGGCATGGTTGGGTAGTTGCTATCTTTATGGCCGGGGAATACCACAGGATCTCGGTAATGCGCTGACATTAATTCAGCGTGCGGCCCAAGCGGATGATCCGATTGGATTGCGCTTTCTTGGCCTAATGTATGCCGAGGGACAAGGCGTGCCTCAAAGCCATACAAAAGCCTCACAATTATTTCTGCAGGCGACCCAAAAACTTGATCCTTACTCTTTTGATCAGTTAGGAGTTCTGTACTTGCGCGGCACGGGCGTGAACAAGAGTGTCTACCAAGCTGCCAGCCTTTTCACTAAGGGGGCGAGACTGGGACGCTCGAATCATCCTTAATTATTAGGCGACTCTAAGTCGGACGAGTGCATTCCTCGCCGCCAACGTAAGTCCGCAACACTTCGCCTTCCCGGTTGAGCACCACGAAATCGGCATCGGACCCCGCCGCAAGAATTCCCTTCTTTGCTAATCGAGCCACGCGTGCGGGATTCTTTGTCGCGGCGCCGACCGCTTCCGGCAAATCCCACTCGGCAAAACGGCTGAGATTCCGCACCGCCTTGTCCATGGTCAGGACGCTGCCCGCCAATCTTCCCTTCGAAGTGCACACGCCGTCCTTTACATCGACCTCGATCGATCCAAGATGATAATGCCCGCCGGGCATTCCGGTCGCCGAAATCGCATCCGTGATGAGCACGGTTCGCTCCGGCCCTTTCGCCTCCGCCACAAGTTTCACAATCGCCGGATCGAGATGCACGCCGTCTACGATGATGTCGGCGGTAACGCGTTCGTCGGTGAGCACCGCCCCCAGAATGCCAGGATCACGATGTGCCAAAGGACGCATGGCATTAAAGGTATGAGTTGCATGGTGAGCGCCCGCATCAATGCCACGTTTGGCGGCGTCAAACTGCGCATCGGAGTGCCCCAGGCTCACGCAGACTCCACGGGCCGCCGCCGCCGCGATCAACTCCGTCGCGCCATCCAACTCTGGCGCAATCGTCATCATTCGAATGTGCCCGCGCGCTGCCTGCCAGAAGCGCTCAAAGGTTTCCAGTTTCGGCAGCAGCAGATATTGTGGCGGATGAACGCCGCATCGCGCATGGCTGATGAACGGTCCCTCTAAATGAATGCCCAGAGGAGCAGCGCGGCCGGCGCGATCACTCTTCCCTTTCGCACATTCTTCGATCGCGGTCGCCAACCGCTCCAAGGCACGAAGAAGTTTGTCGACGGGCGCGGTAACGGTCGTCGGAAAATAGCTCGTCACTCCATGGGCTGCGAGCATCCGTTCAATCGCCGGCAACGCCGCCGAAGACCCGTCCATCACGTCATATCCCGCGTTGCCGTGGATGTGAAGATCGACGTACCCAGGAACAATGACGTTGTCGGCGAAGTCGCAGACCCGATAGTTTGATGGTAGCGAGCGTTCGGAGCGCGAGGCCAGCTCGACTACGCTTCCTTCGCTGACGAGCAGCAAAGGACACTCAATGGCCTGATTGGGAGTCAGCAGCGTCGCGGCCGTGAACGCCAGCATGGAAAGGTGTTGGTATGAGATCGACTACGCGCTCGATTGTAACAGCCGCAGTTGACCATGGAATAGCCACGGTTGACATGGGATAGTAATGGTTGACGCGATCCACATGGAATAGCTCGCGGCGGTCAGCTATACTGTTGATGTTCGCTTCGGCCCAGCGTTCAACATCTTGTCGGGGAGTGGCTCAGCCTGGTAGAGCACCTGGTTCGGGACCAGGGGGTCGGAGGTTCAAATCCTCTCTCCCCGACCATTCTTGATTTTTCGCTCTTTCAAAAATCAGATCAAAAGGCTTTCTATATACGGGGCATAGACTTGCGCCGTCTGTGTCGCAGTTCAAAAGGACGGATTTTAGCAGCTGCCCCCGCTCCGCATGACTCCTCGTAACATACAGAAAATGCGCCTTGTTCGCGAGTTCAAAAATCTTTTTGACGGTCAGCACATTGTCTGATGGAACCGGGTTTTTCAGACGGGTCAACACCAGCTCCAATTGGTGCTCCTGTTCTCGCCACTCGTTCGTCTTGCGCGCCCAGAACTCTTCATCAATCTTGCCGTCCAGTTTGTCTTCGTACATTTGATCAATCCGACCGCGCAGAGCAGTCAGTCGTTGCTCTGTCGCAGAGAGACGCGTTTGGCGCTCCGATTCGACGCGCGCACTGTCAGATTGCAAAGAATCGACAATGGCGTGTGCAATCGTCTCGGGCACGTAAATATCTTTTAGTAGTTCGCCCATGCGGTCCGAAATATCCTGTTCTCGCATGTATGGTAACGAACACTTGCCACGACCACCCGAGCAGCGGTAATAGATGTATTTCTTTTTTTGCAACTCTGCCGTGACCGTACAGCCGTCATTTGCGCACCGGAGCAAGCCGGAGAAAGCGAACTCATGTTTCCGATGTTTTCGTTTGTGCCGACCCGCAAATACTTGCTGCACGCGATCGAACAAATCCGGCGATATGAGCGGCTCGTGTGTGCCTTTGTACTCGATGCCCTGCCAGACGAAGGCTCCGAGGTAAAAGGGGTTCTTTAAGACCCTCTCATAATATGAACGAGCGAGCCGTAGCCCATGTTCGTTCCAAATCGTTTTGCGCAACGTGATTAACGAATGCTCGCCACTTGCATAGAGTTCAAAAATGCGTTTCACAACCGAAGCTCTTTCCTGGTCTATATCAATCGAGCGGGTGGCCGAGTTGTTGCGGTACCCGAACGGAGCGCGCCCCGGATAAATGCCTTCTTCGGCTTTTTCGCGCATTCCTTTTTTTACTTCCTCCCTCAAATTCTCAACATAGTATTTGGCTATTGCCACATGCACATCGTGCGCGAACCGGTCTTGGGAACGCGACCCCTTTCCGATAACACGACCTTCTTTGACGAGATTTATCTCGACATCCCTTTCTTCGATCAGGGTCTCGAATGCTAGAGCGTCAGTTCGATTTCGGTAGAGCCGATCGGTCTTTTCGACCAGCACGATACGAACCGACGTATCGGATTCGAGCAGCCGCCTCATATTGTCAAATTCCTTGCGGCCAGGATTCTTCGCAGACTCGATATCGATGAACTCCCGAACGATCTTGAATCCGTGTGAGCGAGCGTACTCCGTTAATAACCTTCGCTGTGCGGGAATGGAGTATCCCTCACGCTCCTGCTCGCGGCTGGATACACGCGCGTAAAGAAACGCCGAAACCATAGTGTTGCCCTCCTGACGGGGGAGCCTATGCTATCGAGACAAGTGACGATCCGAAAGCCCAATATTGTCGTTTGGATCAATCATTTACCGGAGCTTCGGTCGATTCGGCCCGCCGATCTGGTTACCGGATACCCGTCCAAACGCGTTAACGCGTCGTTAACACGATCCCGGACGGTGCCCGGCATAGATTGTCCACCGCCAAATGCATCGCGCATACATTCCCCGCAAAACAAGATCGCCGACGAAGATTTCTGGCGGCGTGGACTGGCCCCGACAGTAGAGATCACAATCACCATTGAGAATTCAGCCTCTCGCGTACATTGGCTGCATCGCTTCAGCATTTCGGTTTAGCCTCGCGATCCCATCGATCCAATACTTGGAAGAAATTGATCAGCAGGGCGATGACGGTTTCGTCTAAGGCCATCATCGCGTAATCGGAGACATCGTGAAGAACGGTTGTCTTCTTAGATGAAGACCGTGAGCCGTCGTGATCACCATGATCGGCAACCGGATTCTCGCCCTGTGGGAATTCATGCAAGGTAATTAACTCCGGCGGCCACCCGCGATGATGTCCAATCGGCCCAGAAGAGTCTCAATTCGCTTTTTCAATAATTCGCGCGTGCGATTCCTTCGTTCATTAGGGATAACGAGGTCGATGACACCGTTCAATGAATCAATTTCCTTTTCCACGCCGCGAATTTCGACCAAGATCCCTTGGATTTCGATGAGTGTCGCGCGATGTTTTCGAAACGCAAAATCACGCTCTTTTAATGTTGCATTCAGATGGGCAAGATTCTTTATTCCCTGGCGACCCCGGACGAAAACCTGAACGCCACATGCATCGCAAATGAAGTAGGGTTTTCCATTCTTGTCGGTCCGCTGGGTCAATTCTTCAGTACAAAAAAAGCACGGAGTTTTGTCAGACATGAGTTTCGAACCTTCTCAACGTTACGTTGTATTCCCGAGCGATAGATCGAATTACAACGCTCCGGCAAAGCAAGTGAAGCCCTCCAACATTCCGTCTTCGTCCACACATACGTCATTGGCAGTGCGCCAGAAGCGCGAGTACAAAGAGAAAATACTCACTCTGAGCAAATGCCAAACCCGATCTGTCATTTTCTTCGGAATCAATTGGACGGACCGCGAAGTTGTGATTCGCCGTGACCGCTTCGGCGCCGAGAGCAATAGGTCCTTGGTCAGGTATTTCGACAGGTAGCGCGCGATGCGGTGGACATCGACGAACTTGATAAACACTTGAGATCCGCCACCAACGGCGGTCCAACTCTCCCTGATCCACGCCCACGGTATGTAGCGATCAATCAGCAGATGTAGGTGAGCGAGTCCGCTCTTTTGCAATTCAAGGACGGCGATGTACTTTATCGGGCTGCCTTCGCGACGCCGTAAGTAGACACGCAATTTGTTAAAGACTTTTCGCAGGTATTGGACGGAATTTCCTTCGACTTTCTTTGGGTCGAGAGTCAACGTCAGGAAACGTGTTAGGCCCTCGCGTTCGGCGAGTTCTGCGATCAGCCTCTTGTATCGCTTTGCCTTCCTCGGTCCGCAATAACAGCAATCCCAACACTTGCAATTGAGACGATGGAAGATCGGGCGTCCGTCCTCGTGATATCCCCAAATGCTCCACGCGCCGCACCCCTTTTTTCGACCGAGGGCTTTGTATGTCGCGGGGAAACCGATGTTTCGATTATTCTGAAGTTCGTCAAGAGAAGAAACCGTCTGCGCCGCTGCGCTCCGCACGGCGCTCTCTTCGTTCGCACCGCCGGGAACTCCGTCCCCAGACCCCTGACCACTTTTATGCTGGGAGAATGCAAGATCAGAACCAACACCAACACCAACACCAGCATCAACTCCAACCCCAACACCAAAACCGACTTCAGAATCTGATGGGCAAGCCTCTGGCTTTCGGCCAGCCGTTGGTGGGTTTGTTGGCCCTACTCCCAGCCCCGGACCGGAGTGGTCAACCGGCTTCCCGGAATTGTTTCGGACCGCATCCCGCTTGCCCGCACGGACGAACATGGGGCAATCTTGAATGTTTCCGACATGCAAATACAGAAGACGCATTGCACAACGTACTGGGAGGCTACGTTGTCTGAATGCAAGAACATGTCGGAGGACTACGTATTCAGAGGACTTTCCGGGTGCGACACTACCTCATTTAAGGCGCACAGGAACCGACTGGAAAACAGAACGCTCTGTTGCAATCGCTTATAGTTTTGGATACGCCAGACCCGGTGCCCGGTTTCGTCATAGTCGTAATTCCCCAGCGCTGCTCCCGTTAGGCTTGATACCTCGCGGTCGAGAAACTTCCCGGTCTTCTCATAGACGAGGCTAGCTAAGGCAAACTTGGAGACTTCTAATAGGGAATTCGCACCCAGAAATTCATAAAGCCATTCCCCCCAATGTTGCATAGAAACGAGAAATTTTAAGCCTGAGATGATCTCGGCGGGTGGGAGAGAGTTCGGCGGGAGTTGATCTCCAAATAGGGGAGCTAACTCCTCCAAGGCTGAAATCGGTGACAAGAGTTTCCTAGACCGGCTGGTTCGGGTGCGCTTGTCCCCAAACTCTCGAAACATGGCATCGAAGCCCTGCGAAAGATGCATCAGCATCATGATTGGTGCAAGGGTCTCGGGACGAATACCGAGGTCGGATAGGCGCTTCAAGTCAGATTCGATATGAAAGGACTCCCGACTCTTAAAAAACCACTGACTGAACCGCCTGAGCGCCGAATCAGGAGCACAAGTTACCGATTCTGATAGCACTTCATTCCATTGATCCTGCGTAATTTCGTTTAATGCGGCGCCCATTTCGCGGGGTGATGTGGAGGAAAACAGGTTTGCAACGAGGTCCCCCGGTGAGGCCAGAAGCATTTTCGCAGACGAGGAACCGAGCGGCAGTTCCCGCTTTTCAGACTTTTGAAGCACAGGCAGCTTATCGGAAGAAGTAGTGTGTCGCGTTCTCACTTTCAATATCCTATACAAATCGAGTAATCGAAGCTAGAAAATCATAAGTCCACACTACTCTCATTGCCAACTCTTTGCTTGGTATTCAAGGATTGGTTAGTAACTTTGAAAACATGGTGCCGGTTATTAAAAGCCCCGTGAAAGCCATCAGAGGATGTTTTCACCTCGGAGGAAACCAACAAGGATGCCGCGCCAAACAAAAGGCTTTGCCTAACGGGATCGTACATTCATTATCGAAGCCGGAATGCTTTTCCCCAATCTCTTTGCTGCAAACTGAGGAATTGGGCTGTACCGGGTCAAGCTTAAGTGCTGCAGGCTTCGCAAACGTTAGTTCTTGTGGAATTCCCTAAAACCTATTCCCTTTCCGGGACGCGAAATCCTGTTTCGGCCCTTCCCAAACTTCAGCACGTCTGTTCTCGCGGCACGCAATACGATTCCTCCTGCTTATTGCGGTGCCGTGCGACTGTTCATAGTCTCTCGACCGACAACGCTAAACCCACCTAGTTTCGCACAGCGCGTTCGGCGTTTTCTCATTGCGCCTGAAGAAGTTGGTCCCAGGCTCCCGGTTCTCGGGCGATAGTTCACAACCACCCAGAAGAAAAGATAAAAGAACTCCGGTTCAACAAGCCTACGCCACGAAAGGTCGTATTCCTCAGAACTCAGGCTACTGAGCTGCAAAGCGTGGAGATGTCCTAATCCACTGCGAGGTAAGCCTGCAATGAGTCCTGTCACCGCCCGGGTCATTTCAGATTGGAGCAGCGTTCCAAAGTCCGTATCCCGCTGTCTCGAAGAAATAACTGCGGTCCTTTTCCATTTTCGAAGAGGCCAAAGCCTAAGAACTATCACGTTTGCAGGCATCTTATACCTGACGAGCATCTGCTCCTTCGGGCAAGTGAAATGTGGACCTCCCACTTATGCTTGTGCCAGTAACTCGTCTGACGTTGTTCAATTGCCGAACCCACTCCCTTATATGGGTGATCCACTCCACGGAGTGAACACGCGATGGACCGAAGACATATTGAACGGAGGGTACATCCGCGTCACGGACGCAGACGATGACCCCTACGGCCAAAACTCTTCATTCGTTCTGGGCGACGCAGGCGATACTGACTGGATCAACGGAGATTCGACTCTGTTCCTCGTACAGAGAGTAGGTGGTCTGGCCATCGTCAAAACTTGGAACAAGGCCACTCGCATGTCCGGTCGCACTCCTATCACTTTCCTCGACTCGGTCATCTTTGATCCTGGGAACCCCAATGTTTTATGGGAGAGAAGCGGCCTCAAAATTTACAAGAATCTCATAACCGATCGCTCGACGTGGGCTATACAGCGTACCCTCGCATTTGATTTCGGTGCCGATCAGAACTGCTTGCCGAACTTCGGCAAGGTGACATGGACCGGTATATGGGGAATCAGCGAAGACGGCAGTGCTCTCACTAGTGCTTACTCTAATACCGGGGCGCAAGAAACCGGAGTTTACATCGCCGTCTACTACCCTAGGCTGGACAAGTGTCGGGTGCTTCAGACAGAAACCGGGCAAGTGACTGGAGATTTCGGCCCTATTGGCCCAGTTACCACCGACAAACGATTCACTGTTCACGACGCAGGACAGACACCCAATCATGAGTACGCTACAGTCGCTTCTAACTTCTGCTTCGATGCTGAGGGTAATGAATCCCAATGCACTCTGTTCCTAATCTGGGAGACGCGCACGCTGAATCTCAGAGAGTGTGGATCTTGGCCCGTGGAATCCCCGTATTGCGACGGTCACGGTGCAGCCGGATTCAATGGTTGGGCCAAGGGCAAGCATTATGTGATGCACCCGTACGACAGTCCAGATGACCTTGGGATATCGCTGATGCCTTTCAGCCTCGGTCCACTCGATGAGCACGGCTCATGGCCGCAAATACGCGGGGAACCGGACCAGCTTCCGGCGTTTACATTCACCACTTGGGTCGGGAATCCCCAGGGTCCGAACACGGTGCCGTTTCAGAACGAGCTGGTCGGCTTCGACTCCAATGGGTCGGGTGAGGTCTATCGTGAAGGGTTCAATTGGAACTCTGGATTGAGTTCTAACTTTTCATGCCAGAACGGGATCGGACGCGTGTCGCCGCACGGTAACTTTGCATTGGTAACCTCGGATGGCGAGGGCAGCTTTGGCTCTCAAACCGGACCAACCTGCGACCTCGCCAGTGGCAATTGCCGCTGTGACATCATCGCCATTCCGCTCCGCTAAGACAGTTGAGAGTTCGAGGTGAAGAAGGGCTGAAACACAAATGGCGTCTCCTGTGGAAATGTCTTTACAAGTGATGGGAGTCACAGTATTATGTGCGCGTTTTTGCGAGCCCCTCGCGGTCCGTGAATTATCGTGTTCGAAAGTTTATATGGACATGAAAACGCTCAAGTCAGTTGCAACTGAGATCGTCGATCTGTTCCAACAACAGATGGAAGCAGTTCTCGCGCGGAGGCTCAGTGACTCCTCCAAGAAAGAGTGCATTGCGTATGCTAAACGTGCTCACAAAATCGCTGCATTGCGCTCGGAACTGGGCGAGATAATCAGGAATGACGACAAGAGCCAAAAACGTCCCTTGCCAGTCCGCAAGGATACCGGTCTGAACTCCAGATCTGCCTGACTCGGATATGAGATGTCGCACAGTACAAGCTTGAGCCCTGAATTCGCTGCAAGCCTTCAGGAAATCAAAACACTGCGGGTATACCCAGAAGGGAGTTCCTTATTCGAGAGGGACGCTCCGGCGGACGGCTTTTATTTGCTGGAATTTGGTCGAGTCCGCATGCTGTACCCAACCCCTATGGGCTGGCAAGTCTTCTCTATTCGAGATAAACGGGGCGAGGTTCTTGGGCTTGCTGAAGTCATGTCTAGAGAAGCGTTTCGAGTTACGGCAAAAGCCAGCGAACGAACAGGCGCGTACTTTGTTCAGCGAGATAAATTTTTGAAACTCCTCAACGGTAGCCCTGATTTGCGCCTGCAAGTGCTTGGAATATTGAGTGGAGATCTCGACAGTTTGTATGACGCGTACCGCAACGTACGCTGGAAGCCTGGTCGGCCTAGGGCCCTGGAAAAACGAACAATCACTAACCTGCAGGAATGATAATCGCGATGAACCTGAAGTAGAAGGACACTTTCATGTCGTGTTGGGTTAAATTCCCTTCGCTTAGCTCCTTAAGACAAACAAGCGAGAGCCTATCCCCGACGGAGGACGGAGTGAAAAGTAACTTACTTTATTCGGAGACGATACACCCAGGATATATTCCCAGTATCCCGCTATCACACTTTCGTTTGGATGTTCACTCTGGCTGCTTGGCTGGCCCAGTGTTAGTTGCCCCTCAAAGCTACAAGATGCGGCTCTTCGTTGGTGCACTTGCTGACATGAGCCGAGACGGCGGGTCGTTTCCCGTGGGCAAAGGGTATTCTGAAGGATGGGAATCCCGCTTCTCTTGGGTTCTAGGAACAAGACGGGAACGTGATATTTCGGCTTCGTTCGCGTTCGGTGTTAATGCCGATTACCTTCAAAAGAGATTTCAGGACGAGCGAAATCTCATTGCGCCTCAAGAACGACATTCGTCTTAGCGCCAACATGGTGTTTCATTTGTGGCCCCGCCAACAGCTGCGGTACATTAGACCTAACATCCTGGGGGCGAACAAGGTTGAACATGTTGGTTTCGTATTTGCGGCAAGGTAAGAAAATGAATTATTAGTGTTTGGTCTGGTAACCTTGTTAATTTTAGTCTGAGTGGTTTCTTCCCAGTCCCAGTCGTTCGCTCTGTTCGTGGGTCGTAGGCCGCTGCGCTCTTAGGAAACGCTCGCGCCTCCACGTTGCTACATTGATGCACCTGAACCACCATTCATCCAAGACAAATAATACGTTGCAGCCCCGTAGAATCAGCGTTCTAACTAAGCCACTAATGTAAATTTTAGGCGAGCGTGCCAAATTGGGCGGGGAGTTTCCCGATCTGGGGAGTTGGACGATGCCATGACCGAACCGGAGCCGTCGGGCTTGAAGGTTTGGGGGATGATCTAAAGCCACATACAAGCAAGGAATCTGACATCGACCTCACAACCGCTGCCATTCAGAAGGGAGATGGCGCGACATCACCCTAGTAGGGCCGTGTGTCTTATACCGAAAGTGCGTGGGTTATGGATAGGCTCCGTTCGTGCGACGCAGATCGCGTTCCGGCAATTGAACCCAGCGCTGCGAAGTCTCGCGGCACTCGCGAGTATGTGTGCTCCGGTGGTTAGCACGTCGTCCACAAGAATGACTGTGCCTGCGTCCGGCGGTGACACGAGTTCCAGTTCACGAAGCAGTCTCGCTGAGTCACGAGTGCCACCATTATGACTTGGCGTCTGTTGATGTCTCCAACGCAAAGCGTCGGACACAGCCGCCGACTTTGCCATACGGTTCGCGATGGCTTCTGCCAGTCGGTATGTTCGAGGAATCCGTGAATCGGACAGAATACAGTCGCTATCAGGAATTGGGACAAAGACGATCGGAAAGACGGGTCTCTGAATCTTAAGGATCATTGCGGAGACACTGCCAAACCAGTCCAACGCCTGCTTTGCATTCTTCGTATCTAGCCTAGACTGTTTGCTCAGCCTATAGCTGTCGCCGTGCGAACCACCAATGTGCTTCAGAGCCCTGATCAAGGAGCAAGCCTCCTTTCGCTCCTTCGACCCGTAGTGCCGAGGCGGATAGCTGACAAACCAGGTGACGTTGACTTCGTATTTATCGAAGCTTCCTGACATTGCGAATCTCGCCAAGAACCGATGTTTGAGCCGCGAGTACGCCTTCCCACTGAGCCGCCTTGGAGAGGTTGGGAAAGTGTCCTTTCCTCACGAGATGGTGGATGACGCCTCGAAGGTCTCGCCGCCTTTCACCTAACTTGGCAATAACCGACGATAAGAGTGTCGGGCGACCGCCGTACCAGTACGACGGCAGCTTGACAACAAGCTCCGCGACGGAATCCAGGTTTACATCTTCGATTCGGCGAATCCATGCCTCTAGCTGCTGGTATGAACGAATTCTGCTTACCAACTCTGAACGAGGCACTTGTTCGCGTATTGTTGCGCGAAGAAAGTCTGGCCAATCTCCGCCCATCAGGCAATGACTGAACTCGCCAAAGATCGGTTCGGCGCGCCCGCTTACATTTCGAAAGGTCGGAACTTCCGAGACCGAATTCAATACCCAATAATCAAAAACCATTCTCCCTACCATGTGATGGAATGTCTTCGGGCTTAGTGGCAGGTCCGGTCTGCCGCTTTCTTTAATCTCTAGGACCTCGCATTCACGGGAGCCGAGGCAGCATAACCTGTCCGCCAAAGGGCAAAACGTCTCCTTCGACAAGCAGGATATATGGCAATCACTACGGATTCCGGCATTTAATGCGATTCGCTTGCCCAAGAAAATTAAACTTGAAGGGCGAATGGGAAGCCCAATCTCACGAGCAACTTGTCCGCACAATACTTGGGTCGCTAGTGTTGTCTCATTACCTCGTAAAGGAAAGGTGACGAGGTAGCGATGGCTATCAGAGGCCTCCACGGTGTACGCAACTGAGCTATGTCTGTGCAGGATTGCGACTGCATCTAGATGGGGAATAACGAGCTGGTGGGCAGAACCTACGATTCGCGATTTTCGCTTGTGTAGTTCGACTTGCCTCTTCCAGCACTGATGTAAGATTGCGGCCTCAATGAGCGTCGTGCGAAGGGACGCGGGTAAGTGTTTAGATATTCGTAAAACCTGCTGCGCGAGGCCGACTGATTTTGCAGCGATCAGCAGGCAAACCTCTTCGCTGGGCGCATCGATTCCGACGAAGGGCAAGTTGGACTTTATCCAGTCCGCCCAATCCGACGTTTCCTGCTCATACAGTTCGAATTTGATTCTGTTGCCGCGCACTCATCCCCACCTCAGGATTGGCTTCGGTCGAAGTTGCGAAATATGGTCTTGTTGCGAGGCAACGCTCGTGTGAGCAAATGGACTTGCCGTACTTGCAGTCGCGCTGGTTGTGAGATTTTGGACGGAACCTACACACGCGGCGTCGCTCCCTCGTTGCCTGACCCATTCTGGAATGAACGCCGAGCCGTTAGCATGTAAACATACGGACCACACTTTCAGGTAATGCTGCGCTGGCCGTCGTGGATACATTGTGGAGGTATCTCCCTTTGTGAAACAAACCCTTGCTGTTTTCCGGCGTCCCTTCATAAACCATGAGTTCCTTCGTCATTCCTGCGGTCGAAGTGCCTTTTGCACGACACACCAAAATCATGCTGGAGGGGATCACGTTGTGAGACTTCTTTACGGAAGGATTGTAGTTTTACACATCGTCGATTGGTCGTCTGTGCCCCCTGCACAAACAAAATGTGACAGAGAATGTCCCGCTTTGAGATGGCGTCGGTCTCGTTCTCGTTGTTGTCTGTGATTCCTCGCAGCAAATGCTCGTGGAGTACGGGGCAACTTAAGAGGGCAGCCCATGTCGCATTCGAGCCTCTGGAGGTTTAGCGTCGCACCCATTCGATCGTCTTGAATGTAAACCAGCGCGGCATCGACGAAGGGACTGGAGGCGGTGATACCGGTCGTCGAGACCGTCTGATGACCTGAGACCGAACGAAAAACTTCTCACAGCGCCGGGGTGACATGCTGAGCACAACCTGCCTGCTCTAAATCTGTAAATGAAGACCAAAAGAGAACAACTATCTCAACGAGCGTCAAGGCTGCTCGAACTCCGCGCAAAATAAAGAACTAGAACGTTCAACTCGCACCAAGGTCAATGCCCTATGTTAGACGAAATACCTCCAGCCTCCCGCTTTGCCGGTTAATTAGCAAAGAGTTAGCACATTTTCCCAATTCCGCATTGACAGGCGAAAGCTTCGTCACATTTCCACTGTTCGGAGGTCACAGCATGCTGCATTCCCTGTGGTTCGTCCGAGCATACAGGATCGAGACAACAGGGCGCGAATAGCACCCCACTCCAGTCTTGCAAAGCACTTCAGTGTCTTACCTTTGAAAGTAAGGACATGCCCGTTAGCAGAACGAGGTTGTACCACGGACCTATACATTAGTTTCATAAGCTGTCCATCGACCACAACCCAGCGGCAATGTACGTGCATGAAACGGCGGTGACACGTAACGCATGATTTGATGTGTGTAATGTGTGTGTGAGATCAGCACAAAGGAAAACGGATGAGACCGCGCGTGTTAAGGCTCGTACTTATATCTTATATTCTTTTTCTGTCGATGACTCCAGTCGTCGCACAAGAAGCTACAGTCAATCAGAGTGGATCAAATCCGTCGCAAATGAACAGCTTGACGCCTGATGTGCATGTCTCGGTTCCACCGCTAATCAAGTTCAATGGCGTTTTACCCGAGTTACAAGGACAATCTGGCGCAGGCATCATTAATGCGACTTTTGCTCTGTATTCGGATCAGAGTGGAGGGACTCAACTCTGGAGCGAACGCCAAAACATAAATATTGATTCTCAGGGCCACTTTACAGTTCTATTAGGGAACTCTTCGCCGGAAGGTTTACCAATAAATATATTCACCTCTGGTGAAGCGCTTTGGTTGGGAATCAGTTTGGAGAATGGACCCGAGAGACTGAGAACAATGTTCGCGAGCGTCCCCTACGCGCTCCAGGCGGCAAGCGCCCAGACGCTCGCCGGACAAACGGCTGACCAGTTCGTTACCAAAGATCAACTGGGTACATTGTTGAGTACCGCGTTTGCCCCCACGATCAAGATACACCCAGTCGGACCGGCCCCAGTCCGTTGTGGGTTTTCTGCAACTGTGCCGTGTCCAATTTTCCCTCCTCCGGCTTCAATGGCGCCTGCCTTTGAAGCAACTTCACCGGTTGGCCCATCTTTCATATCCGACGCAACGACGGGTTCGCCTTTCTTAATCAAGTCAAATTCGATGGTCGCCAACCTCAATGCAGATCTTCTGCATGGTTTAGACGATTCGGCCTTTGCGAAGCTAAACTCAGCTAATCTGTTTTCCGAAAGCCAGGAGTTGGCCGGTGGCAGTGTCTACCCTCCGCTCCAAACCAGTGGGAGCACGCCTTCCCCTTCGAGCACCCAGGACTTTCAGGCGACGGGTATCTCGAACGGGTCGCTTATTACACAGATGTTTCGGTGGCAGGCGACCGGCACGGCGCAAAACGGAGCCCAGCCACAACTCGGACTGTTATATGCAGCCAATGGGCAAACACCGACACCCACCGGTTTATCGATCAATGCTGACGGCAGCATCAATTTCGCGTCCACGCAGTCATTTCCCGGGCAGGCCATCATTACGGCAATACAGTCGTTGTCGCCGCCTCCTGGTTGGGGGTCGGGAGGAAATGGCGGAGGCAGCGGAAGCGGCAACGTCTCCGACACGCCGCCTGGAAATCAAACTGTAACGCAACCCCCTGGGACAAGCTTGAACGTAAATAACCTGAACAACGTACGAACGGTACAAGCAAGCGACAATTGGCTCGTAACTAATACTCCTACTAACCTTACGGCCGGCGTGCAGGCCACAATAACGTTGACGCCCTGCCCGAGGGGCGTAGACACGAACGGCAACGCACTGTTAGGCGGTCCAAACGGCGGTTATCAAATACGTATCGTCGATGTTGTGCCGCATAGCACGAACTCTGAAACCGTTGACGTTACGGGCGGTACGTGTACTTCGACCGCATCGACTGGAACCATCATCTTCACACCATTCTTTTCACATACTGCTTCTTTATATACCATCGGTAGCGCGTCGGCTGGGATCCAAGAAGCGGTGAATGACGCCTGTGGAACAAGTCTAACCCCCTGGCAGAATGGCAACTGCCAAATCGTTGTCCCTCCGACGGGGCCGCTGTCAACGGGCGCTTCTGGATACGATATCTATGGCACAGTCTACTTCCACGCTAACGGATCAGTATTGAGCGGCTCCGGTACGATCCTGAACTGTCATGAGCGCGGCCCTTGTCTACAGATCGGTGACCTTCTCAACTCGAACGACAATGGCAATGACATAGTCCAAGGTATCTCATTTCGAAGCATCGACGACCGCAGCTCGGATCCAGCTTTCAGCGGTTCGTTAATAGTGTCGACCCAGAGGGCTGGCGGTGTAACTACAATACAAACGGCTAAACCCCATAATTTTCGCACGGGCGACCGAGTCACTCAGATGCTGACGGACACTGTGAATTACTGGGGCGATGTGCCGTCCATAACTGTGATCGACGCTACGCACTACTCTTATTCGCGTCCGAACTCCCCCGATCTTCCCCTCCAACAGACACCTGGTGTCGTAGCTCTAAGCTATGAGGCCGTACTAGATAATGGCAATGGCACGAATTGGAACAACATTGAGTATGCGAGCACTGCTGAGCATGGCGCTTTTAATCACTTCTTCGATTTTTGGGATAACGAGAAGGCACAAATAAATAGCTTCAGCAATAACAGTATTCCGCTTAACCGCAGTCTCAATTGGACGGGATCGTTCATATGGTCTGGGGGTAATCTAGGGCTTCCTAATGTCCGAACGCAGTTAGCATCCGTGATTACGGTCAACAACGCTAATATCACAGCGGTCGGCTCGAACTGTGCAACCATTTACAACTCGAACGGATTCAACTTCCAAAACAGCACCTGTCAGGCAAATGGCCCGTGGCAGTTCTTAGTGTCGAATGTAACTGGCAATTACGGAGGGGCGGCTTTTCAAAATATCTACTCTGAGGGTGGGATGAATCCTACGACTCCGGCCATGTCTCCGTGGCCTGGCCTCGGAGTAGCGGGCTTCATCGGCGGTCTTACATCCGCTGTGGCGCAGTATACGTTGACAGGCCAAGGCACCTTTGCAGGTGGATTGCCAACGGTCGGCAGCGGGTCGACTACTTATGTGTATTATGCGATAGCGCGGGATCTAACAAGCGGCGGGCAGACCTCTCCCATCCCGTTCATGCTCGAAAAAGAGAATCACACAAGTCAGGTATTGGTGCAATGGCCTCGGCTCGCACTCGAAGGGGACACCATTGTGTACGACATCATTCGTAACCCTGCTCCGCAGGGCACAATGTATGCTGCCGTCGGTGGCTATGTGGCTCCTTATGCCGGTGGATGTAACGGAGGCAGCACCTCGGCCTGTGGTTCAGTGGCTGTGGGAGTTGCACAGTGTTCAGGCTTTGTATGCAGCTTTACGGATAACACCGCCAACCCTACCTCTCCATATAGGATTTTGAGCGGCTACTTCACTCCTGAGCCGACATTTTGGCCCGGAGCCGCCGTGGTTACAACCACTCCATTGGTTTCAGACTATGAAGTACCAATCATTGGTATTGCCATGAATGGCACGCCTGCAGAAACCGCCCAGTATTGCAGCTTTTGGGGTTCGAGCGGCGATACCGTCTGCATGACTTCTCCGACCTCTGGGAACAATGGTGTCCCCAACCAGCCTCCTATGATTCTTGATGATGGGCCCGCAGCTGGCGGAGGTGGAATTCCGGGAGCCAAGGGGCGCCTGCTGTTCGAGATGGCACCTGGTGCCGAGATGAATTATCACCAAGTGATTACTTTATTTGATTCGAATCCGGGGAAAACGATGAGTACCACAGGCCATCGGCCTGTGGGTGATCCCGCTGACGTGTACGTCGGAGTTGATGCGGATCAATCCATGATGATTGGAGGAGGCCAATACGCCATAAATCAATACGTCAATAGTATTGGGGGTGGGTTGAACTGGGGTGAACGACTAACATCCTCATTAAAGACATTTAACGTTCCGGTTCAGGCTCCGATAGTAAACGTGAGTGGTGGAATTCAAGTCAACGGCAGCTATGGCCAACCTGGGCAGTGTCTCATGTCAAATGGCACTTCGAGTTACTGGGGTACTCCGGGAGCCTCAGGAAATTCATCGGCGACCAGCTCCGAAATAGCCTTCCATACCTCGGACCCTGAGAAGATACCCTCGAATGTCTTACCAATATTAATGTCCAGTAAAGTGGAAAATCAGACCAACCCTTTGTCCGCGCTCTCTCAAGCCGCA
>Ga0335081_10006415_pt1 | contig 18728 bp, 22 predicted proteins | sample Lox_Sample_35_FD_206713 | JGI IMG/M metagenome (GOLD analysis project Ga0335081, IMG submission 206713) | Soil microbial communities from Loxahatchee National Wildlife Refuge, Florida, United States - Lox_Sample_3.5 | ecosystem: Environmental > Terrestrial > Soil > Wetlands | place: USA...
GCCGAGCACAATTTTGCCCGGTTCGAGGCCAACCTGGCTGCAAACGTGTGCGGTGACGAGGTCGCCATCGCCCGTGATAATCTTCACTTGCACGCCATCCTGTCGCAGTGTGGCCAGGGCCTCGGCAACATCCGGCAAAGGCGGGTCGCTAAAGGCCAGAAAACCCGCCAGAATAAGGTTCTGCTCGTCGTCAGCCGTATAGTTTGCGCGGGCCTCGACATCCCGGTAGGCCACCGCGAGCACACGAAATCCCTGGCGGCTCAATCCCTCGTAAGTCGCGCGACAGTGGCCAAGCGCCATCGCGTCCAGAACCGCGGTGCGACCGTCCGATTCATAGCTGACGGACCGTCCCAGGATTCCCTCGGGTGCTCCCTTGGTGATCAAAAATCGTCTGGATTGGCGCTCGACAACGATCGAAAGGCGGCGCCTCTCGAAATCGTAGGGAATCTCGTCGCGCTTTTCGTAGAATGCCGCTTCCTCGGGCGCGGGCTTTTCCATGATGGCCATATCGAGCGGACTACGGATCCCCGTCTGAAACTTGCTGTTGCCGTAAGCCACGAGGAAAGCCCGCTGGGAAGGTTGCCCGAAGGCATCGACACATTGGTCGAGCTTCATATTGCCGCTGGTGAGCGTGCCGGTTTTGTCGCTGCACAGCACGTCAATGCTGCCGAAATTCTGGATGGCCGAAAGATGTTTGACAATGACCTTCTTCCGAGCCATGGCCCGCGCGCCATTGGCCAGGGTCACGGAGACGATCATGGGCAGAAATTCCGGCGTGAGTCCGACCGCTAACGAGACGGCAAAAAGGAGGGACTGGAACGTGTTCTGATGCCTCACCAGACTGACCACTACCAGGAACATGACCAGGAACAGCACCGTGCGGGTGAGGAGCAGGCTGAAATCCTTCAGGCCCCGATCGAACGCGGTCTGTTCGGGTCGGGAGGCGAGGCGGGCGGCGATGTCGCCGAAGCAGGTTCCGGCGCCGGTCGTAATAACCAGAGCCGTCGCGGTTCCACTGACGACGGAGGTTCCGAGGAAGACCATATTCTCCGCGTCGGGCCTGCTGGAGACCTCCTCGCCTCGCGCCTGTTTTTCGACTGGAAGAGACTCGCCCGTCAAAGCGGCTTGTTGAATATAGAGGTCGCGGGACTCCACGAGTCGTGCATCGGCCGGGACCAGATCTCCGGCTGAGAGCCGCACGACGTCGCCGGGGGCAATATCGACACAACGAAGTTCCTGCCAGTTGCCATCGCGCAGCACAGTGGCGGTAGGCGCCACGCGCTGCCGCAATTGCTCCATCGCTCGTTGCGATTTATGGGTCTGGGTAAAGTCGAGCGTGTTGCTGAGCACGACAATGGCAATGATGATTCCGGCATCGGTTACCTCGCCGAGAGAGATGGAAATCGCGGCCGCGATCAACAATATCAAGACAAGGGGATTGAGGAACAGGCGCAGGAACTCAAGAATTGCCGAACGGCGCTTAGAAGGAGCGGGATCATTCGGGCCAAACCGGGTTAGCCGCGCCGCGGCCTCCTGAGAGGTCAATCCGGCCGCCACCGCGGGAGCGCCCGACGTACCGACAACAGGCTCGGCCAGTTTCGTCGGCGCGCTCACCGCATCACCTCTGAGTTCACGGATATTCGCTGATGCAGGCTGGACACGAGCCGATCAATGCTCTTCTGGACTGCATGGCTCATCTCCACAACCACGGAGTTTACGTTTCGGGTCTCGACTTCCGACGTCTCGCCTGCCTCTCCGGCCCACACCATCGCGCCGGTACGCAGATCCAGCAACTCAGCCGATAGTCTTGCCGCCACGCGGACGCCTTCGGCCGAATCGATCTCCTCCAGTTGTTCGATCCGGCCAGTCATCAGATAGTCCTGCTGGCCTTGGCCGTCATACGGCTTCACGAACGAGAACAAGTGCGACGAGCGGAGCGCCTCGATCATGCCGGAAGTGACCATTGCCGCAGGCTCGGCGGCCCACCGGTGATACTCGTAGAACCCGATTTCCGCCGGAGTCTGACGGTAGACAATACGCCCCTGGCGCAAGTAGGCCGGAGTTCCGAACGGGCGGACGGCCAGGGTCGCCGGCAAACGCGGATCGGTAGCCGTCGATCTCGGCGCGGCCGGAAGATCCAGCATGTAGTAATGCGGATAAAGGATCTTGCCCCCGCAACCGGCCATCAGCAAGGTATTCATCCATGCGCCACAAGTGAAGAGTCTTCGACGGGTCATTTGGAAACCTTCCGATCTTTTGGCTGTTTGATCCGGACCAGGCTCCATGGCCGCTCCTTTACGGACTCCGTCAGATCTCGCAAATTGTCAGTGGTGATCCGAAGGTTCTCCAGCGCATCGTTCATGCCCTGATCTTTCGCCCGCAGCGACGCTCGCACCTCCGCAACCAGACCACGTGCCTGAACGAGTGTTTTCTGCAATTCGGCGAGGTCCACCTTCAGCGGTTCGCGGACCGCTGTAATCGTATCGTTCGCGTTCGACACGGTTGCGTTAACGTTGTCCACCGCCGGGCTCAGTTTTGCCACCAAGGTGTTCGAGTCATCGGTCAACTTGGCAATCTGGTCGGCGATGTGATCGATTTTCGGCGATATGCTGGTGATCATCCCGTCGGCATTCGTCAAAATCTCAGCCACATGCTGCTGATTCGGCTTACCTGTAAGTTCGTTCAGATTTGCGATCAGTTTCCGCGCGTCGCCGGTAAGATCGTTTACGTCCTTCTGCACCGACCCCAGCAGGCCGTTACTAGAATCGGCGAGTGCGACGATCTTGCGCTGCGTATCGTCGATGCTGATGCTCTCCTGTGAAGCGATCACGCCGTTTGGCGGCAGACGGGGTGCATCATTCGATCCCATGCTGATAGAGATGCAAGGACTGGTGATGATCGTGACCGATCCTAGCTTCGCCACGGAATTGGCGTTCACCGGCGTGCCCTGCTTGAGATCCATCAGAATTTCGATTCGGGTCGGATCTTGCGGGTCGGGGCGCACCGCCGTGACAGTGCCGACCTTAATGCCGCCGAACAGAACATCCGCGCCTGACTGCAACCCCCCGGCATACCGGAGGTAGGTCCGGTAGGGAACCCGAGCGCCCCGCATCTGCATGTTGGTTAGCCGATAGACCGTCCCCAGCAAGATGGCCAGGGCGGCCAGAACGAAGGCGCCGACTTTGGCTTCCATGCTCATGATTGTGCTCCCGCCATCCCGGCCAGTTCTCGAAAACGATTCTGGACCGCTGCGCTTTCCGCGATTGGATCGGCGACCCGGTCCAAGAACTGCCGGATCCGTGGATGGGTGCTCGCGCGGAACCCATCTTTGCTGTCCACGGCGATGAGCGAGCCCTGGTAGAGCATCGCAATTCGGTCAGCGACGCGGAAGGCACTGGCCAATTCGTGCGTCACCACCAGGATGGTCATGTGAAAGGCGCGCTTCAACAGCAAAATCAGCTCGTCCATGCCCGCCGCCACAATCGGATCGAGCCCCGCCGAGGGTTCGTCGAACACCAGAATCTCGGGGTCGAGGGCGGTGGCGCGTGCGACGGCCGCGCGCTTCTTCATGCCGCCAGACAACTCCATGGGCATCCGTTTGACGGCTTCGCCCAAACCCACGGCCGCCAATTTCATGTACGTCATGATCTCGATAACGGGATCGGCCAAGTCAGTCAATTCGCGCAACGGCAGGGCGACGTTCTCTTCAAGCGATAGCGAATTGAATAAGGCACACTCCTGAAAAGCCACGCCCATCTTCGAGCGAATCGCCTTCAGTTCCTGCGCGGAGCAGCGATTGATGTCGACGCCCCGGATCCGTACGGTCCCGGAGTACGGCCGCTCCAGTCCGATGATGTGCCGGAGCATGGTAGTCTTTCCGGAACCGCTGCCGCCAACCAGGGCCAGCACTTCGCCCGCCTGGATGTCCAGGTTCACACCGTCCAGCACACGGCGGCCTCCATAGACAACCGTTAAGCTCTCGACCGAAATGATTGGGTCCGCCATAAAACTACTTCCAATGCAACATGTAGAAGATAGCCGTGAAGAAAACGTCCGCCAGGATGACGAAGAACGTGGACCAGACGACGCCGGAAGTCGCCGCCCGGCCGACCGCGTCCGGTCCTCCGCGCACCCGGAAGCCCTCCATACAGCCGACGTTGACAATAATCGCGGCGAATACCACACTTTTCAAGACTCCAGTAAGTACATCACGCAGATAGATAGAGTCAGCGATGTATTGGAGATACATGGAGAGCCGCAGATTGGTCTCAAAGAACATGAAAAGCCATCCGGCCAGCATGCCACAAGCGTTGCTCATGATGCTGAGACACGGAATCGCAATCATGGTGGCCACGTATTTCGGGGCGAGCACGAACTCGATCGGATCGAGAGCCATGGTGTGGAGTGCGTCGATCTCGCTGGTCACCACCATCGTTCCGATTTCGGCCGAAAACGCCGATCCGGACCGGCCGCTCACGACGAAAGCGGTCAACAGCGGCCCCAACTCGCGCGTGAACCCGATCGCCACCGTGTCCATAACGTATTGCAGGGCCCCGAACCTCCGGAGTTCCGCGCCGGCTTGCATCGCCAGGATGAATCCCGTGCAAACGGACATGATCCCGACCATGGGCAGCGCATCGACTCCGATTACGGCCATCTGCTGCAGGGCCGCCCGCCAGCGGCCGCGCTTGCCAATGATCGGCAGTATCCGGGGGGAAGCGCACAGTCCCCCCCAGAACTGTATGGTGAGCCCGCCGATATAGGCGAGTCCCCGATTCACGCCGCCCCCAACAGCTTCCAGAACGTTCATGTGTTGACCTCCGGAGCCGGGGCGTCAAAGAAACGATCCAGGTGGGTGATCTCGAAGAGGTAGCGCGGCTGATCTTTCATCCCAACCAGGATCAGCCGCATACCCTGCTTGCGTGCAATCCGGGCCGCTTCCACCAGCGTGGCTAATCCAGACGTGTCGATGTACGACACGTCCGACAGATCGACCGATAGGGCAGCCGGCTTTGCCCGCAGCGCTTCTGCGAGGGCCTGGCGCATTTCTCCCGAATTATCGACGGTGATCCGGCCGTGTGCCATAATGTTCTCACCCGCGGTTGAACCCTCACCGGGAGGCTGGAAATCGCCAGGCACCGCCGCACCTCCTTAAGCTCCGGACGCGCTTGCATTCAATATGGCCTGCAACCTGGCGGACTCTTGCTGATTAAGCGTGGTCTGGAGGACCGTTCCTCCGTACCCGCGGAACTGTTCAGCCATTTCGGGATCGGCCGCGGGCAACAGAGCGAGGACCGCTGAGTCGCCGGGTTGAAGCATGGCGGCAACCTTTGATAGGAAGGCCTCGGGAATTCCCGGTTTCTCCTTCCACCACTTGGCATCATGCGCACCACCCGTCGCACCAAGGGCGGCTCCGCCCAGGGTCGTGGCGGCCAATGTGCCCGCAAAAGCGGCGCCACTCGCCCCGGCGGTGAAAGGCATCGCAATTAGAGCGCCAATAAACGCGCCCCAGAAAGCCCCCAGGCGGGTTTCTTGCCGGGTGATCGTCTCGTAGCTTTCGTCCACTTTCAGGTTGCCTCGGTCGTCCCGGTAGATGGCAACGGCGTCTTCAAGATCGTACTCCCAGTCGTCGCTCATGGCGCACAGCCGGTTGAGAACGGCGGACGCGCGGCGTACGTCCTGCTTGAATCCAACAGCAAACAGTTCTGACATCGTTTTCCTTGGCTGCTCCTCGGTTTACCTTCGCCGTGCCGCGTTTCGGCCGTCGAGGATGGCTTGCACTTTGGCGGCCTGTTCGCTGGTTAACGCAATATGCAGAACGGTGCCGCCATAACCGCGGAACTCCTGAGCCACTTTCTCGGGATCGACCGTATGCAGCAATGCGAAAATCGCGGAGTCGCGAGGTTGAATCATGCCGGCGGTCCTCTTCACGAACGCTTCGGGGATGCCGTACTCCTCCTTCCACCACTCGGCGTCCAGCGCGCCGCCAATCGCACCGGCCGCACTGCCAGTCAGCGCCGCGGCTGCTACAGCACCTGCGACTACCGCGCCGCTTGCCCCGGCGGTGAACGGGAGTGCGATCAGCGCCGGAATCAACGCGCCCCAGAAAGCGCCAAAAGCTGCTTCCTGGCCCTTTGTCATCTGGTAGCTCTCATCCATGTGCAACTCGCCGGTATGGTCCCGGTAAACAGCGACTGCATCGTCCAGATCGATCGCCCACTCGTCGTTCAGTTCACTGAGCTTGTGGAGAACCTCTCCGGCGCGGAATATATCACCTTTGAATGCCACCACGATCAGTTGTGCCATCATCGTGTCCCTCCGCTGTGGTGTGATCCACAGCCGCTTATTTCTCCAGCCGCGCAGCCGCTTCCCTAAGCTGCCCGGCCAGCAAGCGCTTAAAGTTCTTCTCCGCTTCTTCGGACTGCCCGCGGAGTTGCCTAATCCGCGCATCGAATGTAGCCTTGATATCGCCCTGGGCCTTTTCAGCCCTTTCCTGAAGAGCCTGCACCTCGGCTTCGGTTTCGCTTTTGATTTGCTCCGCCCGCCGCATGGCTTGGTCCAACTCGCTTTGCAGCTTGGCATTGAGCTTGTCAATCCTGGCCTGGAGTTTGGCTTTGCGTTCGCCTCGGACGCGGGCAAGCTCAGCCTTCAGGCCGTCGATCTCTGCTCGCAACGCCGCTACATCCTTGGCGCGTTCCTCATCCTCCACCAGCCGCTTGGCCTTGCGCAGCACGGTACCGCCCAAGGCTTCCATGCGGGTGTCCACGGGAGTAACCCATTCCTCGCTGATATCCGCAATCACGGCGCACTTTCCGGCAGTTAGAGTGGCAGCCACCTCGTCGACGAACTCCGCGTCGACTGCCGCCACGTGCAGGTCGCCGATGCTGCCCGCCAGTGTGCCGGCCACAGCCCCGACGGCCAGGCCGATCGGGCCTTCGAGGAGCCCAATCAGGGCGCCAATTGCGGTGCCCGCGACGGCGCGGATTGGGAAATCCTCTTCGTCTTCCTTCAGCGTGACCGTGCCGTCGGCGTTCTTCTTGATGACCGCTGCGGCATGAATCGCGATGCTTCCTTCGTCGTCGAGCTGCTTGAGGGCGTGCGATCCCTCGTACGCTTTTGCTTCGTCGTTAAATACGATGACCAACATTCTTTCCATTGAAAATCTCCTTTTCACTTCCTCCGGCTTCACGCCGTCTGGATGGCCGACCCGGTGGGCAGGTGGTGGATCGCAGAGGCGAACGCGCTCACCGCCACGCCATCGAAGATCATGTCGACGCCTAAGGCGAGGCCAATGAACCACTGGCTGGTAAACGGCATTTGCCAGAGCACCAGGATGCCCAATATGACCGAGACCATTCCGGAGAAAGTTCCCCAGCCCCAGCGTGGTAGCTTCGCCATCCCACAGGCGATGGCGCGAAACAGTCCGCCCACCACGAAAAATGAGCCGAGCAGCAGAGTGAGGCCTTCGGCACCGGTGGACGGGTAACGAACCAGCAGATATCCGGTGATTCCCCGCAGCAGCGCGCCCAGGAGGTACAGGAAGAACCCGCTCCAGGTGCCGGTGCAAAACGAGTGAATCAGACCGACAACGCCGCTGATAAGTAGCAACCAGCCGAACACCAGTATCGTAGCGGAGGTTGCCGTTGTGCTGAAGATAATACAGGCCATGCCGAGAATGGTGAGCGCGATTCCAAGGAACATAAACCAGCCCCAGGATTTGCGAATCTCAGCCATGCCGGCCAAAACGGGATTGTAGTCGGTTGTCGACATTTGCGTTTTCTCTCCTGAAATCGAGGTTAAGGCGAAACCGAAAGAACAGTCGTGAGGTTGCGGTCAGGATTTGGTGGAAGGAACGCGTGAGGTCGTCAGGCCGGGCGGCAATGGTTCTCAATGTGCCGAATCCCGAATTCGGTGAGGATGGAGATTCTGAACGTTACAGCCTGGAAGGAGGAATCATGGGCGAGTTCGGAAAGATGCTGATCGTAATCGGGGGGATCCTGCTGCTGGTTGGACTGTTGCTTATGGCCATCGGCCGAGTTCACCCGGCACTTGGGCACTCCCGGGCGACATCTACTATCGCGGCAAGCATTTCACCTTCAATTTTCCGTTAATGACTTGTTTTCTCCTGAGCATACTAGCCTCTACAATCCTCTACTTGATAAACCAGCTCCGGCATTAGCCACGGGGAGTGGAGCGCCACCTGCAGGATCTTAAGATATGGCCGCGAGAAAGGTGGTCGCGCTTCCCGCGCCGATGAGGAAGCGGTGGTGGGCGCCCGGCGAGCGGCAGTGCATCATCGATTCCACTATTCATAAATCCGACGACATCGCCAGCCACCACCGCCGGTTTCCCCCGGCAGTCAAAGCAGCCTGACGATCACACGTACCCACCTTTGGACTGGATGTTCAACAGTTCGGCATCGAGCCGCCCGAACGATAATCGATTTTGTGATTTCCGGGCATTCTTTTTGGAGAAATCTGGACGAAGTCGCCGCCTGCGATCGAAAGGAATCTGCAATATGACAAGCCGGACTGCGGGCGGCAGCCCGCGGAACACCGCGGGACAACTGGCAAAGCACGTGCTCAGGGGGGAAAAGGAAAGGACAGATATGCCCCTCGATAGTTATTTCGCATTTGCGAACCAGTATGACCGTGAGTCCGACGCTATCGCGGACTACGATGCGGTTCGAAGACTATATACCGATCTGGACGTCATCGATACCTACGATGCCGTTGTTGTGACTAGAAACCCGGACGGAGATGTGAAGATCGTCAAACGCGTGGAGGAGCCCACCCGTCACGGTGCAGCGATTGGACTGCCCGTGGGCGCAGCCGTCGGATTGGTGGTTACCCTTTTTCCAGCACTTGGTGTGGCCTTGGGCGCAGGGATGCTTGGAGGTGGTGCATTGGGAGCCGTCGTCGGCGCCGTGACCGGCCACGTGGCCAGAGGTATGAAGCGCTCCGATATTAAGAAGCTCGGAGAGTTACTCGACGAGGGTAGCGCCGGGCTGCTGGTGGTCGCAGCGGCGGACGTCCAGGAGCGAGTGGATGCGGCGATCACTCGAGCCAAGAAAAGGCTGAAGGCGGAGCTTCGGGCTGATTCGAAGGCCCTCAAACAGGCGATCGATGCCATGACCAAACCGGCCGCTACTTCCCGCCACGGCTAGACTCGGATCGAGCTGTCGGTATTTCCGCAGTTGGCGAGCTTTGCGATTCTCAGGCTTCTTCGTCAACGAACCAAATGCGACCGCGTACCTACGGGTCCCCCTGCACGCCGCGGCGCACGGTCGCGCTTTACGCCCGGGGGGAGCGTTTACGCGACCCGGAGGCTGCTTTGGTATGCGCCAAGCTGTTCCTGGTACGCCCATGACGCCTGCTGGAGAGGCTTCCGGCGGGGCGGTCGATAACGCGTGGGGCTCAACTCTGTCAGGAGCGGGTCGCGCGGTCCTCGCAACCGGCGCACGGACGCGACGGCAGGAACGTATGCGGGCCAGCAGCGCCGCCGAGGCCAATCCAGCCCGTGAATCGAAGTAGAACGAGGCCGCCAGTCCAAGGCACGGCACGACCGCGCCCGAAACCGCCGCTATGGTGGAGGTTCCCCGGATTCTGGAGGTCACCAATAGAGCCCCGTCGCCGGCAGCGTCGGCAGAGCGAACGTCAGCAGCGCGCCGATCTCGTGCACGGTCACGGCGGCCGCGACCCCGATCGCTAGGTTCAGCACTAGTACTGTGACCGCGAGACAAATTGGGAAAGCCCGAACGCTCGCTCACGCTCGCGGCTCCGTTCCGAGCGACGACTGTGAGGGAGTGGTTTGATCGGCCGCGAACGAAACCATGCGGTCGTCGTACTAGCCCCCGCACGCGGGCGCTCACACTCGCTACGCGCGCCGCCTCGCTCGTCGAACGCCGTCAACAGAAACCGCCCGCTCGAGCACGAGATCAATGGCAACGATGCGGCGATAAGATCCAGACTCACCATGTGGCGTGTGTGGTATAGAAACTGCTGTAAGCGGGCCTGTCAGAAAGACGGCTCGAAAGGAATCGACATGCAATCGTGTCCCCTCAAAACTGCGTTAGCGCTGATTCTCTGTTCCGCGACGGCGGCACCAGGACTTACCCGTAAGCCCGGAGATCCGATAAAACCCCGTTTTAGCCTGTATTCGAAGCAACAGGACATCGATATCGGAAAGCAAGCTGCGGCCATGGTCGGTCAAAGATACCAACAAGTGGCCAACCGGGACATGCAGGCGTACATCGCGAAAGTCGGCCAGCACCTCGCAAAAACGCCGAGTGTGACCCGCTCCGGATTCCCGTTCAGCTTCACTCTTCTAAACTACAAAGAAGTCAATGCCTTCGCGCTGCCGGGCGGCCCATCCTTCGTCTTCACCGGTCTGCTGAAAGCCTCGGATAGCGAAGCGGAGCTGGCCGGCGTGCTGGCCCATGAGATCTCACACGTCGTCTTGAGGCACGGGACCAACCGAATGTCCAAGGCCAATCTGATTAAGGGTCCGGCTGAGGTGATCGCACTGCTCAATAGCCTGACGCTGATTGGCAGCCTGGCAAATGTCGGGCTCGGCCTGGCGCTTGATGGGGTTTTCCTTAAGAACTCGCGCGACGACGAAAGCGAAGCTGACGCGCTAGGCGCGCGCATCATGTCGGAGGCGGGCTACGATCCTGTGGCACTTGCGCGGTTTTTCGAGAAGCTGGAGGCTCGCGGCGGACCGGGAGTACCGGAGTTCCTTTCCGATCACCCAAACCCGGGCAATCGCGTTGAAGCTGTCCAGGCAGAGGCGCGGACATTTCCGCCTCGAACGTACAGCTCGGACAACGTCGAGTTCGAACATATTCGAGTTATGATCGCCAAGCTGCCCCCGCCGCCGGATTTTCGGGCGAGCGATATCAGGGTCGGGGCCGCGAATGTCGCCGGTTATAAGAGACTGAGCACGCCACAGTTTTCGGTCGACTACCCGGAAACATGGCTGGTGCACGGCGATCCCGAATCGAACCTCCTTGCAATCGTGCCGAGGGACGGAGTGACTATTGGCGAAAGCGGTCAGCTCGCGCTCGGCATGGGAGCCGTTGTCACCTACTTCTTTACTGATCCGGACCGATCCTCACTAACTGTTGCAACCGGTGATCTCATTCAGCAGCTGCGCCGTATCGATCCGGGGCTGCACGACTCGGGAACCCAGAAAAACGTGGAAGTCGACCACCAACCGGCAGTCGTGACGCAGTTCACAAGTGATTCGCCGTTCGGCGGAAGTGAGACCGATCTGCTCGTAACCGTCATGCGGCCCGAGGGTCTTTTCTACCTCATCTTCATCTCTCCGGAGCAAAAGTGGGATGAAACGGGGCTGGCATACAAACAAATGACGCAATCGATCCGTTTTGCGCAACCTCCAAAGGTCCAGCCGTAAGGCAACTCGGCGCAAATGAGATCGCCCATCATGCAGTCGTCTGAAGCTCCGTGACAGGCGGTCGCTGCATGGATGTTCGCTGCTTCTTCTCTCCTGCGTTCGGAGAGAGTCCCGGAACGCATCGGGTCAATAGCGGAACATCGCCGCAACCGGACTTGAATGAGCTACCCTGCTCGCGGGCAAGACGAATATCTCGGCGCCATGCCGAATGCTTAGCACCGCGACTGCATTCAGCAGGGCTTGCGCGCTATCACATTCCAGCTGCTGCGTTGTTTCTCCCCGCTCCGCCTGCTCCGCTAGAATCAGCTTCGCGATGCGGCCCTCCTCAGCGGCTTTGAGAATCCGACGGATATCGAATGAAATCCTCTCGGTGCGGGGCATCTCTTCCAAAACGCGGAGTTGTCGTTCCGCTCGCACTCTGGCCTGAGTGCGCGCGGCCTTCTCGGCACGGCGGGCAATCTCCTTGAGGGGTAGATCATGCAGATCTCCCTCGAGATAGCCTTCCATCAGGAACGGGTACGTGGCTTCCTGTCGGTAGATCGCTATTTCGTAATCGACCCCCGACAGCAACAGCCGCTGCTGCCCGAGGACCTTGGACAGCCTTCGGTCAATAAGCCTGAAAAACTCGTGCAATCGCTCGTGGGCCTTCTCGCGCTCGGTGCTCGTGCTGAAGACGATCGCCGATCGCATATCAGCGGAATGTCCGGCCGGGGAAGCATCACGAAGCATGTGGTCCGGGGCGGTGAACTCGCCGTCGGCCAGGGCGTCCCTGGGTAATTCGTCCGGAAGCGGTACGTGCTTGCATTCACCGTCGCTGTAATGCAGCAGATGAAGGTGTTCTTGACTCAATCCGAGAATGTAAAACTGCCGCTCGAAACATAGTTGGCCCAGCAAAGGCAATACGTGAAAGTAGGTTCCCACGAAAATGCCCAGGGGAGCCGGCCCAGGCAGATAGAATTGCCGGAACATCTGCCGGGAGCGCAGAATTGCTCTAGCCGGGCCACTTCCGCTCCTCTCGATCCCCTTGGCCAGCTCTCGTAGCGGCGCCAGCAGCGCCTCTCGATCTTCGAGCATGTCATTCCTGACCAGTAACCGCTCGGCAAGTCGCACCGCAGATTTGAGATTCGTGGAATAGGGCAACGCCCGGATGCCACGATGATACGCCGGCAAAATGATCGTGATGCACGAGCCATCTGAGGCGCACACCGATGGCAAATCGCTCCAGGAAAGCATGTCGGAGCTAGCTGCTGTGCCTGAGTCCATACACCTTCCCAGGCAACTGCAGCACCGTTCAAAAAATCAGCCAATGCAGCTTCATCCCCAGGATAGTCGCTGCCTGAATATCCACGGAGAGACCACCGCTAGCTACGGTCGGGTCGCGTCTATCTATCCTCAGTGCGAGCGCGTGGTGAAGACGTCCCCCGCCGGGGTGATTACCGAGGCGAGTCGCGCAATGCAGGAGAACTCGCATTCCTATCAGCCGGAAAAGCGCCGGCCGCATGCGGCCCATGCAAACTCTCGGACATCTCCCCAGCGGGTGTCCGCGTGGCTCAGGTGAAGTCGGAAGAGCAGTCGTGAGGTTGCGGCCAGGATTTGGTGGCAGGAAGACTCGGGTGCTGTGCAGGTCAATTTGAGTCGTCGTGCGGCACGCCGATGGCCGGTATCCAACGGCAATCAGACACTCAGGACCGGGAAAGGTGAGTCCCGAACGAGGCTATATGTGAGGTCTCGCATGCGCCCCAAAGCACCCCTTCGAGGTGCCCTCCCCACGATGAGCGCATCGGCGGCCCAGCGGCATGCCTCCGCCAGAAGCGCCTGCTTGACCTCGCCGACGGCGAGACCGGTTTCGACCTCGCACGCAACGGTCGCGACAAGTTCCTGTAGGCGCCGACGCGCATTCGCCTCGGCTGCCTCGGGAGTAGCGTGGACTACGACGAGCTTAGCACTTGCCTCGTCCGCTGCATGGCTGGCCAGGCGCAGGACTCTCTCCGAGTCCTGGTCAAGGCCAATACCGCAGACCCATACGCGATGCTTCAGCGTCCGCGGGATCACCGCCTCGGCATGCTGGGTCGTCATTACCGGGCAGTCTGCATCGTTAAGGACCTTCGCGGTAGTCGACCCAAGTAGCATTCGCCGGAACCGGCCAGCGTGCGTGGGCATGATGATCAGATCGAAACCGCCGGTTCTGGCGAGCTCGGCGATCTGCATCGCTGCTTCACCAAAGCGTAGAATCCGCGAACACTTATCCGATGGAAAATCCGACTCGAGAAATGATTTGAGTTGATCCTCCGCGACCGCCTGATGGTCTTCAGCGACCTCCCGCATGGTTCGGGCAATGAGTTCGAATCCGTTGTTGCGGGTTAGATCGCACACGTGCACCAGAGTGACTCGGGAGCCGAACATTTCCGCGGCCCGTTTCACAAAGCCAGCCATTGCCGCGCAGGGTGGGGAAAACTCCACCGGGAATAGAATCTTTTCGATCACTGGTTGCTCTCCCACTCAGAATCACAGTTTGAGCAAACCGCAACCCAAAAGAACTACCCGCGTCGCCTCAGCCCTCTTCCTTGCGCGGATTCCATATCTTCAGGCGTCCACGCCTGAAAGTCTGTTCGCAGATGGTCAAGACCTGTCCATAGTTGGGCAGGACAACCTGAACTCAAGCGACCGCGCAGCACGGTGTACGCGTATTTCCAATTTGGGCAGCGGATTGCACCGGGTGTTCAATCGAGGACTGTGCTGTGACGAGTACTTGCGATGAGTTGACTGCGAAAGAGAAAGTCCAGCTTCTGGCGAAGAATGTGGATCGTGCGAAAGCGGCAGTGTCCGATACGATCGAGGACGGCAAAATGGCGGCGGAACGGCTTCTGAAACGCGCCCGATATGCCGTCGAAGGTTCCGTTGAGGAGCGCATTCACCAAATTCGGCGTAAGCCCCTGAAGGCTGTGGCAGTGGCGTTCACCTCGGGATTAGTCGTTGGTTTTCTCGTCTCCTGCCTTCGGAAGAGGCCACGGGGTGGAAACTGAGGCCCGTAATGCACGGACTCAATATCGGAGCATCGCCGGCGACCGCGCCATTTTCTGTCCGGGCAAGCCGAACGCCTCAGCCCCTGTGATCTTCCTCATTATGCATGACTTCTGAGTCGTTGGGGCGCTCGGCCCAGCGTCGTTTCTCTCGTTGGAGACAGTCTGGGCCGGCGGCATCCGTCGCTGTGGCGAATCCCGCCCACGTCCGTCTCGAGCCCGCAGGTCTGAGACTTCCCCAACAACCCGGACAGCGAAATACGCCAAGGATTGCTGCCAACCGATGCTCAAACCCATATTCTGATCGGGTTCGAAGCCACGCGCCTTCCAGACCCGCACATCACTGAAGCTGGCCGCCTGTGTGTCGACCTGGAGGTCACGGAATATTCACAGGGGCTGAATGGATTCCCGGCTCAGCAATGGCGGGGCTCAAGACCTGCGCCACCTTGGCTCGGTAAGGCGCGGCGGAGAGAAGAGGCTTTGCACCGGCATTTTCCGGAAGCTTGGGTCGAAGGATTCGAGCCGCTCATCGGCGGGATGACAAACGATCCCGGCGACCGCCATGTGCTGGCGGCCGCAGTCCGCTGCCATGCTGAGTTGATCGTCACTTACAATCGACGCCATTTCCAGGCCGGCTCCGTACAACCGTGGGAGATCGACGTACAGGGACCGTCCGCATTTCTGCGCGGGCTATACGATCTCGATGCCGGCCTGTTCGTCGGCAAACTGCACGAACAGGCTGCGACTATCGTCGTTCCCCTACCTCATCTCTTGAGTAATTTGAACAAGAATGTTCCGGGCTTCGTCGATTATTTCTGCGAGGAACAGGGCATCGATCTTGCCGGCGAGCAGCAACGCGCGCAGCAATGACCGCGAAAACGTCCAAAGCGATCTTCCGCCGCCGCGCCGCCAAGAAGGGCGCGCCTGCGAGCGATGGTCGCAGGCGTGATATCGATAAGCTGACGAAGTTCACATTGGCCGCGTTCCAGGGGCGGCCAACCCCCGATGTGCTGAGGAGACGAATCCCGCCCGGCACGACCCTCCCACTCGCGCTGACCGTTCGCGAACGGGAACTGATCCTCACGCGGAGCTTTGCGCCCGACGAACTGACCCGCCGTCTGCGAATCATTCCACCTCCGGGAAAGCCGCCAATCGTCCGCCTCACGCTGGATGATTTGGATGAACTCGGCGGCTACGTTGCCGCCGAGGCGAATCACGCCAAAGACCGCAAGCTGCAAAGGGAATGGGACAAGATCTTTGCGAGAATCTCCGCAATCCTGGAGTTTTACACTGACGAGTAGGTTGGCTCAAGATGAAGAAATTCGGCGAGAAGAACCTGGACCTGCTCCAGAATATCGAGTTCGGAATCATCGAGGTATACCGCGCCGATCCGTCGCTACTCGACTTTGACGCCATCGACGCCCTCGTTCGTCATTACCATGCACAGGAGGAGCGACGCTCGCCGCCGGCGGTGAAGCTCGGCGATCGCGCACACCGCGTCTTCCGGTCTGTCCAGGCGATCTGCGAATGGCGTCTGGGCAAGTCACCGTTCCCGGGTGAAACGGACATGACCGAACCGGGCGTACATGTTTCCGAACTCGTCAAGAGCCTGCGCGAAATCCAGAAGTCGATTCCACGCTGGTCGCGGCAAGGCGGCCGGAAAGGCTATCTTGAGTTCGTCAGCCAGTATTTGCCATGAGTACCGCCAGGCAAAGTTCGCGGTTTCCACGGGCACCTTTTCAAATGCACACTTCGCGGACCCTGCAGCCGACCGCTTCGATGACCTCCAGTTTGTTGGGATCCACGACCTTGACCTCGGTCTCGTAGCACACGAAAGTCGTGATCCGAATGTTCGACAGTGGCGTTCGGAATTTCACGTAGTTGGATCCAAACTTCCGGGCGGCACACCATTCCTCAAGCGCGTACCCGGAATAAAGTAATGACCTGATCGGCGGCGCCGGATCGAGACCTGCCTCCCGGCAGAGGTCGCCGAGCATGAAGCTCCGATCGTTGAGCCATCCCGTTTCTGTTCGTGACACATTGCAGTGCGCAGCGTTAAATGAAGTGACGGAATCTGCGAGCGTTCGGGCGTGAACGCTCATCAGGCGCGAGCGGACTTCTGGGTTATCAGCCTGCGGAACAAGAACGTTTCGGCATTCTGAATACCTCTATAGAGAACGGCCTCACCTCAATCGATAAACGGCTGCGATTCGATATCGGCGATCAGATAGCTGCCGTGCTGAATGAAGATGAGGCGTTCTCTCGTCGAAGGATAGACCTCAGAGTGTCGGTAGACTGCGAGCGGCGCCGTGACATCCGGCTTGGCCATTCCGTTCGACACATACAGGGCATCCACGTTGCCGCGTTTGGCCCGATTCCAGAACTCGAAAAGCAGTTTCACTTCCGGACTATCTTTAAATGGACCGCCGAACCAGAAGGGCCGCCGCACTCTCGGGCCAAGGCGAAATATCCTAGGAATGATCCACGAATACTGAAAGTAGTAGTCCTTATCCGGCGGCGAATGGGGCGAGTAGGCCAGTTCACCGTCGGAGGCAAGCCATGGGACGGACGGCGAGCCGGCATGCGCGAATCAATTCCTGCTGCAGGACACGCTGCGGGGAGCCTGGGGGTTCCAGGGTTACGTGGTTTCCGACTGCGGCGCCATTGGGGACATCGCCAGCGGCCACCATTTCGTCCAAACCAAGGCGGAGGCGGCGGCCATCTCGCTGAAGCGGGGAACGGACAACGATTGCGGCTCGGGGGACGTGCCGGCCTATCTAGAAGCCATGCAGAAGAACCTGATCAGCCAGCAGGAAGTGGATGTGAATCTCAAGCGCATGTTCAAAGCGCGCTTCCAGTTGGGCCTGTTCGATCCGCCTTCGATGGTGAAGTACACGCAGATTCCGGCATCGGAGGCTGATAGCGGAGCGCATCGCCAACTGGCGCTCCAGATATCCCGCGAGAGCATGGTGCTGCTGAAGAACGACGGCACACTGCCACTGAAGTCCTCCGTCAAGAACATCGCCGTTGTGGGGCCTCTGGCCGATTCGGCGCTGGTGCTCCGCGGAAATTACAGCGGAACCCCATCCCGCTCCACTACGGTGATCGACGGCATCCGCAAGCAGTTCCCGGCGGCGAAAGTTACGTATAACCCCGGCACCACATTCCTGCGCGATCCGGTGGTGGTGCCGGCAGATGCATTCCATAATTTGACGGCCGCGTATTTCAAGGGCAAGGAACTGACCGGGACGCCGGCAGCCACGCGCAGCGAGCCGGAGATCGGTTCCGTCGGTGGGTTCGGTGGCGCTCGCGGTGGGAATGCCGCAGTGCGGCTGCCCTCCGAAGTCGGAGACGGCGATTTTTCGGCGCGCTGGACCGGCTCGATCACGCCTCCCGAGTCCGCGAAATATGTACTGTCGATCGTCGGCAACGGCGGCGTGCGGGTCTGGCTCGACGGCAAAACCGTGGTCGACGACTGGGTGCAGGCTGCGGCCGGCGGACGGGGCGGGTTCAATCTCGGGGCAGCGCCCGCAAGAGGCGCCGAAGTCGACCTGGAAAAGGGCAGGAACTACGACCTCAAAGTGGAGTTCTTCCACGAAGCGCCAGCGGCCAATGCGGGACGCGGCAATGCAGCGGGCGCCGGCGGAGGTTTCGGCGTCGGCCGCGGCGGGTTGGGTCCGACGGGCCCGACCCTGCGGTGGAACCCCGAGAACACCATGGAAGACGCCATCGCCGCCGCCAGGCAGGCGGATGTGGTGATCGCCACCGTGGGGATCACCTCGCAACTGGAGGGCGAAGAGATGAGAGGCCGCACGCTTCCGGAAGGATTCGTCAGCGGAGACCGCACCTCGCTGGACCTCCCCGAAGACGAGGAAACTCTTCTCGAAGCCCTGAAGGGCACCGGCAAGCCGCTGGTGGTGGTGCTGACGAACGGCAGCGCGCTGGGCGTCATCTGGGCCAATCAGAATGCCAACGCCATCCTGGAGGCCTGGTATCCCGGTGAAGAGGGCGGAGCCGCCGTGGCTGAGACCCTGGCGGGCATGAACAATCCCGGGGGCCGCCTGCCGGTGACGTTCTACAAGAGCGTGAACGACCTGCCCCCTTTCGAGGAGTACTCGATGAAAGGCCGCACCTACCGCTATTTCGAAGGCCAGCCGCTGTATCCGTTTGGCTACGGCTTGAGTTACTCCAAGTTCGCCTACAGCAATGCGAAGCTTTCCGCTCCGACCCTGAAAGCGGGAAGCGAGCTGCAGGTGGACGTCGATGTCCGGAACACCAGCCGCGTAGCCGGCG
>Ga0335081_10006416_pt1 | contig 18728 bp, 18 predicted proteins | sample Lox_Sample_35_FD_206713 | JGI IMG/M metagenome (GOLD analysis project Ga0335081, IMG submission 206713) | Soil microbial communities from Loxahatchee National Wildlife Refuge, Florida, United States - Lox_Sample_3.5 | ecosystem: Environmental > Terrestrial > Soil > Wetlands | place: USA...
TATAGCGGAATGCCATTATGCCGGGACATCATACGAACGTCATTGCGAGCGCAGCGAAGCATCGAATTTTCGCGCCACGAGACAGCTTCACCACGTCGCCGTCTCGCGACAGCGAAATCACCCCCGGCGGCTCAGCAAAAACACCGCCTGCTCGCCGAACAAATTCCAGAACCACCACGGCATCTTCAGCCGCATCCTGCGGCCCCAGGCGTTGAGCGCGACCGCCTCTTCCATCTTGGCGCCGGCGACGTCGCACAACAGGCGAAAATCCTTGATGCTGCAGAAGTGGATGTTCGGCGTCTCGTACCAGGCATAGGGCAAATTATCGGTGAACGGCATGTGGCCGCCGAAGAACAGCTGCAGGCGGATGTTCCAGTGGCCGAAATTCGGAAACGAGACGATGGCGTGGCGGCCGATGCGCAGCATGTGCTCGAGCACGACGCGCGGCCGGCGCGTCGCCTGCAGCGTCTGCGACAGGATGACGAAATCGAAGGCGTCGTCAGGGTAATCCTCGAGGTCGGTGTCGGCGTCGCCCTGGACCACGGCGAGGCCCTTGGCGACGCACTCGTTCACGCCCTCGCGCGAGAGCTCGATACCGCGGCCGTCGACGCCGCGCGTCTCGAGAAGGCGCAGCAATTCGCCGTCGCCGCAGCCGACGTCGAGCACGCGCGCGCCGGGCTCGACCATGTCGGCGACGACCAGCAAGTCGACGCGGGCGCCGCCCGGTCCGCGCGCCGCTTCGGCCATGGTGAGGTCTTGCTTGAGCCGCGTGAGCATCAGTTTACTCCAGCGCGCTCCCTCTCCCCGCTTGCGGAGAGAGGGTTGGGGCTCGGGGCCGCTCCTCCATTTTGGGCAGCGCGGAAAGGCCCCTCACCCGGATCGCCTGCCGCGATCCGACCTCTCCCCGCATGCCGGGAGAGGTGAAGAAGAAGATGCGGCGCAAGAACCACATCATCTCCCCACCGGCAGCCCACGGGCTCTCGCGGCGCCGTCGAGAAAACCGCGCACGATCGCGAACAGTTCCGGCTCCTCGAGCAGGAACGCGTCGTGGCCCTTGTCGGTCGTGATCTCAGCGAAGGAGACCCGGGCACCGGCGGCGTTGAGCGCGTGCACGATGGCGCGCGATTCCGGGGTCGGAAACAGCCAATCGCTGGTGAAGGAGATGACGCAGAACCGCGTCGGCGCGCCACGAAACGCGTTGGCGGCGACCCCGTCGTAATCGGCGGCGAGATCGAAGTAGTCCATGGCCCGGGTGAGATAGAGATAGCAATTGGCGTCGAAGCGCTCGACGAAAGTGATGCCCTGGTAGCGCAGATAGGATTCGACCTCGAAGTCGGCGTCGAACGAGAAGGTCGGGTTATCGCGATCCTGAAAGCGGCGGCCGAATTTGCGGTGCAGCGCGGCGTCGGACAGATAGGTGATGTGCGCGCCCATGCGCGCGACCGCAAGCCCGCGCCGCGGATCGGTCCCTTCGGCGAAATAGCGGCCGCCGCGCCATTGCGGATCCGCCATCACCGCCTGGCGGCCGACCTCGTGGAAGGCGATGTTCTGCGCCGAGTGCCGAGTCGATGCCGCAATCGGCAACGCCGCGAATACGCGCCGCGGATAGCTCGCCGCCCATTGCAGCGCCTGCATGCCGCCCATCGAGCCGCCGGCGACGGCAAACAACGAGTCGATGCCGAGATGATCGAGCAGCATCGCCTGCGCGCGCACCATGTCGCGCACGGTGATCACCGGAAAATCGAGGCCCCACGGCATGCCGGTCGCCGGATTGGTCGAGGCCGGACCCGAGGTGCCCATGCAGCCGCCGAGCACGTTCGGACAGATCACGAAGTAGCGGTCGGTATCGATCGGCCGGCCTGGTCCGACCATGGTCTCCCACCAGCCCGGCTTGCCGGTGACCGGATGGGTGTTGACGACGTGCTGGTCGCCGGTCAGCGCGTGGCAGATCAGAACCGCGTTGCTGCGCTCGGCGTTAAGCGTCCCGTAAGTCTGATAGGCGATCTGCAGCGGGGCGAAATCGATGCCGGCGTCGAGCCGCAGCGGCTTGTTGGCGGCGAAGCGCGCCACCAGCGAATGCGGATCGTCGGCCTCGCGCGTGCGGTCGGCCCGTTCGAGTGTGGTGCCGGCCTCGGTCATAAGTCCTTCCTGCTATGACGCTTCCCGGCGTCGTGGGCGCCGCATTGGACGGCGGCAAAGGCGGGTAAATAGGCCGCCCCCTGCCGGAGTCAATGTTTTCTTTGATTTAGGCTTTTATCGCACCTATCAATCCGGTCCGTTAACGAGGCAAGCCATGCCGAAGCAGCCGCCCAGTAAAGAAGCCTCGCTCGCCGACCTGCGGCTCGAGATCGACCGCATCGACGAGGCGATGCATGCGCTGCTCATCGAGCGCGGCGAGATCATTGACCGGCTGATCGCGGTCAAGAAGACCCAGGAATCCGGCTCCGCCTTCCGCCCGGCGCGCGAGGCCGACATGATGCGCCGCCTGGTCGAGCGCCATCATGGCAGCCTCCCGCTCGACACCGCCGAAAGCATCTGGCGGGTGATCATCTCGACTTTCACCTATGTGCAGGCGCCGTTCTCGGTGCATGCCGACCTGTCGACCGGCGACGCCCTGATGCGCGATTCCGCGCGTTTCCATTTCGGCTTCACCGTGCCCTTTGTCCCGCATCTCGGCGCAGCGAGCGTGGTGGCGGCGGTCACCGCCTCGACCGGCGATCTCGGCCTCGTTCCCGCGTTCGCGATCGCCGGCGCCGGCCCATGGTGGACGACGCTCGAATTCGATACCGCCCCGAAGATCATCGCCCGGCTGCCCTTCATCGAACGCCCCGATCATCCGGCCGCGATGCCGGTGTTCGTGATTTCCCGCGTCGCGCCAGACGCCATGGTGACGGAGACCGAAGTGTGGAGCATGCGCGTCTCCGGCTGGACCGCGGCTTCGGTCGACCGCCTCGCCGGGCTTGCCGACGCGATCGCCGTGCCTGACCGGGCCTTCGACGGCGGCGCCCTCTTGATCTCGGTCGAGCGCGGCGGCATCGACGCCGTCGCCGACGCGCTCCTCGGCACCGGCGCCTCGATCCGCTCGCGGGCTCTCGTCGGCAGCCACGCGACCCGCTATAGGGTGCCGGCCACGAGATAATCTCCTCCCTCGCGTGCGGGAGAGGTGCCGAGCGAAGCGAGGCGGAGGGGGCGCCGGCATATGCCCCCTCCACCGCCTTCGGCGGTCCCCCTCCCCGCTTCGCGGGGGCGGACGAAGGAAAAGAAAATGAGCGTGATGCAGCCTCAGCCCCGCCCGGGCGTGCTCGAGATCGAGCCCTACGTGCCCGGCAAGAGCCGCGCGCCGGGCGCGGCGCGCGTGTTCAAGCTGTCCTCGAACGAGACGCCGCTCGGGCCGAGCCCGCGCGCGATCGCCGCCTATCAAACGGTCGCGACGCGGCTGCAGGATTATCCCGACGACGCCGCGAGCGCGCTGCGCGAGGCGATCGGGCGCGCCTTCGGGCTCGATCCGGACCGCATCGTCTGCGGCGCCGGCTCCGACGACCTGCTCAATCTGCTCGCCCGCGCCTACCTCGCCGACGGCGACGAGGCGATCCACACCACGCATGGCTTTCTGGTCTATCCGATCGCGACGCTCGGCACCGGCGCGCGCCCGGTGGCGGCGCCGGAAACCGACTACACCGCCAATGTCGACGCCATCCTCGCCGCGGTGACGAAGAAGACCAAGGTCGTCTTCCTCGCCAATCCGAACAATCCGACCGGCACCTACATCTCCTTCGATGAGGTCAAGCGGCTGCATCGCGGCCTGCCGCCGCACGTCCTGCTGGTGATCGACGCCGCATATGCCGAGTACGTCAGGCGCCACGACTACGAGTCCGGTATCGAGCTCGTCGCCACCAGCGACAACGTCGTCATGACCCGCACCTTCTCCAAGATCCACGGCCTTGCCGGCCTGCGCCTCGGCTGGATGTTTGGTCCGGCGCCTGTCGTTGCCGCCATCAACCGCATTCGCGTCCCGTTCAGCGTCAACGCCGCGGCAGCCGCCGCCGGCGTCGCCGCGATCGAGGACGTCGAGCACCAGGAACGCGCGCGCGAGCACAATACACGCTGGCTCGCCTGGCTCGCCGAGGAGATCGGCAAGCTCGGCCTCAAGATCACGCCGAGCGTCGCCAATTTTCTGCTGATCCATTTCCCGCAGGCCAAGGGCCGCACCGCCAAGGACGCCGACGCCTTTCTCGTCGCGCGCGGGCTCATCCTGCGCCAGGTCGGCGTCTACAAGCTGCCGCATGCGCTGCGCCTGAGCGTCGGCACTGAAGAGGCCAACCGGCTCGTCGTCGCCGCGCTCAAAGAATTCTTGGCCAAGGCGGCGTGACGCCGTGACCAAGCCCGCACCGCTGTTCAATCGGCTCGCTTTGATCGGCGTCGGCCTGATCGGCTCGTCGATCGCGCGGGCGGCGCGGGCGCTCGGGGTCGTTGAGACCATCATCGCCACTTCGCGATCCGAGGCCACGCGGCGGCGGGTCGCCGAGCTCGGCCTGGCCGACCAGGTAGTCGACACCAACGCGGCCGCGGCCGCAGGCGCGGATCTGGTGATCGTTTCCGTCCCGGTCGGCGTCTGCGGCGCTATCGCCCGCGAGATCGGCCCGCATCTCAAGGCGGGCGCGATTGTCTCCGATGTCGGCTCGGTCAAATCGGACGTGGTGCGGGAAATGGCGCCGCACATTCCTGCCGGCGTCCATTTCATTCCCGGGCACCCCGTCGCCGGCACCGAACACTCCGGTCCCGACGCCGGCTTCGCCGAATTGTTCGTGAACCGCTGGTGCATCCTCACTCCGGCCAAGGACGCCGACCAAGCCGCCGTGCAACGCCTGACGCAGTTCTGGGAGGGATTCGGCGCTAGCGTCGAGATCATGTCGGCCGAACATCATGATCTGGTGCTCGCCGTCACCAGCCACGTGCCGCACCTGATCGCCTACACCATAGTCGGCACGGCGTTCGACCTCAGGCTCGTCACCGAGTCCGAAATTCTCAAATATTCCGCCGGCGGGTTTCGTGACTTCACCCGGATTGCCGCCTCCGATCCGACGATGTGGCGCGACATTTTCCTGCACAACAAGGACGCGGTCCTCGAGGTGTTGGGGCGTTTCAACGAGGATCTCGCCACCCTCACGCGCGCGATCAGGCGCGGCGACGGCGAGACGCTGCTCAATCTGTTTGCCGAACGTCGCGCCATCCGGCGCGGCATGAGCGCGCTTAGCCTCGATTCTCCGGCGCCGGATTTCCAGCGTCCGGATCTGGAGCCGCGGCGCGACCCGCTGCCGCGGCCTTATGCCGGATCGGACGACGGCTAGGCCGGCGCGTCAGCCCCTCGCCCCAACCGTCAGCGCCTCGTTCACCGCCTGGCGCAGCGCACCGACCGAAAACGGCTTCGCGATCACGTCATGGATCAGCGCATCGAGCCCGTGCGCGCGCTCGCGCTGGTCGGCATAGCCGGTCATCAAGAGGATGGTGAGCTCGGGAAAATCGCGCGCCGCCGCGAGCGCGAGCGCGATGCCGTCCATGATCGGCATGCGGATATCGGTGAGCAGAAGATCGAAGCGGCCGGCCTCGTGGGTGAGCGTGTCGAGGGCCTCGCTGCCGTCGCGGGCGGTTTTGACCTCATGGCCGTCGCCGACCAGAGCGCGCGCGCAGAGTGCGCATAAGGTGTCCTCGTCTTCGGCGATGAGAATGCGCGCCATGGCAGTGTCTCAGCGGATCGCGCCGACGATGTCGCGTCGGGTGACGAAGCGCACCAGAACGTCGCGCGCCTCCGCCGGCGGCGAGGCGAGCCGGGTGCGGAAGGCGACGGCCTCGCCCGGCGCCAGCGCCGCGCGCGAGGGAACCGCGGTCCAGGAATAGATCTCCTGGCGCGCGGCATTGCGGATGATGAATTTGAGCCGCGGCACCTCGACCGTCTTGCGCGCATCGTTGACCACATTGCCTTCGACCACGAGGATCGGCACCCCCTCGTGCTGTTCCGCCGCCGTCGCCACCGCCGTGAAAGCGAGGCCGCGCAGGTTCACCGGCAGGCCCATCGTCGCGTAGAAGGATGCGGTCTGCGGCAAGGCGCGCACGAAATCGCTGCGCCAGCCGACCAGCAAAACATCGACGAACAGCAATGCCAGGATAACCGTCTGCAGCCGCGACAACGGCCAGCGCGGCGTTCGCGGTCGTGCACGGGCGCGGCGCGGCCGCCGCCGGGCGGCAACGCTCTCGACGTCCTCGTGCGCCCCGGCGCCTTGCGCTGCGGCGCGATCAGCTTCGATATCGATCGGCAGCCGCCCCTGATCGAGATCGACAGGCGCGATCGGCGGGGCCTCGATATCGGCGACCTCAGCCGGCGGATCGGCCGCGGCGTCATCTTCAAGCGGCGCAGACGCGGCATCGTCCTCATCGATCGGCGCGGCATCGGCCTGCTCGTCGAGGCGTTGCTCGTCGGAAGGCGGCAAGTCCGCCGCTCCGTCTCCGACGCCGGCGGCTTCGGGCTCCGCCGCGAACTGCGGCTCCGGCGCTTCGCCAGGCTCGCCCGGCGCAGAACCGATCGCTTCGGCCGCGGCGAGGAGCTTGTCGGCGTGGCTCAGGCCCGCCTGCCAAACCGCGCGGCAGCGAACGCAGCGAACCTGGCGGCCGTCCGGCCGCAGGCTTTCCGCCTCGACATTATAGGCTGTGGCGCAGGACGGGCAGACGATGAGCATGGCGAATCAACGGCGAATCCTGTTGCGCGCCATCCTACGGTCTGACTGTTAACGAATTGGAAACCATGCCGGCGGCAAGGCCTCCCCCCGGGCACGGGGTGTTAAGTTTGCCGCCAAGGCGAATCAGCCGGCCAGGCTGCCGTTTTCGGAGCCAACCGAACGGCGCCAGGCTCGTCGGAGGGCGCCGTGATCCGGTTCGAGAATGTCGGCCTGCGCTACGGGCTCGGCTCGGAGGTGCTGCGCGACCTCACCTTTGACATCAACGCCCGTTCCTTCCAGTTCCTCACCGGCCCCTCCGGCGCCGGCAAGACCTCGCTGCTGCGCATGATGTTTCTGTCGCTCAAACCGACGCGCGGCCTGATCAACATGTTCGACGAGGACATCGCGACGCTGACCAAGGACGGCCGGGCCACCTTGCGCCGGCGGATCGGCATCGTGTTTCAGGATTTCCGGCTGCTCGACCACATGACCACCTACGAAAACGTGGCGCTGCCGCTGCGCGTGATCGGCAAGGAGGAATCGAAATACCGGGCGGAAGTCGTCGAATTGCTGCAATGGGTCGGCCTCGGCGACTGCATGGGATCGTTGCCGCCGATCCTCTCCGGCGGCGAAAAGCAGCGTGCCGCCATCGCCCGCGCCGTGATCGCGCGGCCGCAGCTTCTGCTCGCCGACGAGCCGACCGGCAACGTCGATCCCAATCTCGGCCAGAGGCTGCTACGGCTGTTCGTCGAGCTCAACAAGGCGGGGACCGCGGTCGTGATCGCCACCCATGACATTGCGCTGATGGACGAGTACGACGCCCGCCGGCTGGTGCTGCACGAGGGTCGCCTGCATGTCTATGACTAGGCCGGCCGAAACCATGGCGGAGCCATGGGACAATCTCGACGCGGCGCCGCTGCGCGCCCGTGCCCCGCCGGCATCGGCATCGATCGTGCCCAAAGATTCGATCGCCGGGCGCTCGCTCGCGGCGGTCATCGCGATCATGACCTTTCTCGCCGGGCTGACGACCGGCGCGGTGATGATGGTGGTGAGCGCCGCGAGCGACTGGCAATCGGACGTGAGCCGCGAAGTGACCATTCAGGTCCGGCCGGTCGCCGGCCGCGATCTCGAGGCTGACGTGCGCAAGGCGGTCGAGATCACGCGCGCCACGCCCGGCATTGCCGAGGTCCAGGCCTACACCAAGGAGGAATCGGCGCGGCTCGTCGAGCCGTGGCTCGGCGCCGGCCTTGCGCTCGATGACCTGCCGATTCCGCGCCTCATCGTGGTCAAGCTCGTTCCCGGGGCCCGGCCCGATTTCGCCGCCTTGCGCAAGACGCTGGCGGCGCAGGTTGCCCCGGCAAGTCTCGACGATCATCGCCACTGGATCGAGCGGATGCGCACCATGGCCGGCACCGCCATCATCGCCGGCCTCGCCGTGCTCCTCCTCGTTCTGGCGGTGACCATGCTGTCGGTGACCTTCGCCACCCGCGGCGCGATGGCGGCCAATCGCCCGATCGTCGAGGTGCTGCACTATGTCGGCGCTACTGACGACTTCATCAGCAGCCAGTTCCAGCACCATTTCCTACTCCTCGGCTTCAAAGGCGGCGCCATCGGCGGCGGCGCCGCAATCGTGCTGTTCGGCGCTCTCGAGGCCGCCAACACCTGGCTCGCGGGAACGCCGGGCGGCGACGAAGTCGCGGCCCTGTTCGGCGCTTTCACCATCGGTCTCTCCGGCTACCTGGCGATCCTGGGGCAGATCGTGCTGATGGCCGTGGTCACGGCGTTCGCCTCGCGCCGCACCGTCAACCATACCTTGGAGATGATCGATTGAGGGATCGCGGCGCGATCAACGGACCGCCGGAATTCCTGCTATGATTTAAGGTGCTTGGATGCCGGTACCGGCCATTGGAATACGGCTCGGCGCGAGGGGACGCGCGCGGCGATGACCAGTCTTAAGAGCGCCGTCAGGACACGGCAGATTCGATCTTTTGCGGCCCGGTTTGCCGCGCTCGGCGGCGCGGCGCTCGTCCTCGGCTTCATCGCCTTCATCTGGCTGCTGCCGAGCGGGGAAGTGGTCCTCAACCGTAACGCCGACGGCGTCGTGGTGCTGACCGGCGGCACCTCGCGGGTCGCCGACGCGCTCGAGCTCCTGGCGACCGGCCACGGCAAGCGCCTCCTGATCACCGGGGTCAATCCCGGCACCACGACCGCGGACATCGCCCGTCAGGCCGCGGGCTTTAGCCGCATTCTCGCCTGCTGCGTCGACCTCGATTATTCCGCGATCAATACGCTCGGCAACGCGGTGGAGACGCGCCGCTGGGCGATCGACCGCGGCTTTCATTCCCTGATCATCGTCACCTCCGCTTACCACATGCCGCGGGCACTCGCCGAGATCGCCCATCAGCTTCCTGAAGTCGCCCTGATCCCCTACCCGGTCGTTTCCGACCGTTTGCGCGTCGAGCCGTGGTGGTCGAATGGCGACACCACGCGCTTGGTGCTGTCGGAATATCTGAAATACCTGTTTGCCAAGGTGCGCATGCGCTTCGACTCGGTTGCGGCCGAAGCCCGCGAGTTTCGCGTTTCCGGCGCGCGGGGAACCCCGGCGTCGACGCTTTGGCGCGCGCCTGCGGATGGCGGCGCCTGACGTGAAGCGGTTCATTCTCGCCCGCTCGATCATCTTCAGCGTGCTGTTCTACGTGAACATCACGGTGCGCATGATCATCGGGCTACCGACCATCGCGCTGCCGCACGCCTTTATCCGCGGCGTCCTGCGCGGCTGGTCGCGATCGAGTCTGTGGCTGCTGCAGGCGGTCTGCGGCATCCGCGTCGAATGGCGCGGCCGCGAGAAAATTCCGCGTGGCGCCTGCATCGTCGCCTGCAAGCACCAGTCGGCGTGGGAAACCTTCGCGCTGTTCGCGATCCTTGACGATCCGACCTATGTGCTCAAGCGCGAGCTGATGTGGCTGCCGCTGTTCGGCTGGCTCGCCACCAAGGCGGGGATGATCCCAATCGACCGCGCCGCGCGCGTCTCGGCACTGGCGCGCATGGCGGCGCGGGCACGCGAGGAAATCGCGCGCGGCCGACAGATCGTGATCTTTCCGGAAGGCACGCGCCGGGCGCCGGGCGCCGAGCCGCATTATCTGCCCGGCGTCGCCTATCTCTATGCCGAGACCGGGCTTGCCTGCGTGCCGGTCGCGCTCAATTCCGGGCTGTTCTGGCCGCGCCGGTCATGGCGGCGCCTGCCCGGCACGGTGCTCGTCGAAGTGCTCGATCCGATCCCGCCCGGCCTCGACCGGCGGACCTTCCTCGCGCGGCTGCAAAGCGTGACCGAAGAAGCGACTGCACGCTTGATCCGGGAATCCTCCAGCACGGACCAGGAACCAAGGCTCACGGTTCGGGCCCCGCTGATACCTGATGCCTGATTCCCGACACCTGAGACCCGGACCCCTGATGCCGGAGCTGCTCGGCCAACAAGTGGAGCTCGGTCTCGCGATAGCCGAGCGCCTCGAGCGACTGGACTGCGTCGAGCACGTAGTCGCGGTTGGGTCCGGAGCGGCCGTGACCCTGCCGCACGTGGTGCAGAGATTCGGCGAGCGTGAGCCGGCCGGCATATTGCACGTGGCTGCGGTCGACGACGAAACACAGCGCCCGCACCTGCCGGCGCGCTTTTTCCTCGAGCTCGATCCGCCGCGTTGTCTCCAGATAAACGGTGGTGACCTGCTCGCGGCCGCGCAGATAGGCGATCGTGCGCTCGCGCGCCGCGGCGGCGACGCGAAAGGCGATGCCGCGGCACATGCCGCCGCGGTCGAGGCCGAGCACCAGGCCGGGCTGCTCGGGCGTGCCGCGATGCACGAACGAGTAGACGCACAGCGCCCGGTGCAGGCCGATGAGCCGCGCCGGCACGCGCTCGATGAAATCGAAGCCGGGACGCCACATCAGCGAGCCGTAGCCGAACACCCAGAGGTCGCCGCTCTTCTGCTTCGCGGTTGCGTTCGCCACCCTCGTTTCCTCCCGCCGGCGCTGGCGTTCGCCTAACAGGCTGACGGCAATGGTACAATGCCCTGCATTCGTCTTTGAAACGCCGCACTCGACGTGCGAAGAGAAATCATGTCGGGCCAATCCCCTCTCAGCATGATGCGGCCGGCGGGGTCTCGGCTTGGGAACCGCCGGGCCGGACGCCGCTGGCCGCGGCCATTGCTGATCCTCGCGCCGATCGCAATCATCATCGCGCTCGCCCTGTTGTGGACCTGGCTCTGGTACTATGCCGCCGCGTTCGCCGATGCCGAGCTCTCCGGCTGGGTCGAGCGGGAAGCCACCGCCGGACGCATTTACGGCTGCACTGCGCAGACGATCAGCGGATTTCCGTTCCGCATCGCGGCACACTGCAGCGATCCCGTTGCCGAGATCAGGAACAGCCAGCCGCGGTTCGCCGTCCGCGCGCAGGACCTGACCTTTTCGGCCGAGGTTTATCATCCGACGCTCTTGACCGGCGAGGTGACCGGGCCGCTCACGCTTGCCGAACCCGACAAGCCGCCCGTTTTGCGCGCCAACTGGTCGAGAGCACGCGTGCGCGTGCATGGACGGCCGCCCGATCCCGATGACGTCGCCTTCATCCTCGAAGGGCCGCGGCTTGAGCGCGCCAGCGCCGGCGGCGGCAATGGCCCGGTCTTGTTCGCGGCCAAGCACGCCGATTTGCAGGGCCGGATCGTTTCCGGCTCTGCGCGCGACAATCCGGTGATCGAGACCGTGCTGCATCTTGCCGCCGCGACCGCGCCGACGCTGCATCCTTTGGCCGCCGAGCCGATCGAGCTCGAGCTCGACGCGATGCTGCGCGGCTTCAAGGATCTGGCGCCGAAGACCTGGGCCGAGCACTTCCGCGAAATGCAAGCCGCGGGCGGCGGCATCGATGTCAAATTCCTCCGCGTTGCACGGTCCGATGCCGTCGTCGTCGGGCAAGGCACGCTAGGCATCAACGCCCATGGCAAGCTTGATGGATTGATCAGCGTCGCCGTTGTCGGCATCGAGCACATCGTTCCGCTTCTCGGCGTCGACAAGATGATCGGTCGCGGCATCGACCGGCTCGCCGGCTCCGACGGCGCCTCGCAAGGGCTGAACGCGCTCGACAAGCTGGTGCCGGGGCTCGGCGGCGCGTTGCGCGACAGCGCCAATGGCGGCTTGATCGACAATCTCAAGAAGATGGGCCAGCCGACCGAGATCGACAAAAAGCCGGCGATCGTGCTGCCGTTGCGTTTCTCCGACGGCTTGATCTATCTCGGCATGGTGCCGGTCGGCGAAGTGCCGCCGTTGTTTTGAGCCTCAGCGCTTGAGCCCGGCGTGCCAGCCGACGGCCGCGTCCGGCACTGAGTCGGTCGAGGCGAAATAGGGCTTGATGTCGAGGAGCGGTGTGTTGTCCACGCAATCGAGGCCGACGACGGTAAGCCGGTTGCCGTCGATGCCAACGAGCCGCGCCACCGAGACCGCGATCGGGTTGGGCCGCACCGGCGAGCGCAGCGCGAAGGTGCCACGACGCTCGGGGTAGTGATGCGGCGCCTGCAGCACCAGGTCGCGCCGCGCCCGATCCATCCAATAGAGCACGACCACGTGGCTGACGGTTTCCAGGCCCCGAAGGGCCTCCGCCCAGCGGGGGTCGAGCTCGATGGTGCAGACCGCGTCTGATTCACGCGGGTTTTTCGGGCAATCCTCGCGGTCCTTCCAGGGCGTGCGGATGTGCCCAATGTAGTAGAGCGAAGCGTCGAAGCGCGGCGGCAGCGTGACCGCGACCTCGCCTTCCCGCAGGCTGCCCGGATCGCTGTCCGTTTCCGTCTTGCTCATGCCGGCAGAGGGTTGCACGCGGTTGCGGCAGCCGCCAGTGCGTCGAAACACCCTCGACGGATGTGCCCAACAAGCCTTCGGTTGGGAGGGGTCCCATCGAAGCTTGCAAAATTAACGGTATAAAGATATGTTTATGTCATGTTGCAGGGCATGACTGACATGGATGGCGCGCCGCTTACTTTTCCCGCGCTCACCGCGACGCTTAAGGCGGCGGGCGAAGCCACGCGGCTGCGCCTGCTTTTGCTCATTGCCGAAGCCGAACTGACCGTCTCCGACCTGACTGCGATCCTGCGGCAGTCGCAGCCGCGCCTCTCCCGTCATCTTCGCCTCCTCGCCGAGGCCGGACTAGTTGAGCGCTATCGCGAGGGATCGTGGGCATTCTTCCGCCTCGCCGAGCGCGGCAATGCCGGCGACATCGCGCGCGCATTGATCGCACGGCTCGACCCCAACGATCCGGTCATCGCCCGCGACCGCGAGCGGCTTGCTGCCGTGCGCGCCGCGCGAGCCGCCGCCGCGCAGAATTACTTCCGGCGCCACGCCGCCGAATGGGACCGTATCCGCAAGCTGCACGTCGCCGACACAGCGGTCGAGGCGGCGATCCGCGCCGCGCTCGGCGATCAGCCGATCCGCACGCTCCTTGATCTCGGCACCGGCACCGGCCGCATGCTGGAGCTCTTCGCCGGCGACATCGAGCGCGGCCTCGGGCTTGATCTGTCGCTCGATATGCTCGCGCTCGCCCGCGCCCGCCTCGACCGCGCCGGGATCAGGAATTGCAGCGTCCGCCAGGGCGACATCTACGATCTCGCCTTGCCGCGCGATTCCTTCGACCTCGTCATCATCCATCAAGTGCTGCACTTCCTCGACGATAGCGCCCGGGCGCTGCGCGAAGCGGCGCGAGTGCTGCGGCCGGGTGGCCGGCTCCTCGTCGTCGACTTCGCCCCGCACGACCTCGAATTCCTGCGCGACGAGCATGCCCATCGCCGGCTCGGCTTCGCCGCCGAGACCGTGACGCAATGGCTCGAAGCCGCCGGTCTCGATGCGGTACGCAGCGAGACGCTGCCGCCGGGGCCCGAGGGCAAGATCGCGGTCTCGCTCTGGCTCGCGCGCGACCCCCGCATCGCGATCGCGGCGCCGGCAACGCGCGAGGTCGCCTGATGAGCGCCGCCCGGCTGAGCCGTTTTGCCGGTACTGCCGCCGCGCGCGGCATCCGCGCCTCGTTCGAGTTCTTCCCGCCCAAGACCGCGGAGATGGAACAGTCGCTGTGGGAGGCGATCGGGCGGCTTGCGCCGCTGCAGCCGAATTTCGTCTCCGTCACCTACGGCGCCGGCGGCTCGACCCGCGAGCGCACCCACGCGACCGTCAAGCGCATTCTCGCCGAGACGATGCTCACGCCGGCGGCGCACCTCACCTGCGTTGCCGCGACCCGCGCCGAAGTCGATGCGGTCATCGCCGCCTATGCCCAGGCCGGCGTGCGCCACATCGTGGCGCTGCGCGGCGATCCCGTGGGCGGCGTCGGCGCGCGCTTCTCGCCGCATCCCGGGGGCTATAGCAACGCCGCCGATCTCGTCGCCGGCATCAAGCGCCAGGCCGACATCGAGGTGTCGGTTTCCGCCTATCCGGAAAAGCATCCCGACAGCCCCTCGGTCGCCGCCGACATCGACATGCTCAAGGCCAAGGTCGACGCCGGCGCGACCCGCGCGATTAGCCAGTTCTTTTTCGAGAACAGCCTCTATTTCCGCTATTTCGATCGCGTACGGGCAAGCGGCATCAAGATTCCGATCGTACCCGGCATCCTGCCGGTGCAGAACTTCAAGCAGGCGAAAAATTTCGCGGTCCGCGCCGGCGCCGCGGTGCCCGATTGGCTCGCCGAGCGCTTCGACGGGCTCGAGGATGACGCCGCCACCCGCAAGCTGATTGCCGCCGCCGTCGCCGCCGAGCAGGTGCTCGATCTCGTCGATCACGGCGTCACCGATTTTCACTTCTACACCATGAACCGCGCCGACCTGGTCTACGCGATCTGTCATTTGCTGGGGCTGCGGCCGGCCAGAGAGCAAGGCCCGCTGGCGCTGACGCCGGCCGAGAAAGAGCGCGCGTAATTCCGATGGGTACGCCGGTGGTCGGGTCGAGGAAGAAAAACACGCTGCGGCGGCTCGCCGCCGAGCGCATCCTCGTCCTCGACGGCGCCATGGGGACGATGATCCAGGCGCTCGGGCTCGACGAGGGGGGCTATCGCGGTGCTCGTTTCGACGCCTGGAACCGCGAGGTACGCGGCAACAACGACCTCCTCAATCTCAGCCGGCCGGACGCGGTGCGCGCCATTCATCTCGCCTATTTCCGCGCCGGCGCTGACATCGTCTCGACCAATACCTTTTCCTCGACCCGGATCGCCCAGGCCGATTACGGCATGGCGGAGATCGCTTACGAATTGAACATCGAAGGCGCGCGGCTCGCGCACGAGGCCGCGCGCACCGCCGAAGACGAGGATGGCCGCCCGCGTTTCGTCGCCGGCGCGGTCGGGCCGACCAACCGCACCGCCTCGATCTCGCCCGACGTGCTCAATCCGAGCTTCCGCTCCGTCACCTTCGACGAGCTGCGCCTCGCCTATGGCGAACAGGTGCGCGGGCTGATCGACGGCGGCGCCGACGTGCTCCTGATCGAGACGATCTTCGACACCCTCAATGCCAAGGCCGCGATCTTCGCCGTCGCCGAAGTGCTGCAGCAGCGCGGCGTCGACGTGCCGGTGATGATCTCCGGCACCATCACCGACCGCTCCGGGCGGCTCCTCTCCGGGCAGACCGCGGAGGCATTCTGGAATTCGGTCGCCCACGCCGCCCCGGTCTCGGTCGGGCTCAATTGCGCGCTCGGCACGCGGCAGATGCGCGCCCACATCGCCGAGATCGCGCGCGTCGCCGATACGCTGGTGTCGGTCTATCCCAATGCCGGGCTGCCCAACGCGTTCGGCCATTACGACGAAAGCCCGCAGACCATGGCGGAGCTGATCGGCGAATTCGCCGCCGCGGGCCTCGTCAACATCGTCGGCGGCTGCTGCGGCACTACGCCCGACCACATCCACGCCATCGCCGCCGCGGTCGCCGGCAAGACGCCGCGGCAAGTGCCGAGCATCGCGCCGCGGCTGCGGCTCTCCGGGCTTGAAGCCTTCACGCTGACGCCGGAGATCCCATTCGTGAATGTCGGCGAGCGCACCAACGTCACTGGCTCGGCGCGGTTTCGCAAGCTCGTTACCGCCGGCGACTATCCGGCGGCGCTCGCGGTCGCCCGCGAGCAGGTCGAGAACGGCGCCCAGATCATCGACGTGAACATGGACGAGGGCCTGCTCGATTCCGAGACGGCGATGACGACCTTCCTCAACCTGATCGCGTCGGAGCCCGACATCGCCCGCGTGCCGGTGATGATCGATTCCTCGAAATTCTCGGTGATCGAGGCCGGGCTCAAATGCGTCCAGGGCAAGGCGGTGGTGAACTCGATCTCGCTCAAGGAGGGCGAGGACGCCTTCATCGCGCACGCCAGCCTGGTGCGCCGCTACGGCGCCGCGGTGGTGGTCATGGCGTTCGACGAGACCGGACAAGCCGATACGCTCGAGCGCAAGATCGCCATCGCCGCGCGCGCCTACGACATCCTCGTCAACCGCGTCGGCTTTCCGCCGCAGGACATCATCTTCGATCCGAACATCTTCGCAGTCGCGACCGGCATCGAGGAGCACAGTGGCTACGGCGTCGCCTTCATCGAGGCGGCACGCGCGATCAGGCAGAACCTGCCGCACGTCCATGTCTCCGGCGGCGTCTCGAACCTGTCGTTCGCGTTCCGCGGCAATGAGCGCCTGCGCGAGGCGATGCACTCAGTCTTCCTCTACCACGCCATCAAGGCCGGCATGGACATGGGCATCGTCAATGCCGGGCAGATCGCGGTCTATGACGATCTCGATCCCGAGCTGCGCGAGGCCTGCGAGGACGTGGTGCTCAACCGTCGCGCCGACGCCGCCGAGCGCCTGCTTGCGCTTGCCGAACGCCATCGCGGCCACGGCAAGGAAAAGAAGGAAGCCGATCTCGCCTGGCGCGAATGGCCGGTCGACAAGCGCCTCTCGCACGCCCTCGTCCACGGGATCACCGACTTCATCGAGACCGACGTCGAGGAGGCGCGGCACCAGGCGCCGCGGCCGCTCGCCGTGATCGAAGGCCCGCTGATGGACGGCATGAACGTGGTCGGCGATCTTTTCGGTTCCGGCCGCATGTTCCTGCCGCAGGTGGTCAAATCGGCCCGGGTGATGAAGCAGGCCGTCGCTTATCTCTTGCCTTATATGGAGCAGGAGAAGGACGGGCGCGCCCATGCCTCCTCGAACGGCAAGATCGTGCTCGCCACCGTCAAGGGCGACGTGCACGATATCGGCAAGAACATCGTCGGCGTCGTCCTGGCCTGCAACAACTATGACGTCGTCGATCTCGGCGTGATGGTGCCGGCGGAGAAGATCCTGCAGGCGGCGATTGCCGAACAGGCGGACATCATCGGGCTTTCCGGACTGATCACGCCCTCGCTCGACGAGATGTGCCACGTCGCCGCGGAGATGGAACGGCAGGGCTTCGAGGTGCCGCTCCTGATCGGCGGCGCGACCACGAGCCGCGTGCACACCGCGGTCAAGATCAATCCCAATTACCGGCGCGGGCAGACGGTCCATGTCAATGACGCGAGCCGCGCCGTCGGTGTGGTCTCTTCGCTGCTTTCGCCGGAAGCGCGCCGGCGCACGGTCACCGAAGTGCGCGCCGAATATGCCCGCATCGCCGCCGCGCACGCGCGCGGCGAGGAAACCAAGCACCGCCTCCCTCTCGCCGACGCGCGCGCCAACGCGCTCCGGCTCAACTGGTCCGGCGACTACAAGCCGCCGACGCCGCGCCTCCTCGGCACAAGGCGGCTGACCGATATTCCGATTGCCGAACTCCTCGACTCCATCGACTGGACGCCGTTCTTCGCCACCTGGGAGCTCAAGGGCAAGTTCCCGGCGATCCTCGATGACTCAACCGTCGGCGAATCCGCGCGCAGCCTCTACGCCGACGCGCAAGAGATGCTGCGGCGGATCGCAGCTGAGAACTGGTTCCGCGCCAACGCCGTGATCGGCTTGTGGCCGGCCAACAGCGAAGGCGACGACATTCTCCTGTTCACCGACGAAGGGCGGCACGCGCCGGTCGCGGTCCTGCACACGCTGCGCCAGCAGCTTCCTCGGCGCGAGGGCCGCGCCAACCTCGCGCTCGCCGATTTCGTCGCGCCGCGCGCGAGCGGGCTTGCCGACTATATCGGCGCCTTCGCGGTCACCGCCGGGATCGGCGAGGAGAGCGTGGTCGAGCGCTTCAAGCACGCCAATGACGACTATTCGGCGATCATGGCCAAGGCGCTCGCCGACCGCCTCGCCGAAGCGCTCGCCGAGCATGTGCACCGGCGCGTGCGCCGGGAATTCTGGGCCTATGCGCCCGACGAGACGCTCGCCGACAGCGAGCTGATCGCCGAAAAATATCGCGGCATCCGTCCGGCGCCCGGCTATCCGGCGCAGCCCGACCACTCGGAGAAAGCCACGCTCTTCGGGCTGCTCGACGGCGAGCGCGCGGTCGGCGTCAAGCTCACCGAGAGCTTCGCGATGTGGCCCGGCGCCTCGGTGTGCGGCCTCTATTTCAGTCATCCCGAGAGCCATTATTTCGGCGTCGGCCGGATCGAGCGCGACCAGGTCGAGGATTACGCCAAACGAAAAGACTGGACGCTTGCGCAAGCCGAGAAGTGGCTGGCGCCGATCCTCAATTACGATCCGCTTGCGGCGGTGCGAAGCGCCGCAGAGTAGATTGCGCGGCATGCGCAAAAGCAAAACACCGAAGCGTTAACCGCTCCGGTGTCTCTTGATCCTGGCCGCCGGTCGGATGCGGCGGCCCTTGATGGTTTCTGGCGTCGGATTGCAAAGCTCAAAAGGCCCCCAGCACAATGGCGCCGACAAACACAAGCGCGGCGCACACCGCCAGAACATCGACCTTCATGGTGAGGTTCACCCGTCGCACCCCCATCGATGTGCTCAGAAGAGGCTAACAGAACGCGGCGCCCGACCAAAGCCAATTGCTTGCTGCGCTGCCGCGGGAACTTGCTGCACGACACAAACCTGCTCCAACGCACTTGAAATTGAAAACGAATTTGTCG
>Ga0335081_10006418_pt1 | contig 18727 bp, 18 predicted proteins | sample Lox_Sample_35_FD_206713 | JGI IMG/M metagenome (GOLD analysis project Ga0335081, IMG submission 206713) | Soil microbial communities from Loxahatchee National Wildlife Refuge, Florida, United States - Lox_Sample_3.5 | ecosystem: Environmental > Terrestrial > Soil > Wetlands | place: USA...
CTGAAACGTGAATGGCCCGAGCGCTGCCCACGCCATCGGAGTGAAGGCCAGCGATATGGGAATGTAAACGGCTGCGGAAATGCCAACCAGCAACGCGAAGAATGCAGCCGGCCGCTGTGACGCTCCCGAAGTCAGACGGCCGATTGACTCGGCCCACTTTGGACTCAGAGCATAGAATCCGGCGGCGGCGCAGTCAAAGGCGAGCAGCAGCCAGATGAACCATGCCGGTCCCGCCGGCCAGTCGCGAAAAGAAAACCACGCCCGCAGGTAGCCGGCGACGCTCGGCAAATGTGTCGTGGTGAGATACGCCGGATAGTACGCGATCGGTGCGATCAAGGCCGAGGAGATGGCGAATGGAAGGCCGAGCCTCAGGACGCGGTCGCGCAGAAATGACCCTGCGCCCTTGCGCTGCAGACTGTTCCAGACGAAAAGCCCCGAGAGAAAGAACATCAGCGACATGAAAAACACGTCGTTGAATCCCACGAAGAACGTGAAACCGGACCAGCGCGCGCCGTCTACCACCGGAAACGCTCTCCACAGTCTTGGCTCGGCCGTGAACGGCATGGGCGGCGGCGCATATTGAAAGTACGCGAGCACGGCGTGGTGCGCCACTACCAGCACGGTAACGAACGCTCGCAGGTACTCGATGGCTAGGTTGTAGTGAGCAGCCTTCTCAGGCTGCGTCGCGGGGGCTAGCTGTTCGGATGCAAACACACTTTGGGCCACACTCATGGCTATCTCCCTCTTACAGTTGTCTGGTTTGTCGGACTCCAAGGCGTGGCACTCAGCCACGCGGAATCAGGGCCGAACTACGACTGCGAACGCAGCACCTGCCGCACTGGCCCGCGTTGCTGACGAATCAGCCGGCGGATATGGGGCACGCACAGCCAAGCATAGATAGCGCCGTTGATCAGCAGGTATATCCATAACCAACCGAACACGCCATATTGAATCCCTACGTTGAAATTTTGGGCCAGATGGCCGTAGCGCGCCGGATCCGTGGTTCCGTCCGCTACCATCACCCAGGGAAAAGTCTTGGCGATTGGATATTGCAGCGCCAGCCCAATGCCATTGACTGTGACTCGCGTCACCGGCACGAGCCAACTCCAGTCCGGCCGAATCAGATTGATTGCGCGCTGGGCAATGCCAGCCGCGAGCAGCATCAGAATGGGGACGTAAAACGCCCGCCACGCCGGAGCGAGCCTAAGCCCCGGTTAGGCCGGGCCGAAAATCAGGTATGGAAAGTGCGGCACGGCCAGCAGCCAGAGCGTGAACACCGACCACATCACCAAGCCGGAAGCCGATACCCAGCGCACCACAGGTTGCCACGGAGCCAAAGCGGGAGGGCCGAACAGCCACGTCGTCGAGAATCTTTTCCGAAAGAAATTCATTCCCTTGAATATCACCGTAAGGATCACGACCTGCGCGATCACTGGAATCGCGAACAGGCGCACGGTTATCGGTACGTGGAGTAGCAGCGCGATGATGACGGTAGTGATCAGGGTGACTCCCAGGTTGAAACCCAGAAACAGCCGGTACGTGGAATACAGCCCGGGGCCGATGAGTTCCCAACCAATCGCCAGGTGCTGCCCATTGGTTTTGTAGCCGCTCGCAACCAGGCATGGGTCTCCATGTTGCCGGAGAATCTCCGCCTGCTCCGCGTCAGTCAGTGTGCGGCCAAGAGCCAGTTCCCGCTCTTCGATGGCCGAGAGGATGTTCTCGGAAAGCTCGTCAGCGATGTCGTTCTTCTGCCTTCTGGGCAGATAGAGCTTGACGGCCTTTAAGTAGCTATCGAGTAGTTCCATGACGGTTTCTTTCTGAAAATCCGCCGTGCGTCCGGAATACCATCTATGACGGCGAAGACCGCGAAGATAATGAGCGAAATCTTGACGCCGAAATTGGTCCACTTTACCGCCTCTGCGATGCCTGCGGCCGGAAGGCCCGGCGCGGTGATGTCGACCCAACTCCCGGCATTGAGTAATACCGCCACGAGAACCAGCGTGACCGCATTGATGGCCAGGCGAATTGAGAAACGAAGGCGCGTGCGTTCGGGCCACATCAGGCTCACCCATCCCTTTGGTATTCCGCTCAACAGCACCAGCAGAAAAGGCCAGTAGAGGCTTCGCCAGATCGGCGTGAGGGTGATGCGCACGTCAGCGAAATCAAATGTCGTCCGAAACCATGCTACGAAGAGCGAGCTGATGACCAGGCTGGCCGCCAGCTCCGCGATGGCGGTCGCGCGTGGCGTCCGGCGCGAATCGGGCGGTGTCTTCGGAACACGTGGCAGCTTCCGTGGGTCCCATTTTTCAAAAGGCTTGGCATCAACCGGGTAGCGCTCCATGATCGCGAACACCACAGTGACCACGCCTATCGTGAATACCGAGGACATCGCGAGATCCCACAACGTCTTTATTAAGGCCCGCGTGGGATGCACCACGGTCGCAATGGCGATAGGACCGACTACAAAAACAAACACCGGCACCAGAGCCCACAGCACCACGATTTTCAAGACAAGCCGGTAGATGGGATAGAGCGCCGGACCGATCAGGTACTGCTGCGGGAGATAGCGCCCCGCGACCTTCGCCGGATGGCCGCGCTGCTTGAGGATCTCGACAACCTCGGCTTCGTTCACCGGCCGGCCGAGACCGGTCTCGAGATCCTCGATCTCAGAACGGATGTCTTCGCCCAGTTCCGCGATGATGTCATCCTGCTGGCCTTTCGGCAGCCCGCTCCTGACAGCGTATAAATAGCGATCTACAAGTTCCATGTCAGATACTCAACTCTTCTGCGATCGGCTCGCCTTCTATGATGCGGGTCACTGACGAGTTAATCGCGTTCCACTCATCCAGCAACTGCTTTAGAATGATTTCGCCGTCGCTGGAGAGGCGGTAAAACCGTTTGTTGCGCTTGTCTTCTTCGCGCCACTGGCTGGCCAGCAAGCCCTGGCTCTCGAGGCGCCGTAATAGAGGGTAGAGGGTGTTCTCATCGATCGCCATCCCTCTGTCTGCCAAGGCTTTACGCAGCGCATAGCCGTAATGTTCGGTGCGCAACTCCGCCAGAACGGCCAGGATCAGGCAGCCGCGTCGCAATTCGAGGCGAAGATTCTCAAAGAGTTCGGAGTTCATGGCTACTGTGCGCAGAACATTGTGCTACACACACTGTATGGCAAACAGTACAGTCTTGTCAACCCTTTCTTGCCTTTTCCCCAATAGGGGCTAAAATAAAGATGTACGTGTCGAACGATGAGAGTGGGCGCAAGCCCACTTTTTTGTTGGCCGGCACTTTTGAAGGGCAAATGCGGCAGGAAGTAGTGTCCAAGATTGAAGAAATCGCCCAGCGGGTGGCGGCTTCGGACGGGATTGAGGTGGTCGAAGTGGAGCTTAAAGGCAGCGGGGGCAACCAGTTGCTGCGCATTTCGATCGACAAGCCCGCGGGAGTCAGTCATGCCGACTGCGAGCTCATTTCGCAGCAGGTGGGGACCATTCTGGACGTCGAAGACGTCGTGGCGGGGCACTATACGCTCGAAGTCAGTTCGCCGGGCGTGGAACGTAAGCTGCTCAAACCAAACGACTACATCCGGTTTCAGGGAAAGAAGGCAAAAATCGTATTGCGCGAGCCTATCGAGAAGCAGCGCCACTGGGAGGGCACTCTGGCGGGCCTCGATGAGGGCACGGTGCTGCTGGCAGTAGGCGCGGATCGCGTCCTGCGCTTCCCTCTCAACCAAGTGGAACGGGCCAACCTGAAGTTCGAGTGGTAGTTCCCTCCGGAAACTAAGAACCAGCGACAGAGCGAAAGAGGATTTACTTTGGAAACGATCTACCAGTCCATTGAGATTTTGAGCAAGGAGAAAGGCATCGATGTACAGATCGTCCTGGATGCCGTGAAGGACGCGATGCTGATCGCTGCCCGGAAGCATTTCCGCACGGAAGAAGATTACGTGGCGGACGTGGACGACAAGAGCGGCGCTCTGCGGCTGTACGCGGTGAAGAAGGTTGTGGAACAGGTGGCGGATCCGGTCAAAGAGATGTCGCTCGATCAGGCTTTGAAAATCAAGCCGGATGCGGAGATTGGCTCGGAAGTGCGGATCGAGAAGCCAACCGACGCGTTGGGGCGGATTTCGGCGCAGACCGCCAAGCAGGTAATCTTTCAGAAAGTACGGGAAGCCGAGCGGGAGACGGTTTACGCCGAATACTCGGGGCGGGTGGGGGAGTTGGTGAACTGCACGGTGAAGCGCATCGAAGGGCCGGACCTGATTCTAGACATGGGGAAGACCGAAGCGCGGCTGCCGAAGAAAGAGCAATCGAAGCTGGAGAGTTTCACGGTTGGGGATCGTGTGCGTTGCGTAATCCGGCTGGTGGACAAATCCAGCAAAGGGCCGGGGGTGGTGGTTTCACGCGCGGCGCCGGAACTGGTGATGCGGCTGTTCGAACAGGAAGTTCCGGAGATCTACGATTCCACGGTGGTGATCAAGGGCTGCGCGAGGGAAGCCGGCGAGCGGACCAAGATCGCAGTGCACAGCCGCGATCGCGATGTGGACAGCGTGGGCGCCTGCGTGGGCATGAAGGGGATGCGGGTACAGTCGATCATTCGTGAGCTGCGCGGGGAGAAGATCGATATCATCGAGTTCTCGGACGATCCGGTAACGTTCGCCACGCACGCGCTGAGCCCGGCAAAAATCAGCCGCGTCAGCATTGTCAACGCGGCCGAAAAACACATGGAAGTGATCGTGGACGACTCGCAACTGTCGCTGGCGATCGGCAAGAAGGGGCAGAACGTGCGGCTCGCCGCCAAGCTGCTGGCGTGGAAAATCGACATCAAGAGCGAGGAGGAGAAGCGGCAGGAAGTGGAATCGCAGATGGCGGCGCTAACGGTTCCGGGTGCGCCGGTGTCGGTGCTGATTGATTACGGCCTGGGCGAACAACTGGCGGAAAAACTGGTCGAAGCGGGCGTCTCAACGGTCGAGAAACTGGGCAGTATGACACCGGAACAGCTAGAAGAGATACCGGGGATCGAGCCGGAACTGGTAGAAAAGATCCAGCTCGCAGTGAACAACTACTACAGCCAGTTCGAGTCGGCGGAAGGGGGGGGAGCGCCGGTGGCGGAGATTCCGGCTGAGCGGGCCGAAGGGGGATCCATCCCCGAGGTTTCCGCTGAAGCATCCGCTGAAATCCTGGAAACCGCGGCGCCAGAGGAAGCGGCGGGCGTGGAAGCACCGGAAACAGAGGCAAATGCCGCGACCCTTGCGAGTGAGTCTGATACGATAAAAGATTCCCAGCAGGGCGCGGACGGAAATTCGGAGCACGACGCCGGAGGAGGGCAGGAAGGCTAGAAGCACGTAACGACGCTTTACTTATGAACAAGATTCGCATCAACGTTTTGGCCCGGGAGCTGGAAGTGAAAGCTCACGAACTGCTGGACAAGCTACCCGAGTTAGGCGTTACGGAGAAGAAGACTCACTCCAGCTCGATCGACGACGACGTAGCCGAAAAACTGCGCGAAATTTTCGGCCACGGCGGGGGTGGAGCGCGAGTGGAGCAGCCCGGCTCCAACGGCTCGGCGGCGGCGGTAGAGGAAGAGCCGAGCGTGGAGGCACAGCCGGCGGTTGCTCCGACGCCAATCCGCGAAGCAGTGCGCGAGACTCAGCCGGAGCACGAAGCTCCGGTCGAGGAGTCGGCGCTGCCGCGCGTGACGCCGCAACCCCAGCGTCTGCGTCCTCCACTAGCGACGGTCTCTCCTGCTGCGCCCGCGGCACAGGCGCCAGCACCTGAGCCGAGCACAGTTACACCGGGGATGCCCAGCCGTCCGGCGGCGCCGCCAATGCGGCCCGTTCCGGCAGCGCCGAAGCCGGGACAGATTCTATCGGGACCGAGGCAACCTCTTCCAGGCGGGGTTCGCCCTGCGGAACCGGTTCGAGTGGCGAGTGGGCCCGGAGCCGCGCCCGTGGCACGCTCCGGCGCACCGGCCATACAACCGCCAGCGCCCGGCGCGCCTTCGGCTCCGCAGCGGCCGCAGGCGGCACGGCCCGGCCTAGCAGGGCAGCCTGCTGTGCGTCCGATTGTTCCACCGCGGCCGGATCTAGCCGCCAAGCTATCTCAGCCGCGGCCGGGCGCGCCAGGAGCGGTGGTCTCGCCACGCCCAGGGGTTCCCCTACGGCCGCGGAGTTCGCCGGTTCCGGGCCAACCGATCTATCGCGGCCCTATTCGGCCCGGCCAACCGATTGTCACACGCCAGGGAACACGGCCGGGAGCGCCGGGGGTAATGCGTCCGGGCGGTCCGCGTCCCATGCATCCCACATCGCGCGGCGGCATGGTGGCGCCCGGGCTTGCGCCTCCACCAGTCGAGCAGCAACGGCGCCCGCCGGACAAGCGCGGCGGACGGTCGCAGCGTGACCGCCAGCAGGAGCAGGAAGAGAAAATCCTACGGCCGGTGAAGCGTGAAGCGCCCGCGGGGCCACCACCGGTCAACCGCGAGATCACGGTCTCGGAAGGCATCACAGTCAAGGAACTTTCCGAAAAGCTGGATGTCAAAGCCAGCCTGGTGATCAAGAAGCTGGTGGATCGCAATATTTTCGCCACCATCAACCAGACGCTCGATTCGAAACTCGCCACCGAACTGGCGCGCGAGTTCGGCGCATCGACGGCGACCGTCAGCTTCGAAGAAGAAGCCATGCAAGAGGTGGAGACGGCGCAAGTAGAGAAAGACCAGGTGAAGCGTGCTCCCGTGGTTACGATCATGGGCCACGTGGATCACGGCAAGACGTCGCTGCTAGACGCCATTCGCCTGTCACGCGTGGCGGAGAGGGAAGCGGGCGGGATCACGCAGCACATCGGCGCCTACCAGGTAGAGAAGAACGGGCGCAAGATCGTTTTCATCGACACACCGGGCCACGAGGCGTTCACGCGCATGCGTGCGCGCGGGGCGAAGGTTACTGACATCGTGGTGCTGGTGGTGGCGGCGGATGACGGCGTGATGCCGCAGACGATCGAAGCCATCGACCACGCGCGCGCCGCCAAGGTGCCGATCATCGTTGCGATCAACAAGATCGACAAGCCGGACGCTCAGCCGGAGCGCATCAAGCAGCAACTCGCGGATCGCGGCCTGCTGGCCGAGGATTGGGGCGGCGATGTAGTGATGGTACCCGTTTCGGCGAAGATGAAACAGAATCTCGATCTGCTGCTCGAGATGATTCTGCTGGTCGCCGATTTGCAGGACTTAAAGGCCAACCCCAACCGGCCGGCCATGGGATCGGTGCTGGAAGCCAAGCTGGATCGCGGGCGCGGACCAGTGGCAACGGTCCTGGTGAGCAACGGCACGCTGCGGGTAGGCGACTACTTCATCTGCGGAGCCGTGTTCGGCAGGGTTCGCGCCATGCTCAACGATCGCGGCGAGCAGGTGCGCGAGGCAGAACCGTCCACGCCGGTTGAGGTGCAGGGACTGGAAGAGTTGCCGGATGCGGGCGATTCGTTCCAGGTGGTGACCGACACCGCCAAGGCCAAGCAGATTGTGCTGTACCGCGAGGCGAAGGTGCGCGAGCAGTCACTGGCGAAATCGAGCCGCATCACGCTCGAACAGTTGCACAAGCAGATGGAAGCGGGCGAAGTGAAGGAGCTGCCCATCATTCTCAAGGCGGACGTGGGAGGCTCGGCGGAAGTGCTGACCGACACGCTGCAGAAGCTCTCGAACGACAAGGTTCGCATCCGCGTGCTGCGTGCGGGCGTGGGGGCGATTACGGAGTCGGACGTGTTGCTGGCTTCCACTTCGAACGGCATCGTGATCGGGTTTAATGTACGTCCGGAGCGCGGCGCTGAAGCCATCGCGGAAGAGGAGAAGGTCGATATCCGGCTGCACACGATCATCTACAACCTGACGGATGAGATCAAGCGCGCCATGGCGGGCCTGCTGGAGCCGGTGTTCAAAGAGGTGTACCAGGGCAAGGCCGAGGTGCGGGATACGTTCCGCATCAGCAAGGTGGGCACGGTAGCGGGCTGCTTTGTGCAGGACGGTTTCCTGAAGCGGGGAAGCGAGGTGCGCCTGTTGCGCGACAACATCGTGGTGCATACGGGAAAGGTCGGGTCCTTGAGGCGATTCAAGGACGATGTGAGCGAAGTGCGCACCGGGATGGAATGCGGAGTGACCATCGAGAATTTCGGCGACGTCAAGCCCGGCGACATGATCGAGGCATTCGTCACGGAGAGGGTTGCACCGGAAGTATTCGCGTGAGCCGATGCCTTCCATCGGAGTATTGACGCTGGAGTTGCGGCTGGAGAACTCGCATTCGCTGAAAGAAAAGCGGCACGTCGTGAAGGGATTGCGGGACCGGTTGCACAACAAGTTCAACGTCTCGGTGGCCGAAATCGATTTTCAGGACCTGTGGCAGAGGTCGGTACTTGCGGCGGTTACGGTTTCCGCGGATCGTGTGCAGGCGGAGAAAGTGCTGCAATCGGTGGAACAGGAGACCGCTTCGATATTGGGGCCGGCGCTGGCAGGCGTGAACGTCGAGTGGATCTAAAGTCGGGATTTGGGATTTGGTGACCGGGCGGGCAGGCCAAGTCCGGCGATTCCATGGATCAGCATCGCAGAGAGCGGGTATCGGAAACGGTTCGCGAAGAGTTGGCGGAGCTCATCGGATTTGAGATGCAGGACCCGCGCCTGGCGAGCGTGGATGTTACCGATGTGCAGGTTGGGCCCGACCTGCGGCACGCCCATGTGCGGGTGGGGATCTGGGGGGACGAGCGCCAGAAGCAGGCGGCCATGGCGGCCCTGGACCATGCCCGGCATTATTTGCGTCACGAATTGGCGCGGCGCCTCAACTTACGGAAGATGCCAGAGTTACATTTCGAGGCGGACCCAGCCGCCGATGCCGACGAGCGCGTGGAAACACTCCTGAAGCGGGCGAAAAAAATGCGCGGACCGGCGGAAAATCAGCCCTAAATTGAAACAGATTGTGCTAGTTTTGTTTCTGTTACCGCTGGTGGGCGCGGTGGCAACGGCCAGGCCCGCGGCCAAGGCCGACACGCTGCGTCTGGAGTCCAGCGTGGTGGCCATGGGGTCCGCCTATTCGGTGGTGGTCTACGGCGAGGACCGGACGCGCATGGAAGAGGCGGTGGACGCGGCGTTCGCAGAGGTCCAACGGCTGGACCAGATGCTCTCCAATTACAAGCCGGAGAGCGAACTGAGTGAGATCAACCGCTACGCCGGCGAGCACCCGGTGGCGGTAACACAGGAAATGTTCGACCTGCTGGCGGCGTGCGTGGAATACAGCCGGGACAGCGAGGGCGCGTTCGATATTACGGTCGGGCCGCTCATGAAGGTGTGGGGGTTTTACAAGGGAACCGGCCGGTTGCCGCACCGCGCGGAGATTCTGGGCGCGATGGAGCGGGTGGGATATCGCAATATTGTCCTGGATGCCGCGCACCGGACAGTGCGTTTGGCCAAAGAGGGCGCTGAACTGGACCCGGGCGGCATCGGGAAGGGGTACGCGGTGGACCGGATGGTGGAGGTCCTGAAGCAGTACGGCATTCAAGCGGCACTGGTATCGGCATCGGGCAGCAGCATTTATGGTTTGGGGGCGCCGCCGGGCGAGAAGGGCTGGAAAGTGGAGATCCGCGACCCGAAAAACGAAAAGAAGAGCGTGGCTGAGGTGTATCTGAAAGACGAGTCGATGTCCACATCGGGCAATTACGAAAAATTCTTCCGGGCGGAGGGACGGATTTACAGCCACATCATGGATCCGCGGACGGGCTGGCCGGCGCAGGGGGTCCTTTCGGTATCGGCAGTAACGCCGCGCACCATCGACAGCGAAGCCTGGACGAAGCCATTGTTCGTGAACGGCCGCGCCTGGGCCAGCAAGCACAAGCCTGCATTTCTTCGCGCGTTCTTCTGCGAAGATACACGGGAGCAAGCATGCGCGTGGCTCCAATGACCAGCCGATTCCTGGACGCGTGCCGCCGGCGGCCGACGGACGTGCGACCGGTATGGTTTATGCGGCAGGCGGGTCGATACCTGCGCCAGTATCGGGAAATCCGCTCGCGGCACGGGATCCTCGAAATCTGCAAACGCCCCGATCTTGCGGCTACTGTGACGCTACAACCGGTGGAGATTCTGGACGTCGACGCGGCCATCATTTTTGCCGATCTGCTGCTGCCGGTAGAGCCGATGGGATTGAAGCTTCGCTATGCCACAGGCGAAGGCCCGGTGATTGCCAATCCGGTGCGCAGCGGATCGGACATCGACACGCTGTCGACCGGAAACACGGATGACCTGGGATACGTTGGAGAATCGATCCAGCAGGTAGTGCGGGCGCTGGGCGGAAGAGTGCCGGTGATCGGTTTCGTGGGCGCGCCGTTCACTATGGCGAGCTATATGATTGAGGGCGGGTCCTCGCGCAACTTTATCCGCACGAAGAAAATGATGTACGCGGAAGATACGCTGTGGCGGCGGCTGATGGGGAAGATTGTGGATGTGCTGGCGCCGTTCGCTTCCCTGCAGGTGGCGGCAGGCGCGCGGGCGATCCAGGTGTTCGATAGCTGGGCGGGCGCACTGGGGCCGGACGATTACGTGCGCTTCGCCGCTCCCTATTCGCGCGCCCTGATCGAACGCATCCGCGCGACGGGAGTGCCGGTGATTCACTTCGGCACGGGGGCTTCCGGATTCTTTCGCGAGTTGCATGCGGCGGGCGGCGACGTGATGGGAGTGGACTGGCGCATCAATATCGACCAGGCCTGGATGGACATCAGTTACCGGTCGGCGATTCAGGGGAACCTGGACCCCGTGGCGCTGTTCGCGCCGCTGCCGGAGCTGAGAATGCGAGTGACCGAACTGTTGAAACGCACAGGTGCGCGGCCGGGCCACATTTTCAATCTGGGGCACGGGATTCTGCCGGAGACGCCGGTAGAGAACGTGAAGGCGGTGGTGCAGATGGTGCGGGAGTTCCGTCCGTAGTCCGGCGCAATGCCCTCGGTTGCCATCGTGGGAGGCGGGATCTCCGGCCTCTCCACCGCTTACTACCTCTCCAAAGCCGGAATCTGTTCGACGCTGATTGAGGCACGCCCGCGCCTGGGCGGCGTCATTCAGACTGAGCACATTCAAAATTGCGTGGTGGAAGCCGGCCCCGATAGCTTCATTTCCGTGAAACCGTGGGCGATGGATTTGATTCGCGAACTGGGCATGGAAGACGAGGTGATCGGGTCGAATGACCACGAGCGGGTGACTTACATTCGCAGGCGCGGCCGGCTGGTGGAGCTTCCGGATGGCGTTCAGATGCTTGTGCCCACGAAAATCCTTCCCATGGTAGCGACGCCGCTGGTGAGCTGGCCGACGAAGGTGCGCATGGGGCTGGAATACTTTCGACGGCCGGATACGGGGGGCCGGGGTGATCGGTCGGTGGCGGAATTCGTGGAAGAGCACTACGGCCGGGAGGCGGTGGACTATCTGGCGGAGCCGCTGCTGGCGGGTATTTATGGCGGCGACCCGGCGGAACTTAGTGTCACCAGCGTGTTGCCACGATTTTTGGAACTGGAGAAACGATACGGAAGTTTGACGCGGGGCGTACTGGCGGAACGGCCGAAAGCCGACGGCCCGCGCCCACCACTATTCCGTACACTGCGCAAAGGGCTGGGTTCGCTGGTGGACGCCGTCTGGAAGGCATCCGGACAAATGACCGTGGTGCACGGCACGGTGAACGCCATGGAACGCGTGCGCGACGGGTTCCGGCTGCGGATTGCGGGAGACTGGCTGAGTGCAGAACGGGTGGTTTTGGCCTGCGAAGCACATCAGGCGGCGCGCCTGATGCCCACGGTGGACGCGCGTGGCGCCGAGTTGCTGGCCTCCATCGGGTATCACTCGTCCATTACGGTGGCCCTGGGATTCGAGCGCAGCGCGGTCCGCGAGCAGATGCGCGGATTCGGCTTTCTTGTGCCGAAGCGCGAACGGCGCAGGCTGCTGGCGTGCACCTGGGTGGGTAACAAGTTTCCGCACCGGGTGCCCGAGGCGCTCGCGATCCTGCGATGCTTCGCCGGCGGAGACGCGGCCATGGCAGAGACCGATGACGCTCTGGTGTTCGCGATGCGCCAGGAGGTTCGCGAGATCGCAGGAGTCAGAGCAGAGCCGTTGTTCTCAGAGGTTTTCCGCTGGCCGCGCTCCATGGCGCAGTACACGGTGGGACATGCAGAGCGCATGGCGGAACTGGAATCACGAATGGCCGCGCTACCCGGCCTGTATCTCGCAGGGAACGGTTACTACGGCATCGGGGTGCCGGACTGCGTGCGGATGGGAAAGCAGGCGGCGGAGCGGATTGCAACTAATGCCTAAGTTACATGTGTTACAAGATACAACTAATGGTTTGCCCAACACGCTAATCAAAGATAACTAGTTTACCGCGAGCGTAATACACTAACATTACAACAGGGGGCACTGAATGCAGGAGAGTGCCTGACTCTGTGTCAGTTAGGGCCAGAAATCAGGTGCCTAGCGGTCAGTCGACTTCACATACGCGTCCCTCGACGCCTCCATATGAAGGGTCCGTTCGTAATTCCGGTTCTTACCTTTTGCCTGAGCTTACCTGCACCTTCAGGTCTTGGTGCGGAGTTGACTGGGCACATCGTAATCACCAAGAGACTCAGCAAGAAACAGGTGACTCTGCCGATGTATCAGTTGCGTGGCGCATCGCCCGCGGCACTGGACGGTCATGGCGAGTCTGCCAACGATTCAGAGATTGTAGCTGTCTTTCTGGAAGGAAAGCTGCCCGACGCGGAGAAACCCGTGCGCGCAGAACTTGCACAACAAGGCCAGCGATTCGAGCCGCAACTCGTGGTCATTCCGGTAGGCTCCAGCGTATCTTTTCCCAATGCCGATCCTATCTTTCACAACGTATTTTCTCTCTCCGGCGCGAAAAAGTTCGACCTGGGTTACTATCCGGCAGGCCAGACTCGAACAGTGAAGTTTGACCAGCCCGGAATAGTCCAGGTTTACTGCCACCTGCATCCGAATATGTATGCAGCGATCGTCGTGGTACCAAACCGCTGGTACACGAAACCGGAAGATGACGGAAGTTTCTCGTTCCATGACGTTCCGCCGGGTACATACAGCTTAGTCGCGTGGCATATGAATGCCGGATGTTTTCGAAGAGAGATTCAGGTGCCGGCAATTGGGGGAATCGATGTCGTTGTCGATTTTTCCGAGCGCGGCGGAGAGCGCAGGCGTTGATGCGTAAGCTCTCACTCCCTAGCCGCACCTTTCTGATTTCGTTCTTACCTCTATCTGTGGTAATGACCTTGGCCTTTATTGGGTTCAGCGTTGCGCTGAAAAACAGAACGCGCGAAGGCATTCGGGAGTATGTTCACACTTCGGAGGTGTTGCTGGATAAGGCCAGTGAAAGCGAAAGACAACGGACCCTGGAGGTAGCCTATCTACTGACCGAGAATGCCGGGTTGAAGGCGTCTATCGGATTGTTGCGGGAAGCCGGTGAGAATGCGGAGCTTCGAACCGAGGCGCGGCGGACGGTGGAAGAGCAGGTAGAGTCGCTGCTGCATGGCCTGGGTTATGAGCTGTTGGTGATCGCGGACTCGCAGTACCGGACCATTGCAGCTCTGAAGCTACGCAGTGGAGGCTGGACCGAGTGCCGTTTCCTACCTCTGATTCCCAGCGAAGCGTCACTTCTGGATGTGGATGGCATTCTCTACGAGCTGGAAACGGCCCCGATCAGTCTGAACGGAGAGCCGATTGGCCACCTGGCATTAGGGAAACAATTCGATCTGGCCCTGTTGAACTCTGTCGGCAACGTTGCCCTGACCTATCGGGGAAGATTGCTACGCAGCACGTTGCCGCAAAACATGCATCGGCAGATGGAGCGCGGCATGAACGGAGCTTGCACCAGCAATTCAGATGGCTGCGAATTGAGGTTGAATGGCGAGAAATACCTGGTGCTGCCGTTGCGAAGAACAGGCCTTGGCGGAGAGTATAAACTGCTGATGTTTTACTCTTTGGATCAAGCCGTGGATAACTTCCTTTCAAGCCTGGCGCGGGTCTTCGCAGGAATTGCAGGGGCTGGCGCCATGCTCACGCTTCTTCTGGCGCTCCTGACATCATGGGCGGTCACGAAGCCGATCCAGGACTTCATCGCGCGGCTGAAGCGAAGCGAGCACACGGGCGAGTTGCCAGCCGACTTGCCCGAAGACTCCGGAACACTTGAAATCAACCTTCTTGCAGCCGCCTGGAACCGCGCCGCCGCGGCCGCGGGCCGTTATTCGGACGAACTCAAGGCTGCGAAAGAAGCTGCGGAAGCCGCCGATCGAGCGAAAAGCGAGTTTCTGGCCAACATGAGCCACGAGATCCGCACTCCCATGAATGGCGTGATCGGCATGAACGGCTTGCTCCTGGAAACCGCGCTTACTGAAGAACAGCGCGAGTATGCAGAGACCGTTCACGAGTGTTCGAGTTCGCTGATGGCGATTCTCTCCGACATTTTGGATTTTTCCAAAATGGAGGCAGGTAAGACGACTTTGAATCTGGAGCTTTTCGACTTGCGAAAAGTTGTGGACCAGGTAGCCGTGTTGCATTCCGCCAAGGCAAGGGAAAAGGGCGTGACACTCGCCGTTCGTTACGCTTTCGGTCTTCCGACGGAAGCCACAGGCGACCCGAAACGCATCGGCCAGGTAATCACCAACCTGGTGTCAAACGCGCTGAAGTTCACCGAAAAGGGCCAAGTGATCATTCGCGTGGATGGGGGAGAGCGGACGGAAACCGAGATGTTGTTTCGCATCTCGGTCGAAGATACCGGGATCGGAGTGCCACCAGACAAGCTTGCGGCAATCTTCGAGAAATTCGTGCAAGCGGATGGCTCTATCACCCGGCGTTACGGCGGCACGGGTCTCGGTCTCGCGATATCCAAACAGCTTGTCGAAAGAATGGGCGGCGCAATCGGCGTGGATAGCAGAGTGGGGCTCGGTTCCACCTTCTGGTTTACTCTCCGTCTTCCGACTCAAACCAAGCGGTTAATTTCACAGGATGAAACGTATGCTCGTGCATAGATGCGGGGCAGGTCTCCTGCTGCTGGCTGCGTGCTCGCTGCCAGTCACGGCGCAAGAAGCCGAGACCGGGATCGCGGTGCCGGTGACGATCACGGGAGGAGCGTTGTACTCGCACCGCATGCTAGGAGACAATCCGGCTGCCGGGCCCTTGGCCGGAGCGTTTCATGCAGCGTTCTCCCCGAGCCTGAGACTGAATGCGCATTGGTTTGCGTATGCATCGATCCAGCTCCGATCGACACCGTTCTATTACTATGACGCATTCGATGCGGATCACGACATCAAGTTACAGGCAGTGCAGGCATTCGTTGGTTACACAAGGACCTATAAGTCGGCGAGGCTGCTGGTAAAGGCCGGGCAACTCGTTACGGCGTTCGGCTCATTTCCTTTGCATTACGATGACGCTGACAATGCGCTTTTGGATCAGCCGCTGAGCTACTCAACTTATCTGAAGCTTCCGCCGCTTCCAAGGGCATGCAATGCCCAAGTTTTCACCCAAAACCAAGACGCTCCCTGGACGGGCAGCCCATGCGGCGGCTGGCAAGCAGACGAGTACGGTCTGACGCCCGTTACTCTTTACGGATTGCCGGGAGTCGAAGTGGACCTTTCAGTTCATAAGCTGGACGCGCGTTTGCAGTTAACCAACAGTTCCCCGGCCAATCCGCAAAACCTTCTCTCCGGCAGCCAGCACGCTCAATGGGCCGCAGGCGGCGGATATACGATCATTCAGGGCTTTCGCGTCGGTGGTTCGGTCTTTCAGGGACCTTATCTGGATCGCACGGCGGCGGCATTCCTTCCGCCGGGGAAGACAGTAAGTGACTTCCCTGCGACCGGCGCCGGACTCGACACTCAGTGGGCGCGCGGGCGCTGGAGCACGAGCGGCGAGTGGCAGTGGTTCCGTTTTGACTCTCCTGGCTACCGCATTTCTCCGAGCATGTCTGTCGCGTACGCCGAGGTGAAGGCGGTGCTGACACCCCGCTTCTACGCCGCGCTGCGGGTGGCAGATCAACGCAATGGCCGCGTCGCGGATCTCACTCAGCAGACGACCGAAGCGTTCGAGGCCAACGTGCAGGCCTACGAGTTCGCCGTCGGTTACCGGCCGGATCGATGGCAATTGTTCAAGATCGGCTATGAGTGGCTCAAAAGCAACGACATTCCGGGAACGCGCGACAACGTTCTAGGTGTTCAACTGGTGACGAGTATTCAACCCTTGTCAAAGGCCTGGCGCTGATTGAGCGCCGGCGTTAGAGATTGAGGCGGATCTCCGTAGACTCCACTGAGTGCATCGCCAGTTTAGCCAAGCCCGCGGAAAAACCCACAAGGACGACCGAGATCACTAGGCTCAATTCCAGGAAACCTGGGCCGCTTTCCGGAACGGCGAGCCGGCGCGTCCACGCCCACGGTTGGCGCGAAAGATACAAAAGGACGATCAGCAGAAGCAGCAGTCCCTGGCGCATGGTCCGCTTGGCGGCTTTGGCGCTGCGCGCTCCCATTGCGACGGCAGCAGCAAGAGACGCCGCGAACAGTGATGACGCCAGGCTGACCAGCGCCAGACCTGCCACAAACAGCAGGGGAAGATCGGGGAAGGTCCCGAGCGACGCACGGAGCGACACCAGGGCCAGCCCGAGGATGACGACGACCGACACCCATCCATAGACCGCGCCCGCACCGATCTTGCCGTTGAGCCACTCGCGGCGTTGCGCGCTTGTTTCAGGCTTCAACTGCCGTTCTCCTGCGACAGACTCGGCGACAACCGGCGGCGCGAGGAGCAGGGGCAGGCACGCGTACATCAGCAGCACGCGGACTTCGATGAGGGCGAAACCGAAATAGAGGGGGGCTACAATGCCAAGCACGACTGCGCCCAGCCCATAAAGCGATACGCCGGCAGTGCCACCCATGTGTCGCCGCAGTTTGGTGAGTTCCCAGAGGATGCTCTCGCCCATCAGTTTGCGTACTCCGCGGCGAAATGCTAACTCGACAGGGGAGCGATTAGCGCAAAAAGGATCAAGGCCACACCGGCTACAGCGAACCATATTTGCCCGGGCAATCGTCCTTCCCGGTTTAAGTTGACCATGCGGCGGACTGGTCTCAATTGCAACCCATAGAGCGAACCGCGAAAGCGATCCTCAAGATCATAGAGCTGATCCAGGAGACGGCCCCCAGGAGCTATGCCGAAAACAATGGCCGCGCATCCAGTGATAAGAGCCATCGCGAGGTAGTGCATGCCTCCCTCATCATAGCGCTCCTACCCCAGCCCGGCTTCGCGCAAGAACTGCGCGGATTCCTCGGGCGGAGTCGGATTGATATAGAATCCGGTTCCCCACTCGAAACCAGCCACCTTCGTGAGCCGCGGCATGATCTCGATGTGCCAATGGTAATGCGGCATTGCGGCTTCCTGCACGGGGGCCGTGTGGATCAGGAAGTTGTAGGCCGGCCGGTCGAGTGTCTTATCGATTTTGCGCAAGGTAGAGCGCAGCACCCAGGCCAGATTCTGCAAATCCGGCGCGCCACACTCCTCGAAGTGCGAGTCATGGCGCTTCGGTATGATCCAGGTCTCGAATGGAAAGCGCGCGGCGTAGGGCTCAATTACGACGAACCGCTCGGTCTCCGTCACCAGGCGGGCACCCGCCTGAGATTCCTGACGCACGATATCGCAGAATACGCAGCGCTCTTTGAAATTGTAATAAACCTGCGCACCGTCCAACTCTTCCTTGACCCGCTTTGGAATCACCGGCAGCGCAATGAGCTGCGAATGTGTATGCTCGAGCGTGGCGCCGGCATGCTCGCCGTGATTCTTGAAGAGCAGAATGTAAAGCAGGCGGCGGTCCTTGCGCAAATCGAGCATACGCTCGCGGAAGGCCCAGAGAACATCCTCCACTTGCTTCTCGCCCATGGTGGCCAGCGTCGCGGTATGCTCGGGCGTTTCAATAATCACCTCGTGCGCGCCGATGCCGGCCATCTTGTCGAACATGCCGTCACCTTGCCGGTTCAGATCGCCTTCGATACCGAGCACGGGGAACTTGTTGGGGATGACGCGTAGCGACCAGCCGGGCTGATTGGCGCCGCCGTTCACGCGGTAGGCCAGCACCTCCGGGGGCGTCTTTTGTTCGTTTCCGTAGCAGAAGGGACAGAAACGAGTAGGTGGTGGAATGACGACGGGCTCGCGACTGAAGTCCGAGGGGCGGCGCGCGCGGTCGGTGGAGATGATGACCCAGCGGCCCGTAATGGGGTCTTTACGAAGTTCCGGCAATTTCGATGAAAGCCTTTTAGCGCAGGCATCATGGCCTGCACGTCGGTGCGTTCCAAGAAAGCTCGCAGGCCAACGAAGCCCGCGACAGGCTATTATAGCGTTCGCTTGGGCCGGAAGGCATCCCGGAGCAAACTAATTCGGGGCGGCCTGGTCAACAGGATGCTCACAATATCGAACCGCACCGCGCCCCAGTCCACAGTCGCGTGCCTCACGTAGTCGCGAGCGGCACGGACCAAATACAACTGCTTTTCGGGATCAACCGCGCTTTCCGGCGTCCCGAACTCGCCGGTGGCACGCGTTTTGACCTCGACGAAGGCGAGCTGATCTTTCTCCCAGGCGATGAGATCGATTTCGCCTGCTCCCGCGCGCGGCCGGTAGTTGCGCGCGACGATTGTGAACCCATGGCGGCGGAGATAGCGATGCGCCAGGTCTTCGCCGTGCTGGCCGGCGGCAA
>Ga0335081_10006419_pt1 | contig 18725 bp, 11 predicted proteins | sample Lox_Sample_35_FD_206713 | JGI IMG/M metagenome (GOLD analysis project Ga0335081, IMG submission 206713) | Soil microbial communities from Loxahatchee National Wildlife Refuge, Florida, United States - Lox_Sample_3.5 | ecosystem: Environmental > Terrestrial > Soil > Wetlands | place: USA...
ACGGGTCGAGCGGCACCGGCGGCCGGCCCACGCTGGTGTCCTACTCCCGCGCCGACGTCGCGCTCTGGGCCCGGATGTGCGCGCGGGCGCTGGCCGCGGCCGGGGCCGGGCCAGGCTCGATCGTGCATAACGCGTACGGGTACGGCCTGTTCACCGGCGGGCTCGGCATCCACCAGGGGGCGATCGAGCTCGGCGCGACCGTGGTGCCGGTCTCCGGCGGCATGACGGCCAGGCAGGTCACGCTGATCAGGGACCTGAAGCCGCAGATCCTGACCTGCACGCCGTCGTACGCGATCCGGCTCGGCGAGGCGCTGGTGCAGGCCGGGCTGACCCGCGAGACCGGCCTGTCACTGACCGCCGGGGTGTTCGGCGCCGAGCCGTGGACGCAGGAGATGCGGGTCAGGATCAACGACCTGCTCGGCATCGCGGCCCTGGACATCTACGGCCTGTCCGAGGTGATCGGCCCCGGCGTGGCCAGCGAGTGCATCGTGGCCGCCGACGGCCTGCACGTCAACGAGGACCATTTCCTGGTCGAGACGCTCGACCCGCTGACCGGCGAGCCCGTCCCCGAGGGCGAGCCGGGCGAGCTGACGTTCAGCACGCTGACCAAGGAGGCCATGCCGCTGCTCCGCTACCGCACCGGTGACATCGCGGCGCTGCGCCGCGGCACCTGCGCGTGCGGCCGGACCCTGGTCAGGATGTCCAAGGTGACCGGCCGCAAGGACGACATGCTGGTGATCAGGGGCGTGAATGTCTACCCGAGCGAGATCGAGCGGGTGCTGCTTGCCGAGCCCGCGGTGTCGCCTGACTACCTGCTGGTCGTCGACGAGAGGGGCGGCGGCCGCGACCTGATCGCCTGTTGTGAGATAACGGAGCGCACCGGCGACTCGGGCGGCGAGGCCGACCTCGGCGGCGCGCTGCAGGACCGGCTGCGCGACGCGCTCGGCCTGCGGGTCACCGTCGCGATGATGCCGGCCGGCTCGGTACCGCGGACCGAGGTTGGCAAGGCGGTCAGGGTACGTCGCTGGTCGGGCGGCGAGCCCCCGGTCCCCGGCCTGCCTGGCTAGGGTCGGCTCCATGGGGCGCGCGGCGCGGCTCGGCGTGATGGGCGGGACGTTCGACCCGATCCACTACGGCCACCTGCTCGCCGCGAACGAGGCAGGCCGCGCCCTGGACCTCGACGAGGTGGTCTTCGTCCCGGCAGGCCGGCCGTGGCAGAAGGCAGGACGCTGCCTCGCGCCCGCCGAGGACCGTTACCAGATGACGGCGCTCGCGACCGCGACCAATCCGCTGTTCTCGGTCAGCCGGGCCGAGATCGACCGGTCAGGGCCGACCTACACCGTCGACACCCTGGCCGGCCTGCGCGCCGAGCGCGGGCCGGACGCCGAGCTGTACTTCGTGATCGGCGCCGACGCGCTGAGCGGGCTGCGCACCTGGCGCGAGCCTGACCGGGTGGCGGCCCTGGCGCACCTGGTCGGCTGCACCAGGCCGGGACACGAGTTCGTCAACCCCGGGCTGAGGGACGGGCAGTTCACGCTCGTCGAGATCCCGGCGCTGGAGATCTCATCGAGCTTGTGCCGCGAACGGCTGCGCGCCGGGCTCGGCGTCACCTACCTCGTGCCTGACGTAGTCATCCAGTACATTGCGAAGCGCGGGCTGTACCGCGCCGAGGGGTGACCCACGCGGGCGGTGGCGGCCGGCGATCCATGGGCAGCGGGCAGGAGTGGCGTTGCGGCTTGACGGCGTTGGCAAGCGGTATGGGACGCGGCTGCCCTGGGTGCTGCGCGACGTGAGCCTGGAGATCAGGCCGGGCCGGCTGGTGCGGCTCGAGGGCCGCAACGGCAGCGGCAAGTCCACGCTGCTGAAGATGATCGCCGGGGTCTGCGAGCCCAGCCGCGGCACCGTGACCGGGCGGCCGATCACCGGGTACGTGCCCGAGCGGTTCCCGCCCTCGCTGCCGTTCTCGGCCCGCGACTACCTCAGCCACATCGGCCGGGTGCACGGCCTGGCCGGCGGCGACCTCGCGGAGCGGATCCAGGCGTGCCTTGACCGGCTGGGCGGCTGGGAGTTCGCTGACGTCCCGTTGCGCAATATGTCTAAGGGCATGTGCCAGAAGGTGGCGGTGGCGCAGGCGCTGCTGCCCAGCGCGGGGCTGCTGGTGCTTGACGAGGCCTGGACCGGGCTGGACGTCGAGGCCAAGGCCGCGCTCGACGAGGTGGTCGCCGAGCGGATCGCCGAGGGCGGCAGCGTGGTGTTCGTGGACCACGATCCGAACCGGCTGGCCGGGCTGGACGCCGAGCGCTGGCGGATCGCGGACAGCCGGGCCAGGCGAGTAGCCGCGGCCGGGGCAGCGGTGGCCGGGAGCGCGGGGAGCGGGGCCGGGCAGGAGCCGGTCAGCGCGCCGGTCTCGGCCGAGGCGGCCGAGACCGGCCCGCAGCCGCCGCCGCAGGTCACGAAGGCGGCAGCGGCCCAGACGAAGCCGCGCCCGGTTCTGACCGAGCCCGCCGCCGCGGTGGCGGCCGAGCCTGCCGAGGCCGACGTCGACCCTGCTTCCGCGGGTCTGCCCGCCGAGGCCGCCGCACTTGCGGCCGAACCAGGCGCCGCCGTCATCGTGGTGGCCGGGTACCCGCCGGGCGCGGCCGATCCCGTCCGGCTGCCCGGCGTGCGGTCTGCCAGCAGGGACGGTGACCGGGTGAGCGTCGCGGCCGAGCCCGGCACCTCTGACCGCGTCCTGCGCACCCTGCTCGGCGCGGGCGACAGCGTGCACGTCCTGAGCGTCCGGACGGCGCCAGGCCAGCCCGGAGGCGAGCGGTGATCGCGCTCACCAGGTACCAGGTCGCGCTGCTGCTGCGGTCGCACCGGTGGATCCCGCCCGCGGTGCTCTACGTGTTCGGCGTGGTGGCACTCGGCGGCATCAGGCTGCCGCTCGGTGCCGGGCTGGCTCCCGCGCTGAGCTGGGCCGCCCTGATGCTGGTCCCGGCGGTGGCCTGGCTGACCCGCTCGATCCTGATCGCCGAGCCGTCGGCCGCGCGCGCCTGCGTGGCCGCCGCGGGCGGACCGCGCCGCACGCAGATCGCCGCACTGCTCGCCGCGGTGCTCGTCGGCGTGGCGTTCGGGCTGATCGGCATCGTCTGGGAGACGTTCAGCGCCGGCCTGCCGCGGACCGCCGCGACGAACGCGATCCGGCTGGGGGCCGCGTTCCACGTGGTGGGCGGCGGGCTGCTCGCCGCGCTGATCTGCCTGTTCGTGGCCTCGGCGATCGGCGCCTTGTGCAACCCGCCCGTCGTGCGCAGGCCGGGCCCGGGCATGCTGACCACGACCGCCGCCGTCGTGCTCGCGGTCGCCTGGAAGGTATCGCCGGCCAACGCCGCCCTGCGCACCCCCGTGACCGGCGTCCGGACGTCCGACTGGCCGCACGGCGTGCCGCTGATCGCGGCCGTCGCGCTGCTGGCGATCGGCTGGGCTGTTTCGGCCTACTTCGCCGCGCGCCGTGACGGCTAACCACTCGGCGAGCTTGCCGCGGCGGGATACGCTGAACGTGCCGCTGTGGCGTTCAAGTGCCGGGCCGGCCGGTCCGATGGTCGCAGCTTTCGCCTACGAGGAGGATTCGCAGCACTCGTGACTGCCACTGACCGAGCCGTCGAGCTCGTCAGGATCGCGGCGATCGCCGCTTCCGACAAGCTGGCCACCGACATCATCGCGTACGACGTCAGCGAGCAGCTCGTGATCACTGACGCTTTCCTGCTCTGCTCCGCCGCGAACGACCGGCAGGTGCGTGCCGTCGTCGACGAGATCGAGGAGAAGCTCGCCCGCGCCGGGGCCAAGCCCGTGCGGCGCGAGGGCGAGCGCGAGGGCCGCTGGGTGCTGCTCGACTACCTCGACGTCGTGGTGCACGTTCAGCACGCGGAGGAGCGGGTGTTCTACGCGCTCGAGCGGCTGTGGAAGGACTGTCCGCAGATCCCGCTGCCCGAGACGGTCACCGCGGGCCGGTCAGCCAGGGACCGGCACTGAGCGCGGGGGAGCCCGGCGCCGGAGCGGAGGCGGGACCGGCCGGAACCGCGGAGCGCGGCGAGTCGGCGGAGAACATCGCGGGGCGCGGGGACGACGGGGGAACGGCCCGCCCAGCCGATCGGCATGGCGGCAGTCGTGACCGCGCCGGGAGCGGTCCTGCGAATCTGTTGCGGCTCGTGCTCTGGCGGCACGGTCAGACGGCCTTCAACGCCGAATCGCGGTTTCAGGGACAGCGGGACGTGCCGCTCAACGCGCTCGGCCGGGCGCAGGCGAAGCGGGCGGCGCGGCACCTGGCCACCCTGCGGCCGACCCAGATCTGGTCGTCCGACCTGTCCCGCGCGAGCGCGACCGCCGGCTACCTGGCGCGGCTGTGCGGCCTTGGGGTCCAGCTCGACAAGGACCTGCGCGAGCGGCACGGCGGCGCCTGGGAGGGCCTGACGATCGAGGAGATCAGGGCAAAGTACCCGGACGACCTCACCGCCTGGCAGCCGCCTGGCGGGGAGACCTCGGAGTACGTGGCCGAGCGGACCGCCGCCGCCCTGTCGCGGATCGCCGACCAGGCCGGGCCGGGATCGCTCGTGGTCGCTGTCGGTCATGGGGCATCGCTGACCTGGGGGATGTCCAGGCTTCTCGGCCTAGGCGACCGGGTCACCGGGGGCATGGGGAACTGCTGCTGGTCGCTGCTGTCGCGGCGGGCGGGCGGGGGGCCGTGGCGGCTGCTCGAGTTCAACGTGGGCGCGCTGCCGGAGCCGGTCGAGGTGGCTGAGCTGGGGGACGAGGACTAAGGCCAGTCCGTGGCCCGAGCTGGTGGGCTCGGGGAGGGCCTGGGTGGCGGGCTGGCAGGGCAGGGCGTGCGAAGCCGGGTATTGCGCGGGGCCAGCGGGCCGCGGCTGGTGCCCGGTTTCTAGTACACTGGCGTGGCGCTGGCGACCGGAGCAAGGTTCAGGGTCTGCGGCGTGTTGCGGGGCTATAGCTCAGTTGGTAGAGCGCTTGCATGGCATGCAAGAGGTCTGGGGTTCGAATCCCCATAGCTCCACCTGGTAGAGGTAGTTTTTCGAATCTCTGATCGATCAGCATAGAACGAGTACAGCAGCAAAGTACAGCAGCATGCTCCCCATCCCCGCGGACTGCTGCCACGTCGCTAATGACCACGCTGGGCCACTCGATCATGCTCCGGCCAGATCTTCCTGAGCGCACCGCCTTGGTGAGCCGAGGCCTGATCGCTCATAGGATTAGGCCCTGTCGGCACCGACTCCCCAGGCAGGATGCGCCTGGCGGGGCGTGGGGGTCGTCTGGCGATTTCACGTACGCCGTCACTGGGGACGGAATTTGAGCAAGAGCAGTCTGGCTGTCGCGTCGCGCAGCGGAGATCCCGGCGATCCGGGCAGTTGGACGGGTCCGCTGAACCGCTTGCATACGTTGGTGGTTCCGTCCAAGATCGACCCGCCTGTTGAGACGCGCCAGCAGGTGCTGCCTTTCGAGTGCCTGGCATGGGAGAACTTCGAGCGGTTCTGCTTGCGGCTGGCCATAGGTCGTGGCGAGGTCGTTCACTCAGCGGACCATGGCGGTAATACCGCGGCCGACGGGCGCAGGAGCGCTCGTGACGCCCGTTTGTACGGCGTCCGGGGCCAGGACCAGCAGGGAGTCGACCTGTACGTGCGCCTCGCGCAGGTTCCCGATGGAAGCAGTCCCGAACGGCGTTACCTGTGCCTGCAATCACGCCGTATCGCTAAGCTGACCGCCGCCAAGCTGGAGAAGGCCGTCTCTGATTTCCTGGCAGGGAAGTGGCCCCCGTCATGCCATGTGTTCGTGTACGCCACCAGCCTGGCAGCGGTCCGGAGAGAACTGGCCGACGAGATCCGGATCCAGACTGAACGCCTCAGGCGCGAAGGAATCGAATTCGAGGTCTGGGACGCCGAACTCATGTCGCCGTGGCTGAAGGACGGGCCGTCGCTGGTCTACGACTTCTTCGGGCGTGCCTGGGCGGAGGACTTCTGCGGACGCGATGCTGTTGACCGGCTCGGCACCAGGCTCGACGCCGGGCAAGTCGGGGACTTGCGCGACCAGATGCAGCGGTTCTACACGGCGATGTTCGACGCCACCGACTCAGGCATGATCAGCTTGCGGCAGGCGAATGTGCCCCGGCTCGCGGTACGCGAGCGGTTCATCCTCCCGGACGTCCTTGTCACCGGGCAGCCTTCCCGCGGAAGGATCGCGATTCCCGGCGCCGCCGCTGAACTGCATGGACTCTCGGGCCTTGCCTCCCTGGCGGATGCGGGCGTCGTGGGCGCCTGGTACCGGCGGGCGCATGCCACTCGGTACGGCAACGCCGGGCCGCCAGCGGTACGGGCCGTGCCCGGCGACGACGCGGCAGGGTTCCAGCCCCAAGAGGATCGCGGCTCGCGCTTGCCGTTCGCCGGTGCGGCGCCTCCGGTGCGAACTGACCCCGACACGTGGCTCGCCTCGGGTGATCGTCACGTCCTGGTTGGAGCTCCGGGCAGCGGAAAGACCACGTTCTTCCGCCACCTGGTACTGGACATGCTGTCGGACTCGCCTTCTTTCACCTTGTGGACGAGGCGGCTCGGGGACCGGCTGCCGGTCTGGCTACCGTTTCACTTCTTCACCTGGCGGCAGGCCAAGTACCGCGACGCCAATGCCTCGCTGGCCGCGACGCTCCGGGCATGGCTGGAACAGCACGATGCGGCCAGCCTGTGGCCCCTCGTCGAGGTCGCGCTTCAGGACGAGAGGCTCCTGCTGATCATCGACGGGCTGGACGAGTGGGTGAGCGAGAGCGCCGGTCGCTCCGCGGTGGCGGGACTTGAGACCTTTCTCGGCACCAGGAAGGTGCCCGCGCTGGTATCGGCCCGGCCGTACGGGCTCGACCGGATGCCCCTGGCCGGGGACTGGGACTACGCGGGGATTGCCGAGCTGTCTGCCGTGCAGCAGCGCAAGCTGGCCGGCTTGTGGTTCGATGCCGCGAAACCCGGTCCTGGCCCGCTGGTGCCGGAAGGCGCGCGGCTGGATGACTTCATGGCCGAGGTCGACGGCAAAGCAGAGCTCCGCCAGCTCGCCGCCACGCCAATGTTCCTGCTGCTCCTGGTCGGGCTGCGGTTGTCAGGAGTCCCGCTGCCGGAGCGGCGGTTCGAGGTTTACGAAGCGGTCGTCACACAGCTGCTGAAGGACCATCCCGCCGCGCGGGCCGCAGCGGCGCGAGTAGCTGCTGAAAACGGCGGCCTCCCGGCAGACGATGTCCGCCAGGTCCTGGCTCACCTGGCTTTCCGTTGGCAGGAACGCGGAGAGTTCACGCCGGTCCCGGACAGCACTGTCCGCGCCGACCTTGTCGCCGCGCTGAAAGACCCCGGACATCTGGCCATGGACGCCCAGTCCGCAGCCCGCATGGCGCGGACGCTCACCGAGATCGCCGAGGGGCAGCTTGGCGTTCTCGTCCGATATGGGCGTCAGGACCTGGGGTTCCTTCACCGGGTCTTCCTGGAGGAACTGTCTGCTGGGCATGCGGCCGACCGGCTGTCCGCCAGTGACCGCCTGGACCTTTTCGCCCGGCATGCGCACGATCCGCGCTGGAGCCAGGTGCTCCTCGGCGTCCTGTGGCGTACCCGGCGGCCAGCCGAAAACAGCACACTTCTCCAGGCCATCGCCGACCAAGCCGACGGCAGCCAGCCGAGATCACTGACGGCCCGCGAGCTACTGGCTGAGGCCGTCTTCGCGGGCTCCCAACTGCCCGCCGCGGATACCGCACGGCACGCCCTCGCCGTACTCGACGCGATCGAGACCCATCCCCATCTCCCGCACCGGCAGCGCCTGCTCGCGGCTTCCGTAGCTGGCCTGCCGAACCCGGCGGGCAGGTTCTTGCGCGAGCGGCTGCCCCGCTGGACGCTCATCCCGCACCGCCTGCCGCCCGCACTGTTCCACCATCTCGGCCAGGCTGCCAGCGATGCCGAACTGGACGAGCCTCTCTGGCCAGTCCTGGTCGCGGCCCTGGCCATGGAAGACACGGCGTGCGCGTCGAGCGCGGCCATAGCTCTTGCCGGCCGGTACGGCGGAACCGGGCACACCCAAGCCCGCGACGGCGTCCTGCGCGCGCTCCGGAACGCGGTGACCGCCAGCCACGCGGCGATCGCCCTGGCCTGCCTTGTACTCGGCTGGCCGTCCGATGCCGCCACCCAGAAGATGGTCGCCTGGGGACGACGGCAGCAGGCCCTGCCGGTCCGCGTCACCGCGCTGAGCGCGGTGCTCGGTGTGCTCCGCCGCGCCTTCACCACGGCAGATGCACCCGACTGCGCCCTCCCCGGAGCACAGCCGGTCTCGCAGGACGAGCGGAACTGGCTCGCCAGCCTTCTCCATTCCCACGATGAGTACGACAGCATGTGGCGGCCGCTGACCGCCCATGCCCTGGCTGCCGTTCTCCGCGACGATCCCGTCGCCTGGGGGAAGGCACGCGACGACGGCCTCAAGATCCTGGACAAGAACGGCGACACGCTAGGCGACCGGGGACTTGCCTGGGCCACGCTCCTGCTCTGCCATCCCGACGACCCGGCTGTCCTCGGCTTCGTATGCGACATCATCCGCACCGACCCGCATTACGTGCTCTTCCTCGGGCACGCCCCGCTTCTCGCCGCATACCCGGACCACCCGTCCGTCGCGCAGGCGATCGAGGACTCGCTGCGCGCCAACCCGCATGCCTACATGGACAGCCAGCTTCACGCGCTCGCAGGGATCGATCACGGCCCTGCCATGAAGGAAGCGCTCCTGGAGTCCCTGACCAGCGGCGCCTTCCCGCACTGGGCGGCCGGGGCGCTGGCCGCCCGCTGGGAGAACGACGAGGAAGCGCGGACCGCGCTCCGCACGGTCCTGGAAGGCGAACCGGTCCGGGCGTCCTACGCCGCAGCAGCAGCCGAGCGCATCCTCGGCCACGACGCAGCGGTGGAGCGGCTACTCGCCCTGCTCTCTATGCCCCGCAACGGCCCGGAGAGAATCCGCGCCGACATCATCGCCATCGCGCTGGCCAGCATGTACCGCGATGAAGCCGGATCCTCTGGAACGGACGCCGAGCGGGTTGCTGCTGCCTGCCTGGAGCACTTGCCCCATCCAGGCGACAAGGATGAAGCGATCGCCGAGGGCGAGATCATCGCGGCCCTGGGAGCAACCCAGGCAGCCCGCGACCGCGCCCGGTCCATGCTCGCCCGGCCTCAGGTGCCACTGACCACGCTCGCTGCCGGTTATGCGCGTGACCCCGAGGCACTCCGTCTGGTGCTGCGGCGGCTAAATGAAGCCTTCCCCACCCTGCCAGCCCAGCTGCGCGCTTACCTGTGCACGCTTCTGCGGGACAGCGCTGCCGACCGGTCGCTGGCCCGCGACCTTACCCGGCAATGGGCAGACGACCCCGACGACCAGGTGGCGGTCGCCGCATCCGCCGCATTCCACACTCACCTCCGTCACGACCACGACCGCGGGACCTTGCGACCCGGAGAGTGGGACGCGGCACTGACCGCAATCCGCCGCGAAGCAGTCAAGCGGGATTTCCGCCGCTGGGGACACCAGCGTGGGGCTTGGACCGGCGCCCTCCTGCTGGACAGGCTCAGCGCCCTCGACGATCTCAGCGACGGGCACGTGTCCGCGCGCTTGAACCTCGGCGACACACTCGGCCCCGCCGACATGACGCTGCTCAGCGCGGTCGCCGACGGATGGCCCGCTCTGCGGGCGCACTTCGGGGACCAGCTCCTCACTCGGCTGTCCGAGGACTTGCCGGTGAACTACGACAAAAGGATGACCTGGAACTACCTTGCCCTCGTGGCCGATCGCCAGCAACTGCTCAGCCTGGAACTGGCACAAGCCGTCGCTGACCAGCCCGAACTGCTGGACAACGACGGTGTACTTGCCTGGTACGCGAGCACGCACCGCGGCGACGAGAACCTGACCGACATCCTCATCAGTCGGCTGGACGACGGCACCAATGCCCGCACCCTGGCCAGCGTGCTGCTCGCCGACCCCCGCGACCTGGGGCTCGCCCCGGATGCTGTCCAGGCGCGACTTCGGTCACTATTTCGCCGCGACCGCCTCTGGTACCCGCCGTTCCAGTCCGGAGCCCTAGAGACCCTGTCCGACGGATTCCCTGGCGACGACCTCGTGCGGAAATTCTGGGACATTATCGCTGACGCGCGGAAGCGCGGCGAGCCGGCTGGCATGCACCCCCGGACGTACTATCCCCTCGCCTACGCCGCAGTGCCGACCGAAGAATTGCTTGACCTGCTCGCACGAGACACCGGGCGTATGGCGGCGTGGGGTGACACGTACTTCGACACGCACTTCAGCCGCGCCATCACCCGCCGCCTCCGCCGCGACGCCAGTGCCCGCGCCAAGATCGAGGCATTCATCCTGGCCCCCGAGACCGCCGACGCCCAGGCCTCATGCTTTGCCAGCCTCGCGGGCGAAGCATTCCCCCTCAGCGACGAGCTCATTTCAAACCTGACTATCCGTCTCCAGCAGCAACTGCTCCTGCCCGCACCGGACATGACCCACGACTACCTCTCCGGCGCTGATATTCCGGTCCCTGTCCTCCTACTCCAGATCCTTCACACCGGCATCGGAACGAACCCGTGAAACTGCGCGCCGCCAGTTCACCGCCCGCCCGATCAGCTGCATGATCCTGACCCTGACGGCAGCCAGCCCCGCACGATGCACACCGGCCCGCAGACTTCGCCAGACCGGAAAGGTGAGAAGGATCACCAAGATGGCCAGAAGCACCCGTCACAAGACCTGCTAGCAGTGGCGACCTGCTACGACGCACTGCCCACCTCGACTCCTCCACGGATCTGGCACCAGGGAGGGAGTCAACGATAGAAGGTATCCGGGGAGTTACCTAGCCAACCCGTATTCACTGAACACAGCAGTAAGCTGTCGGCGCGCTGGCAGCTACTCGGGACGAGCACCTCGAAATGCTCCGATCTGCTGTGGGAGCTTCACTATTGCAATGCAAGCTTGTCGGCTGAGCACGGACTTGCGGAGTTCTGTGGCCCGATATCGATCGTCGTAATGACTCGGCAGCACGCCGTCTGGAACGCGGACGCCGACTCTCGATCCGTAGGCGATCAGGATCTGGCCGACGGCCAAAGCCTGCGCGGTCCAGGCGGGCTCTCCCGCAGCACCCCCGGTAGCGATATCGCATCGAGCGATGAGAGTTGCGGTCGGATCGGTGAGTTCCCACTTGCCTTCGCGTGGTCCGAAGGTCCAGCCCGCCGCCAGATGCGGTCCGATAGGCCCGGCGAGCGGAAGACCCATCTTCGTGGCAATCGCGACGCGGATGTCGTATGTGCCGTCGCTGCGCTGGATGAGGCCATTCCGGACCGGCTCGATCAGCGCGACGGGGCCCATGGCATCCTCGGCGCCAAGGAGCGATCGCAGTGGTTCTGCCGCTACATCGTCCGCGCTAAGGAGCCGCACGTGCGCCTGGGCGTCGCCATCCAGTTGCTCAAATAGCTCGGCTGGATCTCCGCGGGCCCAGTTTGGAGCCGACTGTCCGCCCGGATCCGGCGTGCGCGCTCTGCCGCGTGCCCGCCTAGCCATCGGCAGAGCGGGCGCGCTTCGCGTTGTGAAAGCGCATCCACACATTATGCTCCGCGCTGTGACTGGTCACCGGTGGCTTGAGCGGGAGCTGCCCCGCGACGCGCAGAACACGGCGCGGGAGACTAGGGCGCGATTCGAGTACCAGGACGCTTGCGTTGTGCTGCGGTGCATCCCGAACCTGCTGCCAGACGGCCAGGTCGCGGCCGTGGTGACCGAGTGGACGAGCGATTATGTCGTTCTCACCCTGGACGGCCGAGCCGAGCTTGTCTCGGTCAAGCACCGTGAGCACGACCAGCGGGCGTGGAGCTTCGCTGACCTGGTTAGGGAGAATGTCTTTCGCGACTTGCACCGCATCTGGAAGCAACTGGGGGAGGACGGAGATTACGTCTTTGAGTCCAACCGAGGCTTCTCCCGCCCGCTGCGCACGATAGCAGGGAAGGCTCCCGATCCTGCATCCGCTGAAGCGGAACTGCTGGCCGGTGCTCTTGGCGTGGGCGCGGCTGAGGCTGCCCGCTTCGCCTCTCGGTTGACCTTGCCTTCGGAGCCGACGCCCGATCGGCGGATTATTCGCGAGGTCTCCACAGCCCGCCTTGCCGCAGTAATGCCGCAACTCGGGCTGGATCCACGCCTAGCGCGAGCGTGCGTAACGGCTTTGGAGGCCCGGGTCGCCGCAGCCGCCGTAGAGCGCCCGCTTGAACCCGATCAGCGAGTACAAGCGCTTGCTGGCCTGATGCGCGACGTCCGTGACCACAGCGCGCCCAGCGTCAGAGACTTCCTGGTGACCATGGACGAATTCAGACAGGTCGTCGCCGCCACAGCGGCAGGACGCCGCCCGGAGGCCAAGATCCGCCCGCCGGTCAGGGATCCGTTGTTTAGCGGCCGGGAGGCCGAGGCCGCCAGCCTCGGGCAACTGCTATCACCAGGACCTGAAGGCCTCGTCACGCCCGTCGTATTGACAGGAATGCCCGGCGTCGGGAAGTCGGCGCTCGCCGAGCGGTTCGCATCCGATAGTTCGAAGCGCGCCCGGATCATTGCGGCTGACACCCGGGCAGGCCTCCTTGCTGGTATCAACCAGCTCAATCCGCCGCCAGAGCCACCTATTACTCCCGCCGAAGCCAGCTACACCCCACGACCGACTCGCCCACCCGAGCCAGCTATTCCCGACGACCCCGACCTGCTTCTGGTTATTGACGGGCTTAACGACCCGTCGGTCGTGGCCGGACTAATTCCTCGCGCGTCACGAACAGCGATCCTGATCACTACTACCTTGCCGCACGTCGACGACGGGTTCCGGGACTTGCAGATCGACACCCTGAGCCAGGCGGACGCCGAGGCATACCTGGCCAAGGTCCTGCCCGCCGCGACGCGAGATGACGTCGCCTTGCTCGTCGGGGCCTTCGGCGGCAACGCACTCGGGCTCGTTCAGAGCGCCAACTACTGCCTTGTCATGGGCATCACTCCCGGGCAGTACGTCGAGCGGCTGAGACACGACCCGGTGCGACTGCTCGATCGCGGGCAAGCCGCCGACCATCCGCAGACCATCGCCACCGCGATCAGCGCTGGTCTTGCCGAAGCGTGTACCAACCCAGCCGCGCGTGCCCTCGTCGGCGCTCTCGCCTTGCTCGCCCCTGATCCGGTGCCTGAATGGATCTTCAGCAAGCCGCCTGTCCTAGTAGAGCGTGGCGAGGACCAGGCCGATCCAGTGAGCGATGGCCATGTCCAGGAAGTCGCCGGGGATCTCGCGGCGCTAGCTGATCCCCTAGTCCTGGACTCCGCCATCGCTGCTCTGGGCCGATACGGCCTGGTGAGCCGGGGTTCCGGCGGACTGCATATGCACCAGCTAACCCAGGAAGTCGCCAAGGCAGTTATCAACCAGCCACCGCTGCGCGCGCGTTACGAAGCCACGGCTGGGCTCCTGGTCGCGGCCATGGGCAGAGATGGCCTCCGGCATTCGCCTGATGCCCTCACCTCGCACGTCACGGCCGCCGTTCAATCAGCGGCTCAGGCCGACGCCAACCCGCTCGTCACCTCGTACCTGATCAGATGGCTCGGGAACCGGCATTACGAGTATGGCGACCTCGCGACCGCGGTGTCCTACCTGCGACAGGCCGCTGACATGACATCCCAGCCCGGCATGCCGCCCGAGAGCCTCTACGCCGTCTTGCACGACCTAGTTGGGGTCCGCCGTGCAGCGGGCGACATCGACGGCGCACTGACCAACGCTGACCAATGGGCTGATGCCGCCCGCTCGGCTAGCGCAAGCCTGGACGAGTACCACGCCAGGTTCGCCCGGGTGGCCACACTCGCATACGCCTCCCGGTTCCGGCAGGCCGCCGCCGAGCAAACAACTCTGGCTGGCGAGCCGAAGCCAGCCGGGCTGACAGTGAGCGAGCAGATCATCGAGCTGTCTGTTCTGGCCGAAATACGCCGTGGCCTCGGTGATGCCGAAGCAGCCCTTGACTTGGTGGACCAAGCCGCCCAACTGGCCTGCGACCAGACCAGCGGGCTTGCCCGCGCCGACCACCTCGCCGCCCTGGGCAGCCAGGCATCCGCGCTCGAACGCTTCCTCGGGCATGAGCAGATCGCCGTGGAACGCCAACAGGAAGCAGTCAAAGCCGCGCGCGAGCTCGGGCTCCGGATGCCCCTGGCCAGGCAACTACAGGGACTGGCCTCCCGGCTAATCGACTACGGGGACGCGGAGGAGGCGGCAAAAGCTCTCAGCGAAGCAAAGGAAATCGCAGAGGCCGAAGGGCAGGAAAACCAACTGCGCGGAGACATCCTGCAGACTGCGGGCCGGATCGCCCTAGCCAGAGAAGACCCCGACTCCGCCAGCCGGCGGCTCTCCGAGGCTATCCCCTTGCTTGACGCCAATGGCGAGTCCTACCGCGCTGATCTGGCGACCGCATGGTACAACCTGGCGACCGCACAAATGAAGCTGTCCGAACCCGCACTAGCGGCATCCAGCTACCTGAAAGCGCGGAACATCGAAGCTGGCATCTACGGCGAGGACCATCCCGATCTGATCTCCAGCGAGTACAGCCTCGCGGCCGCCCTTCTCGCCAGCGGCAGCCTTGCAGCAGCCGAAGAAGCGATGAACCGATGCCTGCGGATAATGAGGCAAGGCGGCCGGCAGGCTCGCGTTTGGCGGCATGACGCGCTCAAGTTGGCGATCATGATCGACCTCGCCGGCAAGTCGCCGTCCGCCTAGACGGTTCTGCCCGCACCAACCGCGACCGCGAGCAAGTGAGCGGACTTGGCCGTCGCCGCCGGCGTAGCGGAGCCTGCAGCGGACTGCCGTCCGCAAGCAACACGCGCCGCCCTTGCAGCTGGTCGGCGGCACGAGCCGGCCAGCCAGCCATTCACGATCGCGGCGACCAGCGCCGCAGTACCACCTTCTGCAGCTGTGGTGGATTGTCAGGTCAATGAAGAATCGACCCCGCACTGTCGCGATATTCTCACAGTGTGCGATGTCTCGTGATCAGTCCATCCCGCCTAGACCTTTCGATCCTGCGTGCTGTCTTGACAGAGCACGCGGTCGATATCGAATCGACTTCCGATGTGGGCGCTGGCGTCACACTTGCCGATGCGTCATTGGCCGAGTATGACTTTGCCGTCGCGGTGATCCCCGCCGATCATCAACGCGACGCGAGTATGTCGGCTATCTACGTCGAGATTGGCGTTGCTGTGGGCCGCGGCCTCCCGTTGCTCGTTATCGCGGAGCGGTCTATTCCGCCTTTGCCCGCGCTGGCCGGCGCCGGACTCGCAATAGTGGTGATCTTGACATGCTGTGTCATCGTGATGGCGGTAAAAGGCGCCTGGTTCAAATGGGAACTGGCGCGGGCTTACCTCGCCCTGAGGCGCCGGATTCCGTGGCGCCTCATGACATTCCTCGCCGACGCACATCGCCGCGGAGTGCTCCGCCAAGTGGGCCCGGTCTACCAGTTTCGCTGAACGTGACGTCATCAGCTTCTTCGGCGCCGAGCAGATCGACGTCGCTGTCGGCAATCCGCGACTGCCCGACGGGCTACCGTTGCTGCCCACAGTGCTGATAGTGGAATGCAAAGATTGGGCACGGCCGGTAGACAGCAAGACGGTCGGTTACTTCATTAACATACTCGCTAACCGGGGTGTCGAGGCTGGAGTCCTGATTGCCGCGAACGGAACCTCCGCGTGCTGGTAGCCGTTCTCTGCGAAGCAGAAACGCAGCCACTGCGGCTGGTGCCGCGCAAAGAATCACGCCGCCAAACAGAAGACTAATGACGAATGGGACAGCATATTTGAATCGGGCAAGATTGACGTCGGCGTAGTTAGAATAGGTAATCGCCGAAGCGCCGGCGTACAAGCATGCCGCAATCCATACTGAGAGGCCTAGCAACCATGTAATTGCTCCGCGCGCCCCATTGATGAGCTGCCACCAGGCGAGATCGGTCGATCTAACCGTCCGCTCGAGGTGCGCGGCGAGAAACGCGAGCCATCGTTCGGCCTGGCTTGTTGACCACGACACTCCGCCCGTCGTAGATTCAATTCTCTTCTGATATGCTGCCGGCACGAACGCGTCGAGCAGTCGTTCTGTGATCGCGCTCTCATCCGCCAGTCCGCACAGTTCGGCGGGATCTGGCTGGGCCGGGATGGGGTCGCCTGGGCGGGGATTGTAGATGTCCCGTGCCATGCTGGCCATGAGCGGGCTGGAAAGTACCCGCGCCAGCGGCGTCGCGTTCCCGAGCTCTCGCAGTACCGGCGCCCAGCGTGCCTGTCCGACCGCGCCCGCATCCTGGCACAGGTAGTGCTCTACGTCCGTGGAGTGGAGTGGTCGGAGCTCGACTGCCGCAGCGCCGCGCAAAGTGATGGCTGGTCTGCCCGCCGGTTGGACTGCATCGCGGTAATCACTAGTCCGGCAGGTGAGCACGAGCGGTTGCCCAGGCAGCATGGCGTCATTGACGGCGGCGATCGCTCGTCCGCGGTTTGGTTCGGGGATCTCGTCGAGTCCATCGAGGATCGGCAGGATGAGACCTTCGCTAAGCAGGGCACGGAACCGAGTTGTCTTGCCATGCTCCGTCATTCTGTCGGTCAGGCTCGGCAGGCCGATCCCCAGCGTGGACTCCAGCCAGACGATCAGGTCCTGGTGGGCCGGATTCCACGAAGCGAGCGGGACTAGCACTGGCACCTGGGTGCCAGGTCTCCGGCGTGCCAGTAGGTCAAGCAGAAGCCGGACCATCAGCATCGACTTGCCAGCGCCGGGCTCGCCGAGCACGACCAGGCGCCGAGTCGGGATACCCGCTAGGACATCCACCAGCTGCGCGCCAGCGCCGGCCAGCTGGGGAAATGCGGTGTTGTTTGCGGCAGTGCTCGGACGCCAACCGGCTCCCGTTGCTGCGAGCCTAAGGATCTCGGGCCACGGATCAACCAGCGAGGAGTCGGCGGCTATCCAACCAACGGGCAGCGGATAGGGGTCGTTGAGCCTTCGTCGCCCTGCCTCGGTTTCCCATTCCGTTCTGATCGCGAGGGCAAGCTGGTCGGCAGTGGCCTCAAGCTCGGACGTGCCGTGACCCGCACTTGCGGCTGATGCGTCCCGGTAAGCTGCCCACGCCAAATACAACCCGGCAGGTGCGCCACCTCCCACCAGCACCGTCACCAGCGTCGATGCCACACCGAGGTGGCGAATCTCTGAGAGCGCCAGCGCCACGAGCGACGTCCCAGCGAACAAGGCAAATGTTGCAAGGCGAGTGCGCCTGACCAGCGACCTTGCTGATGGAGTTCGCGCACGTTCCCTCATGGCCGCACAATGCCATACTCGGGCTATTCCAGGGAACTATGTGAGATAGCGAGCGGTCTTTGTCCTTACCTAACGCTTCGGTCATCGTATCATTTGGCCTGTTCTGACCTTCGTGGTGAGTGCATGCCTGATTTGGTCTGGCCGCCTGCCTGTCCTTGCTGTGCTGGCGGAGCGGACGCAGACCACTGCGTCATGAAGTGGCGGAGTGGTCTGCCTCTGCGGAGCCAGCGCCCACAGCCACATTTGGGCAGGCAGGCGGCCAGACTGCGGCCCGGCAGGGGCGCTCAAGACCAGCACGCGGCAGGAGGGCGGAAGACTCAATGTGTGCTGGGCTTGTGCGGTCTTCAGGCAGCGGGCCACGACCGGGCGCCTTGGGTGGGCTGGTCCGAGCGCTGCTTAGTCGCCGCCAGATCTTGGGCGGTGCCGACGGACGATGCAGTCGTCGCAGTGACCAACTCGGCAAGAGCATGCCTGTACTCAGTGAGCACAGCCAGTAAGCCCCTTCGGCTGGTGGGGAGTTCTATGGTTCGCGCCAAGAGATCGCGAGCCTGAGTTGTGAGTGCATCCATGCAGGTCAGATTACAGTGCGATACATAGCTATGTATAGCCTCGCGAGTATCCTTGCAGGTCAGCGCTGCCCTACAGTGACCGCCATGCCCGCGGAACCTGCCTTCGATCCGGACTCCCCGGTCCCGTTGTACATCCAGGCAGCCGACTACGTCGCTGGCCTGATCGCCAGCGGCGAGCTTCCCAAGGGCTCCCGGCTGCCAGCCGAGCGCGATCTCGCCGATCGCTGGGACATCGCGTACCAGACTGTCAGGCGGGCCATGCGCGAACTGCGTGAGCGCGGCCTAGTCGCAAGCGTCATCGGGAAAGGCACCTACGTCATCGGAGGGACGATGCAGCAGCCACGAGCCTCCCGCTAAGGGCGCGGACAAGTGGATGGGTCGTCTGCGGAGACGGTCCGTCAAGAGGCGGTCAGCTTGCGATGCCGCGTCGGCCAACTGACGAGTTTGGGGGGCAAATTACCTGACGCCTTCGGAGCCGCAGCTCCACGGCTATTCTATGCTAATGTATAGAAATCAGCCATTAGCCGTATGGACGGAAGCCAGCGGATGCTCCGACGGAGTGCAATTTGCCGACACGCTTGGGGTGTATGAATTGACTGCCAGGCTAAAAGGAGAAGGGGCTTCACGGTGTCGTCTGATCTGCGGAAGCTCACGAGCACAAGAATTCGCGAGGCCAGAACGCTCCTGGATGCAGGCGAATGGTCTGGGGCGTATTATCTCGCTGGATACGCAATTGAAACCGGTTTGAAGGTATGTATCAGCACATTTTATAAGAAATATCAAATAGTTGA
>Ga0335081_10006420_pt1 | contig 18724 bp, 15 predicted proteins | sample Lox_Sample_35_FD_206713 | JGI IMG/M metagenome (GOLD analysis project Ga0335081, IMG submission 206713) | Soil microbial communities from Loxahatchee National Wildlife Refuge, Florida, United States - Lox_Sample_3.5 | ecosystem: Environmental > Terrestrial > Soil > Wetlands | place: USA...
GCCTTTTCGCACAGCAGGGCGGCGGAGCCGTGCCGGGTAGTTCGCTAATTTGGGCAACCGTGGTCTCCAAGCGCCGTCTTTCGGCGCTCCGAGACCGCCCCTACAACAAGGCTGTCACTGCACTTTGTAGTCTTATTAAGAACACATCACCCCCCGAGGAGTCGATTACTCGGCCAGCGGCCGTCAGATACCCAACCAGAGAAGAATGAGTAATGCTCGTCAAATCCCCCGTCTCTTCTCAAGAGTCTAGGCGTGGACCTCTTCCGGAATCTCCACGGCAGACTTAACCTCCACCGCAGACTTTATCCCGTACAGATAATCGCGATCGAGCGTCTGTTCGGTCTGGCGCAGCACTTCGGGAAGTTCTATTCCGTCGCGCGCGGCAATGAGGCGCCCGAGCGCCAGCGACATGGATAGGATCGCATTCATGCCGAGATTCGCCTTTCTTTGCATGACCGCAATCTTCTCGTCTGCTGGGGCGCCCGCGCTGACTTTCCCGCGTTTGGTGGCCAGGTCCAGCTCCATCAACAGAAGCGCCCGATCAATGTCGGCAAGAGTGCCGAGTTCGGAGATCCTTTTTCCAATGAAATGTGGACCGATGACTTCGGTCACGTTCGCCACGGCGTTCAGGCAGCCTTTGCCGTTGTAGCGTTTGGCTCTTATCCAGACGTCAGCCAGCTCGCGATTCTCTTTCGTGATCGTCTCGGCGTTAACGTCCGGAACAAAGCGGTAGGTTTTTTCCTTGTCCTTGTACACAAAATACTTCGGGAATTTCCGCGTGAGAGGACCAGCCTCGATGATGCTGTCTACCAGATGAATGGCCTCATCGGTCCCCGCCGAAACGCCCAGAGGCGTGGCGGCGGAGAATTTCATGCCGTTATCGAGCATCACCGTGACGCCAACCGTGGGGTTACCGGCGTTGGTCGGCTCTTCGTGAGCCGTAATGTCGGCAATGGTCAGATCGGGATCGAGCCTTCGGGTGGGTCTCACTCCCTTCTTCGCCCACTCCATCAATTCGACCACTCTTCCGTACTTCACCAGCCGCTCCGTGTTGGCGCCACCACCGCATTTCAATCCGAGGGCGCCCACGGCGAAGCCGATATCAGCCTCCATGACCTCGACCGGCGACTTGGATCGATGAGAAAGCACCAGGGCGAGTCCCGCCTGCTTTGCCGTGCGAGTTGCCAGCAGGGTTTCGCTCAGGGAACCGATCTGGTTGGCCTTGATGAGGGCTGTATTGATGAGCCCCTGTTCGGCACATCTTTGGATGGTGGTGTCCTTGGTCGTGACCAGATCGTCGCCGATGATCAAGATCTCCTTATCAAGGGCTGACATGAGTTTCTTCCACCCTTCGTAGTCATCTTCTGCGAAAGGGTCCTCGAGAGAGACAATGGGATACTTCTTAACCCAGCGAAGGTACAGATCGACCATTTCGTCCGTGCTCAGAACTTTTGGGTCCTCGGCTCTCCAGAACAGGTACTGGCCGATCGCTTCTTTCTCACCGGTCTTCTCCCGGTAGGCATTGCTGAGCTCGCTGGCGGCGGGATCGATCGCGAGGCAAACATCGCGGTCGGGGACAAAGCCGCATTCCTCGATGGCCTGAACGGCCACTCTCAAGGCTCTTTCTTCCGGAAGAAAGTCACCCTCCTCCTTGGCGTACGAGCCGACGATTCCACCCTCCAAGCCAATGCCCACGAAATTGAGGCCTTCAGAGTCCTGGATGATCTGGATGGCGCGGCTTTGCAGCATGTTGGTGAACCGCTGGGCCTCGATGTAATCCTTCGCGGTCAAAGGCAGGAACATAAACTCCTGAAAGCTCAGGTTGCCACCCATCTCTTCGGTGTGCCGGCCGCCCTGGATGCAATTCCTGAACTCCCAGGGCGCGAATACAATTCTGCCATCGGGAAGCTCCAACTCCTGAAGCCGGTGCAGACGGAGCTTGCGCCGGAGTACGGCAGGGTCTACGGCGCGCGCTTCTGCCGTCGCACGCGCCGGTTCCGCGGCTTTCACTTCTGCTGCTCGGGCGGCTGCTTCCGCCTGCCTGGCGTGGAATGCTTTATATTTCCCGGGGTCCGATAGCAGGAAATCGAGGAGAGCCACGGCCCCCATCGTGAAGAGAGCTCTTCCGACGTAGACGGAGGCAGGAACAGCCGCGTAGAGGCCAAGCAGGATCAGAATAATGCCAGGCAAGAACGTGATCTGGCTTAGCACCTTGCTCGCTTGCGGCCCCGCAGCCGATACCGCCAGGTTCTGCGTCTTGACGGCGGGATGAAAGCTGCCCGCCTCCTTATGTACCCCGCGAAAGGCGCCGTACGGAATCTTCGCGAACATCTCCAGATACCAGCGCCATCTCCCAACTGCGCCTTGCTTCAGCTTCTCCTCCGCAGGACCAGCAAGCTCGGGTCTGAGATTGTTGGTTTTGACGGCGGCCAAGTAATGTCCCATCTCGTGGATCGCGATGTTGATGTGCCACGACGCGTACCACATCAAGGACGAAATTACGACTTCCTTACTTAAGAACATCGTCCGCAACACGGCGAATTTCGACCCCACATGCAGAGGGATACTCAGCAATGAAGTCAGGAAAGCGGCGTGGAAGGACACCAGCTTGTGGTTGGCGATGATCCAGCCACGATCCAGGCGCGGCGTTTCGCTCGGCTGTCCGGTGAATATCGAAACCAGCCGATTCCAGAACCCTACTGCTGATCGACTGATTCGTTCTGAGGACGCTTTACGACTCAAGCTCGACTGAGTGATATCAAACTTTTTGGGATGCTGTTTCATAGCGACGCTCCAAGTGGAATGATGTTGGCTAAGCCAGAGCGCTGCTCAGCGGCAGCGCTTCATTTATCCAGAGTCCGTACAACTCGCTGCTTTGATTCTGGAATCGCTCTTGACGTCCCCTTCGAATCAATGCAGACGCTTAGACTTTCTATCACAGGCTGCAATAGGTCTGTGACCCCCATCACACCTGTAGGTGATTGGAACCCGTCGGCTTCATTAGATACATTGTTCGCAAAGCCGCGCAGACTACTTTCCGAGCTGGCTCGGAGCTCCGAGCACATTTATGATGCGGCCGAAGAATTGACGATCGCAGACTGACTATTGGAAGAGACGTCGGTTGCCGGTTGTCAGTAGTCGGTTATCAGCACCCGGCTGGAAGGTCGAAAAATCTACCGGACACTCCTCAGAATTTCACCATCGCACCTAGCCACAGAGCGCCCCGACCACAGCATAAGTAGCTGTAACCAGAGCGATTGCTGCAACTCGCCGATTTGGCAACGTCTTTGCCGTCGAATTCATGGCCGTGCTACTGATGCGGGACGGGCACTTTGCCGGAGCTGAGGCTGACTGCCCGATTCGGGTTCAACGGGCCGAGGCAACATATGAAACCTCACATTTGCAAGGAAAACTCAGCGCTTCTTGGGGTACCATTATTGGCCCTAGCGTTGGGCGTGTTGGCGAGCTGTGGTGGCGGGTCCATGAATACGCCCACCTCGAACGGCTTTTCGAACGGAACGGGGCCGATCGGCGGTACGGTTGTGGATGATTCGACTGGTCAACCGGTGGCGGGTGCCATGGTTCTGCTGGAGCAGCAGGACATGAGCGGAATTGATCGCGTCCAAAACTCAACCGGCACCGCTTCGGACGGGTCCTTCACCTTCAGCAGTCTTTCATCCGGCAACTACGACTTGGTTGCGGCGGCTTCCATTCTTACCGGCAGCGGCGCCACCATCACGTATGCCACCACGGTGACGTTTCAGGTCCCGGTCGGCAGCACCGTCGCCGGAATCCCGCTCGTGCCCGAGTTTGGCAACTCCACGCCGGATGGCCAGCCTGCCAGTATTGGAGGCAAGGTGACGTCTGGTCCGGCTCCGATAGATGTCAAGCTCTCCGCACTTCAAAGCGCGACACCCGAGGGCGGCCAAGGGGTCACCGTAACCATCCCCGCTCTTGCGGGCTCGACTCCTGAAGTTACAACCGTATCCGGCTCCCTGTGCCCGAGTGGCAGTGCCTGCGCCAACTACATGATCCTCGTGCCGTCGAGCAATCCCGCCACTGGGATCTTTGACGCTTCCGGAACCAGCTACACCTTCCCGAGTTCGGGGCCGACGGAAGTGATCTATTCACTCGAAGGGAGAGCCTTTGTCCACGGCCTTACCACATCGGACTGTATGCCGTCGATCCAAACCGTGACACCCATCGTACTCCAGGGAACGCTGCCCACGATGGTTCCTGATTTGTCCTTCACAAGTTGCCGATAGTCTTGCCCCTTTTGGAGCCCGCGGCTGGGTAAGTTTGTAATGGGACGGTTGGGCGACAGCGTTACTATTTCGAGCCCGGCACCTGATGCACCTGGCCAGTGTGGTGTGGGGCGGGAGATGCCGGGCTGAAGCACGGCGCTACAACCTACTAATCCCGCCCATCAATAGACTTTGCGTGGTAACACGGCCGGCTGGCCGAGCAGTCGCCACTTCGCCGCGCTCCAGAATTCGTAGAGACCCGGCCAGGCCCAGCGCGACTCCCGACTCAGGCCCCGGACGATGATTCCGTGCCGGACCAGGGTGCTCGCTGCCCAACGCACTTCACGGGAGCGCGTGAGCCGGGCGGCGATCTGCGCCAACTCTTGCTCCAGGCCCCGCCAGTCTGCCGCGGAAGGGCCGACGCGGCAGATGAAGAAGGTGATGAGATAGCGATCCTTCGCCAGGCGGGCAGGCGAATCTAGAGACCGCTGCCCGGGTTCGAGCTGGAAACGCTCGATGGCGATGGGCAAGCCTTGCGCGCAGATTTCGCTACGGAGGCGCAACCCGCGATACCGAAACATTTCGCCCGCCGCGGTGCGGCCCGGCGCCACCACCTCCCACCAGAAGAGCGTGGCGCCGGCGGCCAGATCGATGCACGTGCGCTGCTCGAACCGCGAGCCGGCATAGGGAATCAGCGCGTCGGGGAGGAACTCCAGCAGACTGTTTTCGCAAAGCGAGATCGTGGTGGAGCAGACCGCCCCCTCTTGGCCGGGACGAGAGCGATAGATCCGCGTGGCGCCGGTGGAGGTGATCTGCGCGGCGACCCCGGCAGAAACTTCAATCTGAAGCTCCAGCCGATCCCCGCCCAGGATGCCCCCAGAGATGTTGTTCAGGTGGGCGAGGCTCGCGCCCGCCTCGGTGGGAAACGCCCGCACCACCCTCCAGGGCGGCTCCTGCACGAGAAACCGCAGGTCGGCGCTCGATCCGTTTTGTGGCCTCTCGAAGCGCAGTGAAAGGCGGCCGTGCATGACAACTCCAGGAAGGAGACAGAAGACAGGAGTCAGGGGTCAGGAGTCAGGGGCCAGAATGAAGACGCGTCTGGCCGAGGACTGCTTCTGGCTTATTCTGACTTCCGATTTCCTCTCTTTGCTCCGCAGTCAGGATCAGAGATCGTTCTCGGCGAAACGTCTTCATTCTGACTCCTGACTCGTGTCTCCTGTTTCCTTTCTTTCTAACTGACGAACAACCGGGTGGACAGGTAGGGGTGGCTCATGGAGGCCACGTCCAGGGCCGGCAGGAAGCACGAAACGTCTTCAAGAGTCAGCGGGAGGCTGCGCTCGACGGTGGCGACGATCAACGGTTTCAGGTCCCACAGCAGCCGGCTGGCGCGATTCTGTCCGAGCGGCAACAGGCGCTGGCAAACAGAGATCAACCCGGCCAGCGACTGGTGGAGGTAACAGATCGCAACCGTTTGCGGGTCGAGGCCCAGGAAAGCTCCGACGCGGCCGAAAGCGGTACACAAGTGCACGTCGACGCCCTCCTCGCTGGAGCGTTCAAGCGTGTTCGAGAGCGCCGGAGCCTCCATGATCGATGCCGCCAGTTGCAGAAAGCGTCGTCCCAGAGTCGTGCTGGCCTCGCGGCTCTCCCGCGAGCAGCGGAAGGCGCTGAGCGTGCGGTTCAGACGCAGCCACCGGGCAAGTCGGTCTACCCCATCTGGCCCGTCGCGTGCCTCGATGGGCCCGTCGGGCTCACTTGACCCACCCAGCACATTTGGTCCTTGGCTTTCGATTCTGCCAATCTTTCCACTTTCCTCCTGCTCGGGCCAGCACGAGTACGCCAGCCGGCAAAAAACCGCCTCCAAGCAGCCGGCTTCCTGGAGGTAATCCTCGAGAAAAGCCGGCAGATCCTCGACGGTGAGCCCTCCCTCCGCCACCAAGCTCTCGAGACCGAAAGAATGCGCCGCGCCGCCGATGGGCAAGGCGCTGTCCGAGAATTGAATCAGTCGCAGAAGAGCGAGATCGCTGGTGCCCATGGCGCTTTTCAGTGTACCCTAGTTCCTCTGGGGTCGAGGGCGTGCTCTTAGATTGGCGATTTGACGAGTTCTCAGTTTTCAGTCCTCAGCCAAGATAGTCCAGGCTGAGCGCTGTGGGACTCAGAACTGAGAAGGTGTGAAAATAACTGCGAAGGAGCTTCCATCACAGAGGCACAGAGAAGAATATGGGAAGCGCCGGGAGGCAAACGGCATCTTGGTATGATCTTCTCTCTCCTTCTCTGTGTCTTTGCACCTCTGTGTTTAATTCTTTCACGCTTTCTGAGACTGAGAACTGAAAACGGAGATCTCTTCCAGCAATCGGCAATCTAAGAGGACGCGGCACAACAATGAACTTTGCAATTCGAGGGTGGCGAGTAGTGACGCCGTCGGGAACCAGACCGGCGTGCATTATCGTCCGCGACGGGAAAATCTCTCAAATCGTCGACTTCATCGTCACCCCCAGCGACAGCGAAGTGTTGGATTTAGGAAACCGGATGGTGCTGCCCGGGCTGGTGGATACCCATGTCCACGTCAACGAACCGGGTCGCACCGAGTGGGAGGGATTCGACACCGCGACACGCGCCGCTGCGACCGGCGGCTGCACCACGATCGTCGATATGCCGCTCAATTGCCTCCCGGCTACCACTACCGTTGCGGCCCTGGAGGAAAAGAGGCAAGCGGCGAAGGGCCGATGCTGGGTTGATTACGGCTTCTGGGGCGGGTTGGCGGCGGATAACCAGCAGCACCTGGAGGCATTGGCGGAAGCGGGAGTGCTCGGGTACAAGTGTTTTCTCACCCATCCGGGCATCGACGGTTTCACCATGGTCAGCGCGCGGCAAGTGGAAGCGGCGATGCCGATCGTGGCCCAAACGGGACTGCCGTTGCTTACCCACGCCGAGCTTGCCGGCCCACTGGAGGCAGCCCGGCAGGAGTTGAATCGCGACTCGGACGCCGATTGGCGGAAATACGAGACCTATCTGCGGTCGCGACCCGACGAAGCCGAGTTTGAGGCCATCGGCTTGATGGTAGAACTCGCCCGACGATACGATTGCGACGTTCACATTGTTCACCTTTCGTCTTGCGAGTCCCTGCTTGACGTGCGCTCGGCTCGCGAGGAGGGTCTGCCGATAACGGTGGAGACCTGCCCGCATTACCTGCACTTCGCGGCGGAAGAGATTCCCGACCGCGCTACCCAATACAAGTGCGTTCCCCCCATCCGCAACCGCGAGAACCGGGAGCGGCTGTGGGACGCGCTTCGCGACGGGACCATCGATCTCGTTGCCAGCGACCATTCGCCCTGCCCGCCCGCAATGAAGCAATTCGAGAAGGGCAGTTTCCTGGAGGCCTGGGGCGGTGTGGCATCCCTCTCGCTGGGCCTTCCAGTGGTGTGGACGGAAGCAAGGCGGCGCGGATTCCCCATCGGCGAGGTGGTCCGCTGGATGGCGGAGAAGCCAGCTCAACTGGCCGGACTTTCGCGGCGTAAAGGCCGCATCGAGGAAGGCTACGATGCCGACTTGGTGGTGTTCGATCCGGAGGCCTCGTTTCAGGTGGACGCGAACCGGCTGCATTTCCGGCATCCGGTCTCGCCCTATCTTGGCGAAACCCTGCAAGGAGTGGTGGAAATGACTTTCGTCCGGGGTCAGCGCGTGTACGCCAGCGGCCAGTTTGCGGCCCCACCCATCGGAAGGGAGTGCGTACCCGAATGATCCCGGCCGAGGACTGCATCGACCTCGCCTCCGAACGCTTGGGTGGAGCAGCGCTGGCGGCGAGCGATGAGTTCTTCGCTCCCAAGGAGAGCCTCGTCGAAGCCGCGCCGCCCGTCTGGATGCCGGAGAAGTACACCGAGTTGGGAAAGTGGATGGACGGTTGGGAGACGCGGCGCTGGCGACCACCCCGATTGAGCTCGGAGCGCCCGACCGAGACGACGGTAGAGGACGAGCAGAACGTCACCAACTATCGTATCCTTGAGGATTATTCAGGCGATCTCCATTACGATTGGTGCGTAATCCGATTGGGACTGCCTGGCATTTTGCGCGGCGTCGACATCGACACGAGCCACTTCACGGGTAATTTCCCGTCCCACGCTTCGGTAGAGAGCTGCTCCGCGCCCAACGGAGACTGGCAACACGTCGAATGGAGCCTCGCCCTGCCCAAGGTACGCCTGCAAGGGGGAAGTCACAACCTGTTTGACGTTGATGGTTCCGCTGGGCCCTCCGGGAGTCGCACTCACGTGCGGCTGAACATCTATCCCGACGGCGGTGTGGCGCGGCTCCGAGTCTATGGCGAGGTGGTTCCCGATCTCGCGGCCCTCGCTCGCAGCGCCGAGCCGCTGGACTTCGCCTCGGTCGCGAACGGCGGCTTGGTGCTGGCGGCGAGCGATATGTACTTCGGTTCGAAGGACAATCTCATCATGCCTGGCAGGCCCGCTACCATGGGCGACGGCTGGGAGACTCGGCGGCGGCGCGGGCCCGGCTACGACTGGATCATCGTGCGGCTCGGCACGCGCTGCTCGATCGAACGAATCGCGGTCGAAACCGAGCACTTCAAAGGCAATTATCCCGATCAATGCTCCGTCGACGCCTGTAACGTCGAAGCGGCCCGACCTGAGGATCCTCGCCATCATCGGTGCGATGACCTGATCACCGGCAAGGCCGGCTGGCAAGAGATTCTGGCGCCGGTGAAGCTAGGGCCGGATGCGGTCCACGTCTACCAAAGCGAGATTTCGAAGCGTGGCCCTTTCACTCACGTGCGGTTGAATACCTACCCCGACGGTGGCATCAGCCGGCTGCGGGTGTTTGGTCGCATTGCGGTTTGACGATCGGCGATTGACGCGTGCTCCTTCGTCCTTTGCAACGACGCTTGACAACGAGTCCCGTTTCAACTAGTCTCAAACTAGGAGGAAGGCTTCTTATGGACACGGTAGGCTTGTTCGATGCCAAGACCCATCTTTCAGCCTTGCTGGAACGCGTCGCCCAAGGGGAAAAGATCACCATCACCAAGCACGGTACTCCAGTGGCGATCCTCGTCCCACCTGCAAATCGTCGCAAAAAAGATCCGCGGGAAGTCGCTGAACGAATTCGCGTCTTGCGCAAAGGAGCGAGACTTGAAGGTCTGACCGTTCGTCAGCTGATCGAAGAAGGACGCCGCCATTGACGCGCTTTGTCCTGGACGCTTCGGTAACCCTCTGCTGGTGCTTCGAAAACCAGGCGACCGACTACTCGGAAGCCATCTTCGAGAGACTGGCAGCGGGTGACGAAGCCAGCGTGCCATTTATCTGGCCGCTCGAAGTGGTTAACGCATTGGTGAGAGCCGAGAGAAAGACATCGCTCAAGGGTGCCCAGGTGACGGGGTTTCTCGAGGAACTCAGCGCCTGGCCCATTCAGGTGGATACTCTGGGCGTGGACCGTGCTTTTCACGAGATTCTTGGCGCCGCCCGCCAGCAGCGCCTTTCCGCCTATGACGCCGCGTACCTGGAACTGGCCATCCGCGAGGGACTGACCTTGGCCACTCAAGACACCGAGTTGAGAGCAGCAGCGCGAGCCGTGGGGGTCAAAATCACCGCCTGAGGCGCGCTCGCACTGGTGGGCCTGATCGCGCCCGAGCGGCAATACCGTATCACCAAGGCGCAAAGCGCCCAACCGTGAGTGCCGAACAATCCGTGGCGCCGGATTGGGATCGTGTATTGGGTGCAGGACAAGGGACAACGGACCACTGACAAATCGTCAATCGTCAATTCCCGCGGCGGTTGCTCAGGATCTTCAGGAACGAGCGGCCTCGCAGTTCCTCCGGCGTGAGACCGGTGCCCAGCGCTTCGGCTTCGGTGATGGCGCCGCAGTTGGAAGCGCGGAGGAAGAAGTTGAGCAGACCCTGGCCAGTGGCGGCATCGTCAAAGATGTCGCCCATCAGGGTGGCCTTGGCGGCCCTCTCGATGAAGTTGCGCAAGCGAGCGGCGGCGGAGTCGAAGCCTTGCAGGAAGAACGCGTAGACGGCGGCGTAGCGAGTGGGCAACTGCGCCGGGTGCAGGTCCCAGCCTTGGTAGAAGGCATGCCGCAGCGAGCGCTGGACGTGCTGGAAGTGCAGGCGCATGGCGCGGTGGACGACGGTCCGATTCTCCTCGCGCTGCGGCGGGGTGAGCGGAGGACCGTCGGCGGTCTCCGGATAGGGCCCCAACGGCAGGATGTTGGTGGCGCCGTCGGAAAGCTCCAGCCCTCGTCCTGCCGCGCACACCTGCATCACGTGGCGGGCGAAGTCGGCGGCCGGGTGCTCTAGGGTCTGATACTCGGCGGTGATGTTCGAAGCGGCGGTGTAATCGTACACGCCGAAGTGGAGGCCGCGGCAGCGTCCGGCGGCGGCGCGCACCAGCGCGGGGATCGCCAGACGTCCGCCGGCATCGATAATCGATTGCGGAGTCTCGATCATCAACTCCAGCCGCAGAGAGCCAGGAGGCAAGTGGTGCGTCGCCTCGGCGCGACCGAGCAGTTCCGCCAGGGCCTCGACCTGCGCGGGTATGGTGACTTTGGGAAGAGTCACGATGAAGCCTTGAGGGACGCTGCCGTTGGTTTCCGTGAGGAGACTTTGCAGGAAAAGATCGAGGGTCCGCATGGCGCGCGCCCGCGCCGCTTCCGTAAACGGCTTGATGCGGATTCCAATAAAGGGCGGAAACAGCGGAACGCTCCCGCCGCGCGCCACCCCGCGAGCCACTTGGCGCGCGGTCTCGACGGCGTGGAAGTCTTCCTCCGCGTCCGGCCGGTTTCCGTACCCGTCTTCGAAATCGATGCGGAAGTCTTCCACCGGCTCGCGTTGGAGTTTGGCCAACACGCGTTCGTAAACAGCATGAGCCAGCCAGGCTTGCGCCCCGACATGAGACCCGACATGAGATTGCCCAAGCCGCGCGTGTTCAGGGTCGCGGTGAAACTCTTGTTGTAGTTTCGCTTGCGACTCGGCGTCGTCCGGCAAAGTTTCCGCGCCGCGCAGTCCCACCAGGCGAGCCAAGCTCACGAAGTCGGGCGCGTAAGTCCGAAGCGTCCGCTGAGCGATCGAACCCAGCGTGGCCGCGGTTTCCGCCTTGAACAAATGGGCGCCTCCGTACACCGTGTGGACCGGCTGGCGGGCCGACGATTCGCCGGGGAATTCGGCGTCGTGCTTTCGATTTGCCTCGGAGAGACGCCCGGCGATGGCTTCGATGTCGGTGAAAAGTGATGGTCTATTCATTCGTATCTCGCGGTCTTATCGTACAATGGGCAAGTGGCTGGTGGTTAGTGGCGAGCAGGAGCGCGCTCCATCGTTCTTTCTAGCCACTAACCACCAGCCACTAGCCACTGGGCCAGACTAACAGAGCAGACGCCGTTATGGAACAGCACGTTGTCGGTACATCCGTGCCTCGCAAGGAGGGGCGCGACAAGGTTACCGGGCAGGCCCGCTACGTGGACGATCTCACCGTCCCCGGAATGCTCCACGGGGTCGCGGTGCGCAGTCCCATTGCGCGCGGCATCATCAGGAACATCTCCTTCTCGGACGGCATACCGTGGGACGAATTCACCATTGTCACCGCCAAGGACATTCCGGGCAGGAACGCCGTGACCCTGATCCTCGACGATCAGCCCTACCTGGCGGACGGCAAGGTGAATCACCCGGAAGAGCCCATCCTCTTGCTCGCTCATCCGGACAAGCATCTGGCGGAGAAGGCCCGCCTCCACGTGCGCGTGGAGTGCGATCCTTTGCCGGCGGTGTTCACGATTGAAGAATCCCTGCGCCGCTCCGAGATCGTCTGGGGCGAGGACAACGTTTTCAAAAGCTATGCGGTCGAAAAGGGCGATGTTGACTCGGCCTGGACTACGGAAGACTCGATTGTCGAGGGCGAGTACACCACCGGAGCCCAGGAGCAACTCTATATCGAGCCCCAAGGCATGATTGCGGTGGCGAACTCGCAAGAAGGAGTCACGGTTTGGGGCTCTTTGCAGTGTCCGTACTACGTTCACAAGGCGCTGCTCTCTTTGTTCCCGCTGCCCGAGGAGAAGGTTCGCGTCATCCAGATGGAGACGGGCGGCGGATTCGGAGGCAAGGAAGAGTACCCATCGATGCTGGCCGGTCACGCCGCGCTGCTGGCCTGGAAGTCGGGCAAACCGGTCAAGATGATCTACGATCGCGCCGAGGACATGGCGGCCACTACCAAGCGCCATCCGTCGCGCACTCGCCATCGGACGGCGGTTTCGAAGCAGGGCAAACTGCTGGCCATGGACATCGATTTCGTGATCGACGGCGGCGCGTACGCCACCCTGTCGCCCGTGGTCCTCTCGCGAGGCACCATTCACGCCGCGGGGGTGTACGAGTGCCCCAACGTTCGCATTCGCGCTCGGGCGGTGGCCACCAACGCGCCCCCGCACGGAGCCTTTCGGGGCTTCGGCGCGCCGCAAAGCATTTTCGCCCTCGAACGGCACCTGGACAAAGTGGCGCAGGCGGTGGGCCTTGCTCCGGAAGAGCTTCGCCGTCGGAACTTCCTGCATCAGGGCGGGACCACCGCCACCGGGCAGGTGATCCGCGAGCCTTTGCAACTCGAGCGGCTCATGGAGCGGGCTTTCGGGCTCTCCGGCTATTACGAAAAGAGGAAGCGGTTCGCCGAGCACAATCAGAGCGCTTTACGGAAGAAGGGCATTGGCTTTTCGTCGTTCATGCACGGGGCGGGATTCACGGGTTCGGGCGAACAGTACCTGCAATCGGTGGTCGGAGTCGAAGCCATGGCCGATGGCCGGGCACGGATTCTCGCTTCCAGCACCGAAATGGGGCAAGGAACGAATACCATTCTTGCTCAGATTGCGGCGGAAACCCTTGGCATCCCTTACGAGCAGGTGGAGGTGGTCAGGCCGGATACCGGCGAGGTGCCCAACAGCGGCCCCACGGTCGCGTCGCGCACTTGCATGATCGTGGGCAAGCTGGTGGAATCAGCGGCGCTCGGCATCCGGCAGACGCTCGCCGGCAGTGGCCTGCTCACGGAGCCTTACACTTTTGGACAGTTCCGCGCTGCCTGCGCTGCTTACACTTCGCGATTCGGTCCCCTGAAATCTTTCAGCCAGTATCAGACCCCGCCTGGAATCCACTGGGACGACGAGAAATACCAGGGTGACGCCTACGGAGCCTACGCGTGGGCGGTCTACGTTGCCGAGGTGACCGTGGATACGCTAACGTATCAGGTCCACGTAGACGATTTCGTCACGGTGCAGGAAGTGGGGCGCGTGATTCACCCCGTCCTTGCCGCCGGCCAGATCGAAGGCGGGGTGGCACAAGCCATCGGTTATGCGCTCTATGAGAACGTGGTCTGGCAGGACGGACGCATGGCGAACCATCAGATGACCAACTACATCATGCCCACGGCCGCGGACGTTCCACCGATTCGGGTGCACTTTGAAGAAAGCCCTTACGCCCACGGACCGTCAGGAGCAAAAGGGATCGGCGAGCTTCCCATGGACGGCCCGGCGCCGGCGATCCTGAGCGCGGTGGAGAACGCCACCGGAGTGAGCTTCTGCCACATTCCCTTGATGCCTGAGGCCATTTTCAGGTCGCTGGGGGAGTCGCTGGTGTCGTCATCAACACAAGCCGAAGGAACTCCCGCATGAGTGTGGTAGCGATGTGCGACGTGAGCTTCACCGTCAACGGCCGGTCAGAGACGGTGCGGGTTTATCCTATGACTCGCCTGCTCGACGTGCTCCGCGAGGATCTGAAGCTGACCGGCGCTAAGGAGGGGTGCGGCGAGGGCGAGTGCGGCGCCTGCTCAATTCTCCTCGACGGCAGGCTGGTGAATAGCTGCCTGGTCCCGGTGTTGCAGGCCCGGGACAGCACAATCGTTACCATTGAGGGTTTGTCCAGTTCGGGTCAACTGCACGCGCTGCACGAGGCGTTCCTGCGTTACGGCGGCGCGCAATGCGGTATTTGCACGCCGGGCATGATCATGGCGGCGCTTTATCTGCTACAGCAGGTTCCACACCCGACTGAAGCCGAGATCCGTGAGGGCCTGGCAGGCAATCTGTGCCGTTGCACCGGTTATCAAAAGATCGTCGAATCGGTGGTACAAGCCTGGAACGACGAAGAAGTGGCTAGTGACGAGCAGAAGAAACGATGATCGACGAATGATGAATGATGAACTAAGAAAAAAAAACAGATTTCTCGATTTGTTCATCATTCGTTTTTGTCGGACATTAAGCGCATAGTAGAAATCAAAAATGATTGACAAACGACAATTGGCTTCTCTTAGTTCATCATTCATCATTCATCGTTCATCATTTCTTTTTGCTCGTCACTGGTCACTCGTCACTGCTTATGAGAGCCTACGTCCCCGAGTACGAGTTGATTGCCCCGCGCCGCCTCGATGAAGCCCTCTGCATTCTCGCGCGGGAGCCCGGAGTGTGGCGGCCCATCGCGGGAGGGACGGACCTGATGGTCCGGTTCGAGGCGGGCAAACTTGCGGATCGCAGGCTGATCAGCATCGGGGGCCTGCGAGAATTGAAAGGGATCGAGGTTGATTCCGAAGCCGTCACCATCGGAGCGGCAAGCACCTACACTGACGTGCGCCGACATCCCGTGCTGCAATCGGAGTTTCCCTTGCTGCCCCGGGCGGCAAGTTGGACGGGCGGGATCGCCAACCAGAATCGAGGCACGCTGGGAGGGAACATTGTGAACGCCTCGCCCGCCGCCGACTCGTCGCCGGCGTTGCTGGTGTACGACGCGGAGCTGGAGTTGATCTCGGAGGGTAAGTCCCGATGGGTCCCCTATCGCGACTTTCATACTGGCTACAAGACGATGCTTTTGGGGCCGGACGAGCTTCTAGCGCGCATCCGGCTGCCCCGGCACCCGGAAGGGCCAAGTGGACTGCGCCACTACGGCCGCAAGGTCGGTACCCGAAACGCTCAGGCCATTTCCAAGGTTTGCCTGGCGGCAACGGCGGCCTTCGACGGCGAGGAGATTACGCGAGTTCGCATCGCCCTCGGCAGCGTTGCGCCCACGCCCATCCGCTGCGGTCGCACCGAAGCGATGCTGGAAGGCCGGGTGCCCGACGCCGAGACCATCGCCGCGGCCAAGGCTGAGATCATGACGGAGATCAGGCCGATTGACGACTTCCGATCGACGGCGGGGTATCGCCGGCAGGTGGCGGGAAATCTGCTTGAGGAGTTTTTGCGTGCGTTTTGACAGGGTGCTAAAAACCCCTTTTCGAGCGGTCTTCGTAGCGCCGCCCTTTCGAGCCTGCCCCATTCGCTACGCTCAGGGCAAGCTCTGAGCGAAGCGAAGGGGCGGCACTTTGAATTCAATAAGATGCCCGGCTAAAGCCGGCCTCTACGAGTGCCCCAAAAGTGGGTTTTTCAGCAGATTCGGGCCAGCATACTGGCCAGAGTGGGGTGCTGTTGACTCTCGAGCGGTTCAACCAAATGGCCGATGCCGAGGCGCGCGCGGCTCTCGGTGAGTGTTGCGGGTCCACGGAGTGGGTGGACGCGATGGTGGATCGCCGGCCGTTTCAGAGCGAGTCGCAGCTTTTGGATGCGGCGGACGAGACGTGGCAGAGACTGACGGAGACCGATTGGCGCCAAGCCTTCGCCAGTCATCCTCAAATTGGCGCGGCCCGCAGCGGCGACGACAGCTCCCATGCGCCCTGGTCACAACAGGAACAGGCGGGGATGAAGGATGCTGGGGACGCTACTCGCCAAGCCATGGCGGACGGCAATCGCGCTTATCGGGAGAAGTTCGGGTACATCTTTATTGTCTGCGCCACCGGTAAGAGCAGCGACGAAATGCTGGCGATCCTCGCCGAGCGGCTAAAGAACGACGCTGCCACGGAGATCCGGATCGCGGCCGAAGAGCAGCGCAAGATCACCAGGCTTCGATTGCAAAAGATGCTGGCGCCGGAGTGACCAGTGAGCCCTGAGGCTGAGGCTGGAGGGTGTGAAGATGAGAGGTTTCTCGCAAAGCCGCCAAGACGCGAAGAGCACGCAGGACAATTCCTTCTTGGTTTGCTTTGCGACTTCGCGCCTTTGCGAGAAAAGCTCTTCTTTCCCAACTTCTTCATAGCTCGGCCGCTCCAAGACGCTTCTTCTCTATGGCCTCTGTGGGGACCCCGCGAACTCTGTGTTAAGCTCTTAGTTCTTCGCGCGACATACTGGTGTCGCTCGCCCGCGACAAATGGAAGTCGTGTAAGGAGACTCGTCGAAATGAAGAGGCCGATTGACCGTGTTTATCCTCTGCCCTTGCTTGCCCTGATGCTGGCCGCCCTTCTGTTGGTCGAACCGGCGAGGGCGCAGACCGCCCCATCGAACGGCGCGTACTCAGCCTTGCCCAGCGAGACGCCCGCTCAGTTTGCGCCCGTGACCGAGAGCTTCGACTACGTCCGGCGCGACGTGATGATCCCTATGCGCGACGGGGTGAGGTTGCACACCGTCATTCTGGTGCCAAAGGGCGCCAAGGGTGCGCCGATGCTGCTTACACGCACGCCCTACAATGCCACGGCGCAAACCAGCCACGCCGATAGCTCCCACCTGGGCCCGATCCTGAACGGCTATGACAACGCCACCGAGGTGATCGTGGAGGACGGCTACATCCGTGTGGTCCAGGACGTGCGCGGCAAGTACGGCTCCGAGGGCGACTACGTGATGACCCGTCCCTTGCACGGGCCGCTGAATCCCACGCCGGTCGACCACGCCACCGACACCTACGACACCATCGACTGGCTGGTGAAGAACGTCCCGGAATCGAACGGCAAGGTCGGTATTCTCGGCATTTCCTACGACGGTTTCCTGCCCTTGATGGCGCTGGTGAATCCTCACCCGGCGCTCAAAGTATCGGTGCCGATGAACCCGATGGTCGACGGCTGGAAGGGCGATGACTGGTTCCATAACGGCGCCTTCCGCGAGCAGAACATGCCTTACATCTACGAGCAAGAAGCCACGCGCGCCTCCGAGGCCAAGTGGTGGACCAGCAATTTCGATGATTACGACATGTACATGCAGGCGGGATCGGCGGGCGAACTCGGGCGCCGCCGCGGCCTCGAACAAGTCGGCTTCTGGCGCAAGATCCTCGATCATCCGAGCTACGACAGCTTCTGGCAGAACCAAGCTATGGACCGGGTGCTGGCGGCCCAACCTCTGAAAGTGCCGGTGATGCTGGTGGACAGCCTCTGGGACCAGGAGGACATCTACGGCGCCATTGCGGTTTACAAAGCGATCAAGCCGAAAGACACCGGCAACGACAAGGTGTTCCTGGTGATGGGTCCGTGGCATCACGGCCAGGAGATCGACGATGGCAGCACTCTCGGCGCCTTGCGATTCGGCAGCGATACTGCGCTCTACTTCCGCCAGAACATCCTGCGCCCGTTCCTCGCGCAGTACCTCAAGGATGGAGCGCCCAAGGCCGACGTTGCGCCGGTCACCGCGTTTGAAACCGGAACGAACCGGTGGCTGCGCCTGCCCTCGTGGCCTGCAGGTTGTCCGAGCGGCTGCGCCATCGATCACACGGCGCTCTTTTTCACAGCCGGCGCCAAGCTGAGTTTCGATCCGCCCAAGTCCGGCGACTCGGAGTTCGACGAGTACGTCTCCGACCCCGCCAAGCCCGTTCCCTTCCGTAAACGTCCCGTTCGACCGATTGGCTACGACGCGAGCAAGGGTCTGACCTGGCCCGAATGGCTGGTGGACGACCAGCGCGAGGCGTCCGGCCGCCCGGATGTGGTGGCGTTCGCTTCTGACGCTCTGACCGCGCCGGTGAAGATCAGCGGCGAGCCGATCGCGAGTTTGATCGCCTCCACCAGCGGCACGGACTCTGACTGGGTGGTGAAGCTGATCGATGTGTATCCCGACGATGTGGCCGGCCAGCCGGAGATGGGCGGCTATCAATTGATGATTTCGGCGGACATTTTCCGCGGCCGTTATTACTCCGGCCCCGATCGCCCCCAGGCGATCCCATCGGGCAAGCTCGTGAACTACCGTTTTGCCTTGCCCACCGCCAATCACGCCTTCCTGCCGGGCCACCGGATTATGGTGCAGGTCCAGTCGAGTTGGTTCCCGCTCTACGATCGCAATCCGCAAACCTTCGTGCCCAATATTTTCTGGGCGAAGCCTGAGGATTATCGAAAGGCGGTCCAACGGATCTACCACTCGCCCGAGGCGCGGAGCTTCGTCGAGTTGCCTGTGGTGCGAACGCCTTAGCGCTCGGTTTCATTAGTACGGTAACATGGGACGTGACCCCACCCGGCGCTTCGCGCCACCCCCTCCCATGGGAGACGGAAGTTTCTCTCTATTTTTACAGCCCTCTCCCCTGGAAGCTGTGAAATAATTGCGAAGGAGCTTTCATCACAGTCGCTCATGTCGCTTCGCGACACCGCGAAGCATGAAAATGCATGCGAGATGGTTTATGCTGGATTCAGCCTGCGCGGGATGGAGGCCGTAACTCAGTGGCGCGCGAAGCCCGAAACACAGTC
>Ga0335081_10006423_pt1 | contig 18719 bp, 14 predicted proteins | sample Lox_Sample_35_FD_206713 | JGI IMG/M metagenome (GOLD analysis project Ga0335081, IMG submission 206713) | Soil microbial communities from Loxahatchee National Wildlife Refuge, Florida, United States - Lox_Sample_3.5 | ecosystem: Environmental > Terrestrial > Soil > Wetlands | place: USA...
CGGCGTCGAGCACCAGGCGACTGCGGACCGTATCCGTGTGGTTGTGCACTTCGACCGGCCGGTACGGTTTCTTGAGGGAACCGCGGCTGATCCGGACCGCATCTTTTTTGACCTGCAAGGCACGCGCCCGGCCGACGCTCTGTTGGCAAGAACAACCGTGGGGGATTCTCCACTGCGGCGCATACGGGTTTCGCAGTATCAGCCCGGGATCACTCGCGTAGTGCTCGACGTAGATCGATTGCCTGCGTACTCCGCGGCATTCCTGACCGACCCGCCGCGGCTGGTGGTTGAGATTTCGCGAGCCCCCACGGCGGCCGAGACCCGAATCCTGGTCACACCGGCCCCTGGCACCTCCGTAGCACCAGAAAAGCCGGCGGATCCCGCCATCACTCAGGCCGCTGGCACGGCGCCACCAGCCGCAGTAGCGGCGATGTCGGAGGGCAGCTCGGTCACGCCTTTCGATGGCAGGCTGTCCTCGCGGATAGGGGCTGCCGCTTTCGGCGATGCCGGCCCGCTCTTGCAAGCTGCGCAGCATGGCGACTCCAATGCGCAATTCCAGATGGGGGATCTGTTCATGACCGGCCATGGCGTGACTCGTGATCCCACAGCGGCCGCAGGTTGGTATCGCGCAGCCGCGCAACAAGGGCATGCGGTTGCGGCCGGAAATCTTGGCGTACTTTACGCCAACGGCTGGGGCGTTCCGCAAAACGATGCCGAGGCGGCAGCCTGGTTCCAGAAAGCAGCGGACGCCGGCGATTCCGGGGGCCAGAACAATCTTGGGGCCATGTACATCGCCGGACGCGGTGTGGCGCAGAGCGATGCCTTGGGCGCGAAGTGGCTGTCGTCCGCAGCGCAGCTTGGTGTCGCCGAGGCACAGTATGCGCTGGGCACGCTCTATGCCAATGGAAGAGGAGTGGCGCGTGACGATGCCCAAGCGGTGAAATGGCTGAAGGCCGCCGCGGCTCAAGGCTATGCTCCGTCACAAATCGCTCTGGGCAAGGTGTACGTCGCAGGGGAAGGAGTTCCCCGTGACTACGCGGAAGCCATGCGCGATTTTCGCAGCGCCAATACCCCCGAAGCCTGGTACCAGCTCGGACTCATGTATCAGCAAGGCCTGGGCGTGGAGGTTAGTGAAGCGGAAGCGGCAATCTGGTGGCTGAAAGCGGCTCAGCGCGGGTCCATGGAAGCGCAACTCGCGATGGGGCGTCTTTACCAGGATCGTGATCCGGTGGAAGCTTATTCCTGGTTCTCACTCGCGGCCGCCGGCGGAGACCAGCCGGGCGCTGCCGCAATGAGCGCCCTGGTTTCGCGGTTAACGCCTGAACAGTTGTCGGAAGCGAAGCGCCGCGCCGCCGCCATCGCCCAGTCGCAGCAGTAATCTTCAGCGATCGATGAAGGCCTGGTAGTGCGCGTTATAACGCGGACCCGAGACCGCCCCGGGCCTCAGCGCGTTATCGAGTACATTCATTTCGGCGGGCGTAAGCTTCACGCTGGCCGCGCCCACGTTCTCCTCCAGGTAGCTGCGCCGCTTGGTGCCGGGTATGGGTACGAAGTCGCCGCCCTTGTGCAGCAGCCAGGCCAGCGCAATCTGCCCCGGCGTGGCGTGCTTTTTGCCGGCTATCTCATGCACGATGGCGGCGGCCTGCATGTTGCGATCGAAGTTCTCGCCCTGAAAGCGGGGATCGCCATGCCGGTAGTCGCTTTCCGGATACTCTTCCGCTCGCTTGGCCGTGCCGGTCAGAAAACCACGGCCGAGCGGTGAGAAGGGAACCAGCCCGATGCCCAGTTCACGCAGCACCGGAATGATGCCCGACTCGAGGTTCCGCTCCCACAGCGAGTACTCGCTTTGCAGCGCTGAAATGGGATGCGTGCGGTGAGCGCGGCGGATGGTGTCCTCGCCCACTTCTGAAAGCCCGAGATATCGCACCTTGCCTTCACGCACCAGGTCAGCCATGGCGCCGACCGTCTCTTCAATGGGCACATTGCGATCCAGGCGATGCTGATAATAGAGGTCAATGTGATCGGTGCCGAGCCGGCGCAGCGACGCCTCCGCCACTTCCTTCACGTGCGCGGGCCGGCTGTCGGTACCCACGAGCTTGCCCTTCTCGAAGCTAAAGCCGAACTTGGTGGCGATGACCACGCGCTCGCGCCGGCCTTTGAAGGCCCGGGCCAGCAGTTCTTCGTTCTTGAAGGGGCCGTAGGCCTCGGCGGTATCGAAGAAGGTGATGCCGAGTTCGAGGGCGCGATCGAGTGTCGCCAGCGATTCCGGGTCATCCGGCGAACCGTATGCCCAGGTCATTCCCATGCAGCCCAGCCCGAGTTCGGAAACCACAAGTCCCTGGCTGCCCAGCTTTCTCGTCTTCAGCATGCCGTACTCCGTTTTAACTGAAGTTGGATGATGTTCGCCCCTTGCTGGATTCTCTCTCGAGCGAAACATGTAGGGGCACGGGAAAGTTCGTCTTACCGATGTAGCCGAACGGGTACAGCGCTTCTTACTTCTTCCGGAGCGGAAGCGCAGCTGCCGCGACCCGCGCTTCAAGGCGCGTCTCACCTGCCAGCGCCGCCCGGCCAATGCTGTAGTAGTTGAATCCCGCTGCTGACATTGCGGCGGGATCGTAGAGGTTGCGTCCGTCGACTACGATGGGATAAGCGAGAATCGCGCGCAGGCGTGGCAGATCCAGCGTCGTGAACTCTTTCCAATCAGTCAGAATCAGGAGCGCGTCGGCATCGCGGGCGGCTTCATACGCGCTCTCACAGTAAGCGATGCCGCGCTGCGGCAGTATCGCGCGCGCCCGCTCCATCGCCGCCGGATCATGCGCGCGAATCTCGCAGCCCTCGCGCAACAGCATCTCGACCACCGTAATAGCTGGCGACTCGCGGATGTCATCCGTCCCGCCCTTGAAGGCCAGCCCGAGCACTGCCAGCTTCTTGCCGCGCAGCGTCCACAGCGCTCCCTTTACCTTGCGTACGAAACGGGCCAGCTGCTCTTCATTCACCCGGCTGACTTCTTCCAGCATGCGGAATTCGTAACCATGTTCGCGGGCAACGGCATGGAATGCCTTCAGGTCTTTGGGGAAGCACGAACCGCCATAACCGATCCCGGGATTGAGAAAGCGCCGCCCGATGCGCGAATCGGCGCCGACGCCGTCACACACCTGCTTGATATCGGCGCCCACAGCTTCGCAGATGCTGGCCACCGCATTAATGAACGAAACCTTGGTCGCCAGAAAAGCGTTGGAAGCGTGCTTGATCAGCTCGGCGCTTTTTGCGCTGGTCACGATCACGGGCGGTATCTTCGGCTCAGCCGGCCCGGGAATGCGCGATCCCTCCTGGTAGTAGCTCCCGCTGGAGAGCGGTTCGTAAATCTCGTGAAGCACCCGCGAACTGCGCTCGTTATCCACCCCTAGCACAATGCGGTCGGGATAAAGGAAGTCGCGCACGGCCGAACCTTCGCGCAGGAATTCCGGGTTCGAAGCCACATCGAACGACGCCGGCTCCGCTCCATTCAGCAGCATCACTCTGCGAATCCAGTCGTGGGTGAACACCGGCACCGTGCTCTTTTCCACCACCACCTTGTAGCCGCCGAGAGTTTGCGCAACGGCGCGCGACACCTCCTCGACGTACGACATGTCGGCTTCCCCCTCTTCGGTGGCTGGTGTGCCTACGGCGATGAAAACCGCGGCGACCCCGGACAAAGCTGATTTCAGATCGGTGGTGAACTGCAAGCTTTGCCCGCGATGGCGAATCAGAAGCTCGGGAAGGAATTCCTCGTAAATCGGCGCATCGCCCGCTTGCAGCCGTTCGATCTTCTGCTCGTCGTTATCGACGCAAGTGACTTGGTGTCCCAATTCAGCGAAACACGCCGCCGCCACCAAACCGACGTAACCCGAGCCAACAATAGCTACGCGCACAGATCGCCCCCGAAGACCCGCTGGCCAGAATACTCTAAAAAAAGTCTTGTAACAGCCTGGGATGGCTGCGGCCTATAAGCTATCAAAGGTGCAGCCTGTTTATCCTCCATGGGCACTTGGCGGAACCAAACCAGCGGAGACATGTGCAAAGTTTTGCATGGTGTCCTTGCTGGCCTTCAAGATTGATGTCAGAAGCGACCCTAGACCATTGTTTTCAGTAAGTTAACTGCCAATTACCACGGTGCGTCCCGAGCCCGCTTGGAAGGCCGGTTGCATTGTCTCACGGCGGGAGAACCAAGCCCAACCGAGGGAACGCATGCAAAAGATCAAAGTGGCCATCGTTGGCGGTGGTTACTGGGGACAGAACCTGATCCGCAATTTCTGGGAAGTTGACGAAGGCGAACTCGCCTTCGTGTGTGACCTCGATCCAAAGGCGCTGGCGCGTGCGCAGCGCCGTTATCCGACCGCGCAGGTGACGCGACATTACCGCGAGCTGCTCGACAGTCCACGAGTGGACGCGGTCGTGCTTGCCACTCCGGTTTCCACCCACTATGAATTCGCGCGTCAGGCGCTGCTTGCCGGCAAACACGTGCTGGTCGAGAAGCCGCTGGCCCGCAGCACCGCAGAAGTTCTGGACCTGATGGAGCTTGCCGAAAAACAGGGCAAGGTCCTGATGGTGGACCACACGTTCTTGTACACCGGCGCGGTTCGCCGCATGAAAGACATGGTCGCGCGCGGTGAACTGGGAGACATGCTGTACTTCGACTCCGTGCGCATCAATCTCGGGCTGGTACAGAGCGACATCAACGTGATGTGGGACCTGGCGCCTCACGATTTCTCGATTCTCAACTATCTTTGCGAGAGCGATCCGGTTGCCGTTTCGGCTGTAGGCGCGCGCCATCTCGGCTGCCCCTACGAGAACATCGCTTACGTTACGGCGCGTTATGATTCGCCGCTGATCGCGCACTTCCACGTCAACTGGCTGTCACCGGTGAAGGTCCGCACCACGCTGGTAGGCGGCAGCTCGAAGATGATCGTCTATGACGACATGGAGAGCAGCGAGAAGATCAAGGTTTATGACCGCGGCTTTACCGTCAATCATGATCCCGAGCGCCGCGAGCGCCTGCTCACCGGCTATCGCAACGGCGACATGCTGGCGCCCAACCTCGAGACCACCGAGGCGCTGCGCCTGATGGCGCGGGATTTCGTCTGCTCGATCCTGGAGAACCGGCAGCCGCTGAGCGACGCCGTCTCGGGATATCGCGTAGTGCGCCTGCTCGAAGCGGCGCAGCAATCCATCGAAAAGAACGGCCGGGAAGTCACCTTGCTGGGTCCGGAGATCGGCCGGCCCGCAGCCAAGGTGGTTTCGATGCGCGCCTGAGCCAGGGAGAGAGGTCAGGGTTTATGGACTACTGCCGTATCGCGCCTGATGTGAAGCTGGGACGCAACGTGGTGTTTCACGCGTTCGTCAATCTGTACGGCTGCACTATCGACGACAATTCGCGGATTGGGACCTTTGTTGAGATCCAGAAAAATGCTTTCATCGGCAAGAACGTCAAGGTCTCCAGCCACACCTTCATCTGTGAGGGCGTGACCATTGAAGATGACGTCTTCATCGGCCACAACGTTTCCTTCATCAACGACAAGTATCCCCGCGCCACCGCCGGCAACGGCCAGCTGCAGACTGAGGCCGACTGGAAGGTGGTCGAGACGCGGGTGAAGCGCGGCGCCTCCATCGGCACCAGCGCGACGATTCTCTGCGGCGTCACCATCGGCGAGAACGCCATTGTCGGCGCCGGCAGCGTAGTGACCAAAGACGTTCCTGACAACGCGATCGTGGCCGGAGTTCCGGCCCGCATCGTGAACAAGGCGGTGACAGTATGAAAGTCAAGTTCGTAGATCTCCGTGCCATGCATGCTCCCCTGATGGATGAGTTTCGCCAGGTGTTCGAGCGCGTAATGGAGAATTCTTCGTTCATCCTCGGGGCAGAGGTGAACCGTTTCGAGGAGGCTTTCGCCAAGTACCTGGGCGTTGGCCATTGCATCGCGGTGACCAATGGCACGGTGGCGCTGGAGCTGGCGCTGCTCGGAATGGGTGTCGGCCCCGGCGACGAGGTCATTACCATTCCCAATACTTTCATTGCCACGGCGGAAGCGGTCAGCGCGGTCGGAGCGCGGCCCGTATTCGTGGACGTGGACCCGGTTTCCTACAACATGGATGCCACGCTGGTGGAGCGCGCGATCACCCCGCGCACTCGCGTGATCCTGCCCGTTCATCTCTACGGCCAGACGGCGGACATGGATCCGCTGCTGGAGATTGCCGCGCGCCACGGGCTCAAGGTTCTCGAGGACGCTTGCCAGGCGCACGGCGCAGAATATAACGGCAAGAAGGCCGGCAGCATGGGCGCGGCAGGCTGCTTCAGCTTCTATCCCGGCAAGAATCTGGGAGCGCTTGGTGAAGGCGGAGCGGTCGTCACCGGTGATTCCGAACTGGCCGCAAAGATGAAGGTTCTGCGTGACCATGGCTCGCTGCGCAAGTACGAACACGCGGTCCCCGGTTATAACTTTCGTCTTGAAGGCATGCAGGGAGGTTTCCTCGCGGTCAAGCTGCCGCATCTTGATACCTGGAATGACCGGCGTCGACTGGCGGCGCGGCACTATGACAATCTGCTCGGGGGAAACGGCATCATCACGCCGGTGGAAATGCCCTACGCGCACCACGTCTATCATCTCTACGTGATCCAGGCGGACGATCGCGAGCAGTTGCGCAAGGACCTGAACGCCGCCGGCGTCGAGACTGGCCTGCACTATCCCGGCCCGCTGCATCTGCAGGAAGCCTACAAGTCGCTCGGCTACAACAAGGGCGACTTTCCGGTCTGCGAGCGCCTGGCGGACCGCATCCTCTCGCTGCCCATGTTCCCGGACATCAGCCGCGAGCAAGTTGAGTACGTAGCCTCGGTCATCAAGGAGTCGCAATGTCGAGCGGAGCGGGCGTTCGCGAAGTAGCCGCGGTCTTCGGCAGCAAACCTGTTCGTCCCGATCCCGAATGGGAGCGTGGCTTCGCGGCCGACTTGCGCGAGAAACATTCGCGTGAGGAACTGCTGGATCTGTTCGGACGATTCCGCTCGGGGGAGAGCGCGTTTGAACGCATGATGCGGCGAGTGCTGGTGCGGGCGATGGCAAGGTCGGTTGGCGACGAGCTGACCGTCGAGGCCAACGTCGTGCTCAAGCATCCCGAGACGATGGAATTCGGCGACAAAGTATTTCTTGGCGCGCAGTGCATGATCCAGGGCCGCTTCGACGGCAGCTGCAAGATTGGCAATCACGTCTGGATCGGCCCGCAGGCTTACTTCGATGCACGCTGCCTGGTTCTGGAAGATTACGTGGGCTGGGGCCCGGGGGCGAAGGTGCTGGGCTCGGCTCACACCGGCGAGCCCGTAGACCAGCCGATTATCGCCACGCCCCTGGTGATCGCGCCGGTGGTGATTGGATTTGGAGCGGACATCGGGACTGGCTCGGTGATTCTGCCGGGCGTACGCGTGGGGGCGAATGCCATTATCGGCGCCGGCGCCGTCGTGAATCACGATGTGCCGGACTACGCGGTTGCCGCCGGAGTTCCGGCGCGCGTGCTGCGCGACCGGCGCGACAAGTAATTTGATTTTGGTTGTCATGCTGAGCGAGTGCGGTCCGTTTTTGCCCGCACGAGTCGAAGTTGAGGCGCGTAGCGGGCGTTGAGCCCGCTGCCGAAATCCCGAGCGCAGCGAGGGACCTCGGACATCAGTTCAAATAGGGGGCCTTCGACTCGCGCGCCAAGAACGCGCGCTCGCTCAGGATGACAGGAATTAAAGGGGAGCAATGAATCAGATCAAGGGAGCGCGTTTCCTCGTGACCGGCGGGGCCGGTTTCGTCGGCAGCACGATCACGGACCAACTGCTGGCCGCGGGCGCAGCGGAAGTTCGTATTCTCGACAATTTTATTCGCGGCACCTGGGCTAACGTGGCCGAGGCGCAGAAGAGCGGCCGGGTTCAGGTGATTGAAGGCGACGTTCGTGACACCGCCCTGGTAAATCGCCTGACCGAAGGCGTGGACTATGTCTTCCATCAGGCCGCGCTGCGCATCACGCGCTGCGCCGAGTTTCCGCGCGAGGGCGTTGAAGTCCTGATCGGGGGCACGCTCAACGTTCTCGAAGCCTGCGTCAAGCACAAGGTGAAGAAGATCGTGGCCGCGTCTTCGGCCTCGGTGTATGGAAATCCGTCGTACCTGCCGATCGACGAAGGCCATCCCTTCAATAACCGCACGCTGTACGGCGCCGGCAAGATTGCCGACGAGCAGATGCTGCGCGCGTTCTGCACCATGTATGGGCTTCCTTATGTCGCGTTCCGCTACTTCAACGTGTATGGCCCGCGCATGGACCTGACCGGCGTCTACACCGAAGTGCTGATCCGCTGGCTCGACGCGATTGAGGCCGGCACGCCGCCGCAGATTTTTGGCGACGGCAGCCAGTCGATGGATTTCGTGTTCATCGAGGATGTGGCGCGCGCCAATCTGGTCGCGCTCGAGAGCGATGTTACCGACGAAGCGTTCAACGTCGGCACCGGCGTGCAGACCAGTCTGCGGCAGCTCTGCGAGGCCCTGTTGCGCCTCACCGGCTCGCCGCTCCAGCCCGTCTTCCGCGAGCAGCGCAAGCTGGGAGATGCCGATGTGCGCCGCGCCTGTACCGAAAAAGCCGCCCGCATGCTCGGCTTCCGCACACAAGTCAGCCTGGAAGAAGGATTGAGACGCCTGATCGACTGGCGCCACGCCGCCGTCGCAGCTTTAGCTGCAGGAGCCACCCGATGACAACCGCCGCCCGTCCGCTGAACAAGATGATTCCCGTTGACCGTCCCTGCTTCGGCCAGGAAGAAGAGCACGCTGTGCTGGAAGCGTTGCGCAGCGGCTGGGTAAGCCAGGGTCCGAAAGTTGGCGAGTTCGAAAAGCGCTTCGCCGAATACGTGGGCGCGAAGTTCGCGGTTGCCGTTTCTTCCTGCACCACGGCACTGCATCTGGCGATGATCGTCAGCGAAATCAAAAAGAGCGACGAAGTTCTTTGCCCCAGCTATTCCTTCATCGCCACCGCGAACTCCATTCGCTATGTAGCCGCCAAGCCGGTGTTTGTCGACATTGATCCGATCACGTTCAACCTCGATCCCAATCGGATCGAAGAAGCCATCACGCCCCGCACGCGCGCCATTCTGGTGGTGCATCAGATTGGCCTGCCGGCAGCGATGGATGAAATCAATGCCATCGCAGCACGCAGGAATCTGCTGGTGATTGAAGACGCGGCTTGCGCTATCGGCTCCCAATATCGCGGACAGCGTATCGGACGCCCGCATTCACCGGTTGCGTGCTTCAGCTTCCATCCCCGCAAGATCTTGAGCACCGGCGAAGGCGGGATGATCACGACCAATGATGAGCTGGTGGCTACGCGCCTGCGCACGCTGCGGCAACATGCCATGACGGTCTCGGATCTCGCGCGGCATGCTTCCAGCAAAGTCGTAATCGAGAGTTACGCCGAGGTGGGCTACAACTATCGCATGACCGATCTGCAGGCCGCGCTAGGGCTGGTGCAACTGCAGCGGCTCGATGGCTTTATCGCGCGCCGCCGCATGCTGGCGGAACGTTACACCCGCGAACTGTCCAGGTTCGCGTGGCTGCTGCCTCCGCAGGAAACTGCTGAGTGCCGGCATAATTTTCAGTCGTATGCCGTGCGCGTGGCGCAGGGCGCTCCGGTGAACCGTGATGACCTGATGCAGAAGCTGCTCGATCGCGGCATCTCCACTCGCCGCGGCATCATGGCCAGCCATCGCGAACCGCCCTACGTCGCCGGCAATTGGGATTCGCGGCTGCCCGAGACCAACCGCGCTACCGACGAGACCATCATCCTCCCGCTCTTCCACCAGTTGACTGAGGAAGAGCAGGACTACATCCTGGAATCGGTCCAGGAGGTCGCCAGATAGCTGGAGCGGTCCGCTCCGCATCGCTTAGGGCTGAGTAACTCTCACGTAGCTCACCTGCAACATTGCCGGCAGGTACGCGCTGTTCGGCGTACCGCCCACACCACCCGTCTGCGTCTGAATGATCAGGAACATGGGCGTGCTGATCACCTGATTGCACGTGGTGATCAGATTGCCATCCATGTACTGCGAGATGTTGGTGGTGGTCCAGACGGTAGTGAAGAGATGCCAGTTGGTGTCGACGGTATAGGGCCCGCCCACAACATCGCACCCGCCGCCAATACCGAAGCTGGGATTGGCCACGTGGAACTGACACCAGCCGCTTGAGGTGTAGCACTCCGTCATGTCTACCTCGTGATATCCCGATTGGCCGATGTCGGGACAGTGGTATCCATTGATCGTAATGCCGGTCGATCCGGTGAGCGGATTTGTGTACTGGCAACTGCTCGTCAGCAGCCAGGTAGCGGGCCACAACCTTGTACTCACAATCGGGAACCTGGCTTCAATCTCAACCGTTCCGGTGGTGAAGTTGAAACTTGTCCACTGGATGTCTCCGGTGATGTAGGGCCACGTGCTTGGGGCAGTGAAGTAATCTCCACAGGACGTGCTTTGAGCTTCCGTGGTGATCGTCAGGCCGTTGTTGACGGATACCATGGAGGGAATGTTGCATTCGGTTTCGCTCTGGGAGTACTCCCCGTGGCGCGAGATCACCGTCCAATCGGAACTCAGCGTGGTCCCAGCGAAGTTGTCAAAGAAAATCACGTTCGCAGTCGGCTGGGCCGTTACTGTGATGGTTGCGGACGCCGACACGGCTGGGTTGGCCGTGCTCGTCGCAGTCAGGGTGTAGATGCCGGGGGCATCGGGAGCGGTGTAGTCACCTCCTGTGGTAACGGTGCCACCGTTCGTGGACCAAGTCACAGTCTTGGTGGATGCCCCCGTAACGGTGGACTTGAATTGCTGCGTCGTATCGATGGCCAGGGAAATCGTCGCCGGCGTGACCGTCACGGTCACAACCGGCGGCGTTACCGTAACCGTGGCGGAAGCCGACACCGCGGTGTTTGCCTTGCTGGTCGCGGTAACGGTGAATATTCCGGCCGTATTAGGCGCGGTGTAAGCGCCCCTGGAGTTGATGGTGCCGCCGTTTGTTGACCAGGTAACCCCGGTGCTGGTCGTACCGGTTACAGTATCGCTAAAAGTCTGTTTGCCGCCTTCGGCGAGGGTCACGGAACCCGGTGTTACGGTGACTGCGATCACGGGCACAACTGTTTCGGTGAGCGTGGCCGTCTGGTTCACGCCGTTATAAGAAGCGGTAATCACCGCTGACGTTGTGCCGGTGACAACCTGCGTGGTCACGGTGAACGTGGCAGTTGTCGACCCACTTGTCACCGTGACACTCGGCGGCACGGTGGAGTTGGTGCTCGACAACCCAACAAGTATCCCGGTGGATGGGGCAGGGCTGGTCAGGGTCACGGTTCCGGTCGACGAGTTTCCTCCCACTACGGAACCCGGGCTCACCGTGACAGATGACAGCGCGGGCGGGGGCAGTGGCCCGGTGTTGATGATCGGTTGCACCCAGTAGTTCGAAGCCTGCCATGTGCTGGTAGGGTAACTGGAGCCGGAGCCATACACGTAGACACCCGCATTCACCGGAGCCGACAACGGTGAAACACTCAGCGCGCTGCTGAAGAACTGCGTTGTATCCGCATAGTGGCCTGAACTGGTGTGGTAACTGATCGTATAGGTGGTTCCCGCGGTAATGACTACCGGAGTCGCAAAATTGGCCTGCTGCCACCCGGAAGCGGTTTCACCGGTGAATGTCACACTCGCGAGGCTCGCGCCAGCTGACGACCATAAATGGCCGGTATGGGTTCCAGTGTTGGTTGCCGCCTTGTAAAACTGTAATCCGGTAACCGTGCCTGCCTGGCTGGCACTGAATTTCAATCCAAGCTCCACGGCACTATCGGGACCAGAGTCCGGGGTTGAAGGCGTCGTGGAGGTGGGCCAGAAGGTGACCGTCGTGTTCTGGGCCTGTGCGGGCTGGGAGGCGACTGCCAGAACCAGCGCGGAAATTACCACCAGAATGGTCAACCTGCGGAAGGCGCAAAACTGCTGGCTTGCAGCGGGGAGCGGCAACATGGGCTCTCGTACTCTTCCCAGTGGATGGCTAACCAATGACCACTGGCGACTTACGTTTCTATCGGGCGATGGGGGAGTTCACGCGATAGGGCCCCAAGTGAGCCGCTCGCTTGCCGGAGGCCTTTGCCGGAAATCCGGACTTGGACCTCCAAAGTGGCAGGCAAATGATAGCACTAAAGAATGTCGAGAAATATCAGAAAAATGCAGACTGATGCGCACCGGTATGCAAGCTCCTGCACACTTTCCCATCATGGTCTATGGCTGTGCTCGGACGAGGAGGGGAGTTGCACCGCGCCAATGTTGGCTAGCGACAGCAATACCGCGCGAGCTTGTCTGGCTGGAACGCCAGCGGCCTCGGCGATCTCTTTTACCGTGCGCTGACCGTCTGTGGCTCGGAAGATCCTCTCCAATTCCGGCTCAACTTCAACCACGTAAATGCGGCCAGTGTGGGTGCGCGAGAACACAATAGTGACCTCTCGTCGCAGATTGTCCTCAATGGCCTGCCCAGCGCGGAGACGGGGTAGCATCTCGGGAAGCGCCCATTCGAATCGACGGCATACGGCGCTAACGCCTGGCGATGGCTGACTACGGGGCACTCCCGGCTCCGAAGTTGCTGCCTGCAGGAAGTAGGCATACTCATAATCCAGCAGATCGTGCCACCACGCCCCAGGTGCAGGCGCGTTCCTCATACGGGTGAGCGTGATCCGGCCGACCTGGCGCGCGGACTCCAGAGACCCCATCACACACTCGCTTAGAAAGTGATCGAACTCCGCGCACTCGGCCACTTCCTCTGCGATCTGTCCGGTTTGCTTGCGGAAACGACGCGAATAACGGAACGAGCGCGCCAAACGATCGCGGTAGTAGCGTCGAGCCAGGAAATGCGCGAACTGCGCAGCCTTCGCCGCCTCGCCGCTGCAAATCAGGGCGCTGCGGGATTCATGTGCCCGCACGCCTCCATCGGCCAGATAGCGAATGACCTCGTCTTGCGCAGCACGATCGTCCATGTGAGCTGTGAGCCGCTAGCCTCTAGCTAGAAGCTAGGAGCTAGAAGCTTCACCCCGAATGCTTCCCTTGTCATCTCCACCGACTCGAACATGACGTCCGCCGACAGCGTCGGCGAGAACTGGTCCACAGTAACCGCGCGCAGCGCAGGCGCGCGCTCGGCAACCCATACGCCAAGATCGAGGATTTCGCGCGTCGGACGCGTCGGCGCCACCCACGGTCCGCCCAGATCACGATCGTCCTCGACGCCGCCCACGTGGATCTCGACAACCTTATCCAGCGGAAACTCGCCGATATACACGCGCGGATTCCGCCGCTGATAGTGCGCTGCCAGCCAGAGGTGCGGAAGGTCGATGAGAAACCCGCAGCCCGTCCCGTCGAAAAAGCGCCGCAGGAATTCGGCTTCGCTCATCTGCGCGTGATCAACCGAAAAGAAGCCGGGAATGTTTTCCATGACCAGCGGCGCCCCCACAAAATCCGCCAGTCGGCGCGCGTTGGCCACAAACCGCCGCAGGAAATCCTCCGTGTAGAGCGGAGGGAAGACATAGTCCAGCGTGTACTTGCCGTCCTCCGTGTGCAGGCACTGGAAGTGTTCCGCGATCCAGGGTCCGCGATAAAGCTGCTGCAGGCCGCGGGCGCGTTCGAGCGCGTGATTGCTCAGCGGATCGGCGAGCTGCCCGAGATAATCGTGCAGCAGCAGCGGAAACCGCTCGCGAATGCGGGGAAAAAGCGCGTCATCACTGGCGGGAGGATCGGCCATCGAGAGATGATCGACCAGATCGCTCGCGGATAGCAGCGCATCCGCCAGATGCGGATTGTAGAAGGTTCCGACCGAAAGCCGGTCCGTAATGAAAGACGCCATAATCACAAATCCCCACCCTTGGCAAGTGCGGCCAAGGGCAGGGCACCCAGCTCCCCTGCGGTGGGAGCCAGCTACGGCTTGGAACTCAGTGGCAGGTGGGAGCGACTTCCGTCGTTTCCACCAGGCTGAAGTTGTGACAGGTTGGTGCGACTTCCGCTGTTTCCACCAGCTTGCAGCCGGCGTGACAGGTGGGAGCGAGTTCAGCAGTTTCTACGATCTTCATCTGCACAAGCCTCCTTACGGGTGTAGCGCAACAACGAAGTACTAGATGCCGGTCGGGGCCATCCGGGACACACTAAAATTTAGGCAATTTTTCGAGTATCCTACCCGCCCTATGGCCGCGCGCTCGCTTCCGCTTCCCATCACCGTTCTGCTCAGCGAGCACGCGATCGCGCGCCAGTTCGCCGACGCGCTCACCGCTGGTTACCTGGGTGAGCAGTTTTTTTATTGGCTGCCGCTCTCGGTCGAGGCGTGGGTGGCGCTGTGCCATTCCCCGGAATATCGCAATGCGGACCGCGCGCTCGGGCTGCTGACACGAGCCGCGCCGCGTTTGGCGGAGTTGTGGCCCGGAGTCGACACCGTGTGCGGGCTGGGCTGCGGCGAAGGCTCCAAGGACCGTGTGCTGCTCGATGCCCTCCGCCGTCCTTTATATATAGGAGCGGATTTCAGCCAGGGTCTGCTCGAGCTGGCGCTCGAATGCGCCGCCGCGGTTGCGCGTGAGGTCCGCGGATTCAAGCTCGATATCGGCTGCGATCAGCACCTGGACGCGCTGGCAGCGGCCGTCGCCGGTTCCGGACAATCGGCGGTTTACAGCGTGCTCGGCAATACGCTCGGCGCCTTCGACCCCGATCGTTTTCCGGCGCGTCTGCGCCGGGTAATGCGTCCCGAAGATCGCGTCCTGTTTGACGGCGAAATCTTCGCCGGCGATGAGACCCTGCGCGGCTACGACCATCCCACGAACCGCCGCTTTGCTTTCGCGCCGCTGGCTTCGCTCGGGCTGAGTGAATCCGATGGTGAGCTGCGCTTCGAACTGCGTCCGGGATCGGCCGGATTGCACGAAGTGGTGAAGTATTTCGTTCCGGCGCGTGATATTCAGCTCAACGTCGGAGGCCGCGAAATCCGCCTGCGCTCGAAAGAGTCTCTGCGCATGAGCAGCTCCATCAAATACGATGAGCGCGCCTTCTTCGAGCGCATCGAGCGCGGCGGCTTCCGGGTGGAGTTTGCCGAGAAGAGCGGCGATGGCCGCTTCCTGCTCGTCGGCGCCGCGCCGCGGTAAAAAACGAGCCGGCCACGGATTCGCACGGATCTCAACCGAGTCAGAACATAATCCGTGCCGATCCGTGAAAATCCGTGGCTAGGGTTTTTTGTAGACCACGCCGCCCTTCATCACGAAATCCACGTGCTCGAGCACGGTGATGTCCGAGAGCGGATCGCCCTTCACCGCCACGATGTCCGCCAGTTTGCCCGGTTCGATGGCGCCAATGTCTCTCTGCATCCCGAGCAACTCCGACGCGGTAACCGTGGCTGAGCGCAGCGCCTCGGCCGGCGTCTGGCCGTATTTCACCCGCAGCTCGAACTCGACCGCGGGATTGATGTTCCAGTCGAAGCCGCCGGCATCGGTACCGAAGGCAATCTTCACCCCGGCTTTCACGGCGCGGCGAAACGTGTCGGCGCTGATCTTGATCATGTCGAGCCACACCGGCGCGCCCGCCTTGGCACGGCCTTCGGCAACATATTCGCCGACATAGAGCGTGGGCACGAAGTACGTGCCTTTCTGGACCATCAGCTTCAGATCGGCGTCAGAGATGTAATCGCCGTGCTCGATGGTGTCGATGCCGGCCTCGACCGAGTTGTGCACGCCGTTGTACGCGGTGGCGTGCGACGCTACTCTGTGCCGCTGGCGATGCGCTTCGTCCACCATCGCCCGCAGTTCGTCCAGGGTGAAGGTCGGGATGTCGTTCAGCACGGGCGCGGGCGAAATTCCCGCCGGCGGGTTGGGCTCGATGTAGTAGCTGCGGTCGGAGTAGACCTTGATCCAGTCGGCGCCGTACATGATCTGCTCGCGCACCGCCTTGCGGCACGCATCGGCGCCATCGCACACCTGCACCCCGTGCGGCACCGGCACGTTGGGCGCATAGCCGAGTAGCGGATACGCTCCCGTCACGTCGAGCGCGCGCGTGGCCACCTGCATGCGCGGCCCGGGAATCACGCCCGCGTTGATGGCTTTCTTGATGTCCACGTCGGCGTAGCCCGCGCCCTCGGTCTCGAGATCGCGGATGGTGGTGAATCCATACTCCAGCGCCTTGCGCGCCGATTGCGTCCCCAGGATGGTGCGATATTCCGGCGACCACTTCAGCAACTGCTTGTCGTAGTCTTCGGCGGTGATGTCGCCCTGAAGAAGCACGTGGGTGTGGACGTCGATCAGGCCGGGCAGGCAGGTTTCGTTGGATAAGTCGATAAACTCTGCCGCGCCAAGCTCAGGCTTGACTGCCTCCTGCTTGTGCTTAGCCCAGGTTTCATCTGCAGCAGCAGGCGCGGTATGCCGCTCGATCGCCGTTATGTGATTGTGATTCAGCTCTAGAATTGCATTGTGCCTTACTTGATCACCTTTTCCATCTAACAGCGTGCCGCAGCGAACGTACGTGATAGCCGGCGGCCCCGGCACATTTGCGAAATCGCCGATCCTCCGCCCCTGCGCTCCCGTCGGCTGTTGCGCGGCCCCCAATATCGACATCATCACTACGGCGAGAACGCCGGCTCTCTTCATGGCTGCCTCTCAACTCGAAACTCGAAACTTGAAACTGGTTTTCCGGCCCGCGAGTCTAGCAGATTGCTGCCGCCTTGGCTTCGTGGAAGCCCACGCCTTCAGGCGTGGGACCTGGATGTGCGTTCGGGAAATATTCCCGCGCCTGAAGGCGCGGGCTTCCACTGGCACTGCTGGTTATGCCTTGTTCTGCGCGGTCGTCCCTTTTCCACACTTCGCAAGATATGCACAAGCCAGCACCCTCCCGCCAGCGTGCTACATTTCACCCACCAGCTCCATCCAGCCCGTTTTTTCGCAGCACCGCGCCCAGCTTGGGGCTTCCCTCCCCGGGCGGCCGACCCAGGGTGTAAAATAACCATATGTACAATATGTTGTGGGTCACTATTGACAAGCACCATTAGCAGGTATATTGTGCCCTTCGTTCCTGGCGTCAGAGGTGGTGCCGGGGACGCTGTAAGCGGTGACGCCGCCTGCCCCGTCCGCTCGGATCAAGCAGGCGCGGCCTCATATAAATAAGGTCTGGGCCCTCCCCCGCCACTGGATTGGCAACAGACACCCAGGAGACTGACCATGGCTGACGTGACCGATAAGATTGCTGCTTTGACCCCCGTCACTTCCAACTCGCGCCCCGCGCGCAAGGCACCCGGCCTGAGCTTCCGCCGATTCTTTACCAAGCCCGGCGTCTCACCCTATGACGAGGTCGAGTGGGAAAAGCGCACCGCGGCAATCACCGACGCCGCCGGTAACGTCATCTTCGAGCAGAAGGACGTCGAAGTCCCGAAAGACTGGTCCATGACCGCCACCAACATCGTGGCCAGCAAATATCTCCACGGCAAAATGGATACGCCCGAGCGCGAGACCGGCGTTCGCCAGCTCGTCACCCGCGTCGCCGAAACCATCCGCGACTGGGGCGTGGCCGGCGGATACTTCCGCTCCGCAGAAGATGCCGCTACCTTCCACGACGAGCTCGCGCACATCCTGCTGCACCAGATGGCCGCCTTCAACTCGCCGGTCTGGTTCAACGTGGGCTGCGACCGCATCGAGCCCAACTCCGACGCGCAGAACTGGCACTGGAACCCGGAGCTCGGCCGCGTCGAGTTCTCGACCACCGGCTACCGTACGCCGCAGTGCTCGGCTTGCTTCATCAACTCAGTCAAAGACTCGCTCGATTCCATCCTCACCCTGGCCAAGACCGAGGGCATGCTCTTCAAGTGGGGGTCGGGCACGGGCACGAACCTTTCGCCGCTGCGCAGCTCGAGCGAATGCCTCTCCGGCGGCGGCACCGCTTCGGGGCCGCTCAGCTTCATGAAAGGCTTCGACGCCTTTGCCGGCGTCATCAAGTCGGGCGGCAAGACGCGCCGCGCCGCCAAGATGGTGATCCTCAACATCGACCATCCCGATATCGTCGACTTCGTCAACTGCAAGGCCGATGAAGAAGCCAAGGCCTGGGCGCTGATCGAACACGGCTACGACGGCTCCTCGCCCGATTCGCCCGCCTACTCGTCCGTCTTCTTCCAGAACGCCAACAACTCCGTGCGCGTGACCGATGAGTTCATGCTCGCCGTCGAGCGCGACGGGGATTTCTCAACGCGCGCCATCCTCGGCGGCCGCGTGGTCAACACGTATAAGGCCAGCGCGCTGCTGGAGAAGATCGCCAAAGCCACCTGGCAGTGCGGCGATCCCGGCATGCAGTTCGATACCACCGTCAACCGCTGGCACACCTCGAAGAACACGGCGCGCATCAACGCCTCGAATCCCTGCTCGGAGTACATGTTCCTCGATGATTCCGCCTGCAACCTGGCCTCGCTCAACCTGATGAAGTTTGCGCCCACCGGCGTCTTTGACGTTGACGCCTACCGCTACGCCGTCGACATTCTGATCACCGCGCAGGAGATTCTGGTCGACAACTCCGGCTACCCGACCGAGGCGATCAGCAAGAACTCGCATGACTATCGCCCGCTCGGCCTGGGCTATGCGAATCTCGGCGCGCTGCTGATGGCTGCCGGCCTGCCCTACGACTCCGAAGCCGGGCGCGACTACGCCGCCTGCGTC
>Ga0335081_10006424_pt1 | contig 18719 bp, 15 predicted proteins | sample Lox_Sample_35_FD_206713 | JGI IMG/M metagenome (GOLD analysis project Ga0335081, IMG submission 206713) | Soil microbial communities from Loxahatchee National Wildlife Refuge, Florida, United States - Lox_Sample_3.5 | ecosystem: Environmental > Terrestrial > Soil > Wetlands | place: USA...
GAGTTATAAGAGCAGCATAAGAGGCAAGGTTATGCGGATTCCTATTAAGTAAGGAATTCAGAACACATAATTCAGGTAATACCCGATATATACTTATCAAACGTTGATATAGGGGTTAAGTGGAGACTGAGGCCTTGGCCTTTTTACGTGACATCAGTATCGCTTAAATTAACAGACATTTATCGCAGGAGGAAGGTGCTATGCAGCACACAGGTACAAAAGCGGAAGCCAAGAGTTTCAACAAGCCGGATGAAGTAAGGACTTTTCCGAACGGGAAACTTGAACTGGTAAAAATCGGAGGGGCAACAATCGGACGTGCAACATTTGAACCGGGATGGAAATGGTCCACCTCTGTACAACCGCTGGCAAAGACAAAAAGTTGCGAAGCCCCTCATTTTCAGTATCATCTCTCGGGCATCATAAAGATCGTGATGGATGATGGAACACAATTGGAGTGCAGGGCAGGCGATGTATCATTGCTGCCCATGGGGCATGATGCCTGGGTGGTCGGTAATGAATCCGTCGTTGTTGTGGATTTTCAAGGCATGTTGGACTATGCGAAGACATAATTGAGAGGATATGTAGTTCTTTCATCAAAAAAGATCAGGGCGAAGCTATCTACACGGTAGCGGAATTTTTTATGACACCGGGATGGATCACAACTTCACTGTCACATGTCACCGGGACATGCGTAGCGAATCGCCCCATCAGATTGCCGACAAACTCGGCTCCCGGCGAGCTTCACGTTATACATCCTTTCGATCAGTAATCTTAACCTCGGGCGGTTGGGTAAAGGTTTTATGTTCAAAATGTTCTGTATAAATGCTCACGCTCCAGCTCTTTTTGTGAATGTCCATACCGACGTAAATGTGTTGACCAGTGAAATCAAGTTTGTTACCTTTAGCCATGGCAAGCCTCCTTTGGGTATGTTTTTGTTCGGGACAAACAAAATATACCATCTAAGGTTGAGACTTGCCTTTTACTTTTTTATTCTAAGGTCTCAACAACGTGCCTTACCTTGAGGCGAACATTAGTAGTGTACTCAACAACTGTAAATTGCCATTTCCGGTTGGCTTCCTACGATCTTTAAGCTGATACTCTGTTTCTTCCTGCAACAAAGCATCTGGCAATTCTGACAGAGATCCACCCTTTCAAGCAGTAATCTGCATTGGCTGAAGTACGCAATCTGCTCCCCGCGACCGGAATCAAATCCCATCCCGTCACAACATATTGTGATAAAATCTCCTTGACATAAAAGACGCCTCTCCATATCTTCAACTCGCGCAAGAGCACGGTCTTATCGATGAAGAAGGCGATAAAGGTGACCAGCGTTACGCGCCACAGCGGATTATATGATTACTCCAAAAAGCCACCTGTTTAAGGTCGCCTGTTTCACGCTCGGGGGCGTGGGTTCCTTCGCGGTGTCATTCTACTTTTATTACTTTTACTTTTTCATGCGGGACCAGTTCGGCTTCAGCAGCAAGGACAATCTCGCCCTCGCTGCGTTAAACGGTTTCATTTATGTTTTTGCCTCGTGGCAGGCTGGGCGGTTCGCGCAACGGCGCGGCTATTTCAACGCACTCAAGCTCGGCTTTAGCGTAATGATTCTTGCGCTGGCAGCCGGCTCACAGCTCGCTAAACTCAATTCCGCAGTTGGCTTGGTGTTGGCCACCATAATTCTCACCATCGGCATGTGTTTCCTGTGGCCGACGATTGAAGCACTCGCTAGCGAAGGTGAAACCGCGGTGGGTTTGCCGCGCGCGGTCGGCATCTACAACGTCGTTTGGGCCGGAACAAACGCGCTTGCACTTTTTGGCGGTGGTATGCTTGTGGAAAAATTTGGGTTCGGAACCATTTTCTTTCTGCCAATCACACTTTTAACCACCCAACTCGCCCTGAATTTCTGGCTGGAAAAACACACGAACGACCTTACACGTGCCGCCGGCAATGAACCCTCATCTGCGCCGATTCCTGACCCGCATCGGCCTTCGTCCGCCAAAACTAAGGCGTTTCTCCGCATGGCGTGGCTCGCGAACCCGTTCGCCTACATTGCCATCAACACATTCATTCCGATGCTGCCCACAGTGGCCACGCGCTTCCACCTTTCTCCCATGTTTGCGGGATTTGCCTGTTCTTTGTGGTGTTTCTCGCGGCTCGGCACATTCATCGCGCTATGGTTCTGGACGGACTGGCATTACCGGTTTCGCTGGCTGGTGACAGCATGTGGTTTGCTTGTCGTTTCGTTCGCTGTGATTCTCATCGTACCAAGTCTGGCAGTACTGCTCATGGCGCAAATCTTTTTCGGCAGCGCCATCGGATTGATTTATTATTCGTCGCTGTTTTACTCGATGGACGTTGGCAAGGCCAAAGGCGAGCATGGCGGCATTCACGAGGCCGCAATCGGCGTGGGCAACTGCATCGGCCCGGCGGTCGGCGCGGCATCGCTGCAATTTGTGCCGCAACACGCCAACAGCGGTGCCATCGCGGTCAGCGCGTTACTGCTGTGCGGCCTCGGCGGATTGCTGACCATTTGGAAAACGTCGCGGTGAAGGATGGAATAACAAAAACGCGAAGGCTTTGGGATGGATACACAGATGAGGTGACCGGCGAAATTCCCTAATCATAAACGGCTCAGCAAGACTTACTAGTAGACTCATCATTTCAAATCGTAATAGTCACTTTTGATTAATAGCTGACACCAAATAGTTGTAGGTATCGGAATGCAACATTTCAAAGAAAAATCAGCAACGCAGGGGTAAATTATAGAAGACAATTTATCCCTTGACTATCCATGCATTTTTGGTATTTTTCTATAACTTCTTAGCCTACCATGATTCAATAAGTAAACGTAACCTCATGTCTCCTAAACTGTGAGTAACAATTGATAATGAATATTCAATGAGGATGCTTAAAATGAAACGTCTGATAATGTTAGTGGCATGCTTTGTTTTTATTTTCAGTACTTGCGCCCTTGCTGCTGACGGAACTTCTACAGCCCCTGCCAAGGCAGAGCCTCCTAAAACAGTTACCCCGAAACCACCAAGAGAGACAAGGATAAGAATTGTCGGAGTTGTTAAAGAAATCTCAGATACGATGATCATGGTTGAGCGGACAGTAAAGGGAAATACGGAAACCATGCAATTTGTCCTGGATAAACCCGTTGAACAAATCAATGCTGGTGATAAAGTGAGGGTCAGTTATATTAAGAAAGATGACAAGCTTATTGCCACCAGGGTAACTCCTTTCATTGCCAAAAAAATAATGAAAAATCCCCCCCCTTCAAAGAGATAGGACCATTGCCTGCAGAATCTCCACCTTCTCTAAAATAAAGTCTGAACAGACGCTGGGCGATTAAAAGTATGTTGCCATCTCCAGGTGGGACTGAGCATAGGCAAAGCTTTCTTTTATGGCATGTTGAAAAGAAGTCCATAATAAAGGTTTTCGAAGGCATAAATCAGAATATTTCTGATCACTACTGTCCGGTTAAAGGTATTTGATAATAATATAACCCATCAAAACAAAAAGAGAAGACCGTTATTTTATTTTTTTCCGATTTGAATTTACATCGTTCATCCTGATCTGTAATCTTCCTCGAACTCTTCGGGGGAGGAAACCAGATGAATTCAGGAAGAACGGTATTTGCCCAATTATTGCAACATGTGCCATGATATGAATTCAACAAATGTGTCAGTCAGTACAATGGTAATCATAGGATCAGGCGGTTTCCCTGTCATGATCAGTTCCGCTGCCTTGCCTTTGCTCAACTCACATATAGAGAGAGTCTCCGGGATATTGAAACATGTCTGAATTCACATCACGAAAAGCTTTATCACATTGGTTTCCGCGGTCCTGTCTCGAGATCGACCTTGGCAGATGCCAACGAAATCCGGGATTACCGGATCTATCAGGACTTTGGTTATCATCTAATCGGTATTGCCAGAAAGCTCTATCAAGGCGAAGAACTGGCGGTGGAGTTAGCGCAGTCTCTCTATGCCTTCGACTCAACGATTATCGACCTTTGCCTTTCTCTCTTTCCTTGGGCCACCTTCCGGAAGACCAAAGGAGCTATAAAGATTCATACGCTGTTGGATCTACGCGGTGCTGTCCATGTGTTTATCAGCCTCACGCCAGCTATTATCCACGATGTCACTATGTTAGATACCGTTCCATTGGAAAAAGAATCCATCGTGGCGCTGGACCGAGGATACCTGGATTTCCGGAGACTGTACGCCATCCACACCCTACCAGCTTTCTTCGTCATTCGTGCAAAGAGCAGACTGAAATATCACCGCCTGATTTCACGAAAAGTGGACAAAGCCACAGGGCTTCGTGCCGATCAGACAATTATTCTCAAAGGCTACAAATCCAGAGAATCATATCCAGAAGCCCTTCGCAGGGTCTCCTATGTAGATACGGAAACCAAAAAGCATCTTGTCTTCCTGACCAACATTTTTACCATCCCCGCAAAAATCATGGCGGATATTTTCAAACAACGCTGGCAAATCGAACTCTTCTTCAAATGGATCAAACAGCATTTGAGAATCAAAACGTTCTATGGCACTTCTCCCAATGCCGTCAAAGCCCAGATTTGGATCGCCGTCAGCATCTATCTGCTGGTTGCTATCATGAAAAAGCGACTCAACTTACCTGGAAGTCTCCACACAATTTTGCAAATTCTGGAGGTTAACATTTTCGAGAAAAAGCCCATTATTCATCTTGTTAGAGATGCTCTTAAACAAAAACTGGAACCCGTTATCAGTAACCAAATGAATTTATTTGATAGTTAACCGGACAGCAGTGATACTATATATACTAGGCTAAAAACATGTTGACTATCACACCGCAAGCAAGAACATATACACTCGAGAACGGCGGCTCGTTATTTTTAGAATATGTTACCGTAACGGGCAGCTGCTGTATACCCTACCAGCCGGAACCAGCCGTCAGACTTGGGAAGCCCCGTAATCAGGATCAATTCAGACAGGAAATCATAGATGGGCTGACGATCTTCGTCCCTCGTAAATTGCCGGAAGAAGAATTGGTTATCGGGATGGCTTCCTTCCTGGGATTCAAGAAATTAGTAATTGAAGGCTGGCGGCATTTTTGATGGCAGATAAGTGAGGTCTCAATTCTTCCTTGTGACCATGATGTTTTGCTGAGTTTTATCGACTTAAAACTTTTCGCTACAATCACGGCTAAACCTTTTCCTGAGTTAGAAGGAAGTTTAGGAATTAGGTAAAATCCAAACATCAAAATAGAAAGGCAGGGTCAAAGACACAGAAAACCTACAATTATAGATGGTTGATTGATTTCCCCTATCAGGAAGATAACTTTTCTGAAAGAAAAAGCCTCTAACTCTAAGGAATCAGAGGCTTTTCGCTTCATTATAGGGCCACTTTCAACACGTTAAGCTATCGGCTAGTCAAAGACGACGCTGCCTTTTCTTTTTCTATGCGATAACGATTGATTGTAATGATACACATAAAATAAAGAACAAAAACCTCCATCACCATATGAGTAAACAAGAGACTTGCTTTTTTACATAGGAGGAAGTACACCACGGGAAAAGTTGCAAATAATTTTCCTATGGTCGGTGAGTGGTCAATCTTGCACTGTTCACCTACAAGGTCTCAAGACCATCCCGAGGTCAGAAATGAAGATCACCGGTTGAAAGAATTCGTCTCTGCCGAGGAAAAGCAAGTCTATTGCGGCTACTCGCCAAAGCACGTATTCATCACATCATTTTGACTATTTGTGCGGATAGAGGTGTTGCAGATACTGAGTGTGTTTGTGGAGGAGGTAGTGAAAAATAGAATGTAGCCCCCTTATCCACATTTCCTTCTGCCCATACCCGTCCGCCATGCCTGTTTATCATGCGTTGGACAGTCGCCAGGCCAATGCCCGTGCCCTCGAATTCATCGGCCTTATGGAGACGCTGAAAAACACCGAACAGTTTGTCGTAATAGGTCATATCGAAACCGACACCGTTGTCCTTGACATAATATACGTCGTCATTCCCATCGACATAACCACCCACCTCGATAAGTGCGGGATCACGAAATTTAGTGAACTTGACCGCATTGGAAAGAAGATTCATGTACACTTGTTTGATGAGCGCCCTGTCTCCATATCCCGAAGGCATGCTGTTAACTGTGAGATTGATGTTTCTGTCAGCGGTGTCGGCTTGCACTTCTTTCCACACATCACCGATTAAAGCTTCCATGTCTATCTTAGACCTAGAGATATTCTTTCTGCTCAGGCGGGAGAAGGCGAGAAGATCGTCTATGAGTTGGCCCATCATGTGGGTGCTCGATCTTATGACATTGAACTTGCGCAGGGAATCCTCATCAAATTCATGCCCATGTTTCTTTAGAAGCATGCGTGCGTATCCGTCGATGGCGCGGAGTGGGGCACGCAGGTCATGGGATACAGAGTAGCTGAAACTCTCCAGTTCCTTATTTGCTTCTTCGAGAAGTGCTTGGCGCCTGATTAATTCTTTCTCGGCCCGCTTGCGTTCAGTGATGTCACGGAGGGCAATAACCTTTGCCGCTTTTCCCTCGTAAGTAATATCCCTTGCTGCGACTTCCATTAAACAAGGTGTTCCATCCTTCTTTATCAAAGATATCTCAATAGGTGCGACAGAAGGGTTCTGCATTCTCTGCAACACAACTTCGCGTGATTCCGGTGCAATAAAAATGAAAACACTTTTCCCGATTGCTTCTTCATAATCATAACCAGTCAACCGCGTTAGTGCTTGATTGACATCCAGAATTACACCCTTGTCATGTATTAGTATCCCTTCAAAGGTTGAGTTCGCCAGCTGTCTGAACCTTTCTTCGCTCTTCCGTAAAGCCTCGTCGGCCTGTTTTTGCTCGGTGATGTCGTGCAAAATTGAAAACAGTAAAACTCTCCCTTCCAGTTCAATCGGACCGCTAAATACTTCCACGGGGTGGATTTCACCACTTGCCAGACGATGTAAAAATTCAAAGCGGCGCGGCTCCCCCGCTTTAATGCGCTTCATTTCTTCAAAGATCTGTTTGGATGTCAGAGTGTTGATGTCCGTGATCTTTTTCTTTTTCAGTTCAGTATGGGTGTGGCCATAGTATCGACAGGCGGCGGGATTGGCATCCACAAGCTCGGCGGTTGCTGGATCAATCAGCAGCATCGGGGCGCTGCTATCCATGAACAATTTCCGGTAGCGTGCTTCGCTATTGCGAAGTGCCTCCTCCGCCAACACGCGCTCAGTGACGTCTACTCCATAGATTAGGATGCGCTGGGTCTCTTTCACCAATTGCAACGTTTGCTGACACCAACACCCGCTGACTCTTACTTCTCTGACAATTACATTCGTCCCACCTGTACGTAAGTTGCGCACTGACGACTCCCAATCTACCAGCCATGGATGCCCTATTCCGAGTTGGCGAAGATTCGGGAATAATCGCTCGGCAGCGGGGTTAACGTAATGGATCTGCCCCGCAAAGTCTGCTTCGGCGATGGGATTGCGGTTTAGCTGGGGGAACGTGGCCAGACGCGCCGCTTCAATGCGAGATATGTCAGCGGTGCTCTCCGCGGACTCAGGCACATCTTTCTCCGGTTGTCTACTCGTTCCCGGCTTCTTTTCTGATTTTGGTTCGGTTTTCTTCATGGCCAGTCTCTATCTCCGGAGAGACCTGCTGGATAAGCAACCGTCTTGATTGCAATGATCATCCACTCATTGATATATATCCGCCAGTTTCTTGATCTGTTCCCCACCGAAGCCTTGGAAAAAATCGTATCCTTTTAAGAGATCTGCTGAAACCACATGCGGTTACCTCCTTTCTGAAAGACTGAGTTTTCCCCGTTATTCGCCTTCACGATACTTGAACGAAAGATTAAGTCTTACTCTGAAAGATGTGACTTTCCCCTTCTCAACAGTAACATCCTGCCTTACAACCTCTGCGATTCTCAGATCTTCGACAGTCTTTGAGGCGGTCTCTAACGCATTGCGAGCGGCATCTTCCCAGGATTTTGGACTTGTTCCTACAATTTCTACAATCTTGTATACTGTCATGGTAATCCCTCCCTTTCTCTGACTTAGTTGGTTGATTAAGATTTACCTCAGAAACTCTCCGTCCATTCTGTCACTGCAAATGTTACTATATTTTCACTTCACTTACCTGAATCGTGCGCTGGATAGCGGTGTAGTTGGGCCTTCCGCTGCCTCTCCATCCCATTAATCATACGCCGAATACTTAGCCATCGCCGCCATTACAAGCCACTCATGAGATCCTCCTTTTTTATTAACCGCTGGCCCTTGAGGACCCGCATCAGGAGCACCGGCACCGTGGCGTGCGATACTACCTTTTCTGCTACGCTTCCAAGCACCCAGGCGACCTCGCCGCGGCCGTGCGTGGCCATGGCGATAAGATCGCACCGGGCCTCGTCGGCATAACGGATAATTTCCCTGGCCGGAGCACCTTCCCGATACACCCAGCTCACCTTCAAGCCCTTCGCCTTCAATGTCTTCGTGGTCTCTGTTAGATATTCTTCCGCAGTGTTTTTTCGCCATCTCAATATCGGCTCAATAACCGCGTTGCCCGCTTCCGCCAGAATGGCCGGGTTCGGGACATTACTCACCATCAGCAGGGTGATCTCGGACTTCTGGCTTCTTGCGAGATCCTCGACCTCAGGTAAAACGGTTGCTGCCATCGGTGAACCATCCAATGGAACCAGAATTTTCTCGAACATAAATATCCCTCCTTTCTCTCAGTTGGTTCTTCTCCGCAAGAAACATCGCCTATTTTTCAATTACGAGCCCCTTTCGACAGCTTCCACGCTTAGGCGATTGATTTGATTTGAACCAATCAACCGAGAAGCTTGACTCTACAGCAAATCACTTGCTTGCAAATTCAATGTAATTGACAAGAACTCGATTTAGGTATTGTGATTATATGGGGAATGCGCCCCCAAAGGGACATTGCTATCCCATTGGAGGCTTCACATTGGTACCTTTCGGAAAGTCGTTCTCATACTACACTCCAAAAGGTTAGATGTTGGGTTATTGGGTTTACTGAGCTACGGGAGAAACAGGAATTAGTTTAATGAGCTATAGTAGGAGTGTCATTTTTTTAAAAATACTCCTGACATCAAGGGTAGTCAAGGGGAAATTTAGCCCCCTGGAATTGTCTCGATTTTTCAATCCTAAACTGAAGATTGGCGTTTGAAATGTTGTATAAAATGGGTAAAATTGAAAAAATAACAGTACAGGAAGCGGTAAATAGGGAAACGGTGACTTCAGTAGAGTAGAGAGCTGGCGTAGTGGCTGAGTGCTCTATCTCCAGCTCCCCCTCGTCAAACCGTGCATGCAGTTTTCCCGCACACGGCTTTCCAATCATCTTCTTCCAGAGGCTTTCGCTTTCACTTGGCCTTCCAGTATAGCTTCCACCGGAGTTCCAGGAATCTTTGGAGTTGATAGCGTTACCGCAAGCTCCTTTCCTTCTCTCCTTCAGAAGCATGATGAAGGTATTGCCCCTTTCCTCTCCCATAGTTATGCTGTCTTTGAGATACAAGCGGTACTATGAGCAACTCCGACTCCCTTGCCGACCCAGTGAAACTTCGTTTCCTTATATCCACCAGTTGCCGCTATCGCAGCATCGACAAGGGCCTCCCGCGTTCATTGTCATATGGCTGCCCCTGCGTGCCACCCCTGTTACCCCGGAAGCCCATCTATCGGTTATGGTAGTTATCGTTAGGATAGATGCTCCGGTCTTCCCCACTGTAGGAAAGGGTCGACAACTCCATCGTGTGTTTCGAGGCTATATCTGGGTTCGCTTGCGCTGCGGCCCGCAGGTTTGCTCGGCTCTCTTACAGAGCCTTTGTCAGGAAACTTAATGCTTCAGGTTGCCCTTTGCACCTCCCTCCAGCTACGTGGGCGAACTGCCGAACTCCCACGGTCGGACTTTAACCGACTAGTCATACGTTTTACACGGCATACCCTACGAGTCAATGGTTTTCGATTTGGAATTGAAGTGAGTCGAGTGGCGCAGGGGAATTTCACCCCCGCGCTCTCCTAGAACCGGACGTGACAGTCTCCCGTCATCCGGCTCCTATTGCCCAGCCTATGGTATGATCCCAATCTGCCAGTGCGCAAATAACTCTGGCTGCCGTTTTGCAATACCTCGCAGCCATTGTGTCGCCCTGCGCTGATGAAATCTAAACCTCTTGTACTTCCGCATCACCCACCGCAGCAGGCTCCTATTAAGCATATTAAACACCCGGTAAAGTGCAGACTTATAGTACTGCCCATAGTAATTGACCCATCCCCTCAGAACTGGATTACAGAAAAGGGATAGCTCCTCAAGGGTTTTCTCATTCCATCTGTGTATGCGCCAACTCCTCATGACTCCGCTAATCTCTCTGGTCGCCTTATTGCTTACCGCGGGAATGAAGGCCACAAAATACCCTCCCAGTCTGTTCCTTGCCCTTCGTGGTCGAAACGTATACCCCAGAAAGTCAAAGCTCTCGTTCTGGTAGCTGCCCCTCCGATTATCATCTCTACAGTAGATGATCTTCGTCTTCTGTGGATGCAGCTCTAACCCGCACTTCATAAGCCTCCCTTCGATCTTCACCTTGAGCCACTTGGCTTGTCTCTCGCTCACGCAGTGGACAATGATGTCATCTGCATAACGCTCAAACGGAATGCCCGGATTGTTCCGTCTCATCCATTCGTCGAATGCATAGTGCAGAAAAAGATTTGCCAGCAACGGACTGGCCACCCCACCCTGTGGTGTGCCTTTGTGCCGACTTACGCAGGTACCGTCTTCCATCTGAGCAGGCGCTTTCAGCCACCTCTCAATGTAGAGCAGTATCCATTTGCTGTCGGTGTGCTTTCGCACTGCACGCATCATTAACTCATGATCCAGATTGTCAAAGAATCTTCTGATATCCAAATCCAGTACCCAGCCATGACGCATGCATCTCTCCCTGGCTACCCCTACTGCCTCGACAGCCGACTTCCCCGGTCTGTATCCATATGAGTCCGGATGGAACCTCGGTTCTATCCACGGCTCCAGATACATCTTTACCACCATCTGCGCTACCCTGTCTGCTACCGTTGGTATGCCAAGGGGTCTTTCCCCTCCGCTTTCCTTCGGTATCTCCACGACGCGCACCGGCGGGGGAAAGTAGCTCCCCGACGACATCCGATTCCAGAGTTTATAGAGATTGCTCTTCAGCGAACTCTCAAACTCCTCAATCGTTTCCCCGTCTACTCCGGCAGCTCCTCTGTTTGCCTTTACTCTCCTAAAGGCATCCAGCACGATGTGTTTGGAAATACTAAACGACTTTGCTTTACTCAATAGCTCCTCCCATTACTATGGTTGACCATAAAATAAAGCTGGACAACGCAGCCCCTTCGCTCCAGTCCCATTACAGAACCTTCTTCACTACTACAAGCTGCTCCGCCACTGTGCCCCGCATCGGTACTCTCATTCTTGTGGGTCCTCCACTTGAATTTCTCCCTTGACATCAGGACGACAGCTTCCCACGTTCCGCACAAGAGCCTGGATCAGGTTCGCGCTACCTTTATGCCGGATGCCGTCCAAGCAGTAAGCAGGCACCTCCTGAACTTATCCCGGAGTTTGGTAAGCCCCCAGTTTTGACATCGTCCAATTCATTTCGACACCTCAGAAGTAGTTCGCTTGCGCTCGCCTCCCTGATCCTCATCTGACAGGGTCATGCCCTGCCTTTTCCTTAACGCTAACCACAATGGCTCTTTACCATCGCAGCTTAAGGTGGTTTGAAGCCAACCCCTGCAAGCCGGCTCCGAGGGGCCTACCCTCATCTCTTGTGCAGCCTCGTGGCGCACTTACCAATTGAACTGTATGCTCTGAGAGTGACAATGAATCTGCAAGGAAATGCTGTCTACAGAACCCATATCGGGATATACGAAAACATGGCGGCCAGCTATTCCAGAGCGGGGGAACCCTTGGCTGCCTTTTTGTATTTGGCCGTATAGATGACGTTCCCCTCCTGATCCAAGTAACCCGGTGAAGATCATCAGGATGCGGTATATCAGGTAGGTCTGCTACTTTGCCATCGCACGCATTTTGCCGATGATCGCATCAGTAACATCCTTTGTCTTCGCAGTACCTCCCAAATCCGGCGTCAGCACACGGCCCTCCGCAGTCACGGCTTTGATCGCCGAATCTATCAACTTCGCCGCCTTCTTGTGACCGAGGAAATCAAGCATCATCGCACCGCACCAAATCATCGCGATCGGGTTTGCGATGCCTTTACCCACGATGTCGGGCGCGGAACCGTGAACCGGCTCGAACATCGATGGATAATCGCGTTCAGGATTGATGTTGCCGCTTGGCGCAATGCCCAGGCTTCCACTGATTGCCGCAGCGATGTCGGTGAGAATATCACCTAACAAATTCGATGCGACAACCACATCGAGCGATTCCGGATGTAAAATGAACCGCGCCGAGAGTGCATCGATCAACACACGCTCGACGGTCACATCCGGAAATTCCTTGCCCACTTGCGTCACCACTTCGTCCCAGAACGTAAATGAATGCTGCTGCGCATTCGATTTTGTTGCACTCACCAGCTTTTTACGACGGCACTGGGCGAGTCTGAATGAGTACCGCGCCACGCGCTCAATGCCTACGCGCGAGAACACAGACGTTTCGACCGCGATCTCGATTGGCAAGCCGCGGTGCGCACGGCCGCCCGCACCGGTGTACTCACCTTCGGTATTTTCACGAACGACGATGAAATCAATGTCGCCCGCTTTTTTGTTGGCGAGAGGCGTTCTCACACCAGGCAGCAACTCGGTCGGACGATAACAAATGTACTGTTCGAACCCTTGGCAAATCGGCAAGCGCAAGCCGCGCAGGGAAATGTGATCCGGCACGGCGGAAGAGCCGACCGCACCGAAATAAATCGCGTCGAATGGTTTGAGGATCTTGAGTCCGTCATCCGCCATCATCTTGTCGTGCTTGAGATAATAGTTGCAGCCGTATGGGAAATACTCATATTCAATTTTGTACTCTCCGGTCAACTCACCGGCGACGTCCAACGCCTTCACCCCCTCAGGAACGACTTCTTCTCCGATCCCATCTGCTGGAATGACTGCAATGTTGTGGTGCTTCATCTCTTATCTCCTCTTGAAGATATGGATTTTAATCCCACTTAGATCGACTCAGCCGTTTGTGATCTTGCCTGCCTCGATAAACTTTTTTCCGGAATGCCGGTCATTGTCAAGGGAAAAATTTTAGGCAATTTGTTGATCACGATTCCTATTTCAAATCTACAATGAAAATCTAAGATGGCAGTTTGAGGAAGTTATTTAATGAATCATAAATCATTGTGGCTCGCAATCATTACAACCAGCGTAAGGTGAAGATCATCAAGACAAGCAATCGGCAAAATATAAGTCCTCTAAAAAGCGTTGACCAAAGAATCTTGTTGATAAGATGAAATTACAGATTTAAGTTATCCTAAAACCGGCGATAGGGTCATTCCCGAATAGCGGCTACCTGGGCCGTCTTCGCCGGATAACTATCAGGGCGTCTGCAGGAGGCGCAAAACGGATGAAACAAAAGAAAGATGTTGAAAAAGCAAAATTCATTGACCTTCTGAATGGTTGGTTAGATGAAGAAGTAAGACGTTGTAAAAAATTTACAGAACTTTATGGGAAGTGCCGATCTGTTATACCCTGCTCAATATGTTGAATGACATTCCTATTGCTATCCACGACGACCATTTGTTTTTATAGCTTATAGACACCTATATGGACACCTTTTCTGCGCGACTAGACACCTATATGGACACCTAAAAGATATATCAGTCTTTATAAACGGTCTTTCTATCCCCGACAGTTTCGATCAAGATCATCTTCTGTTCACGATCTAACGCATATAACACGCGGAAATCGCCACAGCGATATGCATACAGGCCTTTAAAAAGGCCTTTCAGCGGCTTACCAAGTCTTGCAGGATCTTTTACAAGATAACCCTCAACCTTGTCAATGATCCTGCGGGCCTGAGTTTTATCTATTCTTTTGAGATCTCTCACAGCGTCTTCATGCCATTTTATATTATAACTCAAGGAGCTCTTCTACCTCCTTAGTAGAATAATATTTGGCATTTTTCTTATTCAGTCTTTCGAGCGCCAAAAAAGCGTCTTCATACTCTGCTAAATATTTTTCGAGCATATCCTTTACGTAAAAGCTTTTTGGCCTCTTAGTTTTGTAAGAGAGATGTTCAAGTCTCTTTTCAGTGTCGTCCGATATTCGGACAGTCAGGATTGCCATGTTTGTCCTCCTTTTAGCTAGGGCTAGTAATACATATATTACATGTACGACATCTGTCAAGCTATTTTATTGCGCCATTTTCTTACCTGTATAGTTACTGCCTGAGGCTTTCAGGAAGGCAGTCCGTCATGGTGTCTCCCAGTTGAATTATATTACCGGAGACGGAAAAAAGTACACGTCTTTAAGGTGTAAAGTGAAGACGATCATTCACTTCGATGAGACCTTGATGGGTGCTACGCCTAGTATGGCAGCAAATGAAATTTTTAAGAGAATACTGATTATCTTAAAAAGATTTTCTTAAAAAGATGACTTTTTGGCGGTGTTTCGTTGGATGTTTTCTGTAAGCACAACTTCTGTAGTCCTTATTTTTCAATTTTGCCATTGTATGCTACATTACATAATCGTTATAGCTTAAAAAAGAAACGGCAGGGACATTTGATCCTGCCTTTCAATGTTACTGTCTTAATCTGGTCTGCTACTGCATCCTTCTCCTGACTCCTGCCAAACCTACCAAACCAAGGCCAAGAAGTAACATGGTAGCGGGTTCGGGAACCGATGCCGCATTTAAGGTAAACACCATGTCGCTTGGGAATCCAAACTCCACGGTGCCTGGACGTGCCGGCCCCGAAACCGGATTATAAAAATATTCCTCACTTCCCGTTATGGGAGTCGTCGCGTAGCAAAACCATTGGTTGTCACCCCCAGGATTGTCTCGTTTGTTCCAAGTGAAGCTGTGATACAATGATATGGATACTTTATATGCAATTGGATACTTCGTCTGTGTCAAAAGTATCCACTTTTTACATGAAGAACAGACCATCTCTGTCGCTTCAATTTAGTCAATATTGACAATAAACTATTTATATCAAGGTCTTATACTTGTGTAGACTTATTTGGCATTTAACTTGCAAATATGTAATTTAACGTGTTAAATGTCTTTAAGGATTGATATCTTTGCCATCACTATTTTTATAAAGTAGGATTTTCATGTTTCACAAGAAAAAACAGTTCATCTTTATCCCGGCACTGATACTCATCCCTCTTTTATTGGCGATGGCTCCCATCAAGCTATTTAACAAGGTGGCACACGCAGTGCCTCATACGCAGAATCAAACCAAGCAGGGGAGCCAAGCATGCAGCTACAAGAACTGTTTCTGCCAATCCCTCATCTCACAGAACCACTTTGGGGCCGTAATCCTGAATGCAAAATCGTCGGATCCCGAGGTCCCGCATTTAATGAAGGCTTTCACTAGCTCACCCGAACCTTTTCATTCCAGGATTCGCATCATACCAATCCCTCTTCGCTGTTAAACTTCATTTCGACAAATTATCTTTTCAATAAGTATAATGTGGATTCTCCTGTGTGGGAATCATGCTTTGAATTAACTGCGTCCTATTTTGCCGAGAGCAAATTAATATTTCTTGAAAGCGAAAACAAGGAAATGCCTGATATGAGTTAATCATTTTAGAAGTAACATAGCACAACTGTACGCTTTACTATCACGTGGCCTTTCGCAGTTGTTGGTTGGATTTTGATCTTATGCCCAAAAAAGCGGTGATAAATATATCGACGAGGTGTTCCTGATGATTGAGAAAAAGCAAGCAAAAGAAAATATCATTGCTCTCTTTGTGCTACCTTTCTTGTTGATGGTGTTTGCAGCTGCCGTTCATGCTGAAGATATCAAGCCGCTCAGCCTCAGCGAATGCCTAAGGATCGCCCTGGAAAAGAGTCCTCTTATCAAGTCCTCATATCTCGATATCGAAGCTTCAAAGGAGGCTCTCAAGGGTGCGCGGGGTCTACAATATCCCAAGGTAGATATCAACGCCTCCTACTTCCGTGAGAATCGGCCATTCCCTTATATACAGACTGAGGGTCCCTCTGTGCCAGCCATAACGAGCCAAGATATCTACGCATGGCAACTTGCTATGAGGATGCCCATCTACCAGGGCGGCAGATTGTCGGGCCAGGTCAAGATTTCCGAGATAGAGAACGCCATTCAGGCTTCAAGAAATGATTTTACCCGCCAAGACGTAATCAGCAATGTTACAAATGCCTTTAACAAAGTTCTTCAACTTAAGGAATTAAGAGAGGCAAACAGGAAATCGGTAGCAGCATTGGAAAGTCAGAAGAAAAACACGGAATTGCTTCTAGAGGCCGGAAGGGCACCAAAAGTGGAATTCTTGAGAATAGATGTCCAGTATGCATCGGAAAAGCAGAATCTCATCAGGACAGAGGAGGCAATTAACCGTGCTAGATATAACCTCGCCTATTTCATGGGAGTGGATGGGAGCGAGGTGCCCGATGTCACGGGAACTCTTACGGCAGACGAAACAGTGCAACCGAAGGAAGGCGAAGATCTGATAAAGAACCGCCCCGACATTATTGCAGCTACACAGAAGGTGGAACAGGCAAAGAAGAGAGTCGATGTGGCTTCAGGGAGAAGGTACCCTTCCCTTGACGTTGTCGGAAACTACGGTCAGAAATCCGGTGCTGCTGTTGATGAGCGGAAAACTGTGTGGGAAGCCGGCCTAGTAGCTTCCATAAATATCTTTGATGCCGGCATTATTTCATCGGACATTGCGCGTGAATCGGTTTTGCAACGCAAGGCCGAAGAAGAATTGCGTCAAGCCCTGCTTAAGGCGCGTCTCGAGGTCGATAGCGCTCTCTCTTTGCTTAAAGAGGCACAAACGAAGCTCACCGTGGCCGAAAAGGCGACGGCCCAAGCGGACGAGTCTTTGAGGATTGAAGATATTAAATATAGGACCGGTGCTGGAACTGTCACGGATGTTCTTCTGGCAGAATCTGCCCAGAATCTATCTCAGGCCAATTACTATCAAGCGCTCTATGAGTACAATGTTGCCATAACGGAATACAAGCGGGTAACTGGAACAATTGAGGTGAAGGAATGAAAAAGAAGATCATAGCCGCAGTGGTGGCCGTCATTATCGTCGCTGGAGGAGCATGGGTTGTCATAAAGAAAAAGCAGTCCATAGCTACGACACCAACTATGGTCTCCTATCCGTTGCCCGTCGAGTCTACCGAAGCCAAGGAGGGGAGTATATCAATATCATCCCACTATCTCGGCACCATCGCCCCGCTGGACTCTGCTGACATATCACCGAGGATCACGGGGAACATCCTTTCCGTGACCGCGAGAGAAGGCGATCGCGTAAAGAAGGGGCAACTTCTCGTCGCCATAGATGAAAGGGCTTTGAAAGAAAGGGAACACGCCCAGATGCTCGATGTTACAGGCACTGAATCTCAGCTCGTAGGTGCACAGAGCATCTACGAAACGCAACAGGCTGTTTATGAACGGGACCAGATGCTTTACAAAGAAGGCGCCATTTCCCTTGAAGCTCTAGAAAGGTCAAGGGCTCAACGAGATTCGGCTTATGCACAGGTGAAGAGCGTTCAGGAAAAGGTGAATGCCCTGAGAAAAATCGCCGGCGCAGCGTCCGTCGAAACGTCCTACTCGCGGCTTCATTCCCCCATAGACGGTGTGGTGACCAGAAGGCTCCAGGAACCCGGTGACCTCGCCATTCCGGGCAAACCGGTTCTCAAGGTTGAGGGCACATCGAGCTTTAAAGTAATCGTCCAGGTTCCTGAAGTAGATATGCCTCGCATGAAAAAAGGACGTCAAGCTGTGCTCTCGAACGGGGAAAACCGCCTAGAGTCAACAATCAGCCGCGTTTATCCAGCCGTTACGGCGGGGACCCTTGGTACAGTGGAGATGGACATCTCCAAGCGGCCTTTCAACATCGTATCTGGGGGTACTGTTGGCGTGGATGTCATAACAGGTAAAACCGGGCAAGGTATAGTAATACCTCTCAACTCCATCCTTGAAACAGGAAAAGGCAGCTTTGTTTTCAAAGCGGAACCGACCGAAGAGGGCAAACCGGCGAAGGTTAAGATCATTCAGGTTCAAGTTCTAGGCAAGAACAATGAAAGTGTCTGTATAACGGGCAATATTAAAGGCGGTGAAAGCGTCATCACAGGTGACGAGGGGAAACTCATGCAGCTTTCAGATGGCATGGCTGTTGTCACGTCAAGGCCTGGAGTAACCGGGAAATGAGCTTCACCGCGAAATATCTTAAAAAACCTTATCTAATCACGTCGCTTGTCTTCCTCGTCGCGATTGTCGGTATCCTTGGCTTTATAAAGATGCCGATCAACCTCTTTCCAGATACGGACTTTCCGCAGATCACCGTGCTGACATTCTATCCTGGGGCATCCGCCAAAGACGTTGAAGACAAGGTCACACGGCTCATGGAGAAAGAGCTCAACACAATCGATCTAGTTCGAAAGGTCTCCTCGTCCACCAAAGACGAAATAACGGCCACGACTGTGGAGTTTGAGTACGACAAAGGCCTGGAATCCGCTGCGACAGATGTGGCCAACGCCCTCAAAAAAATAGAAGGT
>Ga0335081_10006425_pt1 | contig 18715 bp, 8 predicted proteins | sample Lox_Sample_35_FD_206713 | JGI IMG/M metagenome (GOLD analysis project Ga0335081, IMG submission 206713) | Soil microbial communities from Loxahatchee National Wildlife Refuge, Florida, United States - Lox_Sample_3.5 | ecosystem: Environmental > Terrestrial > Soil > Wetlands | place: USA: Florida...
AATACAACACCGACCTGTTCGAGGCGACCACCATCGCGCGGCTGGTCGGCCACTACACCACCCTGCTCGGCGCCGCACTCGCCGCTCCCGACACCCCCATCTCCCGCTTGCCCCTGCTCTCAGACGCTGAGAGGAAAGGAATGCAGGCCGCTTCGACCGGAACTTTGCATCGGTTACCGAGTGGTGAGACCCTGGCGCGGCGCTTCGGTGAGTTTGCAGCCCGCATGCCACAAGCAGTTGCTGTGGCAAGCCAACACAGGCACATGACGTATGCGGAGCTCAATGCGCACTCCAATCGCCTTAGTCTGTTGTTGCGTGAAATTGGGGTCGCTCCAGAGGTGCGCGTTGCCGTCCTGTTTGACCCATCGCCGGAGATGGCGATCGCGCTGCTCGGAATTATCAAATCTGGTGGCGCTTACGTTCCACTGGACCCCAATTGGCCCCGCTCTCGAATCGATGCCGTGCTCAATGATGCTGCTGCGACCGCCCTTGTGACCCAGACGGAATTCGACGGCCGCTGTACCGCACGAACGATCCCTATCCTCCACGTCGACAAATTGCTGGCGACCCCTATGGCCGAGGATCGCGAGACCGCGGAAACCACAAGCACACAGGCGAATGCCGCATACGTGCTGTACACATCGGGGTCGACAGGAAGGCCCAAGGCCGTTGTCGTCGAACAGCGGCAGGTGCTGACATATCTCGATGCCATCGTCGCGCGGTTGGGCCTGCAACCCGGCATGCAGTACGCGATGGTGCAGCCGCTCAGCGTTGACGCATGCAATACCGTTTTGCTGCCAGCGCTTTTCGCGGGCGGAACGCTCCACGTTTTTCCGCACGACATCGCCACGGAGCCCGAAGCGCTCCTCGCGTACTTTACACGTCACCGGATCGATGTGATGAAAATTGCGCCGTCGCATCTTGCTGCACTCCTGGAAGCCTGTCCACGGCGAGAGTTGTTGCCGCACCTGGTACTCGCGCTCGGAGGCGAGGCATCGCCCTGGAGATGGATCGACAACGTCGTGCAGCGGCTTGCGCCGCGGACTCTACGGACGTTCATCCACTACGGGCCGACGGAAACAACGGTTGGTGTGCTCACGCATGAGGTGATGACAGATTCACCCAGGCAAGGGACCCACGTCCCTTTGGGCCGTCCAGTTGCGAACACAGCAGTTTATGTTGTGGATTCTGGGATGAAACTGGCAGCTGTTGGCGTGGTTGGCGAAGTCGTCGTCGGCGGCGGAAGTGTTGCACGTGGCTATCTCGGCCAACCGTCGATGACCGCAGAGCGGTTCGTCCCGGATCCCTTTTCATCTGTTCCTGGCGCACGGGTGTACCGCACCGGCGATCTCGCACGACGATTGCCAACCGGAGACATCGAGTTTGTCGGTCGGCGGGACCAGCAGGTCAAAATTCGGGGGTTTCGCATCGAGTTGAACGAGATCGTTTCTGTTTTGCAGGAGCATCCCGTCGTAGAGCGCGCAACGGTAGCGGCCCGGGAGTATGGCGCGGCAGGCAAGTGCATCATCGCTTATGTAATTGCACGCCGCGCAGCCCGAGACCCATCGATGACGCAAGACCGGGGGGAACTCGCGTTTCAGATCCGTGCCTTCGTGCAGGAGCGCTTACCTGATTACATGGTGCCTTCTGTGGTCATGGTGCTCGATGCACTACCGCTGACAGCACAGGGCAAAGTGGACCTTCAGGCATTACCGCCGCCCGAACCGCAACGGGCGCCGGCTCGAACGTTCGTTGCACCGCGCACGATTGCTGAGGCGCAGCTCGCCGACCTATGGCAGACCGTACTTGGGATCGAATCGATCGGCATCGATGACGATTTCTTCTCGCTTGGAGGTCACTCTCTCCTCGCTGTTCGTCTCATCGCCTTGGTGCGCCGCCGGCTCGGGCACCAATTGCCGATCGCGGCGCTGTTCCGTCATTCGACCATTGCACAGCTTGCGCGAATACTTACCGAGGAGCGCGCGACGACGACCTCGCCGACGTTTGTCGAACTTCGTGGTGGCAGTGGTGCGGCTGTGTTCTGCGTACATCCAATCGGCGGCAACGTGCTCTGTTACCGGGAGCTCGCGCGCGCTGTTTCGTCGTCGCGGCCAGTCATTGGCATCCAGGCTGCCAGCGCGGATGTGGCCGATGCTCCGCGTACGATCGAGGCCATGGCTCGCGCGTACCTTGCCGAGATCAAGCGCGCATACGGCCACTGGCCTTCTGTGCTGGTGGCGTGGTCGATGGGCGGACTCATCGCGTTCGAGATGGCCCGGCAACTGCGCGAGGGCGGCGTCTCGCTTGCAGCACTCGTGCTCATCGACAGTCATCCCCCGGGGACGTCACACGCCGCCGTAGCTGAAACGGAAGTGCCGCTGCTCGCCCGCTTTGCGGCGGACCTTGCGCGCCTAGCCGGCAAGGATGCGCAGCCGTTGCGGGAGCACTTCTTGGCACTTCCTTCCGCCGCGCAGGAGGCGTTGTTGCTAAAGGTGCTTCAAGATGAGGGCCTATTGGGCGCCGAATCCTCAGCGGAGGAGCTGCGTCCACTCTTTGAAGTCTTCGAACGCAATGCCCGAGCGGCCGAAGCGTACACCCTCGTTGCGATTGATCAGCCTCTGGTTCTGATAGTCGCCGAATCCGATTCCGAAAGGCTCGACACAGCTTGGGCCAGGTGGATGCCGATCGAGGCGGTATACCGGATTCCCGCTGATCACTACGCGCTGCTGCAAGCCCCCTATGTCAGCGCCGTGGCGCACCATATCACGTGCCACCTTGATTCCCGCGAGTCGCGCGCGAACGCCAAGCGCGTGCAGAGCTCACACGGGTGACACATGCGAGTTGATCGGCCAGCTCTTCTTACTATACGCGATTACCTCGACGACATGTTGTACGCGCTCATTGATTTACGCCTTTTGTTCGAGCTGCAGCCCACCCCGACCGGATTTCCTCGGTTCCAAGAGCTGAACGCGATTGTGCAGCGGCTTGATCCGACGCATCAAGTGCTTCATCGGCTGCTCCGTCTCGGCAGCGGCGTATCGGATGCCGAGGTGCAGCGGACGATACCGGCTGCAGTGCTTCATGCGTTTGTCGAAGCTCAAGTCCTTTCACGAAGCTCTGACGGACTCTGGCAGAGCACCGGATGTCTTTTGCTTCCCATCGACGGGCTGCTGGTATTCGTTGGGATCCCACCGTCGTATCCCACTTCAAGCAAAGCGTGCCGTCCGTGGTTCGACCTTTCCTCGTTCGTGCTCGCCCGCGCGCTGCCGACGTCTTTGGACGGCGAGCGGATGCTGGACATCTGCTCGGGCAGTGGTGTGCAAGCTTTGCTCTGTGCGCGGCGCGGCGCTATGTCGATCGTGGGCCTCGAAATCGACCCGGAGGCCGTGGATACAGCACGAGCCAATGCGATCTTCAATGGACTCGAGACCCGCGTAGAGTTTCGCATCTCGAATGCGCTTGCGGCGTTGCGCGATGACGAGCGCTTCGACTTCGTGGTCTGCAACACACCATATGCGCCCACGCTCGCGGGGCCCGCGGCTCCAGCATCGCCGGCAGAGCTTGGCAATGCCGTCTTGATGGGCCTGCTCAGAGAGCTCCCGCACTATCTTTCGCCGCGCGGTCGAGGCGTTCTTGGACTCTGGCGGACTATCGGGCCTGGCGCCTGGACCTATCACCGGCACGCAGTGATCGAGCAGCTTGCGCGGTATGGCTTCACGGCCCTCGCATTCGTGGACCGCGCGCCCGACACGCTGGAATCCGTGATGCGCATTGTCCACGCGGATCTGAGCGAGCGGTCGACAATAGTCGCCGATGGTTCAGCAATCGAAATGGCGATCCGGACCATGCTTCTGCGGGAGCGATCGGCTGGAGGCTTCTACAACGAGGTGATCACCTTCCGCCGCGGACGCGGCATCTCTGCCATGCCCGGAGCGGCCTTTGGGCTTACCTCTGGCATGTCCCATTCCGACAGGCAGGACGCAACGCCGGAGACCATCTCCTCCGCTGTCGGAGCGTCGTGATCAATGGGTGTCATTAGAGGGAGGACTTCATGTTGCCAGATGTGAACTGGGCGTACGCAAACGGGCGTCCGATACTGATGACTCCGGGGCCGACTGAGATTCCGTTCCCCGTCATGCACGCGCTCGCGCAGCCGCCGCAAGTGCAATACGACATCAGCTTCGACGAAGGAGTGCTAGAACCACTGACCTTCGCGTTGCGCGAGGTTTTCCAGACTTCAAGTGACATCTTTTTGCTTCCCGGATCGTCACGGACGGCGATCGAAGCCGCTGCAGTGTCGATTGTGGAGCCCGGAGACGCGGCCCTGGTGGTGACCGCTGGCGTCTTCGGCAACCTCATGCGCGACATCATGGAGCGCGTGGGAGCTGTGGTGACTGAGTTTCCAATCGCCTGGGGGCAACCGTTAGACCTCGATCAACTGGCTCGCGACGCCAAGCGTGTGCGCCCACGCGTGATCACCTTGGTCCACAACGAAACGTCGACTGGCACAACCTATCCTGCCGCCGAGGTTGGTCGAATCGCGCGCGAAGTCGGCGCTCTGTACATGCTGGATACCGTGTCGTCCCTCGCCGGCCTCGACGTGCCGACGGACGCGTGGGGGGTCGATCTCAATATGACTGGGTCCCACAAATGCCTCGCAGCGCCTCTGGGCCTTGCGCTTGTCTCGGTGAGCCCCGCCGCATGGGAAGCCATGGAGCGCCGCAAACGCAAGAGCGGCTCATATTCGTACGACTTGCTCGGTTGGAAACACTTGTGGATGCCTCGGGCGCGGGGCGGCCACCTCGCTGATGGCGCGGTTCGATGGCAGCCGCTGTCCATTCCCACTCATCTCACCGCGGCAATGCAGGCTGCGGTCCGACTGATCCTTGAAGAGGGCCTTCAACACCGGATTCGACGACACGCGATTGCTGCGCACGCGTTCCGCAGAGGCGTTGAAGCCATGGGCCTCACGATGTTCCCCGATCCGCGAGGGTGGTCGGACACCGTATCGTGTGTGCGTGTCCCGAGTGGAATCGCCGCCGCCGCGGTCGTTCAGCGCATGCGCGATTGCTACGGGATCTTCATCGGCACCGGGCTTGGCGCGATCCGTCCAAACACGTTGCGGATCGGCACGATGGGGCTCACTGCGAGTCCTCAATGTGTGCTGCCAACCATCTCCGCACTCGAGCTCGCATTGCGCGACCTCGGCTACAACACCGAGCCGGGAGTCGGAATCGCTGCGGCTCAATCAGTATTTGTGGATGCGACGGGGACCGCAAAAATGGCGCCGAAGTCGGCGGCAGCGGACGCACTAGAGGCAAGAGCTGCGACCTCGGTGTCCGCGTTGGCGGAAGCGGCAAGCACATGAACAAGCATGTCCTCACATTGGCCCGGAAGCCAGTATGAACGCGCGTACATGCGGTTTCAGTCGATTTCCCTGCAGGGGGGTACCCGTCAGATCGTAACCGGCGGGCGTGCTTTGAGGGCTCGAAGGAAGTGCGAAATGCATATCAAATCGCCGTTAGAGCTCCTTGTGGATGACATCTTTGTCACCGTGCACGGGATCCTGCCGGACATACCGGTCCACGTGAAGCTCGAGGGATTCAACATGGCGGGGTCGATCAAGTTGAAGCCCGCAATCCACATGATCGAGGAACTCGAGCGGCAAGGCGTCCTGCGACCCGGCAAACGGGTCATCGAGTCGTCGTCGGGCAACCTCGGTGTGGCGCTGAGTTTGGTCTGTCATGTGAAGGGCTATCCATTCGTTTGCGTGAGCGATCCGAATTTGGCGCCCTACAATCGTCGCCTCATAGAGGCGTACGGCGGACGCGTCGTGATCGTGGAAGAACGTGATCGTAACGACGGTTACTTGCAGTCACGGCTCGACCGAATTGCTCGATGGCTCGCGGAGGATCCGTCGCTCGTCTGGACGAACCAGTACGCCAACGAGGCCAATAAAGCCTCGCATATGCGCTGGACCGCGCCCGAGATCTTGCGCGCCTTTCCGGCCCTCGACTTTCTGGTGATCGGAGCCGGCACGACCGGGACATTGATGGGCTGTGCCGAGTACGTGCGCCGTGTCGCTCCGCACGTGCGAATAGTAGCGGTGGATGCCGAAGGCTCAGTCACCTTCGGATTCGCACCACGCAAGCGGCACATTCCCGGGCTTGGCACCAGCCGGCGCCCGGAGCTCGCGGACGCCGCGCTGACCGATCATATCGTCCTCGTTCCTGAAATCGAGACGGTCGCTATGTGCCAATGGCTCCTCGAGACCCACGGTTGGCTTCTCGGCGGATCGACCGGCACCGTGCTCGCCGGAATCCGACGCCTCGGCACCGAAATCGCACCAGGCAGCACTGTGGTCACCGTGTCGGCGGATCTCGGCGAACGTTACCTCGACATGATCTACAGTCGCGACTGGGTCGCACAACATTACCGCCAATCCGCTGAACCAGTCAGTGCCATCAGAAGACTCTCTCCCGCCGTTCCAGCCTCAGGAGCCTTGGCATGAGCGCACTGGAACCATTCGGGTTTGCCGTTGTGCCGGGCAGCGTCGTTCACGACATCATTCGCGCCGACCTTGGGCAGATTGTCGATCTGGTAGCTGCCGCATATCGCTCGCATGCGGCCGGGCAGACAGTGAACCCGGCTAGCCTATTCCTACGGTTCCCTGATCGCCCCAATGCGCGCATCATCGCGCTGCCTGCACACCTCGGCTGCCCCACTCCGATCAGCGGACTGAAGTGGATCGCCAGTTACCCCGACAACGTGCAGGACGGCAGACCGCGTGCTTCCGCGGTTATGCTGCTCAACGACGCGGCAACGGGCTATGCCGCGCGGCTTGCCGACCACCTTGCTGCGGAAGGCTGGCCGCAAGCTACGATTGTGGCCTCGACCGACGCCGCCATTCGAGACTCTCATCTGATTGTCTTCGCCACCACGGCGCCGAGACCCCACATCCATGATCGGAGCCTTTTCAGGCACGCACCGCTCGTACTCCACATTTCACTGCGCGATCTGGCGCCGGAGATCCTTCTCGAGGCAGACAACATTGTTGACGACATCGATCACTGCCTCACCGCCGAGACATCGCCGCATCTTGCTGAACGGCTGGTCGGTCACCGGCGCTTCATCACCGGTACACTTGCCGATGTGCTCGACGGACGAGTGAGGCCGGATCGGCAACGCGCGACCATCTTCTCGCCCTTTGGCTTGGGAATTCTCGATCTCGCCGTCGGCCATTACGTGTACGAGAAGGCAGTCTCCTGCAAAAGCGCGATCTCAATCGAGAACTTTTTTCACGATCGTACGCGCTGGTGAGAGGGCGTTGCCCGGCCGGCAAAGGGAGCAACCGTTACTCACAGCATCAATGGGAAGCGGGGAAAACGCAGACGCAAGAACAGCTCTCCGACGAGGTGAGAAGGTGAGGGTGCCATGAGATCTGAGTTGCTCCCGGCGACAGAAGCGGGACGATTGTTTGTGGAACTGGCCGACAAGCACGCAGCGGAATTCGCCGAACGTGCCCAAAGCCACGACCGCGCCGGCACCTTTCCGTTCGAGAACTTCGAAGACATGAAGAAGAGTGGCTTTCTTGCCGGAGCCGTTCCGCGGGAATGCGGCGGCCTCGGCCTCGAATCTCTATACGACCTCATGGTGGGTATGAGCCGACTTGCTCGCGGCGATGCGTCAACGGCGATCGCGGCCAACATGCATATCGGCGGGACCAATAACGTCCTGCGCTTTCGCCGACGGGCGGAGCTGGCTGGCGACCAGCGCACCGTCACGCTCGTCGACGGGCTGCTCCGGCAGGTTGCCGCCGGTGACATTCTAATGTCGTTCCCCAACAGCGAGGCGGGTACTGATCTGACGAGCCCATTGACCGAGGCAATGGCCGTGACGGGAGGCTATTGCGTCACGGGGCGCAAAATTTTCGGAACGGTATCGCCGGCGGCGCACCTGTTCTTCCCGACGGTTCGAATCCGGAACGGTGATGGCTCGTACATGACGGCCACCGCCATGGTCTCACGTGACTGCCCTGGGCTTGAGGTCAAAGACAATTGGGACGCTCTCGGCATGCGCGCTTCCGGCAGCAACGATGTCGTGTTCACCAATTGCTTTGTGCCGAGCGATCGGCTGTTCGGGTTGCGCGACAACTACGGTCAAGTGGGACGAGGGTTCCCAGACGTGGCCTTAAACGTCAACGCTCCATTGAATGCAACTTTCCTCGGCATTGCCGAAGCCGCCCGTGAGCTCGCCGTCAAGGCAACGGGGCAGCAGAAAGGCCCGAGCCGTCGCATGCTTCGCGACCGGATCCCGATTCAGGAACTGGTGGCGCAGATCGAGCTCGATGTCTCGGTGGCGCGCGCGATGACCGATCGGCTCGGCCGCCTGGCCGATGCATTTCAGCAGCGGTTCGCGTGCGAGGAGCCATCCGTCGATGATGTGAACGACATCATGAAGGAGGTCCAATGCATGAAATACGTCGTCACCCGTAAGGCGGTTGAAGTTGTGGATCGCGCCATGACCGTCTGCGGCGGCGCGGCCTATATGAGCAAGCATCCCCTAACTCGGCTCTATCGTGACGCACGCGCTGGCGCGTTCATGCAGCCATACGCTCCATACGAGGCTCTGGAATTCATCGGCAAGGTGGCGCTGGGGCTCGAGCCGAAGCTCGACCGCTAGCATCCCGCGGAGGACATTTGTGATGCTGACCCTGGGGCTGTGTGGTGGACTAGATTCGGTACACGAGCAGGCGTTCGACACGCCGAGTAACTACACCTACGACGGGGCCGCCGTACTTCTGGAAAATGGCAGCGTGCTGGCGGCGTTCGAAGAAGAACGTCTTAACAGGATCAAGCATTCGAACAAGCTGCCAGTGCAGGCTATTGCGCGCTGCCTGTGCACGCGAGACGTCGATCTCACCGACATCGACGAACACAAGCTCGCGCATGCGGTGGCCGCGATGGCGCAGTCTGGCTTTGCCGAGAGCCTCGTATACGTGATCGACAATGCCGGCGGGGTCTTCGCTGGTTCCCACAGCCGCAATGGAGCGGTCACGCTCACGCCTGCCATGGCAACCGCACCGACCATGTCGATCCAGAAATTATTCCATGCCGTGTTTCCATTCCTCGGGCTTGGCCTGTTCGACGAGTATAAGGCGATGGCGCTTGCGCCCTACGGCGATCCCACGGTGTACGCCTCCTTTATCGAGTCGCTATACGAATTGGGTCCTGGACACTACCTTCTGCATCTGGATCGGATCGCGAGCCTGGTAGGAAAAGTTGAACCTCGCCAGCCGGGCGAGGACTTCACGCAAGCACACAAGGACCTTGCGGCTTCACTTCAACACGCAATGGAGGACATCGTCCTCCACGTGCTCGCCAATGCCAAACACGTAACCGGAATCGAACGTGTGTGTCTGGCTGGCGGCATGGCCGAGAACAGCAGCACAAACGGACGTATCATCTATACCGAGCTGTTCCGCGAAGTCTTCGTGCACCCGGCAGCCTACGACGCGGGCTGCGCGCTCGGCGCCGCGCTGCCCGCCGCCCAGGAGATCGGCACGTTGCCGGCAGCGCGCGTGCAGGGAGTCGCGTGGGGCAGCGAGGTCGGCAAGACAGCCGAGATCAGTGCACGCCTAAAATGCTGGAGCGGCTTTGTCACAGTTGAGCAACACGACCATATCGAGCTCGCCGCCGCACAGCGCTTGGCGAGAGGCGATGTGATCGGATGGGCTCAAGGGCGTGCAGAATTTGGATCGCATGCGCTCGGCCATCGAACGGCACTGGCTGATCCGCAACGGCCCGGCGCAACCGTTTGTCTCGCACGCGCACTGCGGCGCTCAACCCCTTACCGTCCGTTTGGCTTGGCGGTGATCGAGGAAGAGGCCGAGCAACTCTTCGATCTCCGCGGCGGACCGGACGCGTTTCGCTTTATGGCCGCGGCCGCCCGAGCGCGGGATCGGACGCGCGCTCTGCTGCCCGCCGGCGTTCACGTCGACGGAACAGCGCGGCTGCAGATCGTGGCCCGCGAGACGTCCCCGCGTTACTGGGCGCTGCTGTGTAGTTTCCAGGACCTTACCGGCATGCCCGCGCTGCTGAGCGCATCGCTTAACACCGAATTCGAACCCACCGCCGAATCGATCGATGATGCCATAGCGACTTTTCTCACCAGCGAACTCGACGGCCTTGTCCTTGGATCGTGCATGATGGACCGATCTGCGCCCACTTGGCGTGATCGCCTCGGTCGTCTCGTATCCTTGCCGCCCTACGTACAGATGATGCGGACCAAGCGTCGAGAACAAGGAGACGACCTACTCGGTCACGAAATACGAACAAGCTACGATCCTCCCCGTCGTCGGGCGATCTGCGCAGAACTGGGCGACGCCCTCGAGGGCTTGGGCCGGGCGGTACCAGCAGCAAAGTTGCTGAACGCGTATTCGCAGGCGCGGCAGCTCGAACTTCTGGACGAACTAAAGACGCTCTGGGCTGAACGCTTGATCGTGCTCGTGCTGGACCGTGTCGCGGAGTCCGTCATATGATCGCATCCCCTCCACTCAAATCCGAGTTGCACCCGGGTTCGCCCGACCTCGCCACGCAGCTCGGGGAACTGGTGGCGGCACTCGAAGCCGCTGTCGCGCGTCGGGAGTTCGGCGAGTTCTATCGTCTGTTTCGGGCGAGCGAACTGCCATTTCTGCCGGTCGCGTACGAAGGGGAATCGCGGCCGCTTTTCCATCAGTGCTTCACGGCCTTGCATCAGCTCGGCGGCGTATCGCCGGCCACGGCGCTTGCGATCGAGAACCATTTCTACGTCAGCGCGACGATCGCCACGTTCCCGACTGACCACGACCCCGTGCTCGACAAGCGTCGCCACGCGCTGCTTGCGGCAATCAGCAATGGGCGCTGGCTCGTGGCGAACACGAATTCGAAGGTGCACGGACGCGCTCTCGGCACCATCGGAACGGTGGCGCGGCGGGAAGGCGACGGGTTTCGCATCACAGGCCAGGCCGCCTACACGTCTCTTGCGACCCAAGGTGACCTGCTCGTGTTCATAACCGAGATCGAAGGCGAAGGCCCGGCCGTTTTTGCCATCGCCCCGATGCAGCGAAATCCAGGCATTGAGATCGGGTCCTATCTGTTTCCATCGGCGATGCTGGATTCCGACACGCGCCGGATCACGTTCCACGACCTGTTCGTACCTGAGGAGGGACTGATTGCGGGTGGCAAGAGCCCGAGCACCAGCGCGCTGTTTGCATTTGAGATGGCGTGGCATCAGCTACTGATCCCAGCGCTCTATCTCGGTGCGGCTGCTCGGGCAATCGAGGAGGTACGGCGCTTTCTCCGCAGCACTCTCGGCCGCGACAAGCGGCCATTGGCTGAACTGGATGGAATGGTCATCGACGTTGGCCGACTCGCGCTTGACTACGAGAGCGCGCGCAGCGTTGTGCGATATGCCGGCGACGAGCTTGGAGCCGTACGCCGGCTCCCCCGCGATGCCGAGCAACTGGAACGCGCTCTCTATCTGGCAAGCGGGGCGAAATATGCGGGCACCCGGTGTGCGGAGCAGGTGGTAGCCGCAGCGCGACGAATTATCGGCGCTCGCGCTTTTGCCGACGGCCATCCCCTAGAGCGCCTCTCAGGAGAAGTAATTTTTGGTCCCCTCGGTCCTGAGGTGAGCGCGGTCATCGAACGACGGTACGGCCGCCAAGCACTGGCAGATCGGCCGTTCGTCGGTGTGAGCGCCGAATCATAGCAAAAACGGAGGCATCGATGCTGTCTCTCGGTTTCAGCGGTGGGCTGAGCTTGGTCCACGAAAATCCGTATGAGCTGCCGAGCGCGTTTACGCACGATGGCGCGGCAGTCATCATCGAGGATGGCGAGGTGATTGCGGCAATTGAAGAGGAGCGCGTCAATCGCCTGAAGCACTCCAACAAGTTTCCAGCCGGCGCAATCCGATTCTGTCTCCAACAAGCTGGAGTACGGCTTTCTGACGTTGATCGTATCGCCTTTTATGCGACGGAAGACTACTGCAATGCACTGCTCGCGCGTTTGCACTTGAACAGGCGCGACATGCTTCGGCGCCTTGATGCCAGGTCGGTGCTGCACGAACTCCTGCAGCGCGAGACCCATTGCCCAGTGGATGTTAGTCGCCTCCACTTCGTGCGCCATCACATCGCGCATGCTGTGAGCGCCTTCGCAATGTCGGGATTTGAGCGAAGCCTCGTATTGGCAATCGATGGCTACGGAGACTTCCTTTCGGGTTTTTTGGCGCTCGGCGGGGCGGATGGGCTTGTGGAGGTGGAGAGCTATTCTCAGGAAAAGTCGCTCGGCGTTTTCTACCTGGAAGTCATTCAGTTCCTCGGCTACGGCTCGTTCGATGAATACAAGGTAATGGGGCTCGCTCCTTATGGAGATCCGTCCCGGTATCGCCCCGTGATGAACACCTTGTACTCACTGTTGGCCAATGGTCAGTACGAGGTGCACACTCATCTTGTCGTGCCGACATTGCTGCGCACGCTCGAACCAAGAAAGAAGGACAAGCCGTTCACCGACGAGCACAAGGACCTCGCCGCCGCGCTTCAGGAAGCGCTCGAAAAGATCGTGCTTCACATCCTGCGGCATCATAGTGCCGCCACCGGCGAACGGCGACTATGCCTCGCAGGTGGTGTCGCCCATAACTGCACGATGAACGGCCGCATTCTCAGCTCAGGACTATTTGACGAGGTGTTCGTTCAGCCGGCCGCCCACGATGCCGGCTGCGCGCTCGGCGGTGCCTTGCTGCTGGCCGGTGGCGCGACCAAAGCGCGGCATAAACGTACGCTCCAGCATGTCTATTGGGGCACAGATATCGGATCCCCTGACAGCGTCATGGCAGCACTCAGCGGCTGGAGCGGGCTGGTCGGCATTGAACGGTGCCGCGACGTCGCTCGACGTGGCGCCGAGCTGCTGGCGTCCGGCTCGGTGATCGGCTGGGTGCAGGGCCGCTCGGAATTCGGGCCCCGCGCGCTCGGCAACCGCAGCATTCTCGCAGACCCACGCCCCGCCGAAAACAAGGAACGAATCAACGCCATGGTCAAGAAGCGCGAGGGTTACCGGCCGTTCGCGCCGTCCGTGCTCGAGGAGGATGCGCGGGACTACTTCGTCTTTCCGTCCGGGACCGATTCGCTGCCGTTCATGATCTTTGTTGTCCCCGTCCAAGAGAACAAGCGCAAGCTTCTGGGCGCGACAACTCACGTCGACGGCACCGCGCGCGCCCATACGGTGTCGCGGCAGACCAATCCGCTATATTGGGCCCTGATCAAAGAGTTCAAGACACTGACCGGTGTGCCGGTCGTGCTCAATACCTCCTTCAACAACAATGTCGAGCCCATTGTCGATTCGGTGGAGGACGCGGTGGTAACGTTTCTAACCACCAAGCTCGATTATCTGATCGTGGGCGACTACTTGGTGACGAAAGAGGCGCCGGAATTATCGCGGCGTCTCGCACTCGAAGTTTCGCTCCCGCCCTACGCGCGCTTGCAACAGAACCGTGTGTTCACAGCTCCAGATCGGATGACGGTCACCTGCGAGATCGACAGCACGGCTGATCTGCGAAATCGGCACGCGATCTCGCGCCGCTTATACGACGTGCTGATGACGGTCGAGCAGCCTCTTCCGCTAGCGGCGTTGTTCGAGGCGGCACGCGTGCCGAAGGACGATCAAGCTGGGCTGTTCCAGGAACTGGAGCTTTTGTGGGAGCGGCGGCTTGTTGTCTTGCGTCCGCCTACCGGCCGCCGGCCTGGCCTAATACCTCACGCAACCACGGCAGCGCGCTGCCGCGGCGCCGACATGGCAACGGAGGAATTGGCCCATGAATGAGCTTTTGCGCGACGTGGGCGGCATCACGCTCGTGGAGCGGTTTGCCTCACATGTTGTTGCGCAGCCGCATGCCTTGGCATTCCGCTTTCTGCTCACTGGCGATGTGTCCACAGATGTCCAGGAACTCACGTATGGCGAACTGGACGCTCGTGTCCGCGCCGTTGCGGCGCGGCTCCAGAAACTCCATGCGCAAGGTGAACGCGCACTTTTGCTTTATCCACCGGGCCTCGAGTTCATCGTGGCGTTTCTTGGCTGTCTCCACGCGGGCGTCGTCGCGGTACCGGCGTATTCCCACCGCACGCTGCCCCGCTTACGAACGATCGGCCGCGATTGTGGCGCGCAATATGTGCTCGGTACTACGGCGACGCTGGATATCGGCGATGCCTTGCGCGATCAGGTGAGCGATCTGGAGAAAATGGAGTGGATTGCGACAGATCGCATCGAGATTGCTGATGCCGATGACTGGCGACCACCACGCATCAGCGGCAAGGCACTCGCATTCCTGCAGTACACCTCCGGATCCACCGGCGATCCGAAGGGCGTCATGGTGACACATGCCAACCTGATCGACAACGAACGCCGCATTGCCGACGCACTGGGAAATCCTCCGGACACCCACATGGTGAGTTGGCTGCCAGTTTATCATGATATGGGCCTGATTGGTAATGTGCTGCACCCATTATACCTCGGCGGTTCGGCCACGCTTATGCCGCCGCTGGCATTCCTTCAGCAACCACGACGTTGGCTTGAAGCCATCACCAGATATAAGGGCACGGTGAGCGGTGGGCCGAATTTCGCGTTTGACCTTTGCGTGCGAAAGATCCCACCCGAAGCGCGAGAGGGACTCGACCTGCGTTGCTGGGAACTCGCGTTTTGCGGCTCCGAGCCAGTTCGTGCGGAGACGCTTGAGCGTTTTGCCGAAGCCTTCGCTGTCTGCGGGTTTCGACGCGCTGCACTGTACCCGTGTTATGGTCTCGCCGAAGCGACTTTGTTCGTCTCTGGCGGCGACCGTGGCGCGCCGCCGCGCTATATGCGCGTCGATCCGGAGGCGTTGGCCCGGGATTGCGTCCGCGAAGTTGCAGCCTGGTCTGGCGACGGTCGTACACTGACATCGTGCGGTCGATCCGCGGCCGGCCATCGTGTCATTGTTGTCGATCCCGAGACACGGCAGGCTCTGGCGGCCGAACGGATCGGCGAAATTTGGGTGTCGGGGCCCAGCGTAGCGGCGGGTTACTGGGGGCGTCCCGAGGAAAGCGAGACGTCATTCCGGGCCGAGCTTGCGGCCGATGCCGCCCCCCCATTCCTGCGTACCGGGGATCTTGGCTTCATGGTCGACGGTGACGTCTTTATCACCGGCCGACGCAAGGACCTCATTATCATCCGCGGCCGCAATCTGTACCCCCAAGACATCGAGGTGACCGCCGAAGCTGCGCACCCCGCCATGCGGCCGGGAGGCAGTGCAGCCTTCGCGCTTGATATCGAAGGCGAGGAGCGTCTCGGTCTCGTGGCCGAGATCGACCAGCGCGGAGACCATACCGAATTCGATGGAGTGATCCAGGCAATTCGTACGGCCATCGCGGAAACACACGGTGTCCATGCGCACACAGTAGCACTTCTTCGTCCCCGTAGTGTGCCCAAAACGTCGAGCGGAAAAGTGCAGCGCCAAGCCAGCCGCGCTGGGCTTCTGGCTGGAACGTTGCCGGTCGTTGCACGCTCGGTGATTGACGCCACGCTGGCCCCGGAGGTGGACATAGCGGGCAGCGCTGTAGCGCCGGATCTCGCGCTCGGCGGCGAGGATGACGCCGGCCGACGCAGCCGAGTCGCGGAATTCGTTCGGCAACACTTTGCCGCCATCGCACGCGTGTCGCCCGACGAGGTTGATTTCGGCGCCGCGCCAGCAGCGCTGGGAATCGACTCGCTCAGTGCGCTCGATCTCCAAACAAAGTTCGAACTTGCCTTCGAGCTTACGCTTGGTAACGGATGGTTATGGCAACACCTCACACTTGGCGCGCTCGCTGATGATCTGCTGCGGCGATGGACAGAGACGGCGCTGAGCGGAGCTGGGGGCGATGATGGTCCGGTGGCAGGTCCGTGCCCGGAGGGCCAGCCATTGCCGCTTGGATCGGGCGCGGAACGGCTGTGGGTCCTTGAGGCGCTGGCCGCTGGCGCGCCGGTCTACCATTTGCAGTTCGGGTTTCGCCTGCGGGGGCCGCTTGATACCCCTCTCCTTCAGGCAAGTATCGCCGAGCTGACGCGTCGGCATTCCGTGCTTCGCAGTGTAATCGACGAAATCGACGGCCGGCCGTACCAGCGCATCTGTGCCCCGACCGCCGTCACGTTGGAGATGGTCGAGCTAGGCAGTCCGCCATCCGGCGACATCGATGCCGAGCTGCGGACGCTGGCCACGATCTTGGCAAGTGCTCCGTTCGATTTGGGCCGCGGACCGCTTGTGCGATGGCATTTGATCCGGCTCGCTGCGATGGATCATGTGCTACTCGTGACGCAGCATCACGCCGTTACCGACGGCTGGTCGATCGTGCAACTCGGTTCGGAGTTGGCCGCACTTTATCGGGCGCGTATCAACGGCACCGCCGAACCGCCGCTGCCGCCGCTGCAGTTCGCCGATTATTCGCGCTGGGAACGGGCGCATGTGGCTTCGCGAACCGACTCTCGCGGCTATTGGAGGAGCCAGCTTGCCGACGCGCCGCGGCTCGCACTCGGCGTGGAGCGGCCTCAGCCGCGGCAACGCTCGTATCGCGGCGCTCGCGTGCCATTTGTCCTCGATCAGGACGTAACGTCGCGTTTGCTGGCCCTCGGCCGCGACGAAGGCTGTACCACGTTCGCAACCGTTCTTGCGGCCTATTCGCTCGTCCTTTCGCGCTCAAGCGGGCAAAACGATTTCGTGATCGGCACCGTTGTTGCAAATCGCGATCACTCGGCAGTCCGTAACATCATCGGTTTCCTTGCCAATACCGTCGCAATTAGGTGCACGCTGAGCAGTGCACCAAGCTTCAGGGATCTGCTGCGCCGCGTTCGCGGGCGGGTCGCAGAGACACTCGCCCATGTCAGTCTGCCGTTCGCTGAAGTGGTGCAGCTGGTCACCGATGATCGGCATGGCGAAGAGAATCCGATCTTTCAGGTCGCGCTGGTCCTGGAATCGAATCCGCTCCAAGCGCTCGATGCCGGACTGATGCGCTGGGAGCCGCTGATCTTCTCTCCCGATGGCGCAGTAGAGGGCACGGCCAAATTCGACCTTTCGCTTGTGCTTGAAGAGATCGGAGGCCGCTTATGCGGACACCTGGAATATGCCGTTGACCGCTTCGAACATGACGACATCGCGCGGCTGGCGGAGCGATTTGTGACGCTGGTCCAGGGGGTCATACAGGCGCCTGATGCCATCGTGTGGACGCTGCCGATTCTCTCGGCTGCGGAAATGCAGCGCGTTCTCGTCGACTGGAACGCAACGACAGCGACTTTACCCGATAATGTCACGGTGCCGCAGCTGTTCGAGGAGCAAGCGGCACGCACGCCAGAGGCTTTGGCGGCCGTCGATGACGACGAGATGATAACGTACCGTGACTTGAACGCACGGGCGAACCGAGTGGCGCGCGCCTTGCAGGGCGCGGGTGTAGGAACCGGCGAGGTCGTTGGTTTGCTCGCGCCTCGCAGTATCGCGTTCCTCACCGCCATGCTTGCTATCTGGAAGGCCGGCGGCGCATACCTTCCTCTGGATCCAGACGATCCGCCGCAACGGCACCGACAGATTCTAGCCCAGAGCGGCGTGGCGCATCTCCTCGCTACGGAGGGACTGCGAAAGCGGCTGGAAGGGTTGGGCCCGGGCGAGGTCTTCAAGTGCCATCTTCAGATGCTCATGGTGGAGGACTTCCAGACTCTAGCCCATTTGGCCGACAACCTGCCGGCGTGTGCGACGCCGCATGATCTTGCGTATGTGATCTACACTTCAGGTTCTACCGGGTCTCCAAAAGGTGTCATGATTGAGCACCGCGGCATGCTCAATCATCTGCACGCCAAGATCACCGATCTCCATCTCGACCAGAGTGACGTTGTGGCGCAGACAGCGTCCCAGGCCTTCGATATATCGATCTGGCAGTTCATTGCGCCGATTCTTGTCGGTGGTCGTGTTGTCGTCGTCACGCGCCGCATAGCGGCCGATCCCGAGCAGCTGCTTTCGCACGCCTCGGAGCAAGGGGTGACGGTGCTCGAAATCGTGCCGTCGCTGCTGCGCGCATTACTCGAAACCGTGGAGGCGGATACCAAGCGCATCGCTACGCCTGTCGCGTTTCGGTGGCTCTTGGTGACAGGAGAAGCGCTTCCGGCCGACCTCGTACGCCGCTGGTTTGCACGGAATCCCGGAACCTCGCTGGTCAACGCTTACGGACCTACGGAGTGCTCCGATGACGTGGCCCATTACGTCATGCGCTTCGGCGACGCTCCGCAGACCTTCGCGACACCCATCGGACGGCCGATCATCAACACGCGCCTGTTTGTGCTCGATGCTTGGGGACAGCCGACACCGATCGGTGTGCCTGGCGAGCTCTACGTCGGCGGAGCCGGAGTGGGACGGGGCTATCTTGAGGATCGGTGGACTACGGCGGAAAGGTTCGTGCCGGATCGGTTCAGCGCTACGGCCGGGGCGAGGCTTTATCGTACGGGCGATCTTGTGCGTGCTCTGCCTGGCGGCGAGTTCGTGTTCCTCGGGCGGATCGACCATCAAGTCAAGGTTCGCGGGATGCGGATTGAGCTTGGGGAGATTGAGGGGGTTTTGTGTCGGCATCCGATGGTTGGCGGAGCGGTGGCGATTGTGGCGGAGGCAGCGGGTGGCGGCCGCGTCATTGCAT
>Ga0335081_10006426_pt1 | contig 18713 bp, 15 predicted proteins | sample Lox_Sample_35_FD_206713 | JGI IMG/M metagenome (GOLD analysis project Ga0335081, IMG submission 206713) | Soil microbial communities from Loxahatchee National Wildlife Refuge, Florida, United States - Lox_Sample_3.5 | ecosystem: Environmental > Terrestrial > Soil > Wetlands | place: USA...
CCCGCTTCGACAAGCAGATCGCGCACGGCACCGCGGCGGAGTTCGTCACCGCCAAGCTCGCCGAGCGCGAGGAGCGCCACCGCCGCGCCGGCCAATCGCGCTACCTGGTCGAGCCCAACGTCAAGGACGGCAAGGGCGGCCTGCGCGACCTGCACACGCTGTTCTGGATCGCCAAGTACGTCTACCACGCGCGCGAGCCCGAGGAGCTGGTCGAGCGCGGCGTGTTCGACCGGGAGGAATACGCGCTGTTTCGCCGCTGCGAGGATTTCCTCTGGGGCGTGCGCTGCCACATGCACTTCATCACCGGGCGGGCCGAGGAGCGGCTCTCCTTCGACATCCAGCGCGACATCGCGGTGCGGCTCGGCTACGCCGAGCGCCCCGGCCAGCGCCAGGTCGAGCGGTTCATGAAGCATTACTTCCTGATCGCCAAGGACGTCGGCGACCTGACCGCCATCCTGTGCGCCGAGCTCGAGGCGCGGCAGGCCAAGGACGTGCCGATGCTCAACCGCGTGGTGGCGCGGTTTCGCAGCCGGCCGAAGCGGGTCGTGCTGCACGAGAAGGACTTCATCGTCGACCACAAGCGCATCAGCATCGCCGACCGCAAGGCGTTCGAGCGCGACCCCGTCAACCTGATCCGCATCTTCCACCTCGCGCAGCAGCACGGCCTCGATTTTCATCCCGACGCGATGCGGCTCGCCACCCGCTCGCTCAAGCTGATCGACAAGTCGGTGCGCGAGGACGAGGAGGCGAACCGGCTGTTTCTCGAGATCATGACCGCGCCGAACGACGCCGAGGTGGTGCTGCGGCGCATGAACGAGGTCGGCGTGCTCGGCCGCTTCATCCCGGATTTCGGCCGCATCGTCTCGATGATGCAGTTCAACATGTATCATCACTATACGGTCGACGAGCACCTGTTGCGCTGCATCGGCGCGCTCGCCGAGATCGAGCAGGGCACCAATCCGGAATACGGGCTCGCCAACGAGCTCATGCGCACGATCCAGCCGGAGCATCGCGCGGTGCTCTACGTCGCGCTGTTCCTGCACGACATCGCCAAGGGCCGCATCGAGGATCATTCGATCGCCGGCGCGCGCATCGCGCGCCGCCTCGGGCCGCGCTTCGGGCTCTCGCCCGCCAACACCGAGACGCTCGCCTGGCTGATCGAGAACCACCTCGTGATGTCGACCATCGCGCAGTCGCGCGATCTCTCCGACCGCCGCACCATCGAGAACTTCAGCCCGATCGTGCAGTCGCTGGAGCGCATGAAGCTGCTCACCGTCCTCACCACCGCCGACATCCGCGCGGTCGGCCCCGGCGTGTGGAACGGCTGGAAGGCGCAGCTCCTGCGCGCGCTCTATTACGAGACCGAGCCGGCGCTGACCGGCGGCTTCTCCGAGGTCGACCGCGCGCGCCGCGTCGCGATGGCGCAGGCCGAGTTCCGCGCCGAGGTCAAGGACTGGCCGGCCGAGGAGATCGACCGCTACGTCGCCCGCCACTATCCGGCCTACTGGCTCAAGGTCGATCTTGCGCAAAAGCTCGCCCATGCGCGCTTCCTGCGCTCGGCCGAGGACGCCGGCCGCACCCTCGCGACCGCGGTCGCCTACGACGCGGCGCGCGGGGTGACGATCCTCACGGTGCTGGCGCCCGACCACCCGTGGCTGCTCTCGGTCATCGCCGGCGCCTGCGCGGCGGCGGGCGCCAACATCGTCGACGCGCAGATCTTCACCACCACGGACGGGCTCGCGCTCGACACCATCGCGGTGTCGCGCGAGTTCGACCGCGACGAGGACGAGGGGCGGCGCGCGATCCGCGTCGCCGACGCGATCGAGCGCGCGCTGCACGGCGAGCTCAAGCTGCCGGAGGTGGTGGCGAAGCGCGCCCCGAAGGGCCGCATCAAGGCCTTCGCGATCGAGCCCGAGGTCGCCATCAACAATCAGTGGTCGAACCGCTACACGGTGGTCGAGGTGAACGGGCTCGACCGGCCCGGCCTGCTCTACGAGCTCACCACCACGCTGTCCAAGCTCAACCTCAACATCGCCTCGGCGCACGTCGCGACCTTCGGCGAGCGCGTCGTCGACGTGTTCTATGTGACCGATCTCTTGGGCGCGAAGATCAACTCGCCGACCCGCAACGCCGCGATCAAGCGGGCGCTCATCGCGATGTTCACCGCCGGCGCCGATGCGGACGCAAGGAACGCGGCGGCGGGGTGAGGGTTTCGAAGAATTCTGTCGGAAAATCTGATACTTATCAACTCTATTGATGAGGTGAGGAAGAAGATATATTCTTAGGAAGAAGGAAGAACAATGGTTCGGCGATGGCCCTCAACATCAAGAATCGCGAGACCGAGCAGCTTGCGCGCGAGCTTGCGCGCCGGCGCAAGCAGGGCATTACGGAAGTGGTGACCGAGGCTTTGCGCAAGGAGGTCGAGCGCGAGCGCAGGAAGCCGCCCCGCCAAGATGCCGAGGATTTTTTTCGGCGCGTCCGCGACATCGCCGATCATTTCAATCGTCTGCCGGTCCTGGACGGCCGGCCCGACGACGAAATCCTCGGCTACAATGACCGGGGTCATTTCGACTGATGGTCATCGACTCCTCCGCGCTGATCGCCATCCTACGCAACGAGCCGGATGGCGAAGCCTTTGCGGGTGCGATCTTTCGCGACCCGAGCCGGCTCGTCTCGGCAGTGACAAAGCTGGAGGCCGGCATCGTCGCATACGGCACGCGCGGTGCGGCCGGCGCGGCGGATCTCGATCGCCTGCTCGGTGAAATCGGCGCGATTATCGTCGCGTTCGACGATGATCAGGCGCGTATCGCACGCGATGCATTCGCGCGTTTCGGCAAAGGTATCCATCCCGCTGGTCTCAATTTCGCCGACTGCGCCGCTTATGCGCTTGCAATCGTCGAGGCCGAGCCCCTGCTGTTCAAGGGAACGGATTTCGCCAAGACGGACGTGGCGGTGGCGCGCGGCGCGGAAGCGTGAGCCGCATCGTCGGCAGGCGACTCCATCACCACGGTTGCGCACACTGTCGACCGACATGTTACGCCGACGACGCGCACCGCGCGTTGCGAATAAGTTCTTTGGCGAGAGCAAAAAAATCTACATCGCCGATACGCGTTTGCCGCGCAAAACGAGCCGTTAACCCACCGGTGGTATTCTTCTGCCCGCTGCCCATGGGTGGAGAATGTCAGCCGCTCCCGCTGAACCAGCTCCCGGTGAACCGACAGGCGCAGAGACGGGGCGGGCTGCCATGACGCAGCCGGGCCACTCGCTGCTCTGGCGCCTGATCGTCCCGACCTGCTTTGCAGTCGCGACGCTGGTCGCGGCGATCGCGATCTATGCGCCGCACGAGGTGGTCGACACCGCGCTCAACGAGGCGGTCACGCGCGGCGCACAGACGGCGCGGCAGCTGCAGACGCTGCGCGCGTTCTACTCCGACCACGTGGTGGTGCCGGCGACCAAGTCGGGCGCGGTCGCGTCGCCGGGCTACAAGGCGGACAAGACCTCGATCCCGCCGCCGACCACCTTCATCCTCGACGTCGCCGAGGCGTTCAAGCAGAACGGCCTGATCGTGCGCCTGGTGAGCCCCTACCCGTGGCCCAACCGCCGGGGACGCATGCTCGATTCGTTCGAGAGCGAGGCGTGGCGGCAGCTGCAGCGCGATCCCGACGGCCTGTGGCGACGCCGCGACCAGCTCGACGGCCGCGAGGTCTTGCGTATCGCGGTCGCCGACCGCATGCAGCAGAGCTGCGTCAACTGCCACAACGCGGCGCCCGAGTCGCCCAAGAAGGACTGGAAGGTCGGCGACGTGCGCGGCCTGATCGAGGTGGTCCAGCCGATCGACGCGATTCTGGCCGGCTCGCAGAACCTGTCGCACAACCTGGTCGCCGGCGGGACGATCGGCGGCCTCGTGCTGCTCGGACTGCTGCTCGCCAATGCGCTGCGGCTGACCCATCCGCTGCGCGACCTCACCCGCGCGATCCGCGCCATGGCGCGCGGCATGCGCGACGCGCGCATCCCCCACACCGATCGCACCGACGAGCTCGGCACCGTGGCGCGGGCGCTCCTGAACCTCAAGCAGCAGACCGAGGAGCGCGCGCGGGCGGAGGCGCTCGTCACCCACATGGCCCGGCACGACGCGCTCACGCTGCTGCCCAACCGCGTGCTCTTCCGCGAGAACCTCAAGCTCGAGCTGCAACGGGTGCGGCGCGAGCATCCGCTCGCGGTGCTGTGCCTCGACCTCGACAACTTCAAGTCCGTCAACGACACGCTCGGCCATCCGATCGGCGACGCGCTGCTCAAGGCGGTGGCCGACCGGCTCGCCCGCTGCCTGTCCGAGAGCGATACCGTGGCGCGACTCGGCGGCGACGAGTTCGCGATCGTGCAGGCGGCCGGCGCACAGCCGGTTGCCGCGACCATGCTGGCGCAGAGCCTGATCGACGCGCTCGCGGCGCCCTACGAGGTCGACGGACACACGGTCGTGGTCGGCACCAGCATCGGCATCGCGCTCGCGCCGAACGACGGCGGCGATCCCGACGAGGTGCTCAAGAACGCCGACATGGCGCTCTACCGCGCCAAGGCCGAGGGCCGCGGCACCTACCGGTTCTTCGAGGCCGCGATGGACGCCGAGATGCAGGCGCGCCGCCTGCTCGAGCTCGATCTGCGGGCCGCGCTCGCGCGCGAGGAGTTCGAGCTCCACTACCAGCCGCTGGTCGACCTGACGGCGGCCCGGCTCAGCGGCTTCGAGGCGCTGCTGCGCTGGAACCATCCCGAGCGCGGGCTGGTGCCGCCGGCTGCGTTCATTCCGCTCGCCGAGGAGATCGGCGCGATCACCGCGATCGGCGCCTGGGTGCTCAAGCAGGCCTGCGCCGAGGCGGCCCGATGGCCGAACGACCTGACGGTCGCCGTCAACCTCTCGCCGGTGCAGTTCAAGAACCGCGCGCTGATGCTCGACGTGGTGGCGGCGCTCGGCGCCTCCGGCCTGGCGGCAAGCCGGGTCGAGCTCGAGATCACCGAAGCCGTCATGCTGCAGGACACCGAGGCGACGCTCGCCACGCTCTCCCAGCTCAAGGCGCTCGGCGTGCGCATCTCGATGGACGACTTCGGCACCGGCTACTCCTCGCTCAGCTATCTGCGCAAGTTTCCGTTCGACAAGATCAAGATCGACCAGTCGTTCATCCGCGACCTCGCGACCCGGCCCGAGTCGATGGCGATCGTGCGGGCGGTCGCCGGGCTCGGCAGCACGCTCGGCATCGCCACCACGGCCGAGGGCGTGGAGACGCTCGAGCAGCTCAAGGCGGTGAAACAGGAAGGCTGCACCCAGGTGCAGGGCTTTCTGCTCGGCCGGCCCAAGCCGGCGAGCGCGATCCCGGCGCTGCTGCTCGAATTCGCCCGGGCAGCGAGGTCCGCGGCGTAGCGCGCACTCTTGCAAAAAAAATGCTGTGTCATTGCCCGCGCAAGCGGGCAATCCAGTACTTACGGCAAACGTGTTGGGCGCGAGCGGTCCGTCCAAGATGCGCTGCGGCGTACTGGATCGTCCGCTTGCGCGGACGATGACGGCAAGCTGGGCGGTGACGCAGGAGGACTGTTGCGGCCTCCGGCCGCTTTTGCAACAATCGCCGAAACAACAACAGCAGGCGGGAGCGCGCAAGCATGGCCGAGTGGTTCGTCGCCAAGGCGTCCGAGCTCGACGACGGGGACCGGCGGATCGTCACCGCCGGACGGCACGAGATCGGCGTGTTCTGCGCGGGCGGCGCCTACTACGCCTACAGCAATCAGTGCCTGCACCAGGGCGGTCCGGCCTGCGAGGGTCTGTTGATCAACCGCGTCGTCGATCTCATCGCGCCCGACCGCACCTATCAGGGCCAGACCTTCTCGGACGACCTGCACTTCGTCTGTCCCTGGCACGGCTACGAGTACGACATCACGACCGGCGAATGCGTCGGCGACCGCAAGCTCAAGCTGCGCAAATACGAGGTGGTGCGGCGCGGCGAGGATATCTACGTCGTCGCCTGACCATTGAACGCGTCGGCACGGCATTCGGGAGATCGAGTCCATGGACATGCCCCGCTCGGAAGTGCGCAAGCTGCGGTTCGACGAGTACTCGGCGACCAAGCATCTCGAGCACGCGACCCGCCAGGCGCACGCGCGCAACTACCAGGACTTCCTCATCGTCGACGTCGACTCGCACCACTACGAGAACGAGTCGTACAAGGACGTCTTCTCCTACATCGACAACCCGGTGATCCGCCGCGCCGCGCTCGAGTCGACCAAGCGCGGCGGCCGCTCCTCGATGCTCAACACGCAGGTCGGCTACCAGGATCTCGGCGGCCGCATCACCCGGCACGAGCTGCGCAAGTACGAGAAGGTGCCCGCCGACGTCCACCGCGACATCGCCCAGACCAAGACCTGGATGGACGCGATGGGCGTCGACTACGCCTGCCTGTTTCCGACCCCGATGCTGTTTCTCGGCCTGCATCCGCAGACCGAGGTCGAGGTCGCGATGGCGCAAGGCTACAATCGCTGGCTCTGCGAGCGGATTCTTTCCGCCGAGCCGCGGCTGATCTCGATGCTCTACCTGCCGTTCAACGACCCGGAGGCCGCTTACAGGACCGTCAAGGAGTTCGGCGACCGCAAGGGCGTCGTCGGCTTCATGGTGACGTCGCCGCGCTACAAGCCGGTGCACGACAACGCCTATGTGAAGACCTATGCGCTGCTCGAGGAGATCGGCAAGCCGATCTCGTTCCACGCCGCCTACAACTGGAACGACCAGTCGCTCGCCCTGGCCAACCGCTTCATCTCGGTGCACGCGCTCGGCTTCATGTGGTTCAACATGGTGCACATGACCAACTGGGTGGTGAACGGCATGCCGGAGCGCTTCCCCAAGCTCAAGGTGATGTGGATCGAGAGCGGCCTCACCTGGGCCTACGGCCTGATGCAGCGGCTCGACCACTCCTACATGATGCGCACCTCCGACTGCCCCTCGCTCAAGCGCAAGCCCAGCGAATACATGCGCGAGATGTATTACTCGACCCAGCCGATGGAGGTGCCGGACGACCCTTCGATCCTCGCCGCGACCTTCAAGATGATCAATGCGGAGACCCAGCTGTGCTGGTCGTCGGACTATCCGCACTGGGACTTCGACCTGCCGAGCGTGATCTACGACCAGCCGTTCCTGTCCGAGCAGGCCAAGCGCAACATCCTGGGCGGCAACGCGGCGCGGCTGTTCGGCCTCGATCCGAAGCCGGTGAAGCAGATTCCGTAGCGACCGTCGGTCGCCGTCGGGTCGATCTGTAGGTTGGGGTCGAGCGCAGCGAGACCCGACGTTCACGCACACCGCGCAAAAGGGTTGGGCCTCGCAAGCGGCTCGACCCAACCTACGAAGCACCTCTCAGTGAGTCTTGCGGGCGGCGACCTTCTTCGTGGCCTCCGTCTTCGCGAGCTCGTCGCGCTGGTGGAAATAGATCCACTGACCGACCGACGGAAGGAACAGCGGCAGGCTCTCGCGCAGCAGGCGCAGGCTCGCCTCGTTCTGACTCATCGGCTGTGTCGCGGCGGCCGCGGTCTTCGCGGCCTTCGGCTTCTTGGTCGCGGCCGACGCCGGCGCCGATGCGACGATCAGCGCCGCAACACACAATACCAGCTTCTTCATGGACGTCCCCCTCATGCCCCGCAGGATTGCAGGCGCCGCATGCTGCCGCATCCGGCCGCGGCCCGCACCCGGAAAAGCACGCCGCAGGCGACATTCCGCGAGGTTTTGCATCACGACAGTCGGCGCACCACCGCGGGACACCGATCCGTCGAGCGCCCGCGCGGTAACCCCCCCTTAAACCGCCCCCGGTAGCGTGATCCCGGGACCGGGGCGCCGACCCAGGGCGCGGGACGATGGCAGCCAAAACCAAGCGTGTGGCGGAGCGGCGCGAGTCCGACTTCGACGACGAGGACGAGGACGACGCGCCGGCGCCGGCCCGGCCGCGCGCGGAGCGTCGCCCGCCGCGCGAGAGCGCGCCGCGCCGGCCGGCGGCGCGCCGGCGGGGTGGATCGGCGCTCATCCGCATCCTCTATTGGGGGGTCGTGGCGGCGCTGTGGTGCGTGATTGCCGGCATCGGCGGGCTGTTTTGGGTCGGCTACCACCTGCCGCCGATCCAGTCGCTGGAGATCCCCAAGCGTCCGCCCTCCGTCCAAATCCTCGGCCTCGACGGCCGGGTGCTCGCCAATCGCGGCGAGATGGGCGGCGCCGCCGTGCCGCTCAAGGAGATGCCGCCCTATCTGCCGAAGGCGTTCGTCGCGATCGAGGACCGCCGCTTCTTCTTCCACTACGGCGTCGACCCGCTCGGGCTCGCGCGCGCCACGGTCGCCAACGTGTTGCACCGCGGCGTTGCCCAGGGCGGCTCGACCATCACGCAGCAGCTCGCCAAGAACCTGTTTCTCACCCAGGAGCGCACGCTCACCCGCAAGCTGCAGGAGGTCGTGCTCGCGCTGTGGCTCGAGCACAAGTTCTCCAAGGCGCAGATCCTCGAGCTCTATCTCAACCGGGTCTATTTCGGCGCCGGCGCCTACGGGGTCGAGGCGGCGGCGCAGCGCTATTTCGGCAAGCCGGCGAAGAGCGTGACGCTCGCCGAGGCGGCCCTGCTCGCCGGCCTCGTCAAGTCGCCGTCACGGCTCGCGCCGACCAAGAACTTCGACGCCGCCGAAGAGCGCGCCAAGCTGGTGCTCACCGCCATGGTGGACGCGAAGCTCGTCGACCCGGGCGCCGTCAGGGTCGCGCTCGCGCATCCGCCGCGCATCGTTCAGCCGTCGGCGGGCGGCTCGATCAATTATGCGGCCGACTGGGTGATGGACGCGGTCAACGACCTGATCGGCCGGGTCGACGAGGACGTGGTGGTGCAGACCACCATCGATCCGACCCTGCAGGCGGCGGCCGAGAAGGCGCTCGACGACGAGCTCGCGCTGAAGGGGCAGAAGTTCGACGTCACGCAGGGCGCGCTGGTGGCGATGACGCCGGACGGCGCGGTGCGGGCGCTGGTCGGCGGCCGCAGCTACAGCGAAAGCCAGTTCAACCGCGCGGTCGTGGCCAAGCGCCAGCCCGGCTCGGCATTCAAGCCGTTCGTCTATCTCACGGCGCTCGAGCGCGGGCTCACCCCCGACACGGTGCGCGACGACCGGCCGGTCGAGCTCAAAGGCTGGCGGCCCGAGAACTACGGCCACGAATATTTTGGGCCGGTCACGCTGACCCAGGCGCTCGCCTTGTCGCTCAACTCGGTCGCGGTGCGGCTGATGCTCGAATGCGGGCCGGCCGCGGTGGCGAAGACCGCCTATCGGCTCGGCATCACGTCGCAGCTCGATGCCAATCCGTCGCTCGCGCTCGGCACCTCGGAGGTCTCCGTGCTCGAGCTCGTGGGTGCTTACGCGCCGTTCGCCAATGGCGGCATGGCGGTCGCGCCGCGGGTGATCGAGCGCATCCGCGGCGTCGAGGACCGCAAGACCATCTATGAGAGCGCCGACGCCTCGGCGGGCCGCGTCATCGACCCGCGCTACGTCGCGATGATGAACACGATGATGCATGCGACGCTCGCGATCGGCACGGCGCGCAAGGCCGACCTGCCGGGCTGGCTCGCGGCCGGCAAGACCGGCACCAGCCAGGATTTCCGCGATGCCTGGTTCATCGGCTACACGAGCCACCTCGTCACCGGAGTGTGGCTCGGCAACGACGATTCCACCCCGACCAAGAAGGCGACCGGCGGCAGCCTGCCGGTCGAGGTCTGGAGCCGGTTCATGAAGGTCGCGCACCAGAACGTGGCGGTCGCCGATCTTCCCGGGCTCGGGCGCGGCGGCCTGTTCGCGCCGATCCCGACGGCCGCCGAGCGGCTCACGCCGGCGGATCGCCAGGCGCCGGCCGATCGGCTGGCGCCCGCCCCGGTCGCCGCCCGCAACAATGTGCGGCCGGAAGCCGATCACGGCCTCGACGGCTGGCTGCTGCAGCGCCTGTTCGGACGAAGGTAGATCACCGGCGTCCGCTGCCGCTGCGGCGCACGGCGCGCACCTCGCGCGTCATCGCCCAGATCGCGAAGGTGAATGCCCCCGGCACCGCGATGCCGATCACCAGCGGCCAGGCGGTCGCGCCCAGCGCCTGGGCGACCAGCGCGCCGGTCGTCGCCGCCACGGTCTGCTGGACGATGCCGATGAGCGAGGAAGCGGCCCCGGCGCGCTCGGGAAACGGCTGCAGCGCACCGGCGAGCGCTTGCGGCATCGCGAGGCCGAGGCCGAACAGGTAGAGCGTCATCGGTGCGACGAAGCCCGCAACCGCGCGCGGCGCGACCGCGGTCGCCAGCACCATCGCGACGCCCCCCGCCGCGAGCGCGCCGGCGCCCCAGCCGATGGTGCGGTCGAGCCCCCAGCGGACCACGAGCTTGGCGGCGAGCGAGGTGCCGAGAATGTAGCCGGCGCTCGCGGCCGCGAACGACAGCGCATAGCCGAACGGCGAGAGCGCCTGCACGCTCTGCAGCACGAAAGGCGAGCCGGAGATGAAGGCGAAGAGGCCGCCGTAGCCGGCCGCGATGATGCCGATATGGGCGAGCGCGCCGCGGTTGCGGGCGACGACGCCGATGCTCGCGATGAGGCCGGCATGAGGCCCGTGCGCACGCTTGCGCAGCGTCTCGGGCAACAGCCAGCGCACCGCCGCCGCGGCCGCGATCCCGGCGAGGATGAGAAACACGAAGCAGGCGCGCCAGCCGAATGCCGCCTGCAGGCCGCTGCCGATCACCGGCGCGACGATCGGGGCGAGCCCCATGATCATCGCCATCAGCGAGAGCTCGCGGCCGGCACGCGGACCGTCGTAGAGGTCGCGCACCACGGCGCGCGCTAGCACGACCGCGCCGGACGAGCCGAACGCCTGCAGTGCGCGGGCCGCGATCAGCGCCTCGATCGACGGCGCGAGCGCGCACACGAGCGTCGCGACGCAGTAGATCAACATGGCGGCGAACATAACCGGCCTGCGGCCGTGTCGGTCCGACAGCGGGCCATAGGCGACCTGCCCGGCCGCGAAGCCGATCAGGTAGAGCGAGATGGTGAGCTGGACCGCGGCCGGCTCCGCCGCGAAGTCGCGCCCGATGGCGGGCAGCGACGGGAGATAGAGGTCGACCGACAGCGGGCCGATCGCGGTGAGGAGCGCGAGCAGCGCGGTCAAGGCGAGCGTGTCGGGACGGAACATGCTGGGATTTTACGTCGGCAGGGCGTCGTAGGGTGGGCAAAGCGAAGCGTGCCCACCGACACGGACCGCGTGGGCACGCTTCGCTTTGCCCACCCTACGGCCCGTAGCGGTGCAGCGCGGTGCCGTGCGCATCGAGCCAGGCTTTTGCGCGGCGGGCCTCGGGGCAGGCGGCGAGCACGATGCGCCAGAAGCGCGGCGAATGGTTCATCTCGAGGAGATGCGCGACCTCGTGCGCCGCGAGATAGTCGAGCACGAAGGGCGGCGCGAGAATGAGGCGCCAGGAGTAGGACAGCACGCCGGTGGTCGAGCAGGAGCCCCAGCGACTCGACGGATCGCGGATCGACACGCGGCGCACGGTGACGCCGAGCCGCTCGGCGTAACGGCGGCTCGCGGCATCGAGATCGCGCCGCGCCTCGCGCTTGAGATGATCGGCGATGCGGCGGGCGACATGCGGGGCGTCGCCGGCGACGCACAGCAGGCGGGCGCCGTCCGGTGCGAGCTCGCTCCAGACCGTGCCGCGCGCGGCGCGGCGATGATCGATGCGATGATCGATGCCGCGCAGCGGCACGACGGTGCCGTGCATGAACGCCACGACCTCCGGCAGGCGCTTGAGCCGCGCCGCGATCCAGCCGCCGTGCCGGTCGGCGAAGTCGCGCGCCTCGCGCAAGGAGCCGCGCGGCGGCATGGTGAGCACGACCTCGCGCGTCGCCGCCTGGATGCGCAGCGTATAGCGGCGCGCCTGCGGATGCCGCCGCACGCGAATGGCGTAGACCTCCGCGTCGACCGCGACCTCGAAGGTCCGCGGCTCGGGCGGGCGACGCTGAAACAGGGCGCGCAGCGGCATGGCCGCAGTCTATGCTGATTCGGATCGCCCTGCTCCGCGAAAGCGGCAGGTCCGCGGGGCGCGTGATCCATGGAGCCGCGTAGGCCGAGCCTCAGGCTTCGTTCGGCGAGGGCCGCGCATGCAGGACGGCCGGCGCCGACGCGCCATTCGCGCTGCGCTCGGCCCGCGCGCCGCCGTTCGCCGACGCGCGTCCCCGCGCGGCGCGCGGCGCGCCGTTGTGCGAGAGGACGAAATCGGCGATGCGCGGGGCGATCTCGGCGCGAAAGCGCGAGCCGTTGAACACGCCGTAATGCCCGACATCGGGCTGCAGCCAGTGCGCCTTGCGGGCGGCCGGAATGTTGGCGCACAGCCGATGCGCCGCCTCGGTCTGGCCGACGCCGGAGATATCGTCGTGCTCGCCCTCGACCGTCATCAGCGCCGTGCGCTTGATGCGCGACGGATCGATCGGATGGCCGCGATGGGTCATTGCTCCCTTCGGGAGTGCATGCTGCACGAACACGGTGTCGACGGTCTGCAGGTAGAACTCGGCGGCCAGATCCATCACGGCGAGATACTCGTCGTAGAACTCGCGGTGCTTCTGCGCCGAGTCGCCGTCGCCGGCGACGAGGTGCTGAAACAGGTTGCGGTGCGCCTCGATGTGGCGATCGAGGTTCATGCTGACGAAGCCGTGCAGCTGCAGGAACCCGGGATAGACGTCGCGCATGAATCCCGGATGCGGGAACGGCACCTTGGTGATGACGTTGCGGCGGAACCAGGCGGTGCCGCGCGCCTCGGCGAGCTTGTTGACCCCGGTCGGATTGACCCGGGTGTCGATCGGGCCGCCCATCAGCACCATCGAGTGCGGCACGTTGGGATCGTTGGCGGCCTCCATCGCGGCGATGGCGGCGAGCACCGGCACCGACGGCTGGCACACCGCCACCACGTGCGTGTCGCCGCCGAGGAAATGCAGGATCGACACGACGTAGTCGATGTAGTCGTCGAGATCGAAGCGGCCCTCGGTGAGCGGGACCATGCGGGCATCGACCCAGTCGGTGATGTAGACGTCGTGATTGGGCAGGAACGCCTCGACGGTGCCGCGCAGCAGGGTCGCATAGTGGCCCGACATGGGCGCGACGATGAGGAGCCGCGGCTGCGGCCGGTGCGGCATGTGCTCGATCGAGCGCTCGAAATGCACGAGCCGGCAGAACGGCCGCTCCCATGCGACCGAGACGTGGACCGGCACCTGCGCGCCGCCGACCGTGGTCGAGGGGATTTCCCATTCGGGCCGGCCGTAGCGGCGGGTCGAGCGCTCGAACAGCTCGCACGCCGCCGCCATCGACTTGCCGAACGTGGTGGCCGAGAGCGGATTGATCGGATTGCGATAGTAGAGGCGGGTCGCATCGGCGACGGCGCGGACGGGATTGAGCGCGGCGTGGCTCATCTCCCAGAACCAGTACATTGGCCCCGCCAGTGCGAAGCCGCCGTCGCGGCCGGTCAGCACCAAGCGTCCGTCGCCCGGCAATCCCGGCGCGCCGCCGAATTCACCAATCGCCATAGCCCCGGCCTTTTCTTGCCCCGACGTGTTGCGGTGCAGCATAGTGTCGCCTATCCGTCATACCGTCAATAGATATAGGAATCCTTCCAGCCGTTCGCCGCGGTCCGGCCTGCGCGCCCGCCAAAGGCGAATCTTCCAATTGAATCAATTTTCTATCGCTCTTTGGGTCATTCGCCGGTCTGCATCAGCGAGCCGGCCCGGCGGGCACTTTTCAACAGCGCCAGGAATGCCGCAGCGCCAGCCGTGAAGAAGACGGCATTGAGCGCCAGCGCCTCCAGCATCAGATCGAGGCGAAAGACGTGCCCGATCATGAGCGCGCGCATGCCCTCGAAAACGTAAGTCGGCGGCAGCAACCAGGAAACATGTTGCAGCCAGGGCGGCAGCACCGCCACCGGATAGTAGACGCAGGTGAGCGGCAGGAAGATGAACATGATGGTCCACGCCATGTTCTCGGCGCCGAGCCCGTTGCGCAGCACGAGGCCGGACACGAAGATGCCGACCGCCCAGCTGGTGAGCATGAGGTTGACGAAGAAGGCGGCGAGCGCGAGGCCGAGCCCGAACAGGTTGAAGCCGAAGAACGCGATCGCGAGCAGCGTCACCGGAATCAGGCCGATGGCGAGCCGCACCACGCTCATGATCATCAGCGCGATCACGAACTCGATCGGCCGCAGCGGGCTGATCATCAGGTTGGCGAGATTGCGCGACCACATCTCCTCGAGGAACGAGATCGAGAAGCCGAGCTGGCCGCGAAACAGGATGTCCCACAGGAGCACGGCGCCGATGAAGGTGCCGCCGGCGCGGGCGAAGAATCCGGCATTCTGGCTGATGTAGAGCTGCAGAAAGCCCCACATCAGCATCTGCACGGCCGGCCAGTAGACCAGGTCGAGCAGCCGCGGCCAGGACGAGCGCAGCAGGTACCAGTAGCGCGCCACCATGGCGCCGATGCGCGCGGGCGAGATCGCGGCCGGTGCGGAAACGCGCGTTGGTTCCGCGCTCATTGCGCCGCCTCCCGCGCCCCGCCGCGGCCGCGCGCGACGTCGAGAAAGACCTGCTCGAGCGTGTCGCGACCGTAGCGCGCGAGCAATGCGGCCGGCGCGTCGTCGTCGACGATTGCGCCCTTCTTCATGATGATCACCCGCTCGCACAGCCGCTCGACCTCGACCATGTTGTGCGAGGCGAGCAGGATGGTGGCGCCGCGCGCGTGGCGGTAGCGTTCGAGCCGCGCGCGCACCCAGTCGGCGGTGTCGGGATCGAGCGACGCGGTCGGCTCGTCGAGCAGCAGCACCTCGGGCCGGTTGACCAGCGCCTTGGCGAGCGCGACCCGGGTGCGCTGGCCGGAGGAGAGCTTGCCGGTCTCGCGGTCGAGCAGGTCGACGAGGTCGAGCTCGTCGGCGAGCGCGGCGATGCGGCCGGCGACGTCGCGCACGCCGTAGAGCTGGGCGAAGACCCTGAGGTTCTGCCGCACCGTGAGCCGGCGCGGCATCTCCACATAGGGGCTCTCGAAATTCATCCGGTGCAGCACGCGATGCCGCTCGCCCGGCATTTTGGCGCCGAGCACCGCCACATGGCCGGCGCTCGGCTCGACCAGCCCCAAGATCATCGCGATGGTCGTGGTCTTGCCGGCGCCGTTGCCGCCGAGCAGTGCCGTGATGGTGCCGGGCGCGAGCGCGAACGAGATGCCGGCGACCGCGGTGGTCGCCTTGTAGACCTTGGCGAGGCGGACGGCCTCGATGGCGGGTGGGGAAGACATGGCGCGGCGTGTATAACATGGCGCCACACGGCAAGGCGCGTGCGCTCCTTCTCCTCCTTCAGGGGGAGAAGGTCGGGATGAGGGGGCGCCTCCACAAAACGTGAGTCAACGGCTCGCGGAGAGCCTCCCCTCGCCCCCAACCCTCTCCCCCTGAAGGGGGAGAGGGAGCGCGGGCACCATGCAAGGAGGACCCATGCCCGCCATCACGCTCGATCAGGCCAACCGCATCATCGCGGCGATTCTCGCGCGCGGCGCCGAGCTCGACTGCCGCCCGCTGTCCGTCATCGTGGTCGAGCCCGGCTGCAAGCCGAAGGCGTTCCAGAAGGAGGACGGCTCCTCGATGATCCGCTTCGAGATGGCGTTCGGCAAAGCCTATGCGGCGCTGGCGCTCGGACGCTCGTCGAAGCTCGTGCGCGTGCGCGCGCAGGAGAAGCCGATCTTCATGGACTACCTGATCGCGGCGAGCGGCGACCAGATCTTTCCCGAGGGCGGCGGGCTTCTGATCCGCGATGCCGACGGCGAGGTGATCGGCGCGGTCGGCGTCACCGGCGACACCGAGGATCGCGACGAGGAGCTCGCCGCCCATGGCATCCATGCGGCCGGACTCAAGACGGACGACGACTGCGAGACCATGGGCCGGCGGGTCAATGTAAGGAAGACGAAGTAGCGCCGGATTCGCGTCGCGCTGCGCTCGCGCGGGCAATGACGACAATAAGCCGCTGCCGGGGCGCCTGCGCCACCGTGCTATGGTTAAGCTTGATTCAATCCCGCGGTGCGAGCCCGACGAATGACGGCAAAATCCCACCGAGACGACCTATATTGAACCTATGCCGTCCGACGCGCTGAGCTACCCCCACTACCCGCTGCGCAACGTGCGCCTCGACACGCTGATCCGCCTGCGCTGGCTCGCGGTGTTCGGCCAGGCGCTCGCCGTGCTGGTGGTCTACGACGGGCTCGATTTCGACCTGCCGGTGTGGCCGTGCCTCGCGGTGATCGGCCTCTATGCGTGGCTCAACGTTGCGCTGCGCCTGCGCTTTCGCGGCAACCAGCGGCTCGAGCCCGACCGCTCCGCCTGGCTGCTCGCGATCGACATCGCCGAGCTCGCGATCCTGCTCTTTCTCACCGGCGGGCTGCAGAATCCGTTCGCGTTCCTGTTTCTCGGGCCGGTGCTGATCTCCGCCACCGCGCTGCCGGTGCGCATGACGCTGATCCTCGCCTGTTTCGCGATCGTCTGCGCCACCGCGCTGATGTTCGTCCACTACCCGCTGCCGTGGTCGAACGAGGACCCGCTCGAGCTGCCGCAGCCCTACATGGTGGGGGTCTGGCTCGCGCTGCTTTTGTGCATCGGCTACATGAGCATCTACGCGTGGCAGATCATCGAGGAATCGCGGCAGCTCGCCGAGGCGCTGGCGGCGACCGAGATCGTGCTTACGCGCGAGCAGCACCTGACCCAGCTCGACGGGCTCGCGGCCGCCGCCGCCCACGAGCTCGGCACGCCGCTTTCCACCATCGCGCTGGTCGCGCGCGAGCTGCAGAAGGCGCTCGGGCCCAACTCGCCGCACGCCGAGGACGTGAAGCTCTTGCGCGAGCAGGTGCAGCGCTGCGGCGATATTCTCGGCAAGCTCAGCCAGCTGCCCGGGCCGGGCGAGCCGTTCGAGCGGATGAAGCTCTCCTCGCTGATCGAGGAGGTCGTGGCGCCGCACCGCAATTTCGGCGTCGCGATCGCGATCGTGCTGCCGGCCGGGGCGGGCGCGGAGCCCGAGGTCGCGCGCAATCCGGCGATCATGTACGGCCTCGGCAACATCGTCGAGAACGCGATCGATTTCGCGCGCGAGCGGGTCGAGATCGCGGCCGAGTGGACCGCCGACAAGGTCACGGTGACGATCAACGACGACGGCCCCGGCTTTGCGCCGGAGGTCCTCGACCGCATGGGCGAGCCCTTCGTCACCGGGCGGCGGCAGCGCAATCGGGCGGCGAGCGAGAACCCCGGCCTCGGTCTCGGCTTCTTCATCGCCAAGACTCTGCTGGAGCGTTCCGGCGCGAGCCTCGCGCTGGAAAACCGCGAGTTCCCGCAGCGCGGCGCAATCGTGCGGGTGCGCTGGGGCCGCGCCGATTTCGAGCGTCCGCTGGTGGGCGCTGCAGCATAAGGTGCGGGAGCGCGCGAAAAAACGCCGCGCGACCCTCTGGCATTAACCGTAACAGCAGCGCCATATATGTGGCAGGCGGGCGGCGTAATTGGCGGAAGGCCGCTGCCCGGCTATCATGGCGGCGACACGCGCAAGATAAAGGGAAGACGCGATGACGGAACTTGCCGCAATTTCCCCCCAGGGCGAACGGTCGCTGCTGATCGTCGAGGACGACAAATCGTTTCTGCAGCGGCTCGCCCGCGCCATGGAGGGCCGCGGCTTCGCGGTCACCACCGCCGAGACGGTGGCGGACGGGCTCACCCAGGTCGACAAGCTCTCGCCTGCCTTCGCGGTCGTCGACATGCGGCTCGGCGACGGCAATGGGCTCGACGTGATCTCGGCGCTCAGGAAGCGCCGGCCCGATGCCCGCGGCGTCGTGCTCACCGGCTACGGCAATATCGCGACCGCCGTGACGGCGGTGAAGATGGGCGCCTTCGATTATCTGTCCAAGCCGGCCGACGCCGACGAGGTCGCGGCCGCCCTCTTGGCGCTCGACGGCCGCAAGCCCGAGCCGCCCGAGAATCCGATGTCGGCCGACCGGGTGCGGTGGGAGCACATCCAGCGCATCTACGAGCTGTGCGGCCGCAACGTGTCCGAGACCGCGCGGCGGCTCAATATGCACCGCCGCACGCTGCAGCGGATTTTGGCGAAACGCGCGCCGAAGTGACGCCAAGCGTCATGCCCGGCCTCGTGCCGGGCATCCGCGACTTCAGCCTTTCCATCGAGGAAAGACGTGGGCGGCCGGGACAAGCCCGGCCATGACGAATTAGACTTCCTCCCCGTACGGCCCTTGCGGATCGGCGAGCGCCTGCAGGCGCCGCGCGGCGGCGCGCGCGAAGGCGAGCATCATGCTGCGGCGGGTCGCGGCGTGCAGGCGATGCTCGGGCGCTTGGCGCAGGAGCTCGGCGCCATAGGCGTCGGCGACGATCAGCCCGGCGTCGGCCGGGAAGATCTCGGCCGGCACATGGGCGGCGGTCGCGAAAAACAGCCGGTCGCAATGCAGCCGATAGTCCGGCCATTTGGCATCGACGCGGAAATCCTCGAGCGAGGACTTGATCTCGACGATCCAGATCTCGCCGTCGCGGCCGAGCGCCACCAGGTCGGCGCGCCGGCCGGAGGCGAGCGGCAGCTCGGCGACGCAGGCGTGGCCGAGCGCGACGAGCAGCCGCTGCGTGCCGCGCGCGACCGCGAGCGCG
>Ga0335081_10006428_pt1 | contig 18712 bp, 18 predicted proteins | sample Lox_Sample_35_FD_206713 | JGI IMG/M metagenome (GOLD analysis project Ga0335081, IMG submission 206713) | Soil microbial communities from Loxahatchee National Wildlife Refuge, Florida, United States - Lox_Sample_3.5 | ecosystem: Environmental > Terrestrial > Soil > Wetlands | place: USA...
GGCGAAGGCCGCGGCGCCGCCGCCCAGCGTGACGAACGGAATCATCGGGATGCCGGGCAACAGCGCCATCACCAGCATGACGGCGGCCGACATGCCGAGCGCCTTCGGATAGCCGGAGAGCTGGCTTAGCAGCGCCTTGTCGGCGGCGCCGGAAACGCCGGCCTTGGAGACGAGGAGGCCCGCCGCCGTCGAGACGATGAGCGCCGGGACCTGGGTGACCAGCCCGTCGCCGACGGTGAGCAGCGTGTAGGCGTGCGCGGCGTCGGCGAAGGTCATGTTCTGCTGGATGATGCCGATCACCATGCCGCCGATGACGTTGATCAGCACCACCAGCAGGCCGGCGATGGCGTCGCCGCGCACGAACTTCGAGGCGCCGTCCATGGCGCCGAAGAAGCCGGACTCGTCTTCCAAATTTTTGCGCCGGCCTCGCGCCTCTTTTTCGTCGATCAGGCCGGCATTGAGGTCGGCGTCGATCGCCATCTGCTTGCCGGGCATGCCGTCAAGGTGAAAGCGCGCGGCGACTTCGGCGATGCGACCCGAGCCCTTGGTGATGACCACGAAATTGACGATCACCAGGATGGTGAACACGATGATGCCGATGACGAAATTGCCGCCCATGACGAAGCGGCCGAACGCCTCGATGACGTGGCCGGCGGCGGCGGTGCCTTCGTGGCCGTGCGCCAGGATGAGCCGGGTCGAGGCGAGGTTGAGCGCGAGCCGCAGCATGGTCGCGATCAAAAGCACGGTCGGAAACGCGGAGAACTCGAGCGGCGCCTGGATGAACAGCGAGGTCATCAGGATCAGCACCGAGAAGATGATCGAGATCGCAAGCGAAAAATCTAAGAGCAGCGGCGGCAGCGGCACGATCAGGACCACGAGGATGGTCATCATGCCGATGGCAAGCGCGATATCGCTGCGCTTGAGCATGGTGCCGAGGTCGGCGAGACGAGTGAGCGTCGAGGACGCCTCGTCGCGCGCCATGGAAGTCGCGTCGGTCATGCCGCTCGATCGGCCCCGTCGGTTACGGTCGCGTGGTTCAAAGCTGTGCGCGGCGGCCTGCGGGCCGCCGGCGCGAAAGAGAGGAGCCGCACTCGCGTCCAAGGCTGCCCCCGAGGGTGCGTGGAAACGGTAGTGACCTCCCCGGCAAAATGTGCCGGGCATATGGTTACCGGAGGGTTAACGGCGCGCCGGCCACGACCTTTTTCGGCAGGAGTCGAGGGCGCCGAGGCGAGCCGGCGCGGCGGCTCGCGCCGGCGGGACTGTCAAATCGCTATGCGGCCTTTTGCTATGCGGCCCTTGCTATGCGGCCTTGGCGTGGTCGGCGGGGTGGGCCGACCTTGCGCCGATGGAGAGCCGGTTCCACGCATTGATCATGGCGATCGCGATCGACAGATCCGCGACCTCCTTCTCGGAGAACTGCCGCCGCACCTCGTCGTAGACGGCGTCCGGCGCGTGCGTCGCCCCGATGTTGGTCAGCGACTCCGCCCAGGCGAGCGCCGCCCGCTCGCGCGCCGAATAGAGTTCCGACTCGTGCCAGGCGTCGAGCAGATAAAGGCGCGCCTCGGACTCGCCGAGTTTTCGCGCTTCTTCGGTGTGCATGTGCAGGCAATAGGCGCAGCCATTGATCTGCGAGGCCCGGATCTTCACCAGCAAGAGGAGCTTCTGATCGAGCCCGCAGGTGTGAATGTATTTCTCCACGCCACGCAGGGCGGTAACGCCGTTCGGGGAGGCGGTGAAGGGGTTCAATCTTTGGGTCATGGCGCGACTCCGTTTGTTTTTCGGTTTCACCCTCGCATTCAAGCGCGGCGGCCGGCCGGCCTGGCCTAGCTTGCTCGCGCGAGCATGTTGCCGGCCGATCTGCCGAGCCGCCCGGCGATAAAATCCGGCGCCACCCGGCTCATGAGTTTGAGCATGTTGCTGAGGCCGGGGCGGATCTCCAGGCGGTCGCTCTCGATTCCATCGATCGCATGTTTGCCGAGTAGCCGGACATCCATCGGCTTTACGCCGACATCGTCCACGTTCAGATCGCCCCTGAACAGCGCCGTGTCGGTGATCGGCGGCGCCAGTTCGAACACCGTGATGTTGCTGTTCCGCAACTGAATGCGGAGCGACTGGGTGAACGAATGGATCGCCGCCTTGGCGGCGCAGTAGACCGGCGAGATCGCCAGCGGCACGAAGGCAAGACCGGACGAGACGTTGACGATCGCGGCCCTAGGCTGGCTTTTCAGCTGCGGAAGGAACTGCACGGCCATGCGTATCGCGCCGTTGAGGTTGACCTCGATTTCGCGGGTAAGGTCCTGCAAGTCCGCGCCGAAAGCCTGCAGATTGATCTTGCGCATGATTCCGGCGTTGTTGATGAGCATGTTCAGGTTAGGGAATTCCTTCACCATGCTGCGATAGAGACCGGCGATCGCCGCCGGATCGCTCACGTCGCTTTGCAGCGCGTGTATACCGGGAAGGGTCCTCGTGGCGTCATCAAGATGCGATCGGCTTTCCCCGGTGACGATCACCGTGTTGCCTAGCGCCACGAATCGCATGGCGAGCTCGAAGCCGATACCGGACGTGCCGCCGGTTATGAGAATCGTATTGCCGATAACTTTCATGGCGCGGCCGGCTAGCGCGCATCGAGTTCGGCGAGTGTCCTCGCCAGAGCCGTCCGTACCGGCGGTATGTGGCCGGCAACCTCGACGGCGATGTTACGCAAAGCCTTCCCGGTCGCGGATTTCATCGTCGCCATCCGGGTCATCCGGTCCGTCATGGCGACGACGCCGCGCGCGACGCCATGACGGCGGGCCGCCCAGGCATCGAGCCGCGCATCATCGCCATCCCTGAGCGTCTCGGTCAGCGCCTCCGCGAGTGAGACGGCGTCCTGGATGCCGGTATTCATGCCCTGACCGCCGGCCGGGCTGTGCACGTGAGCGGCGTCGCCGCACAGAAGGATCCGGCCCTGGCGCGGAGTCTCGGTCACCCGGTGATGGATGTGGAAGCGTGAGCTCCAGACCGTTTCGTGGATGCGCCCAGGCCTGACCGTCGGCCCGCGGCGATCCAGCACCGATTGCATATAGTCCTTCGACGGCAGCTCCGGCGCGTGTTCGACCGTGGCGACGATACGAAACCGCTCTTCGGGCAATGGCGCGACCACCACGAGGCCGTCGGCCGAATAGAACAGCGTGACCTCTTCGCGGCTTAACGGCCAATCCATGTGGACGTCGGCGAGGACGAAGTCCTGCTCATAGGCGCCGCCGACGAAGGCCACGCCGGCCTGTTCGCGCACCGCGCTGTGCATGCCGTCGCAGCCGATCAGCCAGCGCGGCTTCATCGTCTGCGGCGCGCCGCCGTTGATGACCTGCACCTCGATGTCGGATGCCGCCGGCGTGAAACCGACCAGCGCGCAAGGCCGGACCACGACGCCGCCGAGTTCGTCCAGATGGTCGAGCAAGCAATGCTCGACTTCGTTTTGCGGGATCATCAGGGTGAACGGGTAGGGGCTCGCGATCTCCGAGAAGTCGACGGTGAGGAGAACGCGATTGCGGTCGCGCACGCGAAAGATGGGAACCTTTAGTCCGTGCGCCAACAGATCCGCCGTCGCGCCGAGCGGCTCCAGCACTTCGAGCGTACGAGCGTGCACCACGCAGGCGCGCGAGGTGTTGGCGCCGGCCTCTTGCCGATCGATGATCGTCGCCATGATGCCGCGACGCAGCAGCTCTGTGGCGAGCGCAAGGCCGGTCGGTCCGGCTCCCGCTATCACGATTTCGTTGTTGGCTTTCGGAATAGCCATGTCCTCCTTGAGGCGTGCAATGATTCTTAAGAAGCAACTTGGGAGCGCTTGGACGTTCGACAACCGCGACAAGCGGGCGCAGGCCGCGCTAAACTGCGGCAACGAGGGACGACATGCACTCGCACTCGATCAATCCCTGGACTCACGCCCATAGCTTTCTCGGCGCGCATCATCGCGAGCACGAGCGGCGTACCTGGAGCGTCGTGGCGCTGACCGCGGCGATGATGGTCGCCGAGATCGTCGGCGGCACGCTGTTCGGCTCGATCGCGCTGATTGCCGACGGCTGGCATATGGGAACCCATGTCGCCGCCTTGGCGATCGCCGGCCTCGCCTATCTGTTCGCGCGCCGGCACGCCCACGACGCGCGCTTTTCCCTCGGCACCGGAAAGTTCGGCGAGCTCGCGGCGTTCGCCAGCGCCGTCATTCTTGCCATGATCGCGCTCGGCATCGGCTACGAATCGCTCCTGCGGCTCATCAATCCCGTCGTCATCCACTACCCGGAAGCGGTGCTGATCGCGGTGTTGGGACTGTGCGTCAATCTCGCGAGCGCATGGCTGCTGCGCGACGATCATGCTCACGATCATGCTCACCATGATCACGCCCACCATGATCACGCCCACCACGCGCACCGCCACGACTCCAATTTCCGCGCCGCCTATATGCACGTCGTTGCCGACGCGCTGGTTTCGGTGCTGACCATAGCCGGATTGTCGGCGGCGTGGGCGTTCGGCTGGACCTTCATGGATCCGCTGGTCGGGCTCGTCGGCATGGTCGTGATCCTATCCTGGGCGCTCAGTCTGATCCGCACCGCCGGCAGCGTGCTGCTCGACACCGTTCCCGATCCGGCGCTGGCGCAGCGCATCCGCGAGCGCATCGAAACGGACGGCGATCGCGTCGCCGACCTGCATCTGTGGCAGCTCGGGCCCGGCCACGCCGCCGTGATCGCCTCGGTCGTCTCCGACGCGCCGCAAGCACCGTCGGTTTACAAGGAGCGGCTCGCGGGCCTTGCCGGGCTGTCGCACGTCACCATCGAAGTCAATCAGTGCCCGCATTGAAGCTGCCGGCGAAAGGCGACTAGCGAATGCGGAGTAGCGAGTGGCGAATGGGGAAGCATTCGCGGCCGCGAAGCGTCCTAGACTATTCGCCATTCGCCATTCGCAATTCGCTGATCGCCACTGCTTTGGTCGCGAGCTTCGGCGTCAGCGCGGCAGCTCAGGAGCGGCCGGCGCAATTCGTCGATGCCGCGGCGATCGTGCCGGGGCTGATCCTCGACATGCGCTATGCCGGCGCGCACAACTTCGTCGGCCGGCCGATCGACGGCTATGAACGGCCGCGCTGCCTGCTCACGCAGGCGGCCGCTACGGCGCTCGCCAATGTCGCGCGCGACCTCGCCCAGCGCGGCCTCGTGCTCAAGGCGTTCGACTGCTACCGCCCGACCCGCGCGGTCGCGGATTTCGTGCGCTGGGCGCGCGACCTTGGTGACCGCGCCGGCAAGGCCGAGTTCTATCCGCAGGTCGACAAGCGCATGCTGTTTCATGACGGCTACATCTCGCCGCGTTCCGGCCATTCCCGCGGCTCGACCGTCGATCTGACGCTGGCGCGGGCGGCCGACGGTCGCGAGCTCGACATGGGCACGCCGTTCGACTTCTTCAGTCCGCGATCATGGCCTTCGGACCGCAGCGTCGGCGCGCAGGCGCAGGCGAACCGGGCGCTCCTTTCCGGCGCGATGCGCCACGGCGGCTTCCGGCCCTACGAGAAGGAATGGTGGCACTTCACGCTGCGGCACGAATCCTTCCCCGATTCCTATTTTGATTTTCCGGTGAAGTGATTTGCCATTCCAGCAAGGGGTCCCGGGCCGCGCGGCAAATGAACGAGATGTGAACTCGTCCGCCGATTTGTGAGTTGAGGACGGGGAGCGGCAAGCCTAAAGCTCGCGCCAGCAAGCGACGAGGGGGTCCGTTATGCTTTCACGCCGTTCGTTTTCGCTCTCGATCGCCGCGCTCGCCGCAAGCGCGGCGGCGGTCGCGCCGGCACTCTCCGCAACGCAGCAGACCTTCGACGCCAAGGCGTTTGCCGAGGCGCAGGCGGCCGGCAAGCCGATTCTAGTCGCGGTTCACGCTTCTTGGTGCCCGACCTGCAAGGCGCAGGCGCCGATTCTCGGCAAGCTTTTGGCCGATCCGAAGTTCAAGGACCTGGTCTTTCTCGTCGTCGATTTTGATGCGCAGAAGGACGTGGTGAAGCGGTTCGGCGTGCGCACGCAATCGACCTTGATCGCATTCAACGGCGCAAGCGAACGGGCGCGGTCGGTCGGCGACACCGACGCTGATTCGATCGCCGCGCTGGTGAACAAAGCGCTGTAGCGGCGCATACGCGGTGGTCTTCGGCAGCATCGCGCTCGCCTTCCTCGCCGGCTTGTTGTCGATCCTTTCGCCCTGCGTACTGCCAATCGTTCCAATCGTTCTCGGCGCCGCGGCATCGGCGCGAAGGCTGGGGCCGCTGGCGTTGGCCGTGGGACTGGCGATGTCCTACGTGGTCGTTGGTCTGTTCGTCGCCACCATAGGCTATTCCGTCGGCCTCGACGCCGATGTGTTCCGCTACCTCGCGGCCATCGCGATTGTCGCGATCGGTTTTGTGCTCATGCTGCCCCGGTTGCAGGCCCGACTCGCTGCCGTCAGCGGTCCGATCGCGAATTGGACCGATCGGCTTTTTGGCGCCGATCGGAGCGAAGGGATTTTCGGGCAGTTCTGGATCGGCGCGATCTTGGGAGCGGTCTGGAGCCCGTGCGTCGGACCGACGCTTGGCGCGGCGTCGCTGCTGGCTTCGCAGGGGCGCGACCTGCCGCAGGTGGCGGCCGTCATGTTCTCGTTCGGCCTCGGCGCGGCGCTGCCGCTGCTGCTGCTCGGCCTGTTGTCCCGCGAAGCGATGACGCGCTGGCGCCAGCGCCTGATGTCGACCGGCCAGGTTGCCAGGACCGGTTTTGGCGTCGTGCTGGTGGCGATCGGCGCTCTCGTGCTCTTCGGACTCGACAAGCCGATCGAGACTGGGCTCACGGCGGCTTCGCCGCAATGGCTGACGGATGTCACGACGCGCTTTTAGCGCGGCGCCAACAGCAGCGCCGAGCCAAGCGCGAGGATAAGCGCCGGCGGCATCACCACGATGCCGAGCTTCAGGAAGGTGCCGAAGCCGACGTGATGGCCTTCGCGGCGCAGCGCGCCGAGCCAGAGAATGGTGGCGAGCGAGCCGGTGACCGAGAGGTTCGGCCCGATGTCGACGCCGATGAGCACGGCGCGGCTGACCTCCGCCGGCGCCTGCGCCGCGTGCGCCGCGCTGCCGGCGATCAGGCCAGCCGGCAGATTGTTGATGAGGTTGCTGACGAGGGCGACGGAGATTCCGGCGCCCCATGCGCTCAGCCTCGCCGAGCGCGCGAGGCCGTCATGGAGCAACGCGACGATGGCGCCGATCAGGCCGGTGGCGTCGAGCGCCTCGACCAGCACGAACAGGCCGGCGACGAGCGGCAGCACGCCCCAGGCGATGTTCTTGAGCGCGGTCCATGGGCCCTTGCCTTCGCTGACGAGCACCACGGTCGCGGTCACGACGCCGGCGCCGGCGGTCGGAAGCCCGAGTTGAATGTCGAGCGCCGACGAAGCGAGCAGCACCATCGCCGTTGCCGCAAGGCCGAGCGCCGCGACCTTGCCGGATCGCGACAGGGCAGGGCGGGCGATGTCGGTCGCGATCTCCTCTTTGAGCGCGCTGCGTCCAGCGCAGCGCCAGATAGGTCGCCGCGATCGAGAGCGCCGACGGCAGCAGATAGGCCGGCAGCCAGCGCAGCAGCGGCGGCATCGCTTTGCCATAGATCACCAGATTAGCCGGGTTCGAAATCGGCAGGACGAACGAGGCGGCGTTGGCGATGAAGGCGCAGATCAGGAGATAGGGCAGCGGCTCCTTTGCGCGGGCGGTCGCGACCGCCGCCGCGACCGCGGGGGTGAGCACGACCGCAGTCGCATCGTTGGAGAGGAAGATGGTGACCACCGTGCCGACGCCGTAGGTCAGCAGGAACAGCCGGCGCGCGGAGCCGCGGGCATGGCTGGTCGCGACCGCGGCGAGCCAGTCGAACAGCCCTTCCTCCCGCGCGATCTCGGCGAGCAGCATCATGCCGAACAGAAACAGATAAACGTCCGTGCCCTTGGCGACGCCGGCGAGCGCTTGCGGCGGCGAGATCAGGCGCAGCGCGACGAGAAGCAGCGCGCCGGCGAGCGCCCAGATCGCCTCGTGCAAATTGAACGGGCGCAGGATGACGCCCGCCGTGGCGAGCGCGGCAATGGTGACGATGGCGGCCGTGGCGTGCGCCTCAATCATGACCATCTCTGGGAATGCCGCTATTCCGCCGGGCTGAATACGGGTGCGGGGGCGGCCGGCGCTTGGGTCTGCTGCCGGCGCGGACGTGTCTCCCGCATGCCGAAAAAGAAGACAAGCGCGCTGGCGATGGCGACGCCGCCAAGGGTGAGAAACGCCGCGCTATAGCCGCGGTGGACGACGACCACGCCGGCGAGCGCGGTGGATAGCGCGGCGCCGATGCCCTGTGCGGTCATGATCGCGCCCTGCGCCACGTTGAACCGGCCGGTGCCGCGCATCAGGTCGGCGACGATGACGGGAAAGACGGCGCCAAAGATCCCGGCGCCGGCGCCGTCGAGCATCTGCACCGCGACCAGCCAGAACGGGTTGTCCGAGAGCGTATAGAGCACGCCGCGCAACGGCAAAATCAGCAAGGCGGCGAGGAACAGCGGTTTGCGGCCCCAGCGGTCGGCGCGCGCGCCGACCAGCATCGCCATCGGCACCATCACTATCTGCGCCGCGACGATGCAGGTCGACATCAGGCTGGTGCCGAGATTCCTGTCCTGCAATGCAAGTTTCTGCCCGACCAGCGGCAGCATCGCCGCGTTGGCGAGGTGAAACAGCGCAACCGCAATGGCGAAGATCAAGAGCGGCCTGCAGGTCAAGAGCACGCGCAATCCGCTCGGCTTATCGTCGCCGGCGGCCGCAGCGCCGCGGCCTTCCGGCTCGTCATGCAGCCCGCGGGCGAGATCGTGATCGATCTCGCGGCCGGGTATCGCGAGCACGCTGACGAGGCTCGCAAGCGACATTGCGGCGAGTAGATAGAACACGACGGTCGGGCCGAAGAAATAGGCCGTGACGCCTGCCGTCGTCGCTGCGAACGCGTTGCCGGCATGATTGAAGGATTCGTTTCGGCCGATGCGCCTGGTGAACGCGGCATGGCCCATGATTCCCAAGGATATCGCGGCGAGCGCCGGTCCGAACACCGCCGCGGCGGCGTGCGCGGCGGCCTGCGAAGCGGCAACCGGGACGAAGTTGGAGAACAGCGGCAGGAAGAGCGAGGCGGCGGTGACCGCCACGGCGGCCGCGGCCATGATGCCGCGTTTCGCCCGGCTCGCATCGATCAAGGCGCCGGCCGGGGTCTGCGCGACGATGCCGGCGGCGGTCGCAATCGACATCACGACGCCGATGCTGGCTTCATCCCATTGCCGAATGGTGAGCAGATAGATGGCGAGGTAGGGTCCGAGCCCGTCGCGCACATCGGCAAGGAAGAAGTTGGCGGCATCAAGGGCGCGGTTGGCTCGGCTCGACCCTCGTCTTTGCGGCGGCTGCGCCACTTTGGATCTCCGGCCGCGCGGGCCAGCCCGAGTAACGAGCATGAATGGAAATGGTTCCGGTCGACGCTTCGACTGCCTGCGTCATCGCGCTTGCAGCGGCGATGACGCCGGCGTCCAAGATCGCGCCGTGATGTTCTGTTGCTGGCCGGCGAGCTCTTCCGCCGCGATGGCGCGCTGGTAGCCGTCGCGGTCACGCAGGCGCTGCCAGTAGGCCGCAACATTGGCGCCGAAATCCTTGCTCAGCCCGATGCTGTCGGCAAGCCGCAACGCATAGCCGACCGAGATGTCGGCGGCGGTAAAGCGTCCGGCGCACAGCGTCTGCGCCTGGCCGAGCGCCGCCTCGACGGCCCGCAGCCGGCCGAGGAACCATTTCGAATAGTCCGCGGCGACCTGCGGGCTGCGCCGCTCCGGCGGCTCGAGCTGGCCGTAGCGGAGCACGAGGGTCTGCGGAAAGGTCAGGGTGGCTTCGCCGAAATAGAGCCAGTTGAGGAACGCCCCGTAAGCCTTCTCATCGACGCCGACCACGAGCGGCGTCGGGCCATAGCGCGTGCCGAGATATTGGCAGATCGCCGAGGATTCGGTCATCCGCGTATCGCCGTCGATCATCAACGGAATCGTGCCGAGCGGATTGAGGCCGAGATAGTCCTTCGCCAGCACCCGCGGCGGAAACGGCAGCATCTTGAGCTCGTAGCGAAGGCCGAGCTCTTCGAGCATCCACAGCGGCCGAAACGAGCGCGCGCCGATACAGTGATAAAGCGTGATCATTGCTTAAAGCCCCATTTGCCGGCTGGCGAGATCCTTCATAATCTCCTCGCTGCCGCCGCCGATCGCGTTGACCTTGACCTCGCGATAGATGCGCTCGACCTTGACGCCGCGCATGTAGCCGGCGCCGCCGAAGATCTGCACCGCTTCCGACGCGCAGAACGCCATGGTCTGCGTCGCCTGGTTCTTCAGCATGCAGATTTCCGCGACCGGATTCTCGCCGTGATCGAGCCGCCAGGCGAGCAGTTCCAGCATCGCCTGCGAGGCGGCGACGCGCTGCGCCATGTCGACGAGCTTGTGCCGGATCACCTGATGCTGGGCGAGCGGCTTGCCGAAGGTGTGCCGCTCCTTGGCGTATTGGGTTGCCTCGTCGAGGCAAACGTGGGCCGCGGCGGTGGCGCCGGCGGCCATGGTCAGCCGCTCGTCGTTGAAATTATGCATGATGAGCTTGAAGCCGCTGCCTTCGGCGCCGAGAAGATTGCCGACCGGGACACGGCAATTGTCGAAATGAAGCGTGGCGGTATCCGACGCCCACCAGCCCATCTTCTTGAGTGCGGTGCGGGAAAGCCCGGGCGTCGCGCCTTCGACTACCAGAAGGCTGACGCCGCCGGCGCCTGGTCCGCCGGTGCGCACCGCAGTGGTGATGTAGTCGGCGCGCATGCCGGAGGTGATGAAGGTCTTCTCGCCGTTGACGACGTAGAACTCGCCGTCACGGCGGGCGCTGGTGCGCAGCTCAGCGACGTCGGAGCCGCCGCTCGGCTCGGTGATCGCCAATGCGGAAATCTTTTTGCCGGAAATGATTTCCGGCAGCACGCGGGCCTTGAGCGCGGCGCTGCCGGCGCGCGCGATCGGCGGCGCGCCGATCGAATGGCTGTTGAGGCCGGCGCTGACCCCGCCGGCGCCGGCGCGCGCCAGTTCCTGCACGGCGACGATCCACATGAAGCGGTCGACTTGCGTGCCGCCATACTCCTGCGGAAATCCGAGGCCGAGGAGCCCGATCTCCGCGGCCTTCTCATAGAGCGCGCGCGGAAACTCGCCGGCCTCGTCCCACGCGTGCGCGTAAGGCTCGATCTCGCGCGCGACGAAGCGGCGGACCACGTCGCGGAACGCGAGATGTTCGGCGCTGTAGAATGGGCTCTTGCTCACGCGTCGCGCTCCCGGCCGGCGCGCCATAGTGGCGGCAAAGGCCGCAAGACCGCAAGCGCGTCCGCCGCAATCCGCGGGCGCGCTGGCGCCGACACGCGAACGCGGCCGACTATCAGGCCGAAGCTAGGTCGGATAAGCGCCGGGGAGCGCTGTGCCCTCTCGGGCGGATCATCGCCGCTCCCCGGGAGCCATGCCGTCACTCGCCGATGATCTCGCCGAACGGCACCCAGCGTTTGCCGTCGAACTTCACCAGCTGCATCTGATTGAAGCCGCGATAATTGGTCGGGCTGGTGTTGATCTTGATGCCCGGCAACAGCAGCGGGAATTCCACATCATGCATGTGGGTCGCCTGGTACATCACGCTGTCGCGAGTGAGATTATCGCCGCATTGTTGGAGAATGTAGAGCGCGCTTTGCGCCAGACCGTAGCCGCCGGAGGTGAGGCTGTCATTGGCGTCGCGGTCCGGAAAGTTGGCCTTCATGAACGCGAGATAGTCCTCCATGCCCTTGTCGTTGGCCCAGATCGGGTCGCCGGGATCCTTGACTGAACTCGAGGAGATGATGCCGACCGCTTTATCGAGGCCGGCCGGCACCAGTGCGGAAGGGATCGAATTTCCGGTTATCGAGAGAAAGAATGTCGGCCGCCATTCGAGGTCAAAGAGCTTGCGGATCACCTGCGCGGAAAATTTTGGCGAGCTGGCGACGACGAGGACGTTCGCGTCCGATGCCTTGAGCGCGATGATTTGCGAATCGATCGTGGGGTCGGTGGTCTCATAGGATGCCGTCTTGACAATCGCACTCGCCGCCTGAGCGCCGAGGCCTTCCTGCAGTCCCTTGAGGTAATCCCGGCCGAGATCGTCGTTCTGGTAGAGCACGGCGATCTTGGCATTCTTGACGCTCTGCAAAATGTACTTGCCGTAGATGGCGCCTTCGGTCTCGTAGCTTGCGATCGTGCCCATCGTCCACGGGTAGCGGGCGGGATTGTTGAACCGGCTGGCGCCGGAGAGGGCGAAATGCGGCACGTGTTTTTCGTTGAGGTATTCCTGGATCGCGGCGTTCGGCGCGGTCCCGAGCGTATCGAAGATACCGAGCACCTGCTCCTCCTCGACCAGCCGACGGGTCTGCTCGAGCGTCTTCGGCGGACTGTAGCTGTCGTCGAGCGAGATCAGCGTGACCTTGCGGCCATTGATGCCGCCGCGCTCGTTGATCATGCGGATATAGGCGGCCTGCGTCTTGCTGAGGAACCCGTAGGCCGACGCCGGCCCGCTGTACGGAGTGCTCTGCCCGATCTTGATCTCGGTGTCGGTGACGCCGGGGCCGTATTGCTTGTCCGCGGCGCTCGCGGCCGTGATCGCGAGCGCGCCGACGAATGCCAATGAAGCAGTCCAATGCTTGAACATGACCCGCCTCCTTGTGCGGTGTTGATGCGGCATTCCTCCTCGGTCCGGTATCGACGGCAGCGCAGTTCGCGCGGGTTGGCGCGTGCCTGCCAGTCGAAATTGCTTTTCTTCGAGTAGGGCGGCGGACCGACCGCTCCCGCAATGATCGTGCTCCAGTTCACCCCGCGGCGCAAGCGTTGAGCAACACAAATCATGCGCCGCAGCGAAGGGAAAATTCGAGTTTGCTTCGCGGCGCGACCTGAGTATTGTCGCCGCGCAATGGCCGTCGACGCTTTCATTTCCTACTCCAGCAAAGACAAAATCACCGCGGACATGGCGTGCGCGGCGCTGGAATCCGCCGGCGTTCGCTGCTGGATCGCGCCGCGCGATATCCGCGCCGGCACCGAATATGCCGAGGGCATCATCGCAGCGATCGATACCTGCCACGTCATGGTGCTGATATTTTCATCGAACGCAAACGCGTCGCCGCAAATTCATCGCGAGATCGAGCGCGCCGTCAGCAAAGGTTTGACGATCATTCCATTCCGCATCGAGGACATCGCGCCGACCAAGGCGATGGAATATTATCTCGGCGCCATTCATTGGCTCGATGCGCTGACCCCGCCGCTCGCCAAGCATCTTGGGCATCTGGTCGAGCAGGTTAAGGCCAACCTGCAGGTCGACGCTGCGGGCGGCACAACGCCAGCCAGGGTTTTTGAGCAGATAGTTTCAAACAGCGCTGCAGCCGGCGACCGCAGCGTGGCAAGTAGCCCGCCGGCTCGGTCCGTTTTCGCCGGCACAGCTCAACTCGCGCTCATCGCCGCGGTTGCGATCCTGGGCACTGCAGTGTTTTTTCTCTGGCGGTCGCCACCACTACCCACGTCCGTCCCCGACCATCCGCCGCAACCCGGGCCGGTCGCTTCTCACATGACCGGTCCCGAGCGGGCGCCGCAGCCGCCGCCGCCGATTCCGGCGCCGACGATGGCGATCACCAAGAGCGGCCCGTTCGGCGGCAATGGCGGCGCCGCCTTCGACGACACCGATTGGAACGAAAATCGCGTTCAGATGTCGGCGCTCGGCGTCATTGTGAACCTCAACACCGGCGATACCGCGCAGCGCATCATCGGCGGCCTGCAAGGGCAGTGGGGCGAGAAGATCGGGCCGGTGCATGGCGGCAAGGGGCCGCTCGCCCAACCTGCGACCGTGATCAAATTCGACAAGGACGAGAAAATCGGCCGGGTCGACGTCTATTCGCGGTCTTATCATTATCCGTCCGACCCGCCGCCATTATGGATCGCCGGCCTCGAAATATGGACCGACACCAGGGTCTATTCGTTCGGCGACAAGACGGCCGCGCCCGCCAATCAATGCGTCTTGGCCTACGGCGAAGTTCTCCTCGGCTTCTTTGGACGCTCTGGGAGTTACATCGACCAGATCGGCTGCATCATCGGCAAGGCAAAGTGAGCGCCGCCGACTGCCGGCAAATGCTTGAGATAATCCAAGCCGGGCTTGTCTTTACTTCGGGCTAGCGAGGCGGTCGTCCAAGCCCGCTTTGCTGTCCCGCGGTGCTGCGGATTTGGCGGGGCGGGCGCTAGGTCGCGTCCTTCAGAAAGTCTTCGAGCTCCTCGAGGAAGAGCGGCAGGCCAGGATCTTGTTCGAGTAGGATATGGTTCTTGCCGGGCAGCGCGACGAAGCGCGCACCCGGGATCGCGGCGGCCAGCTTCCGTCCTTGCTCGCTCGGAACGATGAGGTCGTCGCGAACATGCATGACCAGAGTGCGCGCCTTCACCTGGGGCAAGAGGTCGTCGACATCAAAGTCCGCTACCGTCTCCAGGTAACGCGCCGCGCATTCCGGCGACCCGCTAACGCGCTGCAACTCGTTGAAAGCGTCCATCTGTTCCTTGGTCGCCGTCGGCATCAACGACGATGTGAAGAGCTGGCGAAACGCCGCATTGTCGGCTCCCCAATTGTGCTGGATGAGCGTCTTCAACGCCGCAAGGCGCTCGCCGCTCGCTGCGCTCGTGTCCCGCCGTTTGCTCCCTTTGGCAAAACCACCATAGAGGATCAGATGCGAGACCCGCTCTGGATGGCGCACGGCATAGGCGATCGAGACCGCACAGCCCTGTGAGAATCCGACGAGAGGAAAGCGGCGCAGCCCGCAGGCGTCGGCGATCGTCTCCATATCGCTGACCCACAGGTCCAACGAGAGCTGGTCAACATCCCAATCCGACAGGCCGTTGCCGCGCGCATCGTACCTGACCAGCGTGTGATTCCGGGCGAGCCCGAGAAGGAAATGCTGCGAGATCGGCATTTCCCAGTCATATTCGAGATGGCCGAGCCAATGCGCCGATTTCAGGATCGGCGGCCCCTTGCCGACGGTTGCGTAAGCCAGCCGGACGCCGTCCGCTGCCTTGCAGTAGCGGATCTCTTGTTTGAGGTTGGCGGCAGCGAGAAACCGCGAACCAGGCGCGGCATCGCCGTCAAGGGTGATCGCGTAGACCTCCACCGGCTTGGCGATGTTCTTGAGGTTCTGGCGGCCGAGCTCGCGAAACGACACGTCGAGTTTGCCTTCGATTTGATCAAGCACCTGGCGCGAAATGCAGATGCCGCCCCGTTCGGCGATGCCTTCGAGGCGGGCCGCGACATTGACGCCATTGCCGAAAATATCGGCTCCCTCTTTGATCACCTCGCCGAGATTGACGCCGATGCGGAACTCGACCCGCTTATCGGGCGGTACCTTCGAATTCCGTGCCAGCATGTCTTGCTGGATCGCAACGGCGCAGGTAACGGCGTCGACGACGCTGGCAAATTCCGCGACGATGCTGTCGCCAGCGGTGTTGGCGATATGGCCGCGATGCCGGTCGATCGCGGGGTCCCACAGCTCGCCGCGGTGGGCCTTCAACTGCGCCACGGTGCCTTCCTCGTCGGCGCCCATCAACCGGCTGTATCCGGCGACATCAGCCGCAAGGATGGCTGCGAGATAGCGATCGACCGGGGCCTTTTCCAAAATCGCGCTCCTGGCGGCTCTTTATAGCGAAAAGCTAGCTATTGCAGCGTGCCCTGACCAGAGGCGAACCCGCCGGCGGTCGGATGTCCGAGCTTACAACCCCAAGTAAAACCGCTTGATCAGCTCGTTATCGTTGAGCGCCGCGGCGGATTGGCCTTCGAACGCGATCTTGCCGTGCACGATGACGTAGCCGCGGTCGGCGATGCGGACCGCTTGGGTGAAATTCTGCTCCGCCATCAGCACGGTGAGCTCATAGCGCGCTTTCAGCTCGGCGATCGCTTCGATGGTGTGGGCGACCAGGATCGGGGCGAGGCCGAGCGAGGGCTCGTCGATCAAAAGGATCTTCGGCGCCAGCATCAGCGCGCGGCCGAGCGCAAGCATCTGCTGCTCGCCGCCCGACAGGCTGCCGGCAAGCTGGGCGCGGCGCTCGGCGAGCCGCGGGAAGGTGGCAAAGCAAACCTCGAGGTTGCGGGTAAGCTCTGCCCGCGCAGTGCGGCGGAAGGCGCCGAGCAGCAGGTTCTCCGCGACGGTGAGCTTCGGAAACAAGCGGCGGCCTTCCGGCACCAGCGCGATGCCGAGGTCGACGATCGCCTCGGTCGAGCGGCCGACGAGATCATGGCGTACGCCGTCGATCTCGGCGGTGATCGATCCCGCCGCCGGCGGCACCATGCCCATGATGCACTTCATCAGCGTCGATTTGCCGTTGCCGTTGGTGCCGAGGAGGGCGACGGTCTCGCCGGCCTTGACCGTGAGCGAGACGCCATCGATCACGCGCACCGCGCCATAGGCGGCCTTGATCCCGGTCACGGTGAGGCTACTGGCCAAGATACGCCTTCTCCACTTGCGGATCGCGCATGACCTCCTCGGGTGCGCCGTCGGCGATCTTGCGGCCGGAGACGAGCACCACGAGCCGCTGCGAGAAGCTCATCACCGCGCGCATGATGTGCTCGATCAGGATGATGGTGACGCCCGCGGCGTTGAGGCGCTGGAGCAGCTTCAGAATATCCTCGACCTCCGAATGGGTGAGGCCGGCCATCGTTTCGTCGGCGATCAGGAGCTTCGGCTCGGCCGCCATGGCGCGGGCGAGCTCGAGCTTGCGCATCTCGACCTGGGTGAGATCGCGCGGAAGAAACTGCGCCTTGGCGTCGAGGCCGACCTCGCGCAAGAGCGCGAGGCCGCGGGCCTCGACCTCGGATGCGGCGGAGCTCCGGCCGCGCGCCGCCACGGCGTAGAGGAGCGGAATGCGCAGATGGTCGAGGAGCGTGAGGCTTGCGAATGGCCGCGGCAGCTGGAAGGTGCGGGCGAGGCCCAGCCGGGTGCGCCGATGTGCAGGCGCGCCGCCCAGCCGACGCCCGTCAAAGCGTACGGCGCCGGTCTCATGGCGCAGCGTGCCGCAGATGCAGTTGACCAGCGTCGATTTGCCGGAGCCGTTCGGTCCGATCAGCCCGACGCGCTCGCCCCGGCGCACCGACAGCGAAATGTCGTCGAGCGCGACGAAGCCGCCAAAGCGCTTGCCGAGATTGTCGATGGCGAGGAGCTCGTTCATGACGCGGATCCGGGCGCATCGGCGCCGCGCCGGCGGCGGCCGACAAGGCCCACCGGCTTGTGCTGGATATACCGGCGGAGGAGCCCAACAATGCCGTTCGGCGCGACGATGACGAAACCGACGAGGAGGAAGCCGACGATCAAGAGATTGACCGCGGACGAGATCGTCACCGTCGCGATCTGCTGCAGCGAGCCCAGCAGCAGGGCGCCAATGAGCGGCCCGATCCAGGTGGTGGTGCCGCCAATGAGCGGCATCGCGATCGCATTGACGGCGTAATCGAGCCCGAAGGTCGAGGACGGCTGCAGGAAGCCGATGTAGTAGGGAAACGGCGCGCCGGCCATGCCCATCAGCGCGCCGGAGATCGCGGTGGCGACGAGCTTGAGCCGCAGCGTCGGCACGCCGGAGGCTTCCGCCGCCAGCTCGTCGTCGCGAATGGTGGCAAAGCCGTAGCCGAGCCGCGATCGCTCGATTACTCGCGCCGCCGTGACCGCGACCACCGCGAGGAGGAGCATCACCAGAAACAGATAGCGGACGTAATTGCCAAGCGGCGCGATCGTCTCCGGGCGCACGATATAGGCGCCGCGCGAGCCGCCGACATAGTCCCAATTGACGACCAGCGTCTGCAACACGACGGCGAGCGCCAGCGTCGCGATGGCGAAGAACGCGCCGCGCAGCCGCAGCGTCAGATAGCCCATGCCGAGCCCGACGACGCCTGAAACGATGCCGCCGCCGACGATCAGCGCCGGGACCGGCAGCGGCTCGTAGAATTCGTGCAGGGCGACGGTCGCATAGGCGCCGAGCGCGAAGAAGGCGGCGGAGCCGAAATTCACATAGCCGCAATAGCCGCCGAGGATGTTCCACGCCGTCGCCAGCACGACGTATTGCGCAACGACATAGCCGGCGAAGAACAGATAGTCGTTGCCGAACGCGAGCGCGGCGGCAAACACGGCGGCGCCGATGCCGAGACACACGAGAAAAAAGACGCCGGAGCGCATCGCTAGCGTCCCAACAGGCCGGCGGGCCGCACCGCGAGCGTGAGCAACAGAAAGCCGAACGACACCGCCGGCGCCCAGGACGGTCCGTAGAACGTCGCCGTCAGGCTTTCAAAGATGCCGATCATCATCGCCGCAATCAGCGTGCCCGGCAGGCTGCCCATGCCGCCGAGGACGCAGATCGCAAACACCCGGCCGATATACTCGCGGCCGACCGAGGGCTCGACCGGCTGGATGATGATGAGGAAGGCGCCGGCGAGCGAGGCGCTCGCAATCGAGACGCCGAAGGCGATGCGCTTGATGCGGATCGGATCGATGGCAAGGAGCCGCAGCGCCAGTTGATCCTGCGCCACCGCCATCATGGCGCGGCCGATGAAGCTTCTGGTCAGCATGAGCTCGAGCGCCGCGATCAGCAACAGCGACACCAGGAACGG
>Ga0335081_10006430_pt1 | contig 18712 bp, 15 predicted proteins | sample Lox_Sample_35_FD_206713 | JGI IMG/M metagenome (GOLD analysis project Ga0335081, IMG submission 206713) | Soil microbial communities from Loxahatchee National Wildlife Refuge, Florida, United States - Lox_Sample_3.5 | ecosystem: Environmental > Terrestrial > Soil > Wetlands | place: USA...
GATGAGACCGTCGTTAAGGCTGAATGTTCCAAGTCCGCAGGCATAGGCCACGTGGCGTTCCGACCAGGATGAGGCCCAGCCCACCTTGTCATCCCTGAGATACTGATATGTCGGGGAAAGGGTAGGTGCCACGGCGATATGTTTTAAATCCTCCAAAAAGGTGACGACATGTTTTTTGAGGGAGTTATTGCAGGCTTCTCCAAAATCCCTGGTATAAGCCCAGAGTTTAGAAGGAAACTGTTTCTCTTGACGATTGCTTTGGCGAGTATCTTCGGAGGCGGGGAGGACCCAGGAGATGACGCTGATCTGTTCGATTTCTGTAAAGAGGAGTCCTCTTCCGCTCTCTTTGAGAACCGCGGAGATGACTTCTCTTGGAGTAAGATGAAAGGGGCCGATCAGCGTTTTATATTCGAGAAAAAGGGGGTCAATTCCCGAGGCAAATCCAACCAAAGGTTCTTCCCAGTAAATTCCGTGGTCGAGCTGGGTTCTCTGATTCGGCTGGGCTTCGTTGATGAAGTTCTTGATGAGTTGTTCCAGAACCGTATTTGGGTTCTTGAGGAAAACGACCTTCTCTTCTCTCGTCATCGCTCTCTCTTATGGCAGGGACAAATTCACCCGTCAGACGGCAGGACGCAGCTTTAGCCTGCGTGGACTATTCCTTTCCCATCTCCATCGTATCGAACCCACCCCTCTCATGGACTCCGGTTTGTTTGCAGCGATACTCCTCGACAGCCAGTTTTAGGGCATCGGTTGCCAGGGTAAAACAGGGAATTTTTTCCTTGGGTAACTGGGCGAGGACTTCCCTGGAAGTCTCTTCCGATATCTTCAGGGCCTCATCCAGGGTGGCTCCCTTGATCCGCTCTGTGAGAATAGAACTGGTGGCAATCGCGGCGCCGCAGCCAAAGGTCTTGAACTTGGCTTCGACAATCTTATCACCGTTGACTTTGATAAAGATCTGCATGATGTCTCCACAGGAGGCGTTCCCGACCGTCCCGACCCCATCTGGGTTGGAGATCTCGCCCACATTTCTTGGATTCTGGAAATGCTCCATCAAAAACTTCGGATACTTTGGCATACCTCGCTCACCTAAATTCAAAGCGGGACTCAAACCCTAAACCCTAAGCACTAAATACAAAATAAACCCAAAATTCAAATGTTCAAGCCCCAGAAATCTTAAGTATATTTTGTTTAATCTTTTTTCTCTTCGTTCTCCAGTCGCTTCACTCTCTCTTCCAGCTTATTGTAGAGCTGGAGAAGCATCTTCATGATATCGGACAACGGATCCGGAAGGTTCCCATGTTCGAAATCAAGTTCTTCCTTTTCCGGAGTCGCGGATTCCACAATGCGACCGGGAACCCCGACCACGGTGGCGCCGGCTGGAACGGATTTCACCACGACAGAGCCCGAACCAATTCTTGCTCCATCGCCAATGGTAATCGCTCCTAAAACGGTGGAATTGGAGCCGATAATGACACGGTTTCCCAGGGTGGGGTGGCGTTTCTTCATTTCGAGAGTGGTACCGCCCAGCACCACACCCTTATAGATAAGGCAATCCTCGCCGATCTCGCTTGTCTCTCCGATGACCACGCCCATTCCGTGGTCGATAAAGAGGCGCTTGCCGATCTTGGCCCCAGGATGGATCTCGATCCCCGTAAACCATCGACTGAAGTGGGAAACGAGACGAGCCGTTGTATACCAGCCTTCTTCGTACAGGATGTGGGCGATTCGATGGAGCCAGATCGCATGAAGCCCCGGATAGCAGAGAAAAATTTCTACCAGGTTTTTCGCCGCAGGATCTCTTTCTTTAATGGTTCGGATATCCTCTTTAAAGCGCTCCCACATTGGCCCATCCGGCCTTTGAATCCTATAGAGTTGCCATAACATCTCATTTTAACTCACAGATGACCTGAAATCCAATGGCGACATCCATAAAAGATTATCCGCGAAGGAAATGGAGAAAGGAGGCGATCAAGGCAGGGTCAGGAAATCTAACCGGTGATGTCGCCATGTGAAGTGATTCACGGTTTGTATAGAGAATAAAGTGATAGCGGTCGCCTACCGTAGACCTATGCGGACGTAAAGGGAGGTTATCTATCAACCCTCACGTTTCATGAGGGGCCATCCATCAATCGATTGTCCTCTCGGGGCCTTTATTGCTCCGAAACCTCCGCAGACGACACAGACATTGAATTCCTTAGGGGTTTTGAAGATCCTGCCTCGACCGTTACAATGGGGGCAAAAAATCATGTCGTATCTCTCCGGACTAAACCGTTGACGCAAATCTTTCTTTTGCATTTTCCGCTTCCTCACCATTTCCTTAAAGAAAGACGTTCTTGATTTCCCGTTTCGGGAGTTACCGGATTTGGCTCTCGCCGCTGTGAACCATGAGGACACAACTCCGCATTCTTCAAAAAGGATTCCTTTGTCTCGAACATCCGAGCTAAAGGTTGCCAAAGTCATTGTGGCTGTTCGTCAATCACACGCTAAGAATGCTCTCGGCGCTGTTTACGTTTTTCAATTCAAATCGGTTGCCGTCCTGCCAGGCCATTCTGATTTTACCTCTGAAAAGTTCGGTTAAGTCTTCAAGAAGGCGTCTCCATCCTGAAAAATTTTCGCGCCTGATCGCATCTTCCAGAAAGGGAATGATCTCTCTAAAGTTTTCTTTGGGAGCACAGATGAGAGCTCCCATTTTTGCGAAGCCCTTTAGGACTTCGGAGTCTATATAAGGGGATGTCAGTAAGACCACCGGAGGAAGAGGGAATCGGTTTAAAGCTCGGCTTAAGAGATTAGAACTCTGGGAATTCAAGCCGTCCAGAATAACCAGGTCGTAGGTAAAGGATGCCATCAACTCGACCGCGTTCTTGTAACGAGCGGCTTTATCGACATGGCAGTTCGGAGCGACTATCGAGATCTCTTCTTCCAGGACAATCAAGACTGCTGGCTGATTGTTTACAACCAAGATGCGCTTGTCGTCTAAAATGGATTTTTCCATGGCAATCTGCTCCTTTCATGTGCGGGATCGTAAGGCCAGTATTAAATGTAGGGATACTTCCCCCATTCTTGCCAGACTTGACCGGTCCTCTTCTCCCAGTCGGATTCAAAGGGGCCACTAAAAAATTCCTCCAGTTTCTGGAAGAGACTCTTCCACTGGCTCCTAAGATCGAATTTCTCCTTTGCCACCAGAATCACTTCACCAGTTAAAATGGGCGCTTTCATGAGGCTGCCTCCTTTGTTAAGTTTACCTCTGCATACCATAAAAGAGGTCACAGATTGGTGACAGATTCCGTTAAAAAGGGGAAAAAAAGCAAGAAAGGAAAGAGGCGGAATGGGGGAGAGGGAACAAAAGCGCAAAAAGGAAGAGGCAAAAATTCGAAACTAATGTTAAATCAATAACTTGCGTTCAATTTTTGTTAAGCTTTATCCTTCTTCTGTATTCGAACGCTTCCTGTCAAATTCCTGTAGAGCGCCTGGGTTTTGAGAGAAGGCTCAATTCCCATGGAGGCCGAGAGCATTTTCTTGCAGCGATTATAGGTCTTAATCGCTTCTATCCACTGGCCAAGCTTGAAGTAAGAAGTCATCAAATGCTGATACAATTCCTCGGCGAGGTCGTCCACTTCGAGGCCTCTCTCATAATATTCTACCGCTTTTTCCAACTGTCCCGACTCTTCAAGGTAACCACCTATTCTTATCACGAGGTGACGGAACTTATTTTTCAATCGATCACGATAGGAAGTGGTCCAGAAATGCGCCTCATCCGCCAAGAGAAAATGCCCTCTATACATCCCAAGAGCCTTTTCGGTCAGTCGGATGGCTTCTGCAATATCCTTTCTTAATAACGCATGCATTTCTCCAGACTGTCCAACCTTGTTCCACACAGCCTCAGCCTGGCCAACAATTCGTTCGAACGCCCAGGCATCTACCCAGTAATAACGGTTATCCAGTGTCGTTTTTCCTTCCTGAAACCTTAGCGCCTTCTCAATGCCTATCAGCTGACGCAGACGGGAGAGGTTTGTTCTAAAAGCGCTGTGGGCCTGATCTCCATTCGCATCAGGCCAGAGCATGTCGGAAAGTTGTTCCTCGGCAATCTCTTTGCCTCCGAGGGCGATCAATGCCTTCAGTAGAAGCAGTGGCTTTTTCTGAACCTTCCCTTGAAATTGGATGATGTTTTCGTCCTTCAATATCTCAAATTTTCCCAGAGTACGAATCATGAGAGGCCATGGCCAGCTTTCGATATCGAGTGGTGGCTCATCCGGAATTAGATGATGTTTTCTGATAAGGCTTTTCGCATAATCCACTGTTATCCCTTCGGCAAGTGCCCTCGCACAAAGGTGTGCCATCGCAGATGGCTGCCACCACGGAAAAAGATTCGTGTATCGATGCTTCTTTCCCAATTCCATTGCTTTGCGCAAAGCTTCCAATGCCTCTCCTTTCACTTCCCCTTCTGCATCCAGGCCGAACTGGGCTTCCCGGATAAGGCACATGTATTCCAGACTCAGGCTGCCCGACCTTCGAACAAGATCTTTGGCTTCCAAGAGATATGTCCTGGCCTTCTGATGGTTTCCTTCTTCATAACATACCTGTCCCATGAGGAGAGCGCACAGTATCCTCGTGAAGTACATGCCCGTTTTTTTCGACAATTCATAAGCCTTTTCGGCATGTAGGGACGCTCGAGAAATGTTTCCGACGAGAAGATGATGCCAGGCGGAGAGATATTGATATTGGCATAGTCCATGGCGTCGGCTGTTTTCAAGGGTTGTTTCCATTTTGTTGAGAAACTCACCTGCGGTGGCCGTGTCCCCTTTGTTCAACGAGGCATAGACTCCCTGGGCAAAGAGCATATGATCCCAGACATGGATGCCTTCTTTCTCGGCGATTTCCAAACCTTCCGAGATCGACTTGAGGGCCGACTCCGAGCCTTCTATCGTCCGATTGAAGATTAAGGCTTCACTCCACTTCCATGTGAGAATCCATAAGGGAGATGCAGTTCGCGATCGAGCCATTTTCCTTATTTCTTCCGTCACAAGACTGCATTTGGCGAGATCCCCCATCCAGGAATAGTAGTTTACAGCGTTGAGATAGGCCTGCATGGTTAAGTTGAAATCTTCTCGTTCCCGAGCGGGTGAGAGCGAACGCTCCATCCATCTTCTGATGTTAGGATGGAAAGGTTCTCGGTACAACAATGCTCCAGCCATGCTGGAGGCGACGCGAGCCTCGAGATAGGGCGAGGGGAAAGGGGTATCTCGTTGCATGCTCTCGTTAAGCCACTGAAACCAGTGGTCGAGCAATGTGAAGTCGTTCCATTCGAAGACGATCGTATCCACAGCGCCCGACCAGGCAAGAAAAGTCCCTGTAAGCTCCTGCCTTTCTTGAAACAGCTGAAATGCCTGCTCGAAAAGCATGCGACTCTCCGAGAGGCTATACGGTTGTTTCGATACGCCCAACCAGTAAAGAAGCCATGGGTTCGCCTCCAGAACTTTCCTCGGGATGCTCCCGATCCATTCCTCAAGCGTCTTATTCCTACCTTGGACGATCAGGGATTGGGCCCACCTCAGGAGTAAACGGGTGAGCCCCTTCCAGTCTTCGGCATCCCTGAACAGCACAGCCGCCTCTTCGGTACGCCCGGATTCCTCCAACAGGACGGCAGCGTTGTGTCGGATTAGCGATACCTTGTCTGCTCCCAACGAACTTTGAGCCTTTGACAGCAGAAACTCTCTGAAGAGGGGATGATATTGATAAACAGGATTGCCCTCCAGGTATTTCTCGGTAAAATAATGGTGCTCACTCAGATCATAAAGTATTTCTGCTGAATTCTTAGCCCCGGTCAGTCTTTCTGCCATTTCAGCAGTCATTCTCGGGAAGAAGGTGGTCTTAAGCAAGAATTCCTGAGTCTCTTTAGGCATCTTGTCGAAGATCTCTATCGCAAAATAGTTATAGATTTCTCTCGTTGGAAATGCACTCTTCGACAGGTTGTCGATTTTCCGGAATCTCAGGTCTAAAAGAATCAGTATCAGGCCGGCAGCCCATCCCTCCGTCTTTTTGCGTAACTCGGCCAGGGTTTCGGGCGCCAGTCTGCTTTTTCCTTTCGTTTGAAGAATCTCCTTCGTTTCTCCTACAGTAAACTGGATATCCTCCCACCCAAGAAGGCTGATCTTGTTGTTTGCGCGGAGGCGAGCAAGTTGAGGAGGAGGCTCATTTCGGCTCAACACCATCACCTGGATGCCTTCAGGAATGGCATCAAAACCCTGAGCGACCATTTCATGAAATGCGGAGCTTTCAGAGACATCTTGGTAGTTATCGAAAACGACGATGAACCCGCCTTTCGGCTTTTTTCTTGAAGCGGGGCGCGGCAGGGCTAACCGGCCATAAAGGCCCTCGAAATAACGTCTTGTAAAAGCGGGTATCCCACTTAAATATTCTGGCGTTAAAAGAGGTAAGGGTTTTCTCTTTCTTGGGGCGGCCCTTATTGCAGCCATCCTTATATAATAAAAGAAGCTTGCAATGTCCGCATCCCTTTCATCGATCTGATACCAGAGACATGGTAATTTTCGGGCATCAAGGTAACTTGCCACCAGCGATGTCTTGCCTGAACCGGGCGGCCCGGTTACCCAAATGATAGGGAATCTCCGCCCTCTGTCCAGCAGACGGAAAAGTCTCTTCCGGGGATATATTCCTTTGGCACCGGGACGAATGATCTTTGCAATCGACGGATCTTCCCTTTTCATATCGGTGAATTCGGCTATTCGTTGAAGCTCGCACACGAAGGGGTCAAAGTCTGCCCACCCTAACTCAATCCATCTCGTTTCTTAGGGTATAGCTGGTAAAATTTGTTGTCAATATGAAAAATTCGTCTTCCTTTTCCCGTAAGCAGATCAACCTCTTACCCTCACACCTCTCTTCTTCTCCACCCTGGGCAAAGAGTGAAAGGGCCTTTTTTGCTTGACACAGTTGCCTTTCTGCGATAAACGAACAAAAGGAGGGAGAGGGACATGGAACCGAAAATAAACGAGTATGAGAGGGTCCGTGATCAAATCATGGATGGGGATGTCATTCTGTTTGAGGGCATCGGATTTCTATCAGCCGCATTACACTGGAGGAAGCGGCCCAGAGAATTTCCAGTGTGGAAATATTTATTGCATGCCTTGGTCAGTACGATCGTGAAGGCAGCAACCGGCTCAAAATATTCTCATGCCGGTCTCGCTGCCTGGTGGCATAAACGGCTCATGGTACTCGAAGCGATAGGGGACGGAGTGATCGTTAATCCTCTTCGACGAAGTGAGGAGCGTTTTAAGGCAAAAATCTATTGGTTCCATTGCGAAGAAATTCTTCCAGAGGGCCGAGAATTGATGATGATAAAAGCACAAGAAGAATTGGGTAAACCCTACGGCTTTTGGAAGGCCATACTCTACCTTATCTGTATCCTATTCAAAATAGACGTGGACAAACGAGATAGCCTGAGGAAGGCGAAGAGCATTTACTGTTCTGAATATGTTGCCCGGGTTTATAATGCGGTCCATAAGGATCTAAGAAAAGGTCACGCTGACCAGTTTATGTCGCCGCAGGATATCGCCGAGTCCTCCCTACTTACGAATAAAGGAATATTAAAAATGCCGTTGACAGATCGCCATCTCCCTTCCTGATATTCCAAATTCGCTTTCATCATAAACCCGGAAACCCCTTATTTCGTTCCGTCCGGTATCGAAAGAAGCATCTGTGCCTTCGCCTTCCAGTAATCCATTCCCGTTTCTGAGAAAACGCGTTCGGCAGTTTTCAGGGCTTCGACTGCCTCTTCTCTCTGTTGAGTGTATCCGTATAACTCGCCTAACCAGAGATATCCCACGGCCCAGTATATTCTTACCATGAGGTTGTCCAGAATCTTAATTCCCCTCAAGATCATTTCTTCCCCCAGGCTGAGGTTGATCCCCTCTTTGGCAAAGATTCTTCCCAGCAGTGTCGTTGCCATGGCGATATAGTATAATTCGTTATTACTTTGTGCCACGTTGATCGCCTGTTCCGCATATTCTTGTGCCTTTTTCAAATCACCCAATTCCGTATACACCATAGCTAACAACCAGTAATGAAGTGGCAGATTGTAGCTGATTCCTACGTCAGAATGGAGTTTGAAGCCCCTCTCCATGCAGGTTCGAGCAGTCTCCAGATCATTCAGCAGATAGTGGCCATAGCCGAGTCCTCCCCAGGCAGTGCCCAGGAGGACGAAGATCTGGCCTTTTTCGAGGTATTCAATGCTTTTTTGAAAATGCTGCATGGCTGGTCGGCCCTCGCCTTTATTACCACACAGAAACCCGTAAAGCACTTCTGCAAGCCCGAGGCTATACAAATTTTTTGTGTCGAGAGCAACCTGGAGGGCCTTCTCGCAAAAAAGCTTTCCTTCCTCAAACTTCCCAAGGTACCCTAGGCTAAGCCCGTAAAAGGCTGAAAGGGCGGAGTAGACATTATATCCTCTGTCGAAGGACTCCAGCTCTTTCTTGTCTTTTTCAAGCAGGGAAAGTATTCTCGGCGCAAGGTCGACCACCTTGAAAAAGAACCCCGTGGCAGCATAGTTGCTGCATAAATCAAAGGCGATAGGCGCGATGAGGTCGATTTGCTGGGTTTTCTCAGCGGTGTTCAAACAGTCCTCTCCATATTTTGCTCCCGTTTGCGTCTCTCCTTTTACGGAATAGTAAAGGCCTACAATGCTGGAGAACATGATGAGGCTGTTGGTGGCATGGATCTCCCTCGAAAGCTTTTCCCCTTCCCGTAGGAGCTCAAGGGAATCTTCAGGGAAACCGAGAGAGATCATAGGCGAAGCCATGAGCAAATAGACTTCTATCTGCTCTTCTTTCTGTTGCTCGTCAGAGGTTAGCCCCTTCTTCAATACACGGACGGCCTCCCGATAGAAGTGGAAAGCTTCCCACAAAGAGGAATTCTGTGTGGCCTTCATCCCGGATAGCTTCAAATATCTAAAAGCCTTTTCCCTATTTTCGCTCCGCGAGTAATGATAAGCTAACATCTCGTACAGTTCTTCCAATCGATCCTTGTACTGGATTTCGATAATCTCTCCGATCTGCTCGTGAACCTCTTTTCTTCTTCTCAAGAGAAGGCTGTTGTAAGTGACCTCCTGGACCAAGACATGTTTGAATTCGTATTCCAGTTTGGGCAGAGGGCTCTTTTCATGGATGAGCTCCAGTCCCTGGAGTTCCAGAAGATGAGACTTCAGCCCCCTTGAGAAACCCACGAGAGGCTCAAGGATAGAAAAGGCAAACTTCCTTCCGATTACAGACGCCGCTTGCAGAGTCCGCCTCGACTCATCCTCCAGTCGATCGATACGACTGGCGATGATGCCATGAATGGTGTTAGGGACCTGGATCTCCCGAGGGTCTTTGCTCAATTCGTATCCCTGACCTTCTTTCTTGATATAACCGCCTTGCAGCAGGGCGTAAGTGAGCTCTTCCATGAAGAGAGGATTTCCTCCAGCCTTACCCAGAATGAACTCTCGGACCTCTTTCGAAATTTCCACTCCCCCAAAAAGGGATTCGATCAGTTCGCTCCTTGTCGGAACAGGCAGTTGGTCTAAACCGAGCCTATTGTAAAAAGACTTGTTCTCCCAGGGATGACTGTATTCCGAACGATAGAGAAGGATCAGTAAGATCTTCGTGCCTGCAAGGGATCCAATCAGGTGACTTAAAAACTCTTCCGAGGTCTTATCAATCCAATGAAGATCTTCAACCACCATGATCATGGGTCTTTTCTGGCTCTCCTTGGCCAACAGATGCCGGATGGCTTCGAATATCCTCTCTCTCCTTTGTTTCGGATCGAGCCGTAAATAAGATTCGTCCTCTACCGTTACTGAGAGAATCTCGTGAACCGCCGGGAAAAAAGACGGAGGGACCTCGTCGAGACGAATCATCCTCTCTAGCACGCGCTCCTTGACGAGGTGTTCTTCCATGCCTTCAGCAACGCCGAAATAGGATCTCAATATATCCCGTATCGGCAGAAAGGCCATCGACGTGCCAAAATGGATGCACCGGCCCTCCAGATAAGTGTAACGGGCCTCCTGGAGGGTTTTCCTAAATTCCAAAACGAGTCTTGATTTACCTACCCCCGCTTCTCCCATCAATCCCACGACCTGACCTAATCCGGATAGCACCCTTTCGAAACACTCCTTCAAGGCAACGAGTTCATGTTCACGGCCAACGAATTTCGCAAGGCCTCGGGCGACAGCGACTCCGATTCGGGTCTGAACCTCACCCGGTCCGATGAGTTCATAGGCCTGTATAAGCTCTCCCTTTCCCTTGATGGTCAATTTGCCCACAGGTCTAAAGTTGAAGAAACTTGACGTGATATCATAAGTATCTTTCGAGACTAAAATCGAACCGGGTGAAGCCATGGTCTCCATCCTGGAGGCCAGGTTTGTCGTATCACCCAGGGCGACGAAATCCAGGCTGAGATCGTCACCGATCGAAGTGATAATGACTCCGCCTGAGTGGATTCCGATTCGCATTTTGAAATCCAAACTATATTCCTCTCGTACTTTTTGGGCATACGGTCTCAAGGCTCTCTGAATCGAAAGGGCGGCGTAGCATGCTCTTTGGGCGTGGTCCTCATGGGCCAGAGGAGCGCCGAAGATGGCCATGATCCCATCCCCGGTAAACTGGGAGACGGTGCCTTCATGCTTGTGGATTTCATTCAAGAGCAGCTTAAAACATCCGTCCATTATTTTGGGGACTTCTTCGAAGTCCAACGCCTCGCACATAGAGGTGTAGTTCGCTACGTCGGCAAAAAGCACGGTGACCTGTTTTCGTTCTCCTTCCAAAGTTTTCCGAGCGGTGAGGATTTTGTCAGCTAACAACCTGGGGATATAAGATTTAGGGCAGGAGAGATCTAAGCTGGGCGGCCGCGAAAGATCATAGCCGCATTCATCACAAAATTTTGCCGTTGCGGGAAGGACCTTTTCGCAACGGGGACACCATTGCTCAAGTTTTTTACCGCAATCAATACAGAACTTCGCCTCCTCTCTATTTTCGGTTTGACACGAGGGACACCTCTTTGGGCCTTTCTCCTGTTTTTGGCTATTTTTACTATTGGCTATTCTTACCATGGAGGTGGCGCTTACAACCGGTTGCAAACCGATCCGAGGAAGGAAAGGACTATAGAACGGTTTCTCCCGATTGTGAGTGTATCAAAACAATTGCAAAAGTCAATGGATAAAATTTCCTTGACAACTAAACAAATGTATAGTATTTATAACTACAGTTCAGAGTGACGAATTCACCTACCGCAGGCAGGGGCTCGGAGGAAAGCTTAAAATGAAGGCTTCGAATTGAAAGGGTGAATGATGGATCTAACATCCCGGCAGAGAGAGATTTTCAATTTTATTAGAGGATTTATCAAAGAGAGGGGCTATCCCCCTTCGGTAAGGGAGATCGGCGAGCATTTCGATATTTATCCTCGAGCAGCCTTCGATCATCTCAAGGCGTTGGAGAGAAAGGGCTATTTAAAACGGAGAGGTTCCATGTCCAGGGGCCTCGAGGTCCTTGTTTTTCTGGAAGATAGATCGTACGGGGAACCACTAAGGAAAGAAGGAAGGCTACGGAGTCGGGAGGTTCCAATCTTAGGCAAGGTGGCTGCGGGGAGGCCCACCTTGGCCGTAGAACATGTGGAAGGGACGATTCCCCTTCCTGCGGAATGGGTGAAAGGGAAAGAGGTCTTTCTTTTAAAGGTGAAGGGCGACAGTATGTCCTCCTATATCCTCCCCGATGATTATGTCGTCGTTCGGTCCCAACCTTCGGCAGAAAATGGAGATGTGGTGGTGGCTCTGATGGGGGAAGAGGCAACGGTGAAGCGGTTTTTCAAAAAGGGGAAGAAGATTGAATTGAAGCCGGACAATGAGCGCTGGGAGACGATTCAGATTGAAGAGGGATCAGGAGAAGCTCAGATTCTTGGAAAGGTTATTGGGGTGTTCAGGAAATGTTAGATGCAATGCGGATTGCAGAGTGCGGAATGCGGATTCGAAGGAATGAGAATGCATTTACTCATAAAACATTCGTTTGATGAAATTTTACTGCAACTGACACGGGTCGGTCTATCCGCTCAACCCACCTCTCCCCGAAAAGTTCTTTTCCGGGGGGAGAGAGCAGGAGAGATTTCATCCTATGTGGCGGGATGGCTGGCAGGTAAAGGGAAAGCGGTCATCGTTTTGGACGGGGCCAATCGTTTCGATCCTTACACGGTCTCATCCCTCGCAAGGAGGGCATGGATTCCTCCGGAGAAGCTTCTCAAAAGCATTCGGATCGCAAGGGCTTTCACCTGCTATCAGATGGCCACTCTGATGGGAGAACAATTGACCTCCTTGTTGAGGCGAGAGGAGACAGCGGAGCTACGGCAAAGGCCATGGGTGATCCTTCTGGGACCGCTCACCACCTTTTTGGACGAGGATGTATCAGAAAGAGAAGTTCGTCCTCTCTTTGAAAGATCTCTGAGGGAGATAGAAGAGATGGCTTCGAAAGAGATTCCTTTTCTTCTATTTCAGTCCTCTGGATTCTCTGAAAATCCCCCTTTTGCTAAAGGAGGGTTGGGGAGATTAAGAAATTCAAAGAGGGCTTATCTTATGAGAAGACTCTTTCAATTTTCGGATCTGGCCTGGAGAATAAGTTTAGAGGATGAGGAACCAAGGATGATTTTGGAAAAAGGAGTAACCAAACTACAGGTTGAAAATCGCAGATTGAAAAATCTGTAGGGGCGAAGTCAACAAAAGGATTTCTGAGAGCTATAAAAAATTACGCTATGCGCTCTGCGCTATGCTCTGTGGGAGGGTTTATGGGGCGGACCGTTCTTCCTTTTAGCAGAGTTCTGGAACAGGAAGCCCAGGAGTGGAGGAAGTTTCGGAGAGGGCTGAGAAAAGAAGACCAGGAGTTTCTCGACCGGCTCTTTGAAGAGGCGAGGCTTCATGTCCAAGCCGGGGTCTATGCTTCGAGACCCTGGCCTTTTGAGACGATTCTGATCTCTATTCTCCTTGAACACGAGAAGGCCTTGGTCGAGTTGAGGTCGAAGTTGAAGGTCTTGGAGGGGCAGAGTGGCAAACCCTCTCTCATCTCCCCTCCCCTGGTGGGAGGGGATGAAGGGGGGGGGGAATAAATGCCTTTTGGGCACCCCCACCCTCACCCCTCCCCCATCAAGGGGGAGGGCATTGTCATAATCCTCTCGTGGGTAATCGCAGAGTAGTTAGGTAACCCCATGCAAATCCAAGGGCGGCTGTTCGATCTTTATCCTCTGGACTCTTCGATGATCCTGTGGATCAAGAGAGAGGATGGGAGGCTCCACCGATTCGAGGATCCTTTCCGACCTCGATTCTATGCGCAGGGGAGAAAGAATGATCTTCTCGATCTCTTCCACACTCTCCAGAGAGAGCGGCGCGCAACAGGATACCAGTGGGACAGAAAGAAGGAGTTCTGGAGCGGCGAGGAAGTGGAAGTGATGGAGATCGAGGTCGTCGATCCGGAGCACTATGCCCAACTCCCCAGAATTCTCCCTCCCTGGGAAGAGAAGATCACCCTCTACAATTGTGACATCCCTTTGCCGCAGACCTATCTTTATGAAAAACAAATCTTTCCGACAGGCCGATGTATGGTTGAGGCCGAGGGAAATCGGATCTTTGAAATTCGTCCGGATCCATCCGAATCTGTGTGGATGAACGACGAAGACCTTTCTGACTTCCGGATCTTGGAATTGCGGATCGAAGGAGACCTTTGGAAGAAGTCTCTTATTCTGGAGTGTGAAGGGTATCGTGTGGAAATGGAGGCAATCGATATCGGAGAAATCGGGAAGTTTCTCAAACATTTCGATCCGGATGTGATCCTGAGCGATGACGGAGATGCCTCTCTTTTGCCCCGTCTCTTTTTTGAAGAGAAAAGATGGAACATTCCCATTCCCTGGGATCGGGAGCCTTATCCAGTGAGAAGGCAGATCCATCCGAAAGGCTTTTCCTATTTCTCATACGGCAGGACTTATTACAAAGCCCCTGCTCATCTGTTCCTTGGAAGGTGGCACATCGATCGTAGAAACTCTTTCATCTACGGAGAATCGGGAATGGAAGGAGTGGTCGAGCTGGCGCGCCTGGCTAAAATTCCGGTTCAACGGATGGCCCGGACCTCTCCGGGAACGGCGATCACCTCGATGCAACTCGACCGGGCTTTTCAGGATAAAATCCTCATTCCCTGGCGAAAGGGGGAGCCGGAAAGATTTAAGACGGCGTGGGATCTGCTCGTCGCAGATAAGGGAGGTCTTGTCTTCCAGCCTAAGCTGGGGATCTTCGAAGATGTGGCGGAGATTGACTTCGCCTCGATGTATCCCACCATGATGGCGATCCATAATATCTCTCCGGAAACAGTGCTCTGCGGATGCTGCGAAAACCGCAGCGTTCCGGAGGTGGGTTATACGATCTGCGAGAAGAGGGAAGGGATCGTACCAAAGACCCTTAAACCTATCCTAACGAGAAGGGCATGGTTGAAGAAGAAAGCTAAGAAGTGGGAAAGTCGAAGGTGGAATGTGGGAGGCGGAGAGAATCTCCCCTCTTCCCCGTGCGGAGAGGGGAAGGGTGAGGGGACGGATGGTGAAAAGAGAAGAGAAATCTACAATCGCAAACAAACAGCGCTTAAGTGGATGCTCGTGACATGCTTTGGATATTTGGGCTATCGAAATGCCCGTTTTGGAAGAATTGAAGCCCATGAGGCGGTCACTGCCTTTGGTAGGGAAAGCCTCCTCCAAGCCAAGGAGATCTGCGAGGAGGAGGGGTTCGAGCTTCTCCACGCCATTACTGATTCCCTCTGGATTCGTAAGAAGGGATTCAAAGAGGAAGAGGTCCTGGAGCTCTGTCAGAAGATCAGCGAGGCCACCGGGATCACAATGAGTCTGGAGGGAATTTATCGATGGATGGCTTTTCTCCCTTCAAAAGGGAATCGAGAGAGTCCGGTGGCCAACCGTTATTTCGGGCTCTTCCAAAACGGAAAGGTCAAAGCGAGGGGGTTAGCGTTTCGGCGGGGCGACACGCCCCCCTTGATTCGAGAGGCTCAGCTTCGAATGCTTGAGATCCTGGCAGAGACAGAGGATATGGATGACTATCGGGTGAAGATCCCAAAAATTTTAGACCTTCTTCTTGAATATAGCCTGCGGTTAAAGGACGGGCAGGCGAAAAGCGAGGATCTGGCCATCGGGAAGAGGATCTCGCAGAAGCCCAGCGCCTACAAGGTGGATAGCCTGACCGCTCTTGCCGCTCAAGAGCTTGAGGATGTCGGAATTCCGATCCATCCCGGGGAGAAGGTCAGATACGTGATTAAAGATGCCCTGTCGAAAAACAAAGCAGAAAGGGTGAGCGCTTTCCCGTTAGTGGGGCCGGACGATACCTACGATGTTAAAAAATATGTAGAGATACTTGTGAAGGCGACCGAAGAGATATTGATCCACGTCGGCTATGATGCGAAACGCCTGTATCCCTTGCTCTCCCTCTCGCCTAAGCGGGAGAGGAGAAGTCGCCGACACGCCATAGGCGCCTTGGTGACGCCGAAACAAAGAAATTTTAAGGCTATGAAACTCTTTTAGACCTGTGGTAGTATTATGGCGTAGCTCATGACACAATCCTCCAAGGCAAAGGACAATGCCGGCGGAAACAATTCTCGACTGGGTCTCCCATTATGGATATCTAATGATATTCTTCTTGCTGACCCTTGGAATTGTCGGCATTCCGGTGCCGGATGAAACTTTGCTCACCTTCGTGGGATACCTGTCCTTCAAGGGAGATCTACACATTGTCCCCAGTATCTTTGCAGCTGTTTCGGGCAGCCTGTGCGGCATCACCTTGAGTTATGTCCTGGGTCGGACTGGCGGCGTTTCATTGATCAACCGGTACGGTCATTTCTTCCACATGGGCGGGGACAGAATAAGTCGGATCCGTGACTGGTTTGATCGTGTGGGGAAATGGGCACTGCTGATCGGTTATTTCATTCCTGGGGTAAGGCACCTGACGGCGTTTATGGCAGGAACTTATCGAATTCGATATTCCACGTTTGCTCTGGTTGCCTACGCAGGAGGGCTCCTCTGGTCCTGTTCTTTCATCTTTGCCGGTTATGCCGGCGGTAAGGAATGGGATCAACTGAAGGGGAAGGTCCACGACGCATTTCTAACGGGTTCGACGATCCTTCTTCTCGTTTTCTTGTTTTATCTTTGGAAAAAGAAATTTAGACATTCTGCACCCCCTCATCCTCCGTTATCCCCTGAGCGGTAGTGCGATGATCAGCAGCAGCATTCGCATTCCAAAACCGTGAATGTCGTTCCCTTACAATCTCACCAGATTGGCCCCGTAAGTCAAGCCGGCTCCGAAACCGACCAGGATCACGAGGTCCCCTCTCCGAAGCTTCCCCTCTCGAAAGGATTCATCAAGAGCAAGAGGAATGGAAGCGGTGGAGTTGTTGCCGTACTTTTCAATCGTGACGATCATCTTTCTTTTGACGACCCCTTTGGGGAGTTCTAGTCTGGATTCGAGTTCCTCGGCGGCGCTGTGGATGATCCTCACGTTGGCCTGATGAGGAATGATTCGGTCAACCTGATTGAGGAGCGTCCTAAGCTCTTTGGTACTTGCCTTCCCTTCAGGATCAAGGACGTGCAAACAGCTTTCCGCCATGGCAGCCTTGGCAAACGCGTAGACCTTCTTGCCCTCCATCCACATGAAGCGATTGCCATGGTCTCCGTTATCACGAAGCACCAGCGTATGGCGCAATCTGTATTCTCCGCCCAAATAGGATCGGATGATGCCTTCTTTAGCCCTCCGCCGCAATATCACGGCCCCCGCTCCGTCTCCAAAGAGGACGCACGTATTTCTATCCTGATAATTCGTAATGGCTGAAAGCTTGTCCGATCCGACCACGGCGACTGTTTTGTACTGCCCTGATTTTACAAATTGTTCTGCCACGGCCAGAGCGTAATTGAAGCCAGTACAGCCCGCCTGCACGTCAAAGAAAGGCAGGTTCCTACGGAGATTGAGGAGATGGGCGATGTGTCCCGCCGCAGAAGGCCACATCGGGTCAGTGGTATTGGTGCCCACCACGAGCATCTCGATTTCTGCGAGGTCGATGCACGCGTTCCCCGCGGCCCTTTCAAGAGCGAGTCGGCCCATCGTCACGTTGGTTTCTTCTTCCGCGGCGATCCTTCGCTCACGGATGCCCGTCCTTTCCAGGATCCATTTGTCGCTGGTCTCCACCATCCTTTCCAAATCATGATTGGTAAGGACGTTTTCTGGAACGTAAGAGCCCGTTCCAATAATTCCCGCGTGATGCATGTAAAACCCCTTTCGAAGTTAGTGAGCCAAAGGTAACATTTTCTCCAGTTTGAAGCAACCGCACGACGAAACTTCTTCCACTTGTTTGGAGTTGAGCATCGCTCTGGAATCGAGTAAATGGTCCAGCTTGAGCATTCAGGGAGAGGTTTTATTTCATTCGTGCAAGAACCTCTTGACGAGGCAATCCTCAAATTGGATATAATACAGTACGCTCTCATGGGGACATGGAAGACGTCTTATAGCGAAGGTGAAATGCATGGACAAAGAGGCGTTTCTTGACTCTCTCGTGAACTTCCTGGGCAGGACCGCAATACGCTGGGTCAGCGAACTCGGCGCCATGATGCTCTTCCTTCTCAGGGCCTTTCTGATGGTCTTTCATCCCAAGCAGTTCCCGATCATCGCTCACCAGGTCTATTTCATCGGAGCGAGGTCGGCCACGATCGTGATGCTTGTCGGCCTGTTCACCGGCATGGTTCTGGGACTTCAACTTTTTCATACGCTGGTGAAGTTCGGTTCAGCGGGCGTTCTGGGCACGGCGGTCGCGCTATCGTTGATCAGGGAGCTGGGTCCCGTACTGACGGCCATCATGATCACGGCGCGAGCAGGCTCCTCTATGGCCGCAGAAATTGGTATCCAGCGCATCTCGGAGCAGATTGATGCCCTGGACACGATGCGCATTGACCCGCTCCGGTATCTGGTCAGCCCAAGGGTTGCCGCCTCCATCATCAGCTTCCCCCTGTTGACGGCTTTCTTCGATCTCGTCGGTATTCTCGGCGGGTTTATCACCGGAGTGATGATGATGGGCCTGAACGCAGGCACTTACTTTTATCGCGTCCGGACCGGCGTGGAATTGGAGGATATCACGGGGGGTTTTGTCAAAGCGCTGGTATTCGCCGTTCTTGTCTCGATGATCTGCTGCTTTCAGGGTTACTATACCCACATGCGAAGGGACAGCTACGGTGCGAAGGCGGTGGGGCTTTCCACCACGTCGGCGGTGGTCCTGTCGTGCGTACTCATCCTCGTCGCAGATTATGTGGTGACGTCTCTTCTTCTTTAGGGATCGATGGAAACTCCGTTGATTGAATTCCAGAAAGTGAGCAAGCGTTTTAACCACCATGTGGTCCTCGATCGGGTGGACCTAGCCATCTACGAGGGACAGGTGACCACCATCGTCGGAAAGAGTGGCAGCGGCAAGAGCGTGCTGCTCAAGCACATCGTCGGATTGATGACTCCCGACGAAGGCACCATCCTGTTCCGGGGGCAGCCTGTTCAGAGAATGAGTAAGGGCCAGAGGGATCGTACCTTCGGTCAGATCAGCTACATGTTTCAGAACAACGCTCTCTTTGACTCGATGACCGTCTTCGAAAATATTGCCTTGCCCCTTCGGCA